>ENA-ORSB01000111-ORSB01000111.1-human-gut-metagenome-genome-assembly--contig:-NODE-111-length-89295-cov-15.311553_pt1 | contig 89295 bp, 123 predicted proteins | sample MGYA00242180_ERZ509144 | MGnify/ENA primary metagenome ERZ509144 (study PRJEB26280, sample SAMEA2338661) | human gut metagenome | biome: human gut; feature: human-associated habitat; material: faeces...
CTGAACTATATCTATACTATAATAATACTATATATTGTTCTTTTTCTTGAAAATTATTGTTCTTTTTCTTGAAAATTATTGTTCTTTTTCTTGAATTTATTGTTCTTTTTCTTGAATTTATTGTTCTTTTTCTTGAACTGAATTTTTTATAAGAAAATTTCTAATACATTACTATATAAGTGAGGTGAGACACATGATTACAAATGTAAAGACTGGCGCACCGATGCCAAAAAATCAAGAACAAATCAAAAGTAATCCAATGAAATTTTACACTTATTTAGTTTGTTTAAGTGGTTTAGCTACTTATCCTAAAAATACCAGAATGTTTAGATAGAAAAATCTGAGTTTAACAGAAATTAAAAAAGCTACTGGTATCACTGATGCTGCAGCAAAGTAGTATTTATACCAATTAGAGCAAACAGGAATGGTAGAATATACTGGGGAAATTAAATAGCTTTCTGAAGAAGAAAATATTGTAGCTTGGAATAAAATCCAAGAAAAGATTAAGTCAAGAGCCACAAAAAGCGAGCAGGCAAAAGCAAGAATTGAAGCACAAATATATGGCGCGGCAATATGGAAGAAAAGAAATAAAGAAGAAAAGAATGGTGTATACTATATTAAAAGACCTTCTCCTTGGACACCTATTCCAGAAGAAACCTTATAGTTTTTAAATGAATATATGTAGTGTTCAGAAGTTGAATTAAAAATCTATTTATGGTGTGTTTCTTATAATGATATCTGTAATGCCAATGCGCAAGCTGTCAAGGCAGTAACTTTTGATGATATTAGGACGGAATTAGATTTTAAGAAAACTGGTAGTACAATGAATGCAGAGATACGTAGAACTTTAATTCTATTGTAGGGGCTTGGACTTTTAGACTTTCAAGAATACTATACTCATAATCGGAAAGGAGTCAAGATTCCCAGCTTTTTAATTAAAGCAATAGGTTATTATGTTGACTATGATATAATTGAGAATAAGCCTGACGACCTAGCTGATATAGACAATACTGAAATTAGGAAGCATATTGAGGAAATTTATCGCGGCATCAAGGAAAATAACTATCAAGAAAACTAAACGCCGCCCTTCCAAATTTTACCATTAAAAATAACCAAAAAGAGCAGGTCAACAGCCTGCTCCTTTTTAGTTTACCAGCTTGCATTAATCTATTGGCCGCGAAGTTAAGATTACTTAAAAGAATATAACTATAACTAATATATTAACGTTTAACATTCTTGTATATTAAATGTTAACATTCTTGTATATTAACGTTTAACATCATATATATTAACGTTTAACATCATATATATTAAATGTTAACATTATATATTAACGTTTAACATTTTCGCCTTCTGTTGTTACGAATGAAAATTTTATAACATTTATATTACAGTGCTACTTTATAATTGCAGGAGGTGAAAACTATGCAAAATAAAATTCCGTTTTCAGTTGAATCAGACAAATTAAAAAGACTAGCTTATAATGATTGTGTATATGCTTGGTTATTAGTTCATTCTTTTGAAAACAAAGGAGAGTATCATTGCTATATTTATAAGAACAGCTTTACATTTCAATAGATTGCTAAAGACATTCACAGGTCACGGCAAACTGTTTCAAGAAGATTTAATGAATTGTTAAGAACAGAAGATAATCCTTTTGGCTTTATTACAGAGGATATTTATTGCGGTGAAAAGGTTTATAAATTACCATATTCAAATCCCTTTCAATATTTACACGGCGAGACAGTCATTAAACTTTTGAATTTGCCGCTAAAAGATTAGAAGGAAGAATTAATTAAAACTCTAGCTTATTTACTTAAAAAGAAGAAAGAAAAGCAGCTAGAGAATGCTAATAATTTTAATATTACAGCTAAAGAAATCATCGAAGCTTTTGGTCACTCCATTGGCAATAAGCAAACGTATGAACGAATTAGACTAAACTTGACAGTTCTACAAGGAGCAGGCATTATTAAATTTAAAACGGTTAACTATGATAATCGTGAGAATATGCCGCCTCATATGTTTGTTTACTATGTAGCTGATGAAGGGAAAGCTTCTGATGAATGGCTAGGAAATTAAATAGTATAAAAGAGTCCTTCCAAGTTGTAGCTTGCGAGGACTTTCTTTATTAAAATTTTTCTCCAAGATTTACCAGCTCATTTTACCAGCTTTTTCCAGAAATTTTTTCTAAAATTTACCAGCTCACAGGGTAAAGTGTAGCTCAAGAGCACTTTAATATAAGTCAACCTCTTGACAAACAACCTAAAGTAAAAGCAATTTCTTGTCAAGCACTTGACAATTTCAATTACCATTCGGCGGCGAACTATTTACACTTTATTCACATTTTTGGAATTAAGTTAAATTTTTTAACTTATTCATATTTAGCGGCAATTGTTAAAAGAAAAATTTATTTAATATTTTGTTCATAATTTGGCGGCTTCAATTGTTAATAAGGGATTAAGAAGAGTCAATCTATTTACTTTTTATTCATAAAGTGGCCCGGCGTTGTCTATGAATAAGATGTGAATGCCTTAAATATTTAACTAAATAAAAAGAAAAATGCCCAGAAATTTGACTTTCTGGACATAATTTGCTTAATTATTCACTAATATTTTTAAGAATTTCATGAAAAATATTATAAATTTTCTCATCTTTTACACCAATATCAACTAAATTGTCAATAATTTCTTCATATTTACTAATATTATTAACCAAATTCTCTGCAATTATTCTTAAATTATCCATATTTTCCTCTTTTCTTTCTTCTTTTTCTTTATTTCCTTTAACTTCTTTATCAAAATTTTTCGATTCTTTAATAAGATTTTTAATAAATTCTTGATTCAAGCAATAATTATAAAATTCGTCAATAAAGAAAATATTTTCATAACAACAATCATTACATTCTTCGCGGCAGCAATAATCACATTTTGCAATATTAAGAATAGAAAGACTTTTTTTATCAAAATTGTCTGCATTTTTATTCCATTTAACAAGACAATATTGTTCTTCTTTTAAATGGCTTGTTTCAACTATATTTCCAAAAACTGAGAATGTACTACCATTTACTGTAGCCTTTACTACTCTAACATCTGTATGCGGAAAATATTTTATAAAATTATGAAGAATCTCTCCTGAATCCTCATACTTTAAAAAATATCCGTAATCATAAGCATTAAGGAATCCCTCTCCAAGTTTTTCCAATGTTTCACGGTCTACTTGCGATAATACTTTAATAACTGTTTCATACTTATTCATTTCTGAATACCACCTTTCCTTTACTGTACTTATATTATACCATAACCAATAGAATTTGTCAATGAATTTTTTGTAAATAATTTATTGCGGCGACATCATTATTTATTAAAAGTTTATTCATAATTTGTTCCGGCGGCAATTGTGAATAAAAAATGAACAATTTAAAATATTTAACTAAATAAAAACCAAAAAGTGGTAAGGAAACCCTTACCACTTCTTTCATACCTATTTAATAAATTTTACTTTTCCTTTTTCTTTGCCGCCTCACGCTTTGCCTTTTCAGCGGCTCTCTTTTCTTCCTTTTCCTTAACTTCCATTGCGTACAGTTCGCCGGCGGTCACTCTGTCGAATGCTTCAACAACCTTTTTGCTCCGTGTAGTGTCCTCATAGTTCTTTGCTGTCGGCTTGACATCAAGCACCATGTCAAAAGTACCGTGCTTGTTTTCAACAGTACCGAAAACAAAAGCGTATTCGTTAGTACCTACCAACGTAACATTTTCTTCACCGAACTTCTCAACAAGAAATTCATGGAGCATTTCAGAGAATGCAACACGTGCTTCGTTCTGGTTCTTTACCATAGAATCATTCTTAAAAGTCATCATAATATACTCTCTTTCTCCGGTTTTTAATGAGTTCCGGCTCTCTATCTTATGTATTTATTATATCATATTTTCGGATAAATGTCAATTGATTTTTCTTAAACTTTTTGTTAAGACTTTATGAACTACGTCCATGTCATTTTTCTTTCCCTCACTTTCTATATTTATTATACCATACTTTTTGGAATTTGTCAAGTAAACTTTTTATGAACTAATTACCAATTTTTAGTAATCTTATCCATAAATGCTTGACGCTTTTCAATTTTGCGAATTTTACAGCACCGCAAAAGAATTTTTTTCATTTCTTCTTTAGTCACCATAGTAGAAACGCCGTTTTTTGTGTACTTAATCAATATTACCAACCTCACTTTCTATATTTATTATACCACATTTAGCCGCGAATGTCAATTGATTTTTCTTAAACTTTTTATTAAGATTTTGTGAACGAGCAGATGCCCATTCCCACCGGATTCAAATGGAATTCGTTAATTTTTTCGTTCATAAAATCATTTACAAAATACATTGCATTTACAACAAATTCTGCAATATCCTTTACTTTCCATTCTTTGGAATGTTGAATAAATTCCAGCATTTCAAGATAATATTGTTTGAATGTTTCCACGGCTTCTGCTTTACTTGCAACTATTTTTGAATAATTGAACGAATGGCAATAAACTTTATACATTTCTTTTCGTTCTCCTTTCCTTTACTGTAATTATATTATACCACACTTCAGCGAAAATGTCAAGTAAATATTTTGTGAACAAAGTTAAGTAAAAAACTTATTCATCTTTTATTCATAGTTCGCTCCGGAAACTTATTAACATCTTATTCATAATTTAAGACGGCGGCAATTGTGAATAAAATGTTAACAAGTTAATCTATTGCGGCGAATGTGAACAAGGAATGAATAAATTAAAGGATTTAATTATTAAGAAATAATGAAAAGACTGGCAGAAAATTCCACCAGTCCATTCACACTTTATTCAATTCTTTATGAACAAATTAAATACTATTTTCTTCGCAAAAATCACGCAATCTTTTCCACGGTACGACTACTTCGCCGCGAATCTTTTTTCTAGTCTTGTACGCGTTGACAAGAATTTCCTTTTCAATCATGACATCAGCAAGACCTGTATGTTCTTCAACAAATTCTACATTTCCTGTTAAATATTTATACACAACTTCTGCTTTAGTCTGAATGTTGCCTTTTTCTGTCACAAAACCATTTTTCCGGCAGAATTTAACATACTTTTTTGTTAACAATTTCGTAAAGAGAATTGCTGTCATAATGTCAAGCCATTCGAATTTTTCTGTAAAATTTTCGTCACAATCCAGAAACAGTCTTTTCATTGCTCCCTTGTCAAAAGTGCAATTGTACGCCCAAATTGTTTTGATACCAAATTCTTCCATATCATTCATAAATACTTTACGAAATTCTTCAATGGAAAAGAAATGTTCATACTTTCGCATGCAATCGGATTCTACTTCAGAAATATTTTTATGTGTCATTTCTTCGCAGCCAACAAGAGCCTTTCGCTGCAAATTTTCCATAACGCAAGGGTGAATTGCCACGCTTCTGGAGTGGTAAATATTGCCGTGCTTATCCGTTACTACATAACCTACATTATAAGGGCGGCAGATAGAAGCTCCTTCAACGTCCAATACAACAAACTTTTTCATAATAATTTTCCTTTCTGGTAAGAGTGTTAATTTTCTATTTTTCTCTTACCCTCTAATAATATTATATCACATTTTCAGTGATTTGTCAAGTAAACATTTTGTGAACGATTTTTTCTTTTCGTTTTTTCTCTGTTCCCTTGACTGTATATATATTATAGCATATTGCCGGCTAGATAGCAATAGATTTTCTATAAACTAATTGTATTTGATTTATGAACGAGATGGAAGTTATTGCCTTGACGTTTGCCGCCAATCTATTAATAGAATGTTCATATTCCTCGGCGTAGATTATGAATAAAAGATTGCGACGAATAGAAACTTATTAATATTTTATTCATAATTTGCGGCGGCTTGAATTATGAATAAGATATTAACAAAAAAGAGTATTGTAATAAATACAATACTCCTTAATATTTTCTTAAAGTTTGATAACTACAGTGTCAGAATAAAAAGCGGCAAGTTTTTCCAACTTTTCACCAGTTGCACAAAAGCATTTATCAATAGATTCAAAATTATATCTTCCAACAAAAGTATAAGTTTCTTTAAAGTCTTTATTATTGGCAATAATAAACTTATCCCCTGTTTTTAAAGTTTTAAGCCTTACTGTTTTATATTCCATTGGAATTTCTTCACCTTTTAATCTTGCCCATGCAACGCCAACACCAATAATAAAAGAAAATTCGTCATCTTCTTTACACCGTGCTGTACCTGTTTTTCCTGTTTCCATATCAAGAATAATAATTTTATTTCCATAAGAATGCCAATGATAACGTTCATCTATACCGCCCATACCACTTTTAATATAAGCCGCTTTTCTTTTACTCTCAAAATCAGAACATTCATTCAACGCCCATGTCTTAAAACTATTAACAAATTCCATAGTAAACCTCTTTTCTCCGTTTTATGAGTTCGGCTCTCTTCTCTTTATCTTACAATATTATTATACACCATTTTTTCAAGAATGTCAATTGATTTTTCTTAAACTTTTTGTTAAAACTTTATGAATCAAATTCATAATAGTCCTTTAGTGCATAATAAAGTTCTTTTGCGTCAATTGCCACTGAATTATAACCACCTTCATTAGATGCGACAACGCACATTTTTCCATCATATTTTTCAATACTAACTGGAAAACCTTCACCATATTCATGAACATGATTTAATACCATTTCTTTTTCTATTATAGTATTCTTTTTCTTTTTGCTCATACTCAATCACCTTTCCTTTACTATATTTATATTATATCACATTCTAAGAAATTTGTCAATGAATGTTTTGTAAATACTTTATGAAATTAAAAAAATATTTGTTAATATCTTATTCATAATTTATTCCGGCGGTAATTGTGAATAAAATATGAACAACTTAAAATTTTTAATTAAAAAGAAAAAATAAAACAATGGAAATTTCTTCCCATTGCCTTAATCCTTTCTTAATATTTAATCTTACTTTTCTTTCTTTTTAGCCTCACGTTCCGCCTTACGCTGTTCACGTTCTCTTTGCTTAATCGTAAGATTTTCGTTATATTCTTCATATGCCGCATCAAGATTATACTCTTCAATTTCATCTCCATTCTTTTTTACCACATAATCCCAAGAACAACATTTCGGGGCAATCTCAACGCATGCGTCCATTGTTGTTCCTGCCTTGTTTGTAACCTCACCAACGGCGGCGGCAATAGTATTTTTCATGCGGCGTACATTTTCCGCCCCGAATTCCTCAATCATTGCCTTTTCAATAACTGTCGCGATGCGTTCGCGGATTGCATTCTTTCTTGCGGTATCGTTCTTCATTTCCATCAAATCAGTGTAATATGCCATAACTTGCCTCTTTCTGTGTTTTACCGACTTTCTCACCTGTCAATCTTTTTTTCTTACAATATTATTATATCACATTTTATGTGATTTGTCAAGTTAATTTTTTATTAACTTTCTTTATTATCATTTAAATAAATTACATATTTATATAATAATGTATCTGCAATTTCAAAATGAATTATTTCTAAACCAATAAGAAAAGCACTACCAAAGGCAAGATATATATTATCTAAAATTATCGCCATAATCAGACAAAATACACCCATTAAAAAAATTGCCGTTCCTACAATTGCATTTACCAATGCCTTCTTTTTTCTTGAATTTTTCATAAAGTTCAACCTTCTTTCTATATTTATATTATATCACACTTTAGGGAAAATGTCAAGTTAATTTTCTGTGAACATTTTCCAATTTTTGTTAGCGGCACGATTCTTTTTCTTTTGAACTTTTTTCAAAGTCTTTTTGTTGTAAATATCCTCTACATATTTACCCATATCATTTTTCTTGTAGTTGCAATTTTTCATTTATTGCACCTTCCTTTCCTTTACTGTACTTATATTATACCACATTCCAGAAAGTTTGTCAATGAATTTTTTATGAACTTTATTATAATTCTTTTTGAAGTAAATGGAATTTATTGGTTTACCTATTGCCGCCGGTTCGTTAATAGAATGAAAATATTTAAGTATGAAAACTTATTAATATTTTATTCACACTTCGCGGCGGCATTAATTGTGAATAAGATGTTAATAAAAAAGAGTATTGTAGTAAACACAATACTCCTTGATAAATCATTTATTAGTTTTTTCAAATTACAAAATTGTTAAAAGTCCTATTCCAAAAACATACAAAACACATAAAGCCAATGCAATTGTACCAATTATTATAATACATTTTAATAAAATACTAAAAATATTTAAACCTTTAAAATAATCACCTTTACCTATCAGTTTAAAAACTTTTACTTTCTTTTTCGGAGCAAGTTTACAAAAGAATACTATACCAAAATAAAGAATAGAACAAATACCAACAATTAAAATACCAATTTTTAATACTGTCATTTTTGATGACCGCCTTTCTTTTACTGTACTTATATTATACCATACTTGACTAAAAAATCAATAGATATTTTATTAATTATTTGTATCGGAAAAATGAATAATATTTCCACATTCATTACAACAATAATAATAAACATTTCCCTTATGAACTGAAATTAATTCCCATTTACCACCATCTTCTTCATGAATACCATTATTATACAATGAAATATTTGTTTGTTCATCTATATAGAATATAGAGAAAGTTATAAAAACCATTGATAAAAATATAATAGGTAGAATCCCCACAAAGATATAAATTAAGATTTCTTTTAACTTTTTCATATTAACTCACTTTCCTTTCTGGTATCTCTTAACCTTGTAACTATATTATACTACATTCCAGAACGAAAATCAATAGATATTTTATGAACTTTCTTTTAATCTTAAAAAAATACTTTCTTAACATCTTATTCACAATTGCCGCCGGAACAAATTGTGAATAAAATATTAACAAGTTAAAACTTTTAATCAAAAAGAAAAAATGAAAAGGATTGGACACATCTATCCAATCCTTCTCTTTTATGTGACTAATCTATGAATTAATCTGCATTCTTGGCGGCTTCCTTCTCCGCCTTACGCTTTGCCCGCATTTCGTTATCCTTTGCAATCTTTTCTGCCTTTTTCCGTGCGATTTCTGCCTTCTTTTCTGCCTGTTCTGCGATCTTGTCAGAAAATGCCTGTACTGCCTTTTCGCCGTCATACGCCGTGAAGGTTTTCTTCGTTGCCTTGTAAGTCCGGAAGTCCTTAACAGTCGGGGCAAAAGTTACATACTGCTTTGCTCCTGTTTCATCGTCAATACCAACGCAAACGCAGATTTCACTTGCACCCACCTTGCCAGTAATTGCAGCTTCGCCATAGGCAGCGGTCAGTGCATTGCTCAGAGTTTCAACAGCAGCGGTACGGATTTCGTTCTTGATAGTTGTATAAGTCTTGTTAGCCATAATAAGCCTCTTTCTCCGTTTTTACGAGTACGGCTCTCAATGTTTTGTTTTGTTTTGTTTTCTTTACCTTACATATATATTATATCATATTGTAAGCAATTTGTCAATGGATTTTTTGTAAATCCTTTTTTAAGAATTTATGAACTAGATTCATAACATTCTTTTTTGTTTGTTCTTTCCTTTTCTCTATATCTATTATACCATAGATTTGAGATTTTGTCAAGTAAACTTTTTGTGAATAGATTTAAATTTTTCTTTTTTTCATTCACTCCTTTCCTTTACTGTACTTATATTATAGCATATCCTAGAGAAAATAGCAATAGATTTTTCTTTAATGAAAAAATAAGTTTTTGTGAACAACTGGAAATTATTGCCGCCGATCTGTTAATGGAATAGAAATATTTTAATTAAGTTAAAAAAAATAAATTTATTAATATTTTATTCACATTTCGCGACGGCACTAGTTATGAATAAAAAAATAAATAAAAATGTCTAGAATATTAGATTCCAGACACAAAAATATTTAAAATTTAAAATAAATTATTTTTTTCTGTCTCTAAAATTGGTATATCACCACAAATCCGCCCGCCACAAATCTTCACATCACCACAAATCTTTGCATCACTACAAATCTTCACATCACCGAAAGCCTCTACATTGTTACAAACTCGTACATTGTCAAAAATACATGCTTTACCATAAATCATTGCATTATCGTAAACTTGTACATTATCATAAATTTTTGCATTATCAAAAATACATGCTTTACCATAAATCATTGCATTATCAGAAACACATGCACCTCCGCAAACTCGTACTTTTTCATAAACTCGTGCATTACCATAAACTAATGCATCGCCATAAATCTTTACATCTCCACAAATCTTTGCATTATCAAAAATTCGTGCATTATCAAAAATTCGTGCGTTGCCATAAACTATTGCATCATCATAAATTTGTGCATTGTCATAAACTTTTACACTATCACAGATCCACGCATCTCCGCAAACTTGTGCATTACCAAAAATTTTTGCATTGCCAAAAACTTTTGCATTACCATAAACTAATGCATTTTCGGAAATCCACGCATCACCACTATGCAGAAGATTTTCTTCTTTTTCAATATAGCCGCCTAACTCTCCAGCCTTAACATTCCCAAAGTCTTTGAGTGCTCTAATTTGGAATAGTTGGTGTCCAAAACACATTTTTGTGTTTGTTGTTAATTCATATTTTTTCATAGTATTAAACCTCTTTCTATTTTTTTAAAAAAACTTATTGTCTCTTTTTATCTTATGTATTTATTATACCACACTTAACTAAAAAAGTCAATGAATTTTTTGTAAACATTATATAAATTTTAGAAAATAATTTCTTAATATTTTATTTACATTTCACAACGGCACGAATTATGAATAAAAAATGAACAAAAATGTCTGGAATTTAATATTCCAGACACAATATTATTTAATAAAGTTTTTTAACTATTGCTTCAAGAATTTCACAAATTTCATTATAATGAAGATTCAAATTTTCCAAACTAGAACGAATGCGGTTCAATTCCGTTGCATTGTCAAGAATATTACATATTTTTGTTGAAGTATTCTGTTCATTATTTATTTCTTCTTTTATTTCTTTTTTAGTTTCTTTTCTATTTCCTGCTGTGTAAACAGAATAAAAATCCCAAAATTCCTTAATAAAAATAATTGGAATCCATTGACCTTCTACCTCCCGATCATACTTCAAATAAACACTTAATTCACTTATATCGATATAACCAATGTAATAATAATCTCGATCATTTAACAAATTGCTAACATCTTTAAGATTATACATTATTCCAAAAATATACCAGCAGTCTTTTATAGTAGATTCATAGCCAATAATTTTTCCAATTTCTTCAATTGTTTCTTCGTCTAAACCTGTTATTTGGGGAGTATTAGAAATAAAACTATTGATCGCTTTTATTACCATATTTCTATTATTATTAAAATCATCTAAAAATTTCTTTGCTAATTCTGTAATTTCAAACATAATCAAACCTCTTTCTGTGTTTTTAAGAGTTTATCATCTCTCTTTATCTTTACAATATTATACTACTTTTCGCGGCGAATGTCAATAGACACTCTATAAATGATTTATGAATTTTTAGAAAAGAATTACAATCATTTTCCAAATAATTCTTACCGCAAGAATGCCGCAGATAGCAAATAATACCAATAGACCACAAATCGCCATTACAAGAAGTGAATTTATTAAAAAATTCATAAGGCAATTTTGAATTTTCTCTGATTTTTCATTAAGTGAAGTCTTTTTCTTTTCTTCTAAATCAATAACGACAAATTCTCTTTTTTTCATTAAATCAATTCCTTTCACTGTTCAAATGATTTTCTAAAAATATAACCAATTATAAGATTAACAATAGAAAATAAAAGCCAAACACAAGCAATTTTATTTCCACAAAAATTATACATAATTGGTAATAATCCTAACATTATTAAGAACGCCATAGTAAAGAATGCCGCTGCAATACCTTTCCACATTTCTTTTATCTCCTTTTCTTTATCTTATGTATTTATTATACACTATTCTGCTGAAAATGTCAATGACTTTTTTGTAAATACTAAATGAACTTTAAAAAATATTTTGTTAATACCTTATTCATAATTCACAACGGCTTGAATTATGAATAAAAAGTAAACGAAAAAGCGGATTCATTAACAAATCCGCCATTTCTTATCAAAATTTTAATCTAAACTCTGTAATGCTGCCATAACATCAAAATGTTCATTAACATTGATAGATTTCCTCATTTTGGAAGTATCCCATGCCTTGCAAACTTCTATATTATCATCAATCAAAACCATAGTTTTTGCTTTTTTCTGAATGCAATTTTGCTTTGGTACTCCATAAGGAACAATATTTATTTCCTTAACAAAAGGTAAATATTTCTTAATCCATTCCATTTTTTCCTTCCTGCACTGTTCTTCATACTCTGGGCTTGCACTCATAGGGAGCCAAGTGATAACACCAAACTCCCAACCGTTAGCCATGCACCGCATAGTTTCGCCAATGAAATCTTCTTCATTCGCCATGAGTTCACCTTTGGTAAAGATTCCCTCTTTTTCGTTTTCCAGATAGTCTAACCAATCCGGAATATTATAGAGGTTGTAAAGTGTGCCGTCCAAATCAAACCAACATTTTTTACTCATACGGTAGTACCGCCTTTCTTTATCTTATGTATATATTATATCATAACTAGAGCAGGAAGTCAATTAAGTTTTTGTAAATAAAATGTATTTATTTTATGAACGATATTCTAGTGTTAAATATGAATATAAAATTAAATTTAATATTTTATTCATAAATTGTGTCGGCGGTTATTATGAATAAGATGTTAATAAAAATGTCTGGAATTTAATATTCCAGACACAATTATTTAACCAATTTTTTTAATTATGTTTGTAATAATTTCAAAAATTTCTTCATTATTGAATCCAATATCTTTCAATTCATCACAAATGTGAATAATTTTATCAGAATGTTCTGCTATATTATAAATATTTTCAAGTGAAAAGGTTTCCTCTTTTATAATTTTGTTATTTATATTTTCTTTATTTTTATTTTCTTTTTTTATAGTATTATTAATTCCTTCACAAAAAATATAAAATTCTTCAAAGAAAATAGGGAGAAACCAAGCCTTAAAAATATTATCTTCTGAAATAATTAAAATTTGAGAATCTTCATCGTTACAGTTTTCTATTTCATAAGTATAATTTTGAATTCTTCTCATTTTCTCATTTGAGTACAAGTATTTGTTAAATTTTGTGATAATTGTAGTTGTCTTGTCATTTTCATCAACTGAATAGAATCCACTTTCTTCTTTATTAAGCATTTCTGCAACTTCATGGAATTGCTCTTTAGAAATACAGTCAAAACTGGAATAAAGATAAACAATATTTAAAAATTCCTTAAAAAGATTTTCCAAAGTGGTATGCGTCAGTGCGTTCTTTAAAATCTCTGCACAATTCATAATATCAAACCTCTTTCTATTATGATTTTTCTTTATCTTATGTATATATTATACCATATTTCCAACTAGTTGTCAATAAACATTCTGTGAACTTTCTGTTATAATTGAAATCAAATTCCACGCTGCCGGATTTTGGTAATTTCTGGAAAATGGATCGTTTGCAGTATTGAAATTAATAAACGAAATCAGAAACCAGATAAAAAAGATAACAGACAAACCAACGAAAGCATTATAAATTTTTTTCATTTTTTTTGCTTTCTCCTTTCCTTTACTGTACTTATATTATACCATATTCAGCGGTAAATGTCAATGAATTTTTTGTAAACACTATATGAACTTTGGAAAATAATCCATTAATACCTTATTCATAATTCGCCCCGTCGTAATTTATGAATAAAATATTAATTAATTCTATTGGCGGCGAAAGACATAATTTTTTAATAATTTGCCGGCGACAATTGTGAATAAAATGTTAATAAAAAAAGTGTTACATTTCTGTAACACTCTCTTAATAATTACTTAATCGTCAAACCAAATTCTTTCAACAACATATCCAAGAAATGTAAAAGTAACGCCGTCCAGACTTGTTTCGTTGTTACGGAAAATTTCAAAATCCTTCATATATTCCTCTACATTTGCTTGAAGTTCGTTAACTTTATTTCTCACAAAATCCTCAACGGATTCCGTATTCTGAAAATGCTTTACGCACATATCATCTCCACAAGTATCATAAATTTCATAAAAGTATTTCATATTAACCTCTTTCTATGTTTTTAAGAGTTTATCATCTCTCTTTATCTTACAATATTATACTACTTTTCGCGAGAAATGTCAATGTATATTTTGTAAACAATATGTGAATTTTATAACTACCACCTTTCATTAGTTTATATAAATAATTACTTCGGTATTATCTGTTTCTAAATTTGATAAATGAATTTTATCAATACTATATCCATCGTTGAATATATCCCAATATCTAGCAGAAACTGGAAGATTTTCGCTTTTATTTTCCTTCGCCCATTCATACAATTCCTTAATAGTCATTATAATTACCGCCTTTCTTTTACTATAACTATTATACCATATCTCATTAGAAAAGTCAATTAAAAATTTGTAAAAATTTTAAGAACAAAATACGTATTCATTGCCAAAAATGTGCTATTAATAATTATTCCACTTTTTGTCTTATTCTTAATAGAATCAATCAATCCTATTAACGAAGTATAAACAAATACCCTTGAACCCCAATTACTACCAATAACTGTAAAAATTGCCGCCAACACCAAAAAATAACAATTCAATTCAACAATTAAGGAATAAATTTTTGCTTTCATCCCCTCGCCGCCTTTCCTTTACCTTATGTATTTATTATACTACTTTTTGCGGTGAATGTCAATGTATATTTTATGAACTTTTAAGGAGCAGGTAGAAATTTCTTGTTAATACTTTATTCATAAATTAGGGCGGCACTAATTGTGAACAAAATATTAACAAAAATTATCAAATTCTTCATCAGTTAGTTGTTCGATTAAATCTTTTGCAAAATTTATTAAATTTTTAATTTTAAACTTATAAATATCATCATTCTCAATTTCTTTTAACTTAGCCGCAACGGTTTCATCACATAATTTTTTATAAAGTTCAATATTTTCTCTTTTTAATATATTTGCTAATTTTTTTAATTCTTCTTTTAATTTTTCTTTTGTTTCTTTAAAAGCGGCATCAGCACTAAAATGTACTTTGTTATTATTACCCTCTTTTAAATATCCTTTTCTAATTAGTTCTTCTTTTGCATTTCTATATGTTCTATCTACAATATTAAAAGTTTGACAAAAATCTTTTGAACTAAAATAAAATTCATATCCATCTTTATTTTTTGCTAAATACATATATAATTTTAATGCAGAGGGAGAAAGTTCCTCTGCCGCCATACAAAAATCATTCCATTTTAACATAATAAAAATATCACCTTCTTCAATTTTTTTATTTATAATAAATAGTTTTTGATTTGGATAATTAATTATTAAGTCACCTCCTTATTTTCTTAACAAATGGAGAAAATTTTCCAAGTTTTAAGAAAATTTTTTCTCTCTGTTATACTTTATGTGTTTTATTGGAAAAATTTTTCAAATATTTTAATACATTTTTTCAATGTCCCTGAAAATTTTTTCCGGACGGAAAGGTTCATCAGGGTTCGTAATTTTTCCGACACATAGGAACAAAATTGCAGGAGGAAACGGAAATTCCTTTCCAAAAGGCGGAATAAATTTAGTAGAGAAATATAAAATACATAAAATAATATAAATAAAAATAAGCGTCCAAGTTAATACCTTATTTACATTTCGCGACGGCACTAATTGTGAATAAGATATTAACAAAAATGTCTGGAATATTAAATTCCAGACACGATTATTACTTAGTTAAGTCTTTTAACTAAATTCAAAATTACTTCATAAATTGTTTCATCAGTAAAGCCAATATCTTCCATACCTTCAATAATTTTTTCAAAACCTTCTGAATCCGTAATAATTTTATAAATATCTTGAATTGACAAAGTTTCTTCTTTTGTTTCTGTAGTCTTGTTATTCGTATTTTCCTCATTTTCTTTTTCATCTTTATTCATGAAATTTTCACAAAATTCCCAAAATTCTCTTACAAGAAAAATTGAATACCAATCGTTATCTTCATCACATTCATCTACAAAGACAACTTTGAAAGTATAATCAGAACAGTCATAATCATCTATATAGAATGCTTCTCCAGCAATTGTCATAAAATCATTTTTATCATAAATAAAACTAAAACAATAAAGAGTGCCATATTTTTCATTCGGTCTAATGTTACAAATACCAGTATACGCATCTAACACTGCACATACTTCAATCATTTCATCATAGCTTAAAAAGTGCAAAGCAGAGCAGGCTTTTTTAACAAATGTATCGGCACATTCATCAATCAGTTTTTCAACTACTACCTTTTTTACCAGATTGTGCAGTTCTTTACAATCGAAAATTTTCATAATACCAAACCTCTTTCTATGTTTTTAAGAGTTTCTCATCTCTCTTTATCTTACAATAATATTATACCATAGTCCATCGAAAATGTCAATGAAATTTCTATAAATATTCTATGAACTTTGAAAAATATTTCGTTAACATTTTATTCATAATTTGCAACGGCTTGAATTATGAATAAAAAATTAATAAAATGTGGCAGACTCGTTAAGAATCTGCCACTAAAATTTTACTTAATATTCAAAAGTTTTAGTCATTCTTTTCACTGCCGCATTAGTCTTTTTATGGAGAATACAAAACAGTGTAATAACAACACTTACAATAATAGTGCTGGTATCATTAAAAGGAATATCAAAAATTTTTGATACCACTAAATTTAAAAGAATTGAAATAAGATAAGATGCGTTGATATAAATTGAGAAAAACAGAATATAAACGCCACTCATAATTGCAATGTGTTCAAATTTTTTCATAATAAACTTCTTTCTCCGTTTTTACAAGTACGGCTCTTATCAATTTTCTATCATTATTATAACATTTTTGAACTGAAAAGTCAATAGACTTTTTGTAAATCTTTTATGAATTACTTTTCAAGCTTATCCAGCTGTTCCTGAATTTCTTCCCTAAGTTCTGCAAACTCTTTTTTCATTCTCTTGATTTCTGCCATTTCTTTTTTCAGTCGCTCTTCAAAAGAAGTATCAGAGAGTATTCTAATAATTTTATCTGGTGTCATCATATTTAACAACCGCCCTTTCCTTATCTCTATTATTATTATAGCATATTTTTGTTGATTTGTCAAGTAAACATTTTATGAACAATTCTTTTTGTTTCCTTAACTCTCTCAACCTTACAAATATATTATACCAGATTGCCGCCAAAAAGTCCATAGATATTTTATTAACATTCAACTTTTTAGAAGAAATATTTTTCATAGAATATTCATATTTCTTGGCAGTAACTATGAATAAGAAGTTAATAATTTTACCTTGAAACTTATTAATACCTTATTCCACAATTTACGGCGGCTCCAATTATGAATAAGATATTAACAACTTAAAATTTTTAACTAATTAAATAACAAAAGAGGAGAATTTAATCTCCTCTTAACAATTTATTCAATATAATCGTCATAAATCATAATTTCTACATCAACTTCATGGTATGTATCGAAATTAATAATTAATTCACAACCGTATTCATTTTGTAAATTCTTAATCATTTTGTAAAAATCAGTTGAAGAAATGGTCTTAATTTCTTCATAATTCCAGTCAGACGCTTTTGTAATAACGTACTCAATCATAATTAACAACCTCTCTATATTTTAATAATATTTTACTTGTGTAAAATCTTCAACTTTTTTACATTTATAGCACCACATAGTTTTTACATGATTTGCGGCGGTTCTCCTACTACTTTTTTTATAAGCAATGGTAACACTTCCACAAACTGGGCATTTAAAAACTCTTTCAGTAACATTTTTTCTCATTTTAATCAATTCCTTTCATAGCTTATTTTGTAAAGATTTTATAAATGAAAATTGTTCTCCAATCTTCAAAACCATATTTTTTAATAACATAATCACAAATTTTCTCTTTCATTATATCAATTCCTTTCCTTTACTGTACTTATATTATACCACAAATTTAAGAATTTGTCAAGTAAACTTTTTATGAATAAGTTTTATTTTTAATTCATATTTTTTTTTACTCTCTCAACCCTTCTATTATATTATACTCTTTTTATAAATAAAAATCAATGGATAAAATATTAATATTTATCTTTTTAAAAGAAATATTCTTAATAGTTTATTCATAATTAAATATAGAAACTTATTAATACCTTATTCATATTCGCGGCACTAATTGTGAATAACAAATTAATAAATAAAAATATTAAACTTATTAAAAAAGAAAATACTTGACAATATACTATAATTATGATATAATATAATAGTAGAAAGGAGATGAAACGATATGAAAAATAATTCATATAAAAAAGATTATCCAGAAGATAAATTTGCCAGAAAATATTATTGCACGCATGCTAGATTAGGTCAATTAAGAAGTGATAAAAAGCAGAGCAGGCGAAAAACAAGAAATAAAGGAAAAGAATTTTGTAGAAATTATGAAAAATATTATTCATAAAATTTTGGCAGTAGAAAATACTGCCATTTTATTTTCTTTTATTAAATTTATTCATAAAACATTAACATTTTCTCCAGTACAAATTATGAATAAAAATTGACTTTATTTATAACTTATGCTAAAATATTATTAGAATCAAAAAAAGAAATAGTTTATTCATAAATCACGACGGCACAATTTATGAATAAAAGATTAATAAACTATGAATAAAATCCCGATGCGAATTATGAATAAGAAATTAACAAAATAAAAACAAAAAGGACACTGTTTCCAGTGCCCTACTCATTAATACTTCATTCACTTTTCAGTTCAATTCCAAAAGCGTTAATGTTATTATCAATCCCACCGCGGAAACGATACATAAAGCCGTCAATAGCGGCAATAGTTGCCATTTTTTCGAGTCCTGTCAAATACGGATTGCCCTTAATGGTTTTTTCAAGGCGGTGCTTGAAATATTCCGCAGCCTCATACTTTACACTAAACTTTTTAACAGTGTTTCCAGTTTTTACAATATACATAATAAATACCGCCTTTCTATAATTTCCTTATACCATACCTCAGCTTCATAGCCTACACCGCATTATTTACTTTTTAGTCGTCAATATCATCAAACCAACACGGATCTTCCTCAACTTCATCAACTTCCCTCACATAGGGCAGATCTTTCTCCTTTGCGAATTCATTCCAATCCCGCATGCAGCTAGCGAAATCCCACAGGAATTCCAGCATTTCCTCTCTTGTATAAACATCGCCATCCTCTTCGGCTTCATCAATGTAGCCCTCTTTACAAGCTGTGAAGTGGCTTTTTGTATAGATTGCATTTGCAAGTGCAACAAAATCCTGCTTGTACAAGTCTAGCGTTGCAGTCAAGCAAGCTTCCAGACAGTCCTCCTTTTCCCTCGAAATATTCGATTGTATCCCAGTTCATCAACTTATACATAGTAAATACACTACCTTTCTATAATTGCCCGATTTATGACTGATAGCACACAACTTCTTCCAGCTTATTTGTTTATCTGCTTCTCACTAATAACAGTAGCACCCGTGAATTTACATTGAATCTCAATGCCTTTCTTGGTGGTTACATCTCCAGCTAAATAGTAAGGCGTATTGTTCAATACATAGCAGTCCCCGAAAAAGTCTGCAACCAGCTTTTCAAAATAGTGCCCTCTGTTCAGTTTATTATTTTCTTCATCTTCTTCTTCTGTCTGTTCACCCGCCCAATTTCTCCAGTCACTTTCAAACTGTTCACAACTAATAGTAAACAGCTTTTTACAGCCGAATAAATGACCGCATTTGTTCAGCCATTCGCAGAAGCCTTTTGTAGGTGCAAATTGCAGAATAGTCCAGCGTTCTTCGGGCTTTTCGCAGTCCCTTGACTTTTTTCGGCTTGCTGTAGTGATACGACAGCCCCACGGAAAAACTACATGAGGAATAATCCACGCTTCAACTTCTTTGGTTTCGAGGTTACGAAAACCAACAGCCTCCACATGTGCAGCGTTATTTGCTGCATAGAAAGTGGAAAACTGCTTGTGTTTCTCCGTGAATCTTTCTTCGCTGTCGTTCCAGATTTCCAGCGGCACGCCTGCCTTTCGTGCGGCGATAGCCTTCAAACGCTCTGTATTGGGTTTTGCTTGTCTTGCCATAATAAACACGACCTTTCTTTTTTTACTATAATTATTATAGCATATTTTTCGCAGTTTGTCAAGTGAATTTTTTGAAAACTAAATATGAACGCCAATTCATTTTTTTTAATTTTCATATCCTCTTGACATTATTTATTATACCATATCCGAAACTTGAAAGAATCTGTTTTTTGTAAATCATTTTTTAAGATTTTATGAATTTTACAATTTTCTTTTTTTCAAGTTCCCTTGTTTAAGTATATATATATTATAACATGTCACGCCGGAAACGTCAATACTTTTTTGGCGTTTTCTACGTATTGCACAAAAAATTTTTTCTTTTTTGTGCAAATTGTTATTGTTATCAAACTATTACTAAATGTCATGGAACTTATTATAAAATATTATCAATTTATAAATAACTGCTAAGAATTTCCATATAAACAAACCATGTAAAATGTGAATAATTTATGTAAAATATGAATAACTATCAACTTCAAGCAAGTTAGTGAATATGAATAATTTATGTAAAATATGAGCAAATTATTAATAGATTAAAATATTACGAAATTGTGAAAAATATGAATAAATTATTAACAAATTAAAATATTACGAAATTGTGAACATTGGGGGGTAGTTAAAAAATAGGAAATATATGAACAATATATGAACACGGGGCCTGACAACAAATGTTCAGAGGTGAATTTTAAAAAGGTAGTAATTTTTAAACTTAACTTCTTGACTTTTGTCTGAATTTGTTGTATACTTAATATCAAAAGGAGGTGAGAAAATTTGCCATATAATCTTAATTTCGACATATATTATTCAAAAGATCGTTGCGATTATATTAAATCTCAAGATTTAACAGGTCTATCAAAAAAAGAATTAGAAGCTATTTCTAACTATATTCTCTATGGTAAAGATGAAGATGATAGAAGTCAATTTGATAAAGGTTTAATATCTAAGGTTGATACTAAATTTTCTTCTTATAAAAAGAATCAACCTGTTTCTTTAGAGGCCTTATTGGAATCTCCAACTTTTAATGAAAATCAGTTAATTCAAGGCAAATATATTTATAAAAAGACTAAGCCGGAAATTAACAGAGATAAAGTAAAAGATGTTAAAGGTATGAAGGAATTATGGGAAGAAATTGATTATCTATAGAATATTTATGATTAGAACACTGGTGCTAAGGATAAAGAAGAGTCTACTTCAACTTTAACACCGAAAGGTATTTATTTTTTAAAGCATGAGCTAATTGAGATGAAAAGAAAGCAATATCCTTTAATGGATAGTGCTTTTCCAACAATTCCCCATTCTTTAAATAAAGCATAGTATTTTACTCCAGATTCAGAATACCATTTAAATTATTGTGTTTATCCTCGCGGCTTAATGAATGGAGAACATGACTATGATTTTATGAATCCTAGATAGGACAAAAGAGTCGCGGCCGCACTTCCAGATAAAAAACCACGTTATTATATAGACTTTACTAATGTAGACCATATTTATCAGTTAGTTCTTAATTATTGGGATTTAAAACTATTTGTTGAAAAAATTCCAGATTCTTTAATTAATAATCTACTTTGGACTCTTGATTTTTATATTGATAAAGCGAATTTGAGTGAGCAACAAAAGCTAATTGTTGAAGATAAAAAACTTCGGCTTTCTAATTAGACTATTTCTAATCACTTACAAGAATCATTAGGAATATATCATCAAGAGAATTATGTTAGCACTATTTGGAATAAATGTTGCGAACTTATTGCCGCGGCCGCTGAACTTAATTATGATGAGTTTTTATGTAAGGACTATGATAAAGCTTGGAAAGTTTGCTCTTCTTGTTAGAAAGAATTGTTAAGAGATCCAAGAAACTTTGTTAGAAAAGCACGTTCTATTGATGGACTTACTGGCCGCTGTAAGAAATGTGATAAAATGATTAGAGAAAAGAAAAAGGAGGAGAAAGTTAATGGAAGAAAAACTAATTAAGTATTTAACTACTTTCCAATTTTCGGATTTAATTGGCTTTGCCGCAATACTTCAAGTCCAAGAAGAAGAAGATTTTAATGAATACATTGTTAATATTGTCGAAGCTTTCGTCGCAAAAAATAGAAAGATTAGAAAAGAACTTTTAAAATTAGCAAAAGATATTAGCTTAAATAATAGAGATTTTGATAAAGGTGATAAAAATGGCAAAGAAAATTTGCAGTAAATGCAAGGAAGAAAAAACTATTGCTAATTTTATTGCCACTAATTCTCCAATGTTTGAAGGAACTTTACCTATTTGCCGCGACTGTTTAAATTAGATGATTGCGACCGCGCCTTTAGATGATTAGTGGAATATTGTTGATTAGATTTGTTAGTGGGCGGATATTCCTTTTATACCGGGGGAGTGGTGTAAAGTTAAAGAGCGCGGTAAGGATGCTTTAAGTATCTATATGGCTATGTTTAGAGCTTCTTAGTATAGTGATTTAAATTGGCGGCAGTATAATAAAGTATATGAGTAGCTTTAGGAATAGAGCTAGCTTGAAAATGCAATTCCAGAAATTAGAGAAGATAAAATTTAGAAACTTCATGCTAAGTGGGGCCGTGAATATGATGATGAGTAGTTAGAATATTTAGAAAACTTACATAAAGGATTACTTAATTCCCAAAATGTTGTTGGTGCTTTAAATGAAGACCAAGCAATGAAGTTATGTATGATTTCCCTTTTAATTGAGGAAAAAGTAAGAGCAGGCGATCCTGATATTGCTAAATTTTTAAAAGCATATGATGATTTAACTAAAATTTCTAATTTCACTCCTAAAGATGTAAAGGATGCCGACGAGTTTGATTCTTCTGGTGAAGTCTATGCTTACCTTGAAAAGACAGGTTTTAAACCTAGAATTTATTAGGCAGTTAGAGATGAAGTTGACTAGACAGAAAAGAATATGCAATAGTTTGTTCGTTATCTATATGTTAATGAAACCGGTATTGCCGAAGAGATTGAGCAACGTATTCAAAACTTAAAGGTTGCCGCCGAACTTGAAGGTGACGACTTTAATGAAAAAGAGTTTAGAGAATATATGGATGAACAAAATAAAAAGCAATTAGAAGAAGAATTTAAAATTGATATTTAATGAGGTGATTATATGGAAGCGATACAATCACCATCTATGATTTATGAAATAGCAAGTTCGGTTGTAAGAACTGTTTAGACAAAGTTTTTCAGAGACGGAATTGAAATGGAGAAAGGCGCGGTCATAACTAAAAAACGTATTGAAGAAAATAGAGAACTTTATGAGCAATGGTGTGAATATTTTATTAATTATCCAGATATTTATTTAGATATTATTAAAAGAAAAGATTCTTAGTTTAATTTGTTCTATTATTAGAGATTATTTTTAAGGCTTTGCATGCGGTTTGGACGTTTATTGGTTATCGCACCCAGAGCGTTCAGCAAATCTTTTATTTCAATTCTTGCTTTATATCTTGCTTGCATTTTTAGGCCGGGAATTAAACTTTTTATTTGTGCACCCGGAAAGGCTTAGTCAGCCAAGATCGCTCGCGAGAAAATAATAGAAATTTGGGATTTATTTCCATTACTTAAAAAAGAAATTATAGGGGAAGGTAATTTCGGTGGGGATTATGTTAAATTAACATTTAGAAATGGAAGTATTTTTGACGTTGTAAGTGCTCTTAATTCTCAACGTGGTGGTCGCCGTGCTATGGGATTAATTGATGAGGTTAGAGATCATAATCCCGATGATATTAATAACATTGTCCTACCTCTTTTAAATGTATCAAGAAAAACAAAAATGGGTGACTTAAACCCATACGAACCTCATCAAGTTCAATTGTGGATGTCATCTGCTAGTGATAAAAATACTTATTGTTATGATAAAACAATCGAAATGCTTGAATTATCAATAATTAATCCCAAAAAGGCTTTTATTTTCGGTTGTGATTATAGAATACCTGTAATGCATGGTCTTTTACCAAAAGACTTTTTAAATGAGATCAAAACATCTCCAACATTTAGCGAGAGTTCTTTTGCTAAAGAGTATATGAGCCGCTTCGTTGGTAGTTCTAATGAAGCTTGGTTTGATTATGATAAATTTTTAAAACATAGATGCATTGTTAATCCCGAAACACATGAAAATATTAGAGAAGGAACTGATGCATTCTACATTTTTGGAGTGGATATCTGCTCCGTAGCTTAGTGATAAGTTAATGTAAATTTATTTAATTGCGAGAAAATCCTAAAGCTTGAATACTAAAATATTTTTTTCCTTAGAAATATAATGTATTGAAAAATAAATAAATTCAAGATGGCATATGGAGTAATCCTAAGTGCTAAAAATGGACAATTCGCAGTCAATTAAGGGGGATAATAATGAAAATTGTAACTATAGACGAACTAAATAGAAGAATTTAGGAAAAATTTCCTAATCAGCCATATGAAATATTAGAATATTCGAGAATGACTAAGCCTTTCACTATAAAATGTTTGAAATGTAATAGAGTAAAACAATATAGTACTCCCAGTAATTTTTTAAATTCTGGAAGATTAGGTGTGTGTATTTGTTATAATAGTAAAAATCATTTAAATAAACATTATATAAATAAAAATAAAATCTTAGATATCATAAAAAATAATAAAGATATATCTTTTGAAAAATTCGGATATAATAAAGATAAAAAATATACTGTTACAGTAAAATGCAATAAATGTAATCAATTTTATACTAAAACTTGGCAGTCTTTTCTAAAAAATTCAGATTGCTATTATTGTGGTAATAAACAAAAAATGAATACTACTGCATACAAAACCTTACTTTCTTCAGAATATACTTTATTATCTGATTATATAGCTAGTGATAGCAAAATTACAGTTAGACATAAATGTGGTTTTATTTGGAAAACAACTCCTCATATATTATCAAATTATGTTGGCTGTCCAAAATGTAATCATAAGAGAAGTAAAGGAGAGAGAAGAGTTGAAAATTTTTTAAAAGAACAGAAAATAGCTTATTATATAGAATAGAGTTTTGAATGGCAAACAAATTTAAAAAGAAGATATGATTTTTACTTACCAGAATACAATCTGATAATTGAATATATGGGTGAACAACATTATAGAGATAGAAAAGAATATTTCGGAATTTCATTGGAAGAGCAGCAAATGATAGATAAAGATAAAAAAATAGATGCAAATAAAGCTGGCTTAGACTATTTAGCTATATGTTATAAAGATTATAATAAAATTGAAGAAATATTATCTCAAAAATTGATTCAACGACTATAAATAGTAATTATAAGCATAATGAAAAGATAAAATTCTACATAGTAGAATATGATATAGTCTTAACTTTATTGAAAAATAAAGCCGCGAAAGCGTATTGAGTTTAGCGAACTCAATAGAAAATAAAGGGATATTGCCCGTGTAGGATGTCAAACTGTTTGTGTAATATTAAAAGTCTATCCAACAGGAGACAATTGGCACTGTACATTAGTTAATCTTTATATTCTAGGTATAACAAGTGAACAAAAAACTTTTGATGTTCAAGTAGTAGAATTAAAACGTTTAATTGAAAAATTTAATCCAAGAGAAGTAGTTATTGATATTAATGGTATCGGTCAACCTTTTGGTGATGATATGGTGAAAGAAACTTGGGATAATGAACGCGGCATTATGTTGCCGGCGTATGGATTTCAAAATTATGATGATTTATTTACCCATTAGCCAAAAAATTGCTCCAAAATTCTTTTTGGTATTAAGGCAAATGGTGCATTAAATAGTGAAATGCATTCCAATTTATATTCAAAAGTTTATTCTGGCAGTATTAATTTCTTAATTTCAGAACAAGATGCTAAAGTTAAGCTTTTATCTACTAAAAAAGGTCAAAGATTGCGGCCTGAACAAAGAATTCAAAGATTAATGCCACACGAATTAACATCTATTTTAATTAACGAAATAATGAATTTAAAACAAAAACCTACTGGTGTCAATAACTAGATAGCAGTAGAACAAATAAATAAAAGAATGGGAAAAGATAAGTTTTCTGCCCTCGAAATGGCTATTTATAGAGTTGTTCAAATGGAAACTGAATATCTTTCTCATAGAAGAAATAGGGGGCTAAATAGAAAATTATCATTTTTTAGAAAAGGAGGTGCATGATAAATGGAGCAAGTCGATAAAAGAGATATTACTATTTTTAAAAAAGCTTTTAAAGATATGATTGCATCTTCAAACGCGGCCTATGTTAAGAGTGATGCAAGAGAAGTTCGTCGTAGAAATCATAGATATTCTAAAGATGAAATAATTAGAATTGTTGAATGTGGCGATGCCGTTCAAAGAGCAGAATTATCTGAATTTTTCTTTTCTGTTAGTGGTCTTTATAAAAGAATTATTCTACACTACGCAACTTTCTTAACTTATTCATGGGTATTATCGCCGCATTTAAAAAATGCTAATGATTCAATTAAAGATAAAAAAAATGCCGCGGTTTATTATAAGGCATCCAATTTTTGTTCTGATTTCCAAATTGAAAAGCGTTGTGGATTATTTGCTAGAGATATTCTTGTTAAAGGAGCATATTATGGTTTAATTTATAATGAGAATGACAGAGTAGCAATTCAAGACTTACCTTTTGAATATTGTCGGAGTCGCTACAAGAATCGAGACGAAGTAGATATTGTAGAATTCAACATGAAATTTTTTGATACTATTACCGATGATGAATTGAGAAAAGAAATTTTAAGAACTTATCCTAAAGTTATCCAAAAAGGCTATTATGATTATAGACATAAAAATAAAGATTGTTGGATTTTTCTTCCAGCAGAAATAGGCGTTTATTTTAAGTTCTTTGATGAAAAACCTTTTTTCTTAGACTTAATTCCACTGCTTGATGATTTAGATGACTATAAAGAGATAGATAAAAAGAGAAATTTACAAGCTTTAAAGCGAATCTTAGTTCAAAAAATTCCTCATGATGGAATGAAATTAGTTTTTGAACCAGATGAAGCAGAAGAAATGCATGCCGGCGCAATAGAAATGCTGCAAGATAATCGAGATGTTGATATTTTAACAACTTATGCAGATGTCAACTTACTTGATTTAAGCAGTGACGATGACGAAAAAACAGAAGTTGAAGATGTCCAAGATTTAATCTATGAATCTGCCGGAGTATCCAAAGAATTATTTAGTGCCACAACTGATTCTGGTTTAGATTTTTCTTTGAAAAACGACTTATCATTGATGATGATTTTGGGAAACAAATTTGCAAGTTTCTTTACTGCGATTATTAACTATACTTATTCGACTAAAAAAGTTAAATTTAAATTAACTATTCTTCCTATTAGTCATTATAATAGTGATGAATATACTACTAAGCAAAAAGATTTGGCGGCATTTGGTTATTGCTTTTTAACGCCAGTATTATCTACAGGTTTAGATCAGAATAGTTTAATTGACTTAAAGAATCTTGAAAACGATTTACTATCTCTTGAAAAAATCTTAAAGCCGCTACAATCTGCGTATACTCAGTCTGGAAAAATAACAAAAGATTCTAGTGCATCTTCCCAAACGTCATCTATTACAACGATAACGGCAAAGCGGGAGGTGGAAAATAATAATGGGTCAAATGATTCAAACACAACTTCCAGCGAATCTTCTGAAGCTTGATGTTACAACTTATGGAACAATAGAAAAAGTTAATGATGTGCTTTCTAAATGCAGAGTCCGAATTTTTTATAAGGGCATGAACAGAAACCGCACTTTTATTACAGAAGACTTTGCAAATCAATTAATTCAATCTCTTCCTTATACGCCGATTAAAGGTATTTTTGATTACGCACAGGAAGACTATGAGGATCATGGAAATGATAATTCCGATGGTAAAATCTATGGTATAGTACCTGAATCTCCTAATTTTAGTTGGGAAAAACATTTAGATAATGACGGAGTGGAAAGAGAATACGCTTGTTGCGATGTATACTTGTTTACTTCTCTTTATTCAGAAGCTAAATTAATTCCAACAAAAAGTCAATCAATGGAAATTTATCGTAATACTCTTGAAGGAGAATGGCGAATTTCTCCAGATGATGGACAACCATATTATCATTTCTTAAAAGGTAGTCTATTAGGACTATAGGTTCTTGGAGATACTACAGAGCCGTGTTTCGAAGGCTCTGCATTTTATAGCCTATGTAAAGGCGCGAATGAATTACTTGATTATATTAAAAATTTTAGTAAGAAGGAGGAGAAAAAGATGGAAATAAATAAAGAATTATTCAGACTTTCCGATAGCGAAAAATGGGATTGCATCTTTGATGCACTAAATCCTAATTTCAATGAGGAAGGCGCATGGAAACTTGATTATAGTATTCTCGATATTTATGATGATTATGCTCTGTGTTATGGCGGGGAATCTGGTAAATATAGTCGAGTTTATTATACAAAGGAAAATGATTCTGTTACTATTGGTGAAAAAGTAGATGTTTATATTGTAGATGTAACTGAAACTGAGTACAATGCTCTTGAAGCTATGAAGTCCATTGGCACTTATGAAGCTGTTAATGAAAAAATTGCTGAAATGACTACTGTGGCAGAGACCTATGCGATCGAAAAAACAGAATTTGAATCAACTATTGCAGACAAGGATACTAAGATTGCTGAAATGGAATCTACTATTAGTACATATTCTACTGAAAAAGCAGACCTCGAAGCTAAGATTAGTGAAAAAGAGAACGAAATTTCTACATTTTCTGCTGAAATTGAAACTCTAAAATCTGAAAAGTCTGTATTAGAAACTGAAAAAACAGACATTATTACTGAACGCGATAGTCTTGCGGAATTTAAAAAGACCATTGAGAATGAAAAGAAGGAGGCAATTCTTTCTGAGTTCTCTATTCATCTAAATGATGAACAAATTAAATCCTTTAAGGAATCTTTTGATAAGTATAGTGTGGAAGATTTTGAAAAGGAAGTTTGTACTACAGCATATAAGTCAGACTCCACTATGTTCTCTAAGAAGAGTTCTGAGCCTGATTATATTTATAAAAATGATTCTCAGACTTCTAAGAGTAATACCGGAATGATGAGACTATTAGAGAATTATAAGAATGGAGGTAATAAGTAATGGCAATTAAGTTTTTTGATTGTAAGGGTTTTGGCCAGCTAGAGCCAAACCAAGTATGGTTCACTCGTGCTGGTATGATTGAAGCACAGTGCTTCCTAGATGATAAGAAATTTGCTTCCCATTTTCCGATGACTCCTGCTGAAGCAGAGGAAAAGAAGATTTATGGCGAAGTTGGTGCATTTCTAACTGTAGATAAGGCTAATCATATTGTTACTGTTCCGACCAAGGCACTAAGTGATAAGGGTTATCCAATGGGTATTAACTATTCTACTGAAAAAAATTACAACCAGTTTACTCCCGGCCGTAGAAATTTTTGCATGATTTGTGGAGAATTTCTACCTCGTATTGGCTTTGTAGAACCCGGCATGAGATTTACTACTAATACTGTTGGTTGGGAGACTACTGCTTCTACAATATTTACTACTGCAAATCCAAAGTTTGATTCTGATATTATGTACGCAGATGTTAAGAAGGCTCTAGAGGCTGGTACTGATGTTTATGCTTATGTAGTAGAAGGTTCTGATGGTAAGCTAGTTCTAGGTGCGGCAGTAGCAGATGCGCTAGGCGAAGTTTATACTCGTGTAGTAAAGGCTTATACAAATGCAGATGGTACTAAGTCCTTCATGTTTGAAGTAATTAATAAGCCAACAAAGTAATTAAGGGAGGTTGATAAATATGGCATTTGATAGAGACTCTATTAAGAATCTAGTAGTTTGTGCGTTTAAAAAGATCACGCCAGATCCTACTAAGTATTCTGTAAGTGACGTTAAGGGCGCGGCTTCTCAGGCTCTACATGAACTAGCAAGCGATTATAACTCTTATCGTAGAAATAAATATGATATTTTTGAAATTATGCAGGAATCTTATGATGAAGTTCTACCAAAGTATGTAGAAGACTTTATGGGTTCTTTTGCTGAAATTAAGACCGTGGCTAATGGTCAGAAGGCACAATTCGTTCGTAAGCGTGGTAGACAGCGGGCTAAGCAGTTTATTACCCAAGTTGGTCTAAGCGGCGCATACGAATCTTTCAGACTAGATAAGGATACTTTTGAAGTTGGCGGTAGTGCAATTGGCGGTGCTGCTTATATTGACTTTGAGCGCTATATTTGCGGTGACGAAGATATTTCTGAATCTGCTGAAATTCTACTAGAAGGTCTACAGGAAGCAATTATGGGTGAAATCCAGAAAGCTCTAATTGCATCTGTTAATGCAGAAGATCGTCCTACTAAGAATGTATATGTTGGCGCAGGCTTCGATGCAGATGCAATGCAAGAACTATGTGCAATTGCTCGTTCTTATGGCGGCGGTGCAACAATCTTTGCTACTCCAGAATTCGTAGCAGCTATGGGTCCAGATGCAATTGGTCTACCAATCTTTAATGGCACTCCCGGCTATGCTGGTGCAACTCCAGTTTATAATCCAAGTGATATTGAGTCTATTGCAAGAACTGGTTATATTACTTCTTTCCGTGGTAATCCAATTGTTCAGATTCCACAGTCTTATACTGACGAAACTAATGAAGTAACTCAGATGAATCCTGCTCTAGCTTATATTTTCCCAACTAGCGGCGAAAAGGTTGTTAAGATTGTATTTGAAGGCCCAACTCAGGTTGACGATTTCAAAGGCCGTGACCGCAATATGGAAATTGAAGCATATAAGAAGGTTGGTGTAGCTATTCTAACAAACCATAACTGGTGTGCATATGAGAATACTACTCTTGCAGATACTACTAATTATCCAACTAAGTATCCAATTGGCGACTAATTGAGATAATTTAAATATAGATAAAAGTTACAATGGAAAAAGGGTGAGTGAGTTTAACTCACTTGCCTTTTTTTGAGTTAAAAGGAGGAATTTAATTATGGCAACAAGAATGGTAAATTTACAAAATATGGTTAATAAAACAATTGGTTTAAACAAACCAGAATATGGAATTAAAAGAAAGTGGACAAAAAAAGGACAGATTATTCCACTTCCCTTTGATACTGTTCAGCAAATGATTTATGATGAGGGCTTCAGTAAAATGCTAGAACGTGGTTATCTTTATATTGATAGTATGCAGGATAAGATTGATCTTGGTCTTGAACCATATGGAGCAACTGAACCGGAAAATATTATGGTTCTAACAGATGATAAGATTAAAGATATGTTAATTAAGTATCCAATTACTACATTTAAGGGTGAATTAAAGAAATATAATGATGCTCAGATTAATGCTCTTGTTAATTATGCTATTGCAAATGAAGTTCTAGATGCTGAAAAATGCACTCTACTAAAAGATATTACTGGAATTGATATTCTAAAGGCAGTAGCATTAAATAGAGATTTAGCGAAGGCAGATAGAAAAGATTGAGGTGATAATAAATGGTTGAATTAATGACTGTTTATGATGCTTTTCTAGCAAAAGTTAATGAGGATGATTGGGCGCATTGTTATAATGAAGATGATTTAAAATGGTTCATTCAAGATTGGAGAAGCTTCCTAAATGCCTCCATAGTTTATTTTAAATTCCCGCGTTGCGGGCTTGATATAGATGAAGAGAAGCAATGTTTTAAAGATGAATCTTTTTCTAATGAAGAAGTTCAGATATTAGCTACTTATATGAAATGGGAATGGTTGAAAAGAACAATTGATTCTTGGGAAAATATTAAGACACAATATGATGAATCTGATTTTTCCCAAGCTAAATTATTATCAACTTTTATTGAACTTAGAAAACAAGTTCAAACAGAAGCGGAAGAACTCCAAGCTATTTATTATCGTTCTGTTGCCAAGCGACCTTTTCATTATCGTAATCTTGCTGGAAAGCATAATAGATGGCGGCGATAATATGGATAGTGTAAAGGAAGCTTATAAAGAAAAAATGAAAAAGCGGCTTTATGGTTTATTAAGAGAAAGAGAAAAAGATGGAGAATGGGAAAAATTTCTTGATACTATTTTAATTGAGCTTCTGGGGTATCAAGATAAGTCAAAGACTATCGAGTATTACACTCTTTTAAATAAACTTAATGCTTGCCGCTATCTTTCATTTAAATATTATAGAAAAACAATATTTGAATGTATGAATTTATTTGATAGAGTTGATGTGTGATGAGTTATTTTACAGAAGTCTACTTAAAGAGAATGAATATTGATGGACATAATCAATAGGAAAGAACTAAAACTCGAAAAGAAAAAGAGTTTGATAAGTTATTTTTAAAGAAGACAATGTACCAATCACAGATTTATCAAATAAACGAAGAGCCAGTACAATTGATTGGCTCATTACAACCAAATAAATGGAATGAAAGTGAATTAATTTCTAATCTGTTAATTTCTACAAAGACTAAAAAATTGAATACTGGAGATATATTATGTATTTATTAGAAAATTAAAAAGGAAGAATTGAATAAGAAATGGTTGATACTTTTTGTTGAAGATAATCTTTCAAATGGTTATTATACTTATAAAGTCATTTGTTTAGATAGTGAAATAAATATTACAAATGAATATGGAGATACACAATTTGTAGTACCCGTTAAATTTGTTAATTCAACATCTCAACTTGTTACCGATTATTTTAAATTTGGAACTAATGATTATAGAGAACCAAATAAGAGCGGAATCTTTATAACTAGAGATTTTGATTTTCTAAAAAAAGATGTATATTTTAATTATAAAAATAGAGGATGGGAGATTCAAGGTAAAGATAATATTAGTATTAAAAATGTTTCTTATACTACTATATCTGAAAGATTAACTCATGCCGCGGAGCCTATCTCCTCAAAGGATATTCCAGTAAGTGAAGAAGATAATTTCTTCTTAATAAATCGATGAGGTGAATATAATGGATTCTAGTGTTAAATATGGATAGGAACATGGCAGAAACCTTATAAAAATTTGTAAGAAATTATTTAAAAATGAAAATCTTTGTAGGCTATTAGTAAATACAGATTTAGATCCGTTAAATAAAGATAAACATCCAGAATAGATAAATGGGATGGAGTTATTTCAAAAAAATATTAGAGTAGTTCCATTATTAAGAGATGATGAGCAGACTACTGAAAGTAAAATAATTCTTTTTTATGATTCTGGAGACATTAATTCTTCTAATTCAGACAATGAGAATTTGTCTTTTGTAATAAATGTTTACTGTCCTTTTAAAGAGTGGAGAATAACTGGTGATGATTTGCGGCCTTATGCTATTATGAGTGAAATAAGAAAATCTCTGCAAGACACTCGTATAAATGGCTTAGGAGAGATAAGATATGAGGGTTTTGAACTATCTACTTTAACAGAAGAAATGAGCGCTCATACTATGAGGTTTTATATAAATGCTTTCTCATGATGAATAGAATTATGTTAAAGAACAAACTTTTATTAATGCGGCATATAATTTTAGAAATATAACTAAAATTTAGCCGCTAACAATAAAAGAAATTTTAACTATGGGTAGATAGGAATATGAAAAAAGATTAGCTCTTTTATTATTAACTGAAGCAGATATTATTAAGATTATTAAAGAAAAGACAGGAAAACAACCAAATCCAGAAGAAATACCAAGACCTCTAGAATATTTATTATAGAGTGCACAATTAGATGACTCATTTTATTTAGAATTAAGAAATTGCTTTACTACTTTTATAGCGGAAGATATTTTATTGCTCCCAAAAATAAATTCTGTATTGATTGGCCCACCAGAGGAAAAAAGATTAATTACTGATAGTAATTTTTCTGATTTTCAAGAAGTTCTTTGTATTCAAAATGCAAGACCAGTCAAAGAGCCTCCTCCAGAAAACGAATCTGAAATTGCTCGTAAGTTCAGATTAAAAAGAGAAATGAGAGATGCTGCTAAAAAGAAGCAATAGGAGAAAAAAGGTGAAATATAGACTTTTACTGAGTCTATGGAAATGGCAGAAGTCTTTGGGATAGACTATCTTAATTGTACTTTGTTTGCATTTTATAGATTAATAAAGCGGCATCAAGCAAAGGAAAAATGGGATTAGGATATACAGATGATATGTGCAGGAGCAGATTCCAAAAAAATGAAAACAAAATATTGGGGTGAAAACCTCGAAAAAGATTAAAGGAGGTAAGATAAATGGCTGCTGAAAAAAATCTTTTTGAAAAGTATGGTATAAAGGAAGTTGCAGACGTTACCTTTTATCGTATTGACAGACGAAAAGAAACTTATGAGTCTCAGCGTAAAATTACCGCAGCTTCCATTCTAAAGGGTGCTGTTGAATTAAAAACAGTTTATCCAAATGATGGAACTGGTGTTGGCGCAGAGGAAGGATTTGAGGCTTATGTATTTACTGATGCTGAACTTCTAACTCATACTAATTATAAGTGTGATGATAGTACAGAAGAAAAAACAAAAACTGTTGTTTATAAGACATCTACTGATCCAGAGAATGCAAAATTAACAGTTGCCGCAATTGTTGAGAAAGCAAATGACACAACCATTGATAAGAATTCTATTACTAATGGAGAGGAGCAAGTTTCTCCAGTCGCAAATCTTGGCGAAACAGAATGGACTTATACTGCAACGGTAAAATATACTGTAAACAAAGACGGTTCTCCCGCAAACTCTGGTACTCATGAATATTCTTATCCAGAGCAGGTTCTAATGCTATATGCAAAGAATCAGAATCTATTAACTCGTGCCGGTGCTCGTTATCATTTCGATGGCGCAGATACTTATTTTGGCGACCTAGAGTTTAATGACAATTTTTTTGAAACTCCCGGTTCTGACTCTAAAATGGTTGTAGTTGGACTAGCTGGTAAGTTTACTGAAAATCTATATGATGCAGAAGATGTAATGACTACTATTTCTTCTCTAACCGCTACTATTACCGCTAAGGCATATGATGTACAGTATTCTGATTATGCTGAGTTAATTGTAGAAGATGAAATGGGTTATTTCAATCCAGCATATCTTGGTGGTTTTTATACTAAGGGTGCAGAAGGTTCTGGTGAAGTTGACTTCTTTACCGCAGATAATACTTATACTACTTGGGCAGAAAAACTAAGTGGCGTGGACCAAGCAATTGCTAACTCTGAGATGTGGGGTAAGGCAGAACACGATAGTATTAATGATGCGATTGATGCTCTAAAACAGAAAAAGCTTGTTATTGATAATGAAAGTGAGAATGGCCTAAAGGGTATTCTAAAGATTCATGGCGGCTATAAGGTTAATGATAAGGATGGCACAAATGTCTCTCCCGCTGCCGGAACTGCGGATACAGAATATGATGAAAATAAATATAGTTATAGTGCAGGCGATAATGTAACAAGCAATTATTCTCTACAGAGCGTTCTTGATGCTCTCACTAAGCTAACTTATACTAATGAAGAAGTTATTGATGATCTAGCTGTTACTGCTAATGGAAAATCTTCCAATCGTGCAATTTATGTTCGTGTAGATGGTGAAATGGATATGGCCGCGGGTGCTTTCCTATATATTCTAACCAACAAGAACTCTAAGAAACTTTCCTCTGATAAAGATGGTATTTTCTACTTTGTAGATAAGAAGGGTAATACAGTTTATTATCAAGATAAGATTTTTGCTGGTGTGGAGCATCTAGCGCTGGTAGTAATTGGTAAGAAGGGTCTAATTTTTGTAACTAATCGTTGTGGTTATCGCAAGACAGACTCAATTGGTTGGGTAGTAAGTCGCAAGGGATATCCTTCTGATGAACACTGTAAGAGAATTGTTGAAAATGGTTTAATTCATACTGTTCCAGTTACAGTTAATGACGAAACTTTTGAAGCAACTTGCACAGTTTCTAAACTAGCTATTCGTAAGATTAAGAAGAACGTTCTACATTATACACCTGTTCTATTCCTAGATACTCTAAAGGTTTCTACTATTGAACAGACCGCAGAGGAAGTATATGCAACTGGTGGTAAGGGTAATGCTAATCTAATTGGTTGGGATTATGGTAAGAATATTACTCTAACTCTACAAGATGCTCTTTATACTCCTGCTTCTATGAGCGCTATGCTAGGTAATGAAGGCACTAACTTCGTTAATGGTGTAAAGGATACTAAGCATATTGATAGAATGGAAAAAGTAATTGCTAAGCGTTCATTTATTGTACCGGCCGGCAATAGTAAAGGTCTACCTTCTGAAGGAGATATGACTGCATAGGCAGTATTTATTGATCCTTCTACCATGAAACCATATCAAGATGGTACTCCAATTGCTGAAGGCGAACTATTCTTAAAGTGGACTCGTTCTATTGCTTATGAGAATAATAGTATTGGTAATACGATTGAAATTTCTGCTGAGAAGTTCCCCGGCACTTACAAAGTTGTTGGTGATACTTTTGCAAGAAGTAAGACAACTGGTGAGGATGAGAGATTTATGTTTATCATTCCCCAAGTTAAGATGGGAAGCGAAGTTACCATTACACTTGAAGCAGAAGGAGATCCAACTGTCTTTGATATGTCATTAACAGTTCTTCGTCCAGACGATGGAATTATGATGAAGCTTGTTCAGTATGATGTAGTTGACAATACTGAGGAGAACGATGGTTCTACTATGGTTAAGGACACTGAAAACCTAAATCTACTTGACGATGCTGAAATGTTTAAGGTTAATGCAGATTCAGAGGACGATACGACTTATATCGGTGCAACTGAATATTGATGATATAATAGAAAAGAATTATTGGCTATTGAACTATTTAATTCAATAGCCATTTTTCTTAGTAATATGTGAGGTGAATAATTTTGGGTATTTTTGACCAATATGGTATTAAAGAAGTTGCTGATGTTACTATTTATAGTATTCACAAAAAGAAAGATGGTAGTGGAGATGTTTATTATGTTCCGGCATTATATTTAGATACATTAAAAATTTCTTCTGCTGAAAAAACCGCTGAAAATGTTTGGGCACAAGGCGGCCTTGGAAATGCTCGTTTAATTTGTTGGGATTATGGTAAGCAGATTAATGTTACTCTTGAAGATGCTTTATGTACTCCTGCTTCTTTAGGTTTATGTTGGGGCGGCGTACTAAGTTCTGATTGGAAAGATGGCCATGTAAATCATGATATGGGAATTACTTTCAATGATAAGCACCCTGTAGAAAGACTTTCAAGAATGGAAAAAGCATTTTATCCAAGAGGAGATAGAAAAAATATTAGCTATTTACTTCCTCATATGAAAGACGATAATCTTTTAAACGACGAAGGAAACGAAAAGACCATTCTTTCTAAATCTAGCGTTGTAGACGGTACAGAAGTAAATGGTTTTGGATATGTTAATAATAGAACATATAAATGGAGACTTGCAATTGAATCTAATATCAAATCTATTTCTCAAATTCCTAATAAATTTTTTGATATTTATGGCAAGTCTTATAAAATTGCAGATAAACAGACAATTACAGTTAAATCCCCCTCTTCTTCAAAAGATGACTTTAAATATGAAATTTGTTATAAAATTAATCCAACTGAAGGATTAACTTTAGAAAAACCAAAGGCAGCAATTATTATCGACAAGAGCGATGCCGCAGCTGTAGTTACAAGTGATGACTATACTACACTAGAATCTCTAAAAACAGCTTCTTATCTAAAAATTAGAGTTACAAATGATGATAGATATTTAGCTTATCTTGGTAAAACCGCATTAATGGACACAAGTATAGGAAAAGAAAATAAATATGTAAATGTAGAGCAATTCAAAGGCTTAGACATGTGGTTAAGATTTTCTAGTATTAATGAACTAATTTATTTCATTTTAACCAAATATGAGAATGATATTCTTTATATTAAATCTGCTTCCTATAAACCAAAAGATAATGAATCTTCTGATAATCCCGGTGCTGAATGGTCTATTTCTCTTGATGAGTCAGAAGAAGCAAAGCAAAAAGAAGGAAAGCTTTGGGCTTATGTAAATCCAAAAACAATGACTCCCTATGAAGATGATTATTGGTTCAATCAAGGTGAACCATACTATATAAAATCTTTAACTATTGCGCCCGAAAAGAAAAAGCTAAAGTCTCAAAGAATCACAGTTACGGCAGGACAATTCCCCGGTATGTATATGATTGTAGGTGAAACCTATATTAGAAGCCGCGATACTGGAGAGGATGAGAGAATGCAACTAAAATTCCCATTATGTAAGATTAAGTCTGATTAGACGTTAACGTTAGAAGCTGAAGGCGATCCAACTACATTCAATTTGGACGTAGAAGTTGCTAAGCCAGTTAGCGGTGTAATGATGGAATTAACATCTTATGAAGTAGCAACGAAAATGGAGTCTACACCGGAAGGTTATTATGTAGAAAAAGATGGCTCAACAGAAGTATTGAGTGAGTAAAAGGAGGGAGAAAAATGAATATTTTCGACCAATATGGTATAAAGGAAGTTGCTGATGTTACTTTATATTCTATTGAATTAGATGAAAATGACGACGAAGTATATGTTCCCGTATTATATTTTGATACTTTAAAGGTTTCTACTGTAGAACAGACTGCTGAGCAGGTTGCTGCAAGAGGCGGATTAGGTAATCCAGAGTTGATAATTTGGGACTATGGTAAAGAAATTACCGTTACTCTTGAAGATGCTTTATATAGTCCAGCAAGTCAAGGTATGAATTGGGCAGGAAAGCATGGTAGTAAGCATATTAAATTATATGGTACATTAACTGATAAAAGAACGGGTGAGCCTACTGCCGCGACACTCGAAGTTGAAAGCTATAGAGGCTTTTCAAGACCAGCAAACACTTATTTTTGGGAAGGCGCAAATTATAAAATTGTGGGAAAAAATGGAAAAAGATGTCGTATTGAGAACAAAATGCTTGGATATAATACAGAGACAGAAGAATGGGGTATTGCAGCCGCAGGTAGTCAAACTGGTGCATTAACTCTTCAGAAGGAAGTTGCTGATATTAATTATAATTTTGTTTTAAGTGATGAGATGAATAAACAAATAATTCCACCAGAAGAGGCTATTTATCAAATTGATCATGCTCTAAATAATGTTTATTATTTAGATAGAATGGAAAAATGCAAAGCTAGTCAGACTTTTGTTATCAATACAAAATCTAATGATTTACATGCTAATTATCGTTATCTACAAAAATATTCACAATGCGAATTATCTGTATTTATCGATCCAAAAACAATGCAGCCTTATGAACCAAATACAGATGAGTTTACTCGCCGCAATGGTCAGACTATTACCGGCGAATTAAGAGTAATTAAATAGCATGAAATTTATTATAAATGGACAAGATCAAGGGCAATTGAGAACACTTCTCTTGGTCATCAGATTATTGTTGATGCAGTTCATTTCCCCGGAACTTATAGACTTGTAGGAGAAACATTCTCTCGTAGTAGAAAAACTGGTAAAGATCATAGATATCAATTTGAAATTCCGCTATGTAAAATGGGCGCTGAAAATAATTTAACATTACAAGCAGATGGAGATCCCACCACATTTAACATGACGCTCAAAGTTCTTCGTAGAGAAGATGGCGTTATGATGAAACTAACTCAGTATAGCGTTGAGGAAGCTAAATATGATGGATATGTTAGTGGTAGCACTAATGTAACTCCTAAAGCTGAGGTGGTGACAGAAGGCCCTACTATTGGGTCTGATTGACGATAAGATTACTTATCAAAAAGAGTATATAGAAGATTTGAAGAAATCAAGTATTAAGATAATCTCTCCTGTTTCTAATAGTTACTATGAAGTTGGAGAATATATTGAATCTGCTTTGGCCGCGAATGGTGATAAAAGTAAATTAGTTGTAAGATAGAATACTACAAATAATAAACAATATAAATTAAGAAAATATACTAATGGGGTTATTTCAAATCCTGCTGAATATAAAGAAAATGGAAAGATTTATCAAGAAAATGGAACTACTACAATAAAAAATCTTTCAGATTCTCAATATAGTGTTGAATTAATAGAGAGGTGAGAAAATGAACCTATTTCAAAAATATGGTATAAAAGAAGTCGCTGATGTTGTATTTTATAGTATTAACGAAATTGGCGATGAAGTGTTTTATACTCCTGTTTTATATTTAGATACTTTAAAGGTATCTACAATTGAAAAGACCGCAGAAAAAGTTGATGCACGAGGCGGTTATGGTAATAAAAAGCTTATTACTTGGAATTTTGGTAAAGATATAGTTTTAAATTTAGAAGATGCTTTATTTTCTCCTGCAAGTATGAGTATGATATGGGGAGGAACGCTAGAATCTAAGTTATCCGATTACACAAGTGCAATTGTTAAATGTAATTTAGCCAATAAATATGGTCTTTTACATTATTCTATTAAAGCTTATCCTTCTCCTGCGATGACAGATGGAGAATGGGAAATAGTTTTTAAGGCGGCAGAATTAATTGGTTTAGATTCTGGTAGCGGAAATGATAATAGTACTAAGTATATCTATCCTCTTGATGTAGTATCATAGGATAAAAAAAACATTGAGGAAAATAGAGTTACTTTAGTAAAGAAATATTTTAAACGTAACCAAGAAATTTCTGATACTAATGGAGAATATAAGGGCGGAATGCCACCAGAAGTTATTCAAAAAATTATGACACAAATTGATACTCTTGATAAAATTGGATATATTAAAACAGATATTCATGATTTAGAAGTTATTGATAGAATGGAAAAATGTATTGTAAAAGATAGAAATGGTTTAACTATTAGTGCACAAAAACAAAGAGAAAATCTATTTAGATATTATGCTGATGATAGAACTTCTTCTTATACTATTTTTTATGATGCGAAAACTATGCTTCCGCTATTGCCTGTAAATAACGGATTTATTGGCGTGGCGAAAGAGGATAAAGTAATAGATATTGGTTTAAATAAAACATGGTATTTTTCTAATTTACCAACTCATGTTTTAAAAAAGATTCCACAAAGACTAAATAAAGAAACTAACCAAGAATATCAAACTAGGCTCAATAGCTTAGGTTTAAATTTAAAAGATTTTTGGAGAGATTTTTGGGAATTACAACATTGTGAAGAATTAGATGTGAAAATTCGTCAAGAATTAAGCAATTACGATGATTATGAAATTCTTACTATGGAATCTATAGATAACGGTGGATAGGATATTGGCGTTAGATTTGATATTTTAGATTCAACTGATATTTCAAAAAACCAAATGACCATTCAACATATTAAAGTAAAGGTAAGAGTTTATGATAAACAGACTGATATTTTTAAGATTAAAATTGGAACAGTTTATTATAAATGGACTAGAACTGTTAAATATAAGGAAGATGAAGATGATGGGATTCTAGGTAAAACTCTAGTAATAGATGCAGATACTTTTCCAGATAATTATAAAATTGTTGGAGAAACCTATATTAGAGAGCAAAAAACCGGAAAAGACCAGCGTTATCAATTTACAATATTTAAAGCAAATGTTTCTAGTGATACTAATGTCACGCTTGAAGCAGAAGGTGATCCAACAACATTTTCTATGAGTATTGATGTATTAACTCCACCTAATGATATTATGATGGAATTTAGGCAAATAGATGTAGAAGAGGATAAATATGAGGGAGGCACTAGAATTGTTCCACAACGTTCTAAATATACTTATACTCCTACAAATATTGAAATGCTTGAATCTGTTGATGTTGATAATAGTGAAATTTATTAATAAGTTTAATAAGGTAGTCGTTCGCGGCTGCCTTATTTTATTATAGATTTTATTATATTTATTACTTTAATACTAGAATTTAAAGGAGGTGAGCAAGTGTTAGATTATCGTAATATTGGAGTAAAAGAATTGTATGATGTGACTATTCGATTAAATAATCCAGTTGATATTGCTGGAAAAAAATATGATATGAATGAAGCTATTCTAGTCTTTAAGACTGCTGAGCTTGCGTAGATTACTGAAAATAAAACCAATGTATCTGCGAAAGGCGGTTATCATAATCCGGCATTAGTTAATTGGGAAGTAGATAAAGAAATTAATTTTGGTATAACTCATGGTGTTTTGTCTCCTATTGGTTGGTCTATTTTAAGTAATTCAAATATTGAATCTTAGAAAAATAAATCAGTTAATTATTGTGAAATTTTAAAAACAGTTGATGATGAAGATTATTGCTATATTGATTTAAAGTATTGCCCTAATCATTGCATTAATAAAATGGGCATTCAAGGTAATCCTTGTAATGAACCACTACCAATGGGACGGCGACCAGAATTAATGTTAAAACCATTGCCGCCGAGCAAAGAAAAATATATTTTTTGCTACGATGGTGACACGGGATTAAGGATTCGTGAATTTGAAATTTATTAGAATAGAATTTTCTTTAGATAGAGTTATCATTCTGTAATGGTAGATTATACTTTTAATTATGATAGCGAAATAAAAACAATTCAAGTGGGAAACAGGTTATTTAATGGATTTTTAAGATTAGATGGAAAAATGAGTGTAAAAGATGAAAAAAGTGGAGAAGTCTCGACTGCAATATTGGAGATACCGAAAATTAAGTTATCGTCAAGTTTGTCGTTGCGGCTTGGTAAAAATTGTGACGAAGCTGTTGTTAGTGATTTTTATTTCACTGGCTATCCGGATGAGAATATTCGGAGAGAAAAGCAATAGGTTTGTTAGATAACTTTTTTAGATAAAGAATTGACAGGAGATTATATTTAAGCGGTATTTCAAAAATGGAATATCGCTTTATTTTATTTATGGAGGTGAAATAGATGAACTTACTTAGCTCTATTTGGAATAGAGATTTTGCTTTTTTTAATATAGCAGAAGAAAATTTCACGAAAGATCTTTTAAAAGAAAAACTTGATGGAACTACTAGAAGAGATGTATTAAATAATAAAATGTCTAATGTAGCTACAGTTTTTAATTATCTTAAAAATCCAAATGAGGTAGTAGATATATTAGATGATATACAAAAATTATTAAATCAAAAAATACTTTCGTCAATAAAATTTGAAAAAAAACTTAGTGGCCGGAAAGATTATAGTGAACTATCAATAAAAGAAAAAGTAGCTTATTGGACTGACTTATATCATAATAATATTTTAAATAAAACAAAAAATAATAATAATAATTTAGATAATAAAATGTTAATTTATTCAGTGCTTTTATCAAAGGAATTTGCAGAAGAAGTAACAGATAAATATAATTATTCAACATTATCTAGACATGCGCTTTACGGTTCGGGAAATTTTTCAAATTAGACAGAATAGTAGATAGTATCAGATTTAAAGAAAGCCTTTACAGGAAAAAAAGCTAATGATATTGCTGATTCTATAATGGATGCTATATGGACTGGATTAAGTGATGATAAAAAAAATAAAAGGAATGAAATTATTTCTAATATTAAAAATGATATTAGCAATTATAATGGTAATGACTCACAGTCTTTTAAAAGAATTATTAAAAAAGCTGTGGATAATGAAGTTATTAGATAGGTTGAGCAGTTTGAAAAAAGTGGTAATTCTTCAATTACAAATTTTAGATTTGTATTTAAGTATAGAAAAAAAGACTTACTTATTTATAATTATAATAAAAATAATATGAGTCCATTAAGAGATAAATAGCTTGGAAGTAATTTAAAAGAACGACTTATTAACTATTTAGTGGAATTTTGTAAAACACATAATGGAAAACTTTCTTTAGGTTCTTATGGAACTATAGATATAGAAAATTTTTCAAATAGAAATGAAATAAATGAAAAGTATGTAAGAACAATTATTAAATTAGAAAAAATAGATGTGTCTAATTATGGAAATGAATTGTAGGGGTATTTAGCTGAATTAGTGAACTCTTTAAAGAAAGATACTATAATAACAGGAAAGATTAAAGATAAAATTGAATTAAGTAATGGAAAAAAATTATTATTAGGACAAAGTTTTAGAGATACTAAACAAACAACGGAAGAAGGAATAACGTATGGATATAATATTAAACACTACATAAAAACAGGTGAATAGACTTTTTCTTTATACAAAGACAAAAAAGATGAATCTATTGGTTTATTCTCTCATTATTTATATAGATATTTTGATAAAAAAACCGTTTTAATATTAAGATATATAGAAGCTAATTATAATTTTTTCTAGCAAATGGAATTAAATACTTATAATTTAAATGAAAATAATTTTTCAGAAGGATTAAGAGATATTGCTATTTATAATTCAAGTTATTTTTTAAGAGCCGAATCTCCAATGTTGATTGATAATAATTAGGATGTAGGTAACGCTTTTTATATTATAAATAATATAGTTATTCCAACATCTGTTATATACACATTACTAAGAGAATAGATTTATAAAAATTTTAGTAAAAAAAATAAACAAGAACCTTTAATTCAAATAAACGGAAGTTTTTTTAAAGATAATACTAATTATAATTTAAAAAAGATTTAGTCTCAAAAAGAAAGTAATAAAGAATATGATATATATAGAAAAAGATATTTAGAAAATCCTACTGCAAATATTTTAAAAAAGAAAAATAATTCTCATAGAATAAAATTTAATGGATTGACAATTTCTTTAAAAGATTTATATAATCAACTTAAAGATTAAAGAGGTGAAATAAATGCCAAAAAATTATAAATCAACTATTTATTTAAAGACAGTTCTTGATGCAGAGGATACTTTAAAGCAAGCTAAAAAAATTCGAGAAGAATTGGGTAAAAAAGTAGTTGACAAAAGTTCGTTAAGTAGTGTAGATAAACAGTTACTTCAAATTGAAGAAACTTTTAAAAAACTTCAGGCAGCAGAAAAAGCAGGTTTTTCAAATGATAATGATTTAAAACAATATATGACATCATTAAATAAAATGAATTTAATGATTCATCAATTAGTTGGCTCTTTATCTGACGTTGGAGATGTAAAGTTAGATTTTGATACTAAACGAGCTTAGGAACAAATTAAACAATTAAAGAAAAAAGTTGAAGATATGGAAAAATCTATCAAATCTCAACTTACTAAAAATGCAAAAAATCTTGGACTTAGTGATATACAAGTAGATAAAATTTTCGGCGCTATTACAGGCGGCGATCAGAAGCAAGTAGAAAAAGTTTATAATAATATTAGAAATTCAGCTAATAAAGCAGTAAAGGCACAAGAAGAAGTAATTACCAAATTAAGAGAAACTGCATAGATTGAGGCCCAAGACAAGGCATTGAGTAAAAATACTTCTAGCGCATTAAAAACTGATAAAGGGAATACGTTAAGTAGAATTAGTGCTGTGGCATCATTTGTAGATAGACGAACCAAAGGCTTTAATGCTGAGCAGACTCATGTTATAGGAGAAAGGGGCGGCTTCACAAATAAAATTTCAACACAAGGCTATGATTTAATTGAGGAAACCTATCGAGAAATTATAACAGATGTTGAAAAATTAAAAGGATTAAAACCAGATCAAATTTTCCAAGAGATTAATAATGAACTAAAAACTAAATTTAATATCTAGCTAGAAGAAACGGATAAATTAATTGAACAAATTGCATCTGATTTTTCCTCTTTAAATAATGTTACTATTCCAACTGATTCCAGTATAAAAGGAATGGCTAGTGAATAGGCTAAACTTGGAAAACTAAAAGAATAGTAGTCCAATATAAAAGACTCTCGTTCAAGTTGGTTAGGTTAGGCTAATAATTATTCTTAGTTACAAAAAGAATATTCAGATAGTAAAAGTAAATATAGTGCAATAATTACTGATGCAACTAGTGATAATGAGACTTTTAAAAAAGTTTTAGAAGAATTATTATTAAAATATGAAGAATTGAATAAAGCATAGCATGATGCAGCGGATGGAGCATAGGAAGAAGCAGATAAATAGAAAGAATTAAATAATACCTTTGAAAATATTAAGGGATATATAGCTTCTTACTTATCTCTTGGAGCGGCAGCCTCAAAAATTTCTTCTGAAATAAGAAAAACTTGGGAAGATACAAAGCAGTTGGACCAAGCTTTTGCGTCTATTGCGATGGTAACTGATTATTCTGTTCAAGGAATGTGGAATAGCTATGAACAATATAACGAAATGGCTAAAGAACTTGGTTAGACAACCTAGGATGTAATTAAATCTAGTGCATTATTCTATCAACAAGGCCTAGACACCGCAGAATCCTTAAAATTAACTGAATCAACAATGAAACTTGCTACTCTAGCTGGTGCAGATTTTGAAACTGCAACAGAGCAAATGACAGCGGCTCTACGCGGCTTTCATATGGAAATGGATTAGGGTAGCCATATTACCGATGTATATAGTGAACTTGCAGCAAAAGCGGCGGCAGATGTAAATGGTATCGCTTATGCTATGAGCAAAACAGCATCAATTGCTTCGAGTGCTGGTATGGCTTTTGAGACAACATCAGCATTCTTGACACAAATGATTAATTTTAGTCCCTTATAATAGTAATATTATATTGAACTGCGAATATGCGGGGAACTCCTAAGAGCCTTTAATACCAAATTATTATATAATGGCTTAACTAATTATTAAGGTATGGTAAAAAGTTAAAGGATTGGACAATCCGCAGGGAATAAACTTGATTTTTCTTATATTTTATGATATTATATATTTATAAATATTATATTAGTATAGGAGGAAATAATGTATAAATATAACAGAAATTTTTTTGAATCAATAAATACTGAAAGTCAGGCCTATTGGGCGGGTTTTATCGCCGCCGATGGTAATGTTAGAAAAGATTTTTTAAAAATGAGAATTGAATTAAATATTAAAGATAAAAATCATTTGTTTAAACTTAGAGAAGATATTCAAGGAGATATGCCCATAAAAGAAAGTGTCAGAACAAATAATCATTCCTGTTATATTGACTTAAATAGTATTGATATTTGCAAAGATTTGAATAAATTAGGTATTACACCTAATAAAAGTTTATCTTTAGATATTAATTTTAATTTAATTCCTGTTAATTTAATTTCTCATTTTATAAGAGGATATTTTGATGGTGATGGCTCTTTATGTCATACTGTAATGGATGGAAAAATCAGATGGCAAGTTAGTTTTATTGGAACAGAGAAATTTTTAAAAGATATTATGTTTTATATTCAAAAAGAGCATTGTATATCGACTTGTGGTAGTAATTATAGGTTTAATTTTTCCAAATTTGAAGATGTAAAAGATATTACAGATTTTATGTATAAAAATGCTACCATTTATCTCGATAGAAAATATGAGAAATATTTAGAGTTTAGTGCCCTCAACGACTACCAAGCAGTATCCTATTGAGGATAATGGTATAGTCTACTCCGACTATTAAATTAGTGTTAAAGTATCTCGAAAGAGACGGTAGGCAGGTGAAACAACTTAGGAAGCTCCTTCTATTAAAATTTAAATAATTGACTCAAGAAAAGTCTCAAAATGTTAGAGATTTTATTTTGAATTTTACTTTATATGTGAACAAAAGTTCAAAAATAAAATAAAATTCGGAGGAATAAAAATGGATTATGGATATATTTATTATGTAAGAAATGAAATTAATGGAATGATGTACATAGGAAAAGTTACTTCTAGACAACTTTTTTATTGGCCTACTTATAAAGGTAGTGGAATTGAATTACAAAAGGCTTTTAAAGAATTTGGTAGAGATAATTTTTCATTACATTATCTTGCTTCTGCTAAAAATGGAGAAGAACTATCTTGGCTAGAAAAATATTATTTAGAATATTATAAAATTCCTAATCAATATTTTTATAATATGAATTTAGCAACTTCTAATAGCGAACAATCAGATTATTATAATAAAAATAATTTAAAAGGAGTTAATTTAAAGAATATTATTTGTTATGATTTAAAGAATAATATTACTAAAATATTTAATAATGTAACGCAATTTTGTAAAGATCATGGTTTTTCAAGAGGCTGCATTTTTAATGTTATTTCTGGACAACGATTAACTCATAAAAATTGTATATTTTGGTATGAAGATTATCCGATTTCAAATGATGCTTTTAATTGGATTTTAAATTATAAAAATAAAACAAATTATAAAACTAAATATATAAAAATTGAGGATGTAAAAACAGAATTAAATAATTTATATAAAAAAGCTTCGAATAAAAATCAAATTTTTTCTTTTAATGGCTTTTATATAGAAGATGGAAAAGAAGTCAACGTTCAATGGGAAAAAATTCGCGCTAATCACTTCTTTTTGACAGAACAAGATGGTAAACAGCCTATAAAAGAATAGTTAATTTTAAATCCAATAATAAATACTGAAAAAGATGATAAATTTGAAAAATTAAGAGATACTGAATATATTATTTCTAATGATATAATTAGCTTATATTTTAATTATGATGAAATTAATATTTTAACAAAAATATATACAGATATTAATCCAAGACTTTTGAGACAAGCAATTAATAGAAAACAAAAAACAGTTATGAATAAAAAATATTCATTAACAATTTTGAGGGCGCATAATAAGTAATTATTATGTGAAATGCATTGAATTGACGAGGAACCCCTTAGAGCCTTTGCTACTAAACCGTATTAGTAATAATGCGGCGGCGAGAATAATTACCTCGGTACAGTAAAAAAGCAATGGATTGGGCAATTCGCAGCCGAGTCCCATTTTATGATGGAAACAGGTTCAACGACTATCGGGATTAGCTCCGTTAGACTACCAAGTGGAGTCGAAGTAATGCACTTCTCTTAGAGAAGAAGATATAGTCTGACCTTGCAGGGAAACTTGCAGCAGCCTTAGTGGCGGGATAGATTAACGACCTATCCGAACATATGTGGAAAATATTGGTACGGCAATGAAGACAATTGAATATTATGGTTGTCTATAAATCTCTCTAATTGCTGGGAACTCCTTAGAGCCTATTAAACTAAAACAACTTGAAAAGGTTGATATATTGTAAAATTTTATAATATATAGTAAAATATATATAGGATTGGACAATCAGCAGCTAAATTGCTAAGGAGGTTTATAAATGAAAAAACAAATAATTTTAGATGGTATTACATTTGATTACTATATTTATTCTGATGGTAGATGTCAGAATATGATAACTAATAATTTTTTAAAAGGTTCAATAATAAATGGTTATAGAAATTATTATCTTAGAAAAGGTAAGATTCAAAAAAATATTGGAGGACATCGTTTAGTAGCTTTAATGTTTTTAGAGAATAAAAATAATTACCCTATAGTTCATCATATTGATGGTAATAAATTAAATAATAATATAGAAAATTTACAATGGGTTAGTTCCTCTCAGAATGCTAAAGAAATAAAAGATAATAGTTATAAAAAAAATAAACGACCAAAATATGAATATTATATAGAAGACTTAGAAGGAGAAATTTGGGAAACATACAGAGAAACCCATTTAAAATTTTCCAACTATGGCAGATTATTAAATACTCTTACAAATAGAATTTTAAAAGAACATCAAGATAAAAATGGATATTGTTATTATTCTCCAAAATTAGATGGTAAAACAAAAAAAATACTTACTCATCGTGGAGTATATGAATCTTTTAATAAAATTATTTTAACAAGAGAAGAACAAATTGACCATATTGACAGTGATAAATCTAATAATTCATTAGATAATTTACGTTTAGTAAATGCACAAGAAAATTGTCAATATCGTTCTGATAAAATAGTAGAATTATATGATTATGTTATTGGTCAATATGATTTAAATAATAATTTAATTGCTATTTTTTCAAGTCAAAGTGCTGCGGCAAAAGACATTGGAGTATCAACTGGATCAATTAGTAATGCTGTTAATGGAAAATGTAAAACTATTAAAAATTTTATTTGGAAGAAAATCTCTAAGCAAGAAGTTCAACGACTATCCGTGATGAATGTAACGGAGTAAAACCTTTAGGTTTAAAATGGGAGACATTATTAATAATAATGAAGATATAGTCTATTCCGACCAATTAAATTTGGTGTTAAAGTATCTCGAAAGAGACGGTATTAAAACATAGCTCGCTTTACCGAACTAAAAGAAAACGTGGCCGGAACAGTTGATTCAGAATTTGATGATTTAGATTACAACAAAGTAGATACTGCTCTAAAATCTGTTGGTATTTCAATTAAAGATGTTAGTGGACAGTTTAGAGATTTGGATGACGTATTTTTGGAATTAAGTTCTAAATGGAATACTTTAGATCGTAATTCATAGCGCTATATCGCGACTATAGCGGCTGGTTCCCGTTTGTATAATGCTAGCGGAGTGTGCAGCTAAACCACACAATTCTTTCAATTGCTGGGAAACCTTAAAGCTTTAATCGCTACAACAAAAAAAGAAATTTTAATTGTGAATGCTTGAAAAGATTAAAGATTTATGATATAATAATAATAATATTATAGAATAGGCAATCAGCAGCCAAGTGCCGTGGAGGTAAAGGTTCACAGACTAAAAGAGAATGCTTATAGTAAAAGATATAGTCGATCTTTTATTGAAAAATAAAAGGAGGTATTTATGAATAAAATAATAACAATTGAAGGAGAAAATACAAATTATTTAATTAGTGATGATGGAAGACTTTTTAATAAAAAAACTAATAAATTTTTGAAAGGATCTATCAATAGTACTGGGTATCGAGTTTATTAGCTTACAGTTAATGGGAAATATTATAATTTTCTGTGTCATAGGCTGGTTGCAGAATATTTTTTGCCAAATTAGGAAAATTATCCAGTTGTTCATCATATAGATGGGAATAAATTAAATAATAAAGTAGAAAATTTAAAATGGGTAAGTTTTTCTGATAATCTTCAGGAAAGCTATTTTATGGGAAGAAGAAATACTAAAAATCAAAGTTATATAACAGAAAATGAATTAAAAAATAAAGAATGGAGATAGATAGAAAATAGCCAGTATTATGTTTCAGAGTTTGGAGATGTATATAATTCTAATACAAGTAGAAAATTAAAACCAAAAAAAGATGGATATTTACGATATACATATTATCTTGATGGTAAATCTATTACTACTCCTGCACATATATTAGTTTATAAAGCTTTTGTATCTCCTATTATTAATTATGAGATAGACCATATTGATGGAGATAAATTTAATAATCATTATACTAATTTAAGAGATATTTCTCATTCTGAAAACATGATAAATGCAATGAGCAATGGACACAAAAATGCAATAGCAGTTATATAGTTAGATGAGAAGCAAAACTTTGTTAATGAATTTCCTTCCATAAAGGCTGCAGCGAAATATATGGATTGTTAGCCTGCATTAATTAGTAGAGCATTAAAAAATAAAAATCAAGCAAGAGGTTATTATTGGATTCGTAAATAATTGGTGACTAGTAGCAGTCACGGTTCATCGCTTAATTTAAGGCGACAATTTTTGAATTGCTGGAAACTCCTATATGGACAATCAGCAGCGAAGGTCTTAAAAGACAACGTTCGACGGTCAAAACGAAAGTTTGTAGGAATATGCATTCCGAAGCGGAAATTTTAGTTAGTAATTAACTAATAAGATATGACCTTTTCTTATAGGTAACTATAAGTCTTAATGAGGAATGAATTAGCAATTTATTCTTAAAACAAAGTTAATGGAAAACTATGATAGAACTATGGAATTAGTAGAAACTGCATAGAATTCCGCAGGTAAATCAGATGAACAATTTGCAAAATATACAGATACATTAGAATATAAAGTTAAACAATTAAAGGGTTCTTGGGAAGAATTACGTCAAAGTTTTCTTAAAAGTGATTTTTTAAAAAATGCTGTAGATTGGATTAATAAATTAGTAGATAAATTAACAAATTTAAATTTAAAGGATTTTGCTATATTGGGAACTTTAGGATTAACAGTAGGTAAAAGTTCTTTATAGAAGATGGTTCAAACTTATCAAGATTCTTTTAATAAAATTGGAAAAGCAACTTCTAAACTAAAAGAAAGAATGTATGGTAAGGGTCAAGAAGTTAATAAGAAAAGTTAGGAACAAAAGAACGTAGAAGAAGCCGCTAAAGTTTATATTGATGGTGGCGCATAGGCTGGATAGTCTGTAAAAAATGGCGCTACTGAAGGTGGTGAAAAACTAAAAGAATCTGCCGCAGAAGCAGGAGATGATATTGAATCTTCTCTTGAAAGAGGAGCAGAAAAATTAGTTGAAAAAGCTAAAGAAGCCGTGACAATTATTGATAGCAATGAGAGTGGAGATACTGATATTGAAGTATCTACGAAAGATGAAGAAGAAAAATAGCAAGATTAGAATGATGTTGTAGAAAATTTAAAAGATGTCACAGAACAATAGAAATAGGCTGCTGAAATTTAGAGATAGGCCGCGACAGAATAGAACAAAGCAGCGACTGAATAGAATCACGCATCTGATGATTAGAGTAATGCTGCAAATAAACAAGAATAGGCAGCAAATAAATAGGAGTAGGCTGCAATAACTGAAGCTACTAATGTAGGAGTTCCTGTAAGTGGAAACAGCGGAGGAGTATTTGGCGGTGCTGGATTAAAAGAGAAGTTTACTGCATTAAAAAGTTCACCTGCTGGAACATCATTTGTAAATGGTTTATCTTAGTCAATAGGGCCGGCAGTAATTACTGCTTTTACTACGGCTTTATCCGGTGGAGATTTTGTTGATGTATTAAAAAATGCAGGAATTACAATCTTATCTATTGTTGTTCCAGAGATATTGTCAGCAATAGCACCAACTATAATTGGTGCTATTAGTGGACCAGCTGGATGGGTTACACTCGCTATCGCCGCAATTGGAATTACTATTTATGCTTATGAAAAGAAAAGAAAATAGCAAATAAGAGAAACAGAAGAGGCTGAATTAAAACGATTATCTAATATCGAAGATGCGAATAAAGCTTTAGAACAAAAATAGACTACAGCTGTAGATGACAATAAAAAAACTTTAAAAGATTAGAAAAAACTACAAGAGGATATAAATACTTATAATAGATTTCATAATAATGCCTTTCTAACTGATGAAAATTAGGAAAAATTAAATTCTGCTATAGAAGATTTAAATTCTAATTTTTCAACTGTTGTGAGCGCTTATGACGAAGCAACGCAAACATTAGAAATAAATACAAATGCTATTGATAATTTATCTTTGGAATATCAGCAACAAAGAGAAGAAAATTTAAAAACTATCGCTGCAAGTGGACAACAATAGACAGAAAATTATGTTTTTTAGATGAAGAAAGCTAATCAAATTCTTAATAATATGAAAAATTTAAGTGATTGGTATCATGGAGCAGGATAGGATAATATTAACTATACATCAGCAGACGATAAAGAAAGAGGAACGAATTTTTATGAAATTACACAGGGGTATGGATAGGGCTATAGTGATGTTGTTACTCAAATAATGTCAGCGGCACAAAATTTAAATGCAGAATAGGAACAAACAATTTTATCGGAATTAAATAGTTCTTTAGATACAACTGTGGATTCTTTTGATGATTTAGCTCAAAAGCTAAAAGATGGAACCGTTGGAGTAGAGGAATTTAGTTCTGCTGTAAAAAATATTAGTAATTTCTATAATAAAGATGAAATAGATAAAGCGTTTAGAAAAAATGCTTCGACTTACCTTCAAGGAATGTCAAATGAAACTCTTGAAATTGGTCAATAGTTAGCTGATGCTTTGGTTATAAATCTTGAAGATTAGAGTATAACAGTAGAAGAACAAAGAAAAAAAGATTCTTCAAAATCAAAAAATGAAATAATGGATTCTATAACTGCACTAACAGGAATAGAATTGGGAGATTTGTCCGCAGAAGGTCGTGAATTTGGTAAAAGAAAAAAGTATTCAGAATTATCAGATGAAACAAAAGCGACATTAGAAGATTATGGCATTGATGAGGCTGCATGGTCTGAGGCTGGGAAACTAGGTAGTAATAGCGCATTTGAAGATATTTTAAGAGATCTTGAAGCTGCGGCGCAAATTGCAGAAAGTAATTCTCAATTATTTGAAAAATTAGGTAATAAAATTACTGATGAAAGAGTTGTCCCTATAATCTAGGAATATAACCAATTATAGACAGATATGGGAACAATGACAGAAGAATAGTATTAGAGTAAATTAAATTCAATAATTTCTGATTTACAAGCAACTGGTGTTGATGGAATACAAGAAATTACAGATGCATTAAAAGATTCGGAAAATAAGATGGATAATGCTTATACTCAACTTACTAAAAAAGCTGAGAGTGCACTTATTAAAGTTTTTCCAGATTCTTCTATTTTTGAAAATTGGAGCTTAAACGTAAAACAAGCAGTAGTTTCTCAATTAGAATCTATGAATTTATCAGATGCCGAGGTTCAAAAAGTAGCGGAAATATGGAAGACTACTTTAAGTAAATATAGTGGGCAAGTACAGGATAATGTTGCTAATGTTTTAAGTCAAATTGATTTGACAGAAGGTTTTTCTGCTTTATTTGCTAACCGGAAATAGTTTGTAGAACAATTAGAAGATGCTGGATTAAGCACAGAAGAGGCAGCAAAGATTTATGCAGATTATATAGCACAAGGAACAAATGCTATAGTAAACGTATTAACCAATACCGCGGCCCTAAAAACAGCATTTGATTCATTTACTGAAGGAATTAGTTCTTCAATTGAATCAAATAAAGATATATTAGAATCATATGTAAAATGGGCTTCTGGAGAAGGTACCTATGAAGATTTAACAAATTTATTTAAAACTGGAGCAGAAAAATTTACTGTTGATAAAAAAACAGGAAATGTTAAATTTGATGTTGAAGAGATAGCTAGTGGATTGGTTGATGAATTAACTGGCTCGGCAAAAGCACATATAGATGAAATAACTAAATCTGCAAGTTATTTAAATGTATTATAGAATAGTAGTCGTAATTAGTACTAGGAATTACTAAAAGAATATCAAAAAGGTGGATATTCAGACTATGCTAGCTTTGCTAATGATTTTGGAATTAAAATGCAAAGTCTAGGATTAGATCAAGGCTTGATGCAGAGTATTACTGAGTCTGGTCAAAAAACTGTAGAAGAATATGAATAGTCAATGGAAGAAGTTGTGGCTGCACTTCCAAAAGAAATTGAAAAAAGCGCTGCGGAAATTCAACAGGCACTAAAAGATTAGTATTCTAGTGTAGAAGATAAAGAAGAAGAACTTGAAGATGCAAAACGTAAAAAAGCCAAAGCAGAGAGAGATTATTAGAAAGCGTTAAGGGATGAAAAGAAGGCTCATGATGATTTAGCAGATGCCATTGACGAAGAAGCCGATGCATATAAAGCTTTACAAGAATCATATTATGGAACAGAATTTTATGATTCTAATTTAGATGATTTATATAATTATGAGTAGCGCCTTACAAGTATTAATAAAAAGCTTGAAAAATTCTCTAGCCTACTAGAGGATACTTCTGATATATCATCTGCTACAAAAGCTTGGAATGGATATGCAAATGCAATTCATGAACAATTGGCAACAACAGAAGCAAAAACTCAATTAAATCAAAATTTAGCTGATGAGGGTAAAAACTTCTTAATGCAGAAATATAGTCAATATTTTAGTATTGATGATTATGGAAAATTAATGCCAGATATTTCTTTATTAGAAGATTCTAAAATCCCGGATGCTGAAAAAGATTTTATTGGAGAAATGATTTAGAAAGTTAATGAATATACTGATGCAGTAGCAGATGGCGAAAAAGAAGCTTATGATATTAGAAAAGAATATTAGGATAAATTAAAAGATTTATATAAAAATTATGTTTCTCTTGAAGATAATATTGCAGATGTATTAAAAAAACAAGCAGAAGAAGAAGTAGATACTCAAAAAAATAAATATAGTTAGTTAAAAGAAGCAGATGATGACTATTTAGATGCTTTACAAGATGCTATAGATAAACAAAGAAAATTAAGAGATGCAGAAAATTAGTATGAAGATTTAGCTTAGAAATAGAAAAAATTGTCTTTAATGCAAAGAGACACCTCTGGAGCTAACAGAAAAGAAGCATTATCATTAGAAGAAGAAATTAAAGACGATCAACAAAATTTATTAGATCAAGAAGTAGATAATATAATTGATAATATGAAATCTTTACAAGAAACATAGCAAGAACTAAGAGATACCGAAATTGAATTAAAAGAAGCTGTTATTGAAGAAACTAATTGGAGCAAAGAAGCTAATGCAATTCTAAAAACATTTACAACAGCAGAAGATTATGTGGGCTGGATGGCTACTAATGATGTAGATTTCTAGGATATGTCCGTTGATAAACAAGCTGTTTAGATGAATGAATGGGCTGAACAAGGAAATCAAATAGTTAATTATTTGGCCACATAGTCTGAAAATATTCAAACTGCCACATAGACTACTGCTGATGAAATTTTAAACATCATTAATACTACTTCTGAGGGCGCAACTGGTTCAATAGAAAGAGATAGTGAAAAAGTTTAGACTGAAATAGCAGAAGCATAGAAAGAAGCTGAACAAGCGTATGAAGATGCAAAAGAGGCTGTGATTGACGCGAAAGATGCAGTAATAGATGCGAAAGATAATGTAGCAGATGCTAAAAATAATATTAAAGATGCTGATTAGGCTGTTATTACAGCTACAGCAAATTTAGATTTAGCTAAATTGGCATTAAAATATCTATCTGATTAGGCAGGAACCAGTGCAGAAGATTTGATAAATTATGGAGATGAATTGCTTAATAAAGCTAAAACAGTTACAAATACTGGTAATGACGTTAATTATTATCAAAAAGATTAGGCGAAGGCAAATTAGACTTAGGCTGAAACAAGAAAAATTGCAGATTAGAAAAGTAGCAAGAGTAATGCGACGGCGAATTAGTTATCAGAAAAATTAACAGAGAAAAAAGTTGGTAAAGAAGCTATTTTAGAATTTGCTAATGATAGAACAATAAAAGCAATAGACGAAGATACTGCAATAAAGATGCAATAGCAAGGAGTAAATGGCGGAAAAAAAGCTCATTCAAAAACATCTGATTTTTTACTTAAAGATAAAGATGGGAAATATTATATAACTTCAAATGAGCGAACTGCAGAAATTTGGGGAACGCAAGGTTTTGAAAGATATAGATTTGTTGATACTGGAGGAGGTAGTTTTAAACACAAACAATGGGTTAAATTTGCTACTGGTGGTATCGTTGATTATACCGGCCCGGCATGGGTAGATGGAACGAAAACAAAACCAGAAGCATTTCTATCTGCAACAGACACTGAAAATATTCGTCAAATGATGGATATAATGAATATTCTACTTTCTAATTTCTCTACTCCATCAAAATCAACTTACGAATCTTCTTCTAATATTGTTTCTCCAAATATCGAAGTAACCGTAAATGTAGATTCAATTTCAAGTGATTATGATGTAGATCAAGCAACAGAAAGAGTTAAATAGAATATTCTTGACGCATATAATAAAACTGGTAATTCAGTTATCCTAAGAAAATAAAACATTATAACTTTTTAAGTCATTAAGTACCTATTTTATAGGAGTTTTAAGACTTTGAGTTAAAACGAAAAGGAAGAGTTTAAAACCTCTTCCTTTTTACTTTATATAAAGGAGTGTGATAAAATGGATTATACTGATTTTAGATTTGGAAATTATTATACCAAAGACCTTCATTTAGTTGTTGTAAGTTCTAGTAATAGATATACTAAAAATCTTTTACCAGAACCTACAGATTATACAGAAGAAATTCCCGGTAGTGATGGAACATATTATTTTGGTCAACTTTATAAAGACCGAGAAATAGATTGTAATGTAGCTTTTGATTCAATTAGTGAAAGAGATTTTAGAAAAATTAGTCAAATCTTTTCTACTGATAAACCGCAAGATTTAGTATTTGATGAATTGCCATATAAAACATACAAAGCAAAATTAAAATCTAAACCAGAATTTAATTATATTTGTTTTAAAGATAGAGATACAGGAGAAAGGGTTTATAAAGGAGAAGGAACACTTAATTTTATTTGTTATTTTCCTTATGCTTATTGCTTTAATAAGTATATTGTTAGAGCGGCGGACTATTATTTAAAAACTCCACCAGAAAAAGTGATAAAGGAATCAGCCATTTTTGAAAATCCATATGAGAAGAAAAAACAAATTATTTATAATAAATATACTAAAGATTATTATAATGTTGAAAATAATATGGGAACGCCTTGGAAAGGTGGTTATCCAACAATTCAGCAAGTTCAAGCAGGAGAACTATATTTTAATACTCCAGATGGCGAAAAAAGTATTATAGATGTTAGAAGATATTGGGATAATATTCCTTTATGGCAAAATACAGCAAAACTTTTAACTACTCCAACTCTAGACTACGATCAAGAGTTAATTTATATGCCGCAATACAGTAAACTTGATTATTATAATATGGATACTGGTTTTAACCAATCAAATGCCTTAATTGGCAGTAGACTTTTAGTTTACAATCCCGGTGATTTACCTGTTGATTTTGAAATTAAATTGGACAATAATGAAAGAGCATTTTGGATGTCTCGTGGTAATCACTTCCAAGTTAGACGTTTTAATGTTCAAAGACTAACAATACCAGAAGCAGTAGATTGGACTGGTCTAAAAACTTGTGAGACTAAAGAAAATAAAGATTTTAAGTATGGTAAAAGATACTTTAAAAAATTAAAATTAGAATTAAATGAAAATGATGGTTCATATACTTATAAATATATTCCTATTGGAAATCATCACCCCAAACATGCTTATATCGTAGAGCCTATTCCTAAAGAAAAATTAGGACATTTTATTAAATTATTTTATTGGCAGTCTTCTCTTTTAACAGATGATAATGGTGCGCCAATGCTTGATTTTGAAGATGGAATAAAATTAGCTGATAGATATGATGAACTTTATAGTTTATGTATAACTGATGAAGAAAAAAATGAATTATATTGGAAAACACTAAAGGAAGCTATTCTTAATTAGTATGGGAAATTAAAAGTTTTTAAAGATAATACCGACTATACTCTTGATGATTTTATTTATGATTATATTCATAATCCACCAGAATATATTCGTAAAAATAAAGACTTGTATTATGGTCAATTTGACTTTAATTTAAATATAATGCCACAATATCTAACAGAAGATTACTTTGAAATTTCGACTGATAATATAACAAAACCAAGTCTATATCTTGACACAGGCAAAAGAATGTTGTATAATGTAAATAATCCAGAGTTTAATATCTCTAAAAAGGAAACATTATCTAATTTTTATAATTATAAACCAACAAAGAATATTTATAATGAAAATATTAAACAAGGACATTGGTTTAAGATACCGCCCGGTTGGTCTATGATTGAGGTAACTCCTGTTTGTGATGAAAATAATTGGGGAGGAAAACGTTGGTTAGATGCTCGTCCTTTTGATTGGGGATATGGCGGCGAAAAAGGTAAACAAAAAAATATTCAAAGCGTTTTCAATAAAGTTTACGAAATGGCGGCAAAAAGTTATTTAATTCAAATCGGTAAATTAGGTGAATCAGATACAATGACAGATTATGTTGAACTACTTAATTTTCGCCATGTTTTCGATTCTCAAATTGCCGCCGCAGAAGGTAACGATAATTTTGCTTTCGAACTTTATAAGACAAGAGAACAAAATCTTGAGTATGGTTTACTAAAAACTATTCATGCTTTTTGGAGAGCCGCGGCGAAAGTTGAGACATGGAATAAAATGGGCTGTACTGGTAAAATTGAGGAATGGTGGTGGTATGCTTGTAACTATCTATGGGAGCATTTTCCACCATTGTATTGGGGCTATGCCGATATACTTAATAAAGCCCAGATTAAATATACACCATTATTCTATTAAGAGAGGTGATAAAAGGAAATGAGTATTCTTAAAAAAGAATATGAATTAAGTGTGTGGACAGAAGAACTTGATTCTTCTGGGAGACAGATTGAGAAAAAAGGTATGATTATTGGCACAAATGATATGACCTACGAAGGCCGCGCGACTGGAATAAAGTTAAAAAGAGAAATTAAAGGTACAAATACATTAACATTTCGAATGCTTTCTAAATTTTATGATAATGAAAAAGGAGAATTTGTTCACAATGAATTTGTTGACTATCTTCTAAATGAAACTAAGTTAAAATTAAAATATCGTAAAGAATAGTATGAATTTTATATTAAAAAGATTACGGAAGAAAAGAAATATAAAGCTATTATGTATAACTATGAGTGTGAAGATAGCTTTATTAATGAACTTTCTAGAACCGGTTATGAGATAGAATTTGCTGATGAATTAAACAATAGCGTCGCAGAAGTTGGAGATTTTATGGAAGAAATTCTAGATGATAGTGTCTGGGATTATACTCCAGAGCATAATATTGGTGATTTTACAGAATTTAAAGAGCAACGATTTTATAGGATTCCACTTGAATAGTTTGGTGGAAAAATCACTGGCTATCCTATTGATTTAGAAGTAGATTACACTCTTTTATTAGATGACAACGGATAGCCAAAGGATTATTTAAAAAAGATATTGGATAAAGATGGTTTAGAATGGAATAAAATTTCAAATAAGAAGGATTTTGTTGAAAAACTTCTAACTATTGAAAATATCTATACTAATGAAAAAAGAATAATTGAGTTAGGAGACGATTTAGCAAGAGAACGCCAACTATTTTGGGACAATTACTATAAAGACAATGGTAAGAAGCTATTAGATTCAAAAAAAATGGTCAGTTTAGAGGGCAATTATATTTATGTTCCTATAACAGATTTATCTATGATTTTAGGAACTGTTTATGAAGATTCATATAAAGCAGTTGAAGAGCCGGCGCTATATGGATATTATGGCGGCGTAGATAGGGGATATGCTTTACAACCTATATCTGAAAATCCTAGCGGTTTTATTCAATTTATCTTTTTAAAAGAAGGCGATAAATATAATATTGACGAAGGTGGAGTTCTTGCAAATAATGAATACCATTATATAATTCCTATTGAAGAATGGAATAATTTATTAAAAGAAAATTTATCTAAAAAAGATTATTCTAAAAAAGGATATTTATATTGGAAGCAACCTTTATCATCTGCATTAAAAAAATCTGGAAAATATAACATAAAAGAAGATAGTGATAATAAAATTGCTTATACTTACGGCGCAACACCTTCCTCTTCAACAATTGATAATTTTAATTGGTATCCAGTTTATTATGATGGTTATTTAGACGCTATAAAAGATTTAGAAATTACTTAGGCTAGAAAAATTTCTGTAACAGATAGAACAGAATATAATAAAAATGCAGATATATTTGTAACAGTTTACAATAACAAAGCTAACGAATATTGCACAGATGAAGATTTGTATTCAGAAGTAGAACTCACAAAGAAAATTAAAAATGGAGAAGATTATCGAGTATGTTCAAAAACTGATACTCGTCAGATTTTACCTACCTTATCAAGAAATCTAGTCGAAAATGGTACTAAAATTACAAGTACAAATGGCTGGGAAGCTAAAGTTTAGAATAAAAACAATGATAAAGATACTGGTACTGGTTCAGCATCAACTTTATTAACTGTTTCTGTAAAATCAACTATTTAGAAAACTACTTCTCTAACAGAAACGAAAGAAGTTTCAATAGACGATTATGATTTAGATGGAAATATAGACGATGAATCTATAAGTGATTATTACTTAGAATTACTAAGTCCTTGTATAAATAAAACTATAGATTTCTCTAAAGAAGGAACTACTTCTACAGATTATGCTTTAAATTTTGGTATTATTAGCCAAGAAAAAAAGATAGAAAAAGATAAAATTTATGCAATTAGAATTAAAACTGGAGATATTAAGATTACAGGAGCAACTATATCTTATAGAAATTTAGATAAAATAGACAATTTAGCCACTGAACAAGAAGTGAGTACTGCAGCGAAAGAATATAAGTAGATGATGTATGATTATAAAAAACTTTTTGATTGCTTTTCAGAAGAAAACGCTCAGAAATGTTCTGAAAAATTAAAGACTATTGGAATTAATTTAAGTGCAAGCGGTCAAAATGAGATAACTCTATTTTATGAAATAATTAAGCGCTATCCTTCAAGTGGAGACACTGTTCGCGGCGAAAAAATTAAGGCAATAGATTCTTTAATAAATGGCATTCTATTTGGCGGCGAAAATGTAATGATATGGACTAAAAATAATCTAGTTGTTAATAATGAAGAGCAAGTTAATTTTGAGAAATGGAATAACGGGAAACTAGCAGGATTAATATCTATTTATGATAAAAATAATAAAATAAAAAACTATTAGAAAATTTCGTCTATGGCTATTAAGCCAACAAAAAATGACAATGGAGAATACTCCTATACATATAGCGATGTAAAATTCTTAAAATTTTATCTTTATTGGCATTTAAATTCTTATCAACTTTCAGATAACTTTGTTTCTAGTTATTAGGCAGATACTACAGAACAACTTACTAATTCAATTATATTGTCTTGGATAGATGAATATATTGTTTATGATAAAGAGCTTAATCAAAAAATTAATGATGACTTAGATAAAATAGTAATTGGCGCTGGTGCGATTGATTTAAATGGCAACTACTCAATTTAGGGCATCGATGATGAGAATAAAAATTATATAAGTTTCTCAAGACTGTTTAATTCTCAACCGTCTTTATGTTTTGTTCCTAGAAAAGATAAATAGTTTAATGCTGCGGCATTAAAGGAAAAATGGTATCATAATTTAAGCAGAGCGGCAGATAACAATAAGAAATGGTCTTGGAATAATACAAAAAGTGGAGACTATTCTATAGAAGATGATGCTTTTCTATTGTTTAAAGCAAACAGAACAATTGAGAATCCTTATATAGCAATAAAAACTGAATCCGGCCCATTAGAAATTATTTTTAACAGTATTCAAGTAGAAAAATATGAAGAATCTGTAAATAACGGAGTTGTTTTTAATGTTTGTGATACCTTAGAGACTAATAAAAATCCTTATTATTATGATGATATTCCAATAAAACTAATTCCTGTTACAACCTCTACTTGCGACGAAGAATTTTTAAATTTAATTGGATATGACAAAAAAACAGGAGATTTTGATATCAACTGTGGTGATAATTTAGTTTGGAAGGATTCTTATCTAACAAGTAAATATAATAATTGGACGGATACTACAGACGCAAATGATCCTGCTTGTTGTGGAGTATTTTTAAAAAATAGCAACGAAGATAAAACTATTCCTTATCTATATTTTCAAAATAATGTTTTTTGCGGCATAGTTTACTTAGATAAGAGATAAAAGGAGGTGGAATAATGTCTTTAGGTTATATAGATTTATACAATGATGATATAAGGAATTATCAATCTGGTATTCAAGGATTATATACTAGCGGTGCTATTCCGGCAGGCTACGTTGGAATAGGATATTATGGCGCGGTAGGAAATGAGACTGTAAGAATTGGTTATAATAATGAAAAATCAGTTCTTGAACAAAACTAGTGTATTGTTTTTGCAACCAAAGGAGCGACAAAAACAATACACGGTATTTATGAAAGAAAAGATTTACTGCTTCTAAAAAGAGAAGCAACTTATTTCCATACTTTAGAAATTAGTCTACCTGCTGGATGGTCTAATAATCGTTTCCAAGCTTCTGCTCCTCAGATAATATGCTAGGCCGCGAGAAAATTCTTTGATTAGGATAGTTTTAATTCATTTATAACAACAAATTCTAGTTATACTTTTTGGTGTATTTATAGAGTCCCAACTAGAGAATCTCAATATTCATCTAGGGTTGGAATTGCATATTGTCATGATTTAGGACAGCTAAAAAGATTAAATAAATTAAAAACACTTGAAAATAGTAAAAGTCAACAAATAGATTCTAACATATCTATTAGTAAGCAACTTTATGTAAGTGAGATAGGTAAAAAAGATTATAGTGAACCAGAAGGATTCTTTTTAAATGCAGGTTATTATAAAAGAAATGAAGATGGAAAAACTGTTTCAGTATATGAAGCTTCCAATTCTTTTATAGGTGTAAATAACAATGTTAAGAATTATGCAAGAGTAGCTTTATCATCAATAACATCTGATACCACTTCCTTAGTTGGATATTATAGTATTTATGTATTAACCAGCGATGGCGGCATAAATTCAGATGATGCTCAACACTATAAAGTTTATAAATCGGGTAGTAGTGGTATTGGTGGAGATAGCAGTGGTAATTTGACTGGTGGAACAATGTCTGATTATCAAGTTCCTATTTCACCATTAGAAGTAGATTGGAGTGCCTCGGCTGTATCTATAAGTAAGAACTATATTTAGGATTTTAGTAATTGGAAAGTTAATTTAATTCCACCTAAAAATGAAAGTAAGGACAGTCATAAAGTTAAAAATTATTTAACACTAAATATGAAGAATAAAGATAGCTATGGTGGCGCTAAAAATTTAGAAGTTATTAAACCAATGATAAGAACGAAAACTTTTGAAATAGATTTAGATAGATTAGCAGAGCAGTTAGATAAAGCAATAAGCGTTTCTGAAAGTTTTGTTAGCGGCGGTTTTGATGACCAAAGATAGATATTATTATCTCTTGTAAGAATTTATGATAAAAATAAAAAAAGAATAACTCTATCAAAATATTTTTCACTTGATAAGAATAAAAGAAAAAATTATGATTTTGTTTATTATACTTATAATAGTGAAAGCGGCGTTTATGAAGAAACAAATAAAATAAACTTTAATAATTTTATTGATGACAATGCCGCTATCTTAAAAAACATTTTAAATGAAAAATATAGTATTGATTTAACTGCTAAACAAGAACAAAAAGCATTGAATCTTTATAATTTAGAATTATTTGAAGCTTATACAAGAGGACATGACTTTATTCAAGAAAATTATACTACAGTTAGAGCAAAAGAAAGAGACCCATAGGATGATTCAGAAACTTCAAGAATTATGTCATATAAAGATAATTATTTTACTTATAAATATACTGGCCGCAATATAGATATTTTTTGTGGAGATAAAGGAAGCGCTGCGAAGCTTAATGTAGATGGAGATTATAATTTTGGAAATGAAATTTATTGTAATTTAATTCATTCTAGCGATTTGTTACAAGAAAGTGATGTAACACTTGGAGAAACCTATAGCGAATAGAAATATTTTGTTGAAGCTATTAAAGCACCTATTTGGACAAATGATTCTACAGACGAAATAAAGAAAAAATCTGGAAGATGGTAGTACAAAGATTCTTTTAAAATAAAAGACTATATTAATAAAGAGCAGGGCGGTTATGATGCAACTCTTTATACAGAAGATGATTTGGAAGTACTCACATCAACTATTGATTTATTACAATGTAAATATTATTGTCCAGAATTAGCAACTTATGAAAATAATTGGTGTGACTGTAAAGCTAGAACATTGAATGATGGTTCACCGGCAGTTGAATGTGCTTATCAAAAGAATGGTTACTGTCCATATAGATTCCAAACTGAAAAGCATCCAAGAAAAATCAGAACTCTACAACAAGAAAAATCGAATAGATTTAATTTAATTCAAGAATTAAGCGAAATTTTTAAAATCTATCCTTGCTTCTATATAGAACATGATGATAATGGAAAAATTATTTTAGATGAAAACGGATACATGAAAAAACATGTTTTCTTTATGACTGAAAAAGGAAAAACAAATAAACTAGGTTTTAGATATGAAAAGAATTTGTCTTCTATTAATAGAACATTAGATTCATCTTCTATTACAACTAAATTATATGTCGAAAATGTGGACTGTGAATCTTCAAGTGCTGGTGTCTGCTCAATTCAAACAGCCATTGACAACATTGGAAAAAATTCATATATATTAGATTTCTCTTATTATGCAAAAATAGGTACTTTGGATAAAACCTAGTTACAAAGAGATATTTATGGTCTAAAAACAGGAGATTTTGCTTTCTTACCTAGAATTGGAGAATATAATAAACTATATGATAAATATTCTAATTTAATTATTACAATGACAGGAGAGACATTAACTGAATTAGAAGCACAAAATACTGTTTCTATTGAAGGGATAACGACAGCACTTGAAGAACGGAAGAAAATAGGTTAGACAATGTATTAGTATAAATCAACTTATACAAAAACAACATCTAATTCTAGCACGAAAATAACAACAAAAGTAAAATATACTACATCAGACACTTATAAAAATTACGTAACTAAATATAGAGAACAATCAACTATTCTATGGGGCTTAATAGAGCAACTATTCTTTACTGGAAATTATTTCTGCATTTCAGTAGGTAATCCAGCATTAGACGATCCAGAAAAAACAATTTATACCTTTTACAATTTAGACTATACTAAAGATTATTCCTTATAGAACGAAAAGATTCCGGGCTTAAAAGAAATGTATAACAAGTATAGAACTAAATATTGCAAAGGCGAATTATTCATGCGACTAATGATGGAAGGTTTTAATGATGAAGATTACAAACCACCTTTTACTCACTGGAATGATTTTAAAAAGGAAATAGTTGATACAAAAATTTATGAAATTAACGGTAGTCTAGGAAAATATAGAAAATTATATAATGAAGTTTTATATTGGAAAAGAGAAAGAGCAAAAGTTCTTAATAAAATAAATGATTTAAGTGAACAATTCTATAAAAAATATGAGCCTTATATTAAAGAAGGTACATTTACAGATAGTAATTACTTAGATGATAATGAATATTATTGGGCCGGCGTTCAAGTATTAGATGATTCCTGCGAACCACAAATATCATATTCTATTTCTGTAGTAGACCTAGAAGCTTTACCTGAGTATTCTGATGATTATAGTTTTGATCTAGCTGATACAACTTTTATTGAAGATATTGATTTCTTTGGAATTAATAAAAAAACTGGATTACCTAATAGAGAAAAAGTTATTGTTTCTGGAATCGAATATGACCTAGATATTCCAACTAATAATACAATTAATGTTCAAAATTATACATCAAAATTTGATGACTTATTTCAAACTATTAGCGCTTCTGTTTAGTCATTAACTTTTAATGAAAATATCTATAAAAGAGCATCTAATTTTTCAGCTAAACAATATATAGAAACAGATACTTTATAGAACACTTTAGATATTGGAGATTTAACTTTACTTGATACTCCTAAAGATAATATAAAATTAGATGAATCTGGAACAGAAGGTAATGACATAAATAATGCCGCAAGTCAGTATAAAATAACAGGAGAAGGAGTTTATTTTTCTAAGGATGGCGGCGAAACTTGGGATTATGGTGTGGGCCCAAATGGCATTAATCTCGATTATGCTAAGTTTGGCAATTTAGATGCGTCAAAAGTTTAGATAGTAGATGGGGATTATATATATTTCCTTTGGGATAAAGACGGAATTAATGCTTATAGAAGTCCGGCTACAAGCACTGATGGGTTGGTTGACTTTGCTAGATTTAATAGATATGGTCTAAGTTTAATTGAAAACAATAATATAAGACTTCGTGCGGGATATGAGTTTAAAAGCGGCGAAGATACAAACATGACAGGCAATTATAAAGAAGAATTATCTTTAACTAATTAGAATGTTGGTTTCTATTTGTATAATGATAGCGGAAAGCCTATTTTTAAAACAGAAACTCGTTCTAATTATAGTTAGGATAGTAAATCTGATTATACAGCAAGATTATCACTTACAGGTGAAATGTTTGTTACAAACAAAATTCTTGATGACGGAGCACTGGGGAGAACTTCCCAAGTTCACAATTCTTTAATTACTCTTTCACATAGAATGGCTTTTAAGACCACAAGTGTGTATGAATATGACTGGAATCAGTACACAAACATGATAGTTTCTATAAAAAATGAAATTACCAATGAATAGCCTGTGGCAGTAGATATCGCCGGAAATAGAACTTTTAAAATGACAATGCAAGAAATTACAGAGAATGGTAGTAAATATTATACTTATACTAGTAACTTAAATGATAATACTATTTATTATATTACACCAACTATTAATTTTCAAAATCAAACTTGCACTTTAAATATTATTGAATTTAATTTTAATCTTTTAAATGTTTCTGATTCTGTTAATCTAGGAGATTTGACAGTTAATATGAAAGATTTTATAGAAAGTTTATTAAATGGCGATAATGTTATTAATACATTAAGTTCTAATTTTTCAAATAGTGCTGTTTTGAATAATAATTATTCAACCAATAATTTTATTGGAACTTATTCAATAAAAGAAAACAGCTATGGTAAATCTTTAATTCCTGTTCAAAATTATACTTTAGCATACGAAAGTGAGAGTGAATCTGTTACCATTAGTTCAAATAGTAATATTCAATACGTGAATATAGACTATATTGATTTACAAGGACAGTCTGTTACAAAACTTTTATATGTATATCAAAATGGCAATGAATTAAGTTATTGGTGTAATAGAAATGTAGTAGATGATGTTTCTATAGGTTCAATAAATACTGATTTTTCTGCTTCTGAAATAGGAGTTTTCCTTAATAATAAAAAAGCTCTTGATTAGAATAATAAAGACTATAATGATAAAACGTCTACCCTATCTTAGAAATACACCTCAGAACTTTCAGATGAAGAATGGGCAGAACGCCAGACATCTATATTATCTGGTGCTGAAAGAACATTTATGATTGCCGCAGCTGGTGAAGAAGATTCATCATATAAATGTCATAACATTCTTAGTGTATTAAAAAATGGTGTATTATATATAGGTGGAGAAGTATCTGATTATTATGGTAGAGAATTAAATATTTCTGGAATGCAATATATGCCAGATGAAGTTAGAATTACTAACCCAAAAATTTTAATGTCAAATAACGGTCAAATATGGTGCGATTGGTCTGAATTTTATTATGCCGCGAAAGGTGAATCTGGAGAGTTGATTTGTACAAAAACATCGTTAAAGTCCGTTATAGATAATATTATTGCGTGGAGTAATCAGATTGGAACATCTACTGGTTCAAGTACTACCACAACTGGAGATGTAGGAACTTCTGGCTACTATATTGATGAAGATGATGTAGATAGAATATAATAGAGGTGATAAAATTGGGATTAAAATATTTATTTCCTTTAGATGCTGACGTATATAATACCAATACTGGAGAAAAGATACATGGAGCAAAAACTTATTCAGGTCATGGAGTAGGAAAGCTTGATCTTGGAGTTCCAGATGGTACTCCGGTTCGTGCAATGACAAATGGAACTGTTAAAAAAGCTGGTCATGATATTACAAATCCAAATTATACTAGTTGTGACATATTAGTTGAAGGAGATTATTGGAAGGGCAATCATAAAGGTTTGGTAATTAGATACTATCATATAAATAATTTTCCTTTTTCAGTTGGAGATCATGTTAAACAAGGGGATATAATTGGATACGTCGATGGTTCTTAGGGTACTGGTGCTCATCTACACCTTGACTTTTGTTATATGGACAATGGCACATATGGCAAAGATACATTATTAAGAGCGAAAGGTAACGAGTCTACATGGTCTGATGAATAGAGAGCCGCTATTAAAGTTTGGCGCAATCAATTAGGTACAAGTTATCCAGTGGGCCGCTGTTGGGAAGTTATAGCTACGCCAGCTATTTATTTAGAGCCAAGTGCTATTACCTTTGACTTGAAATATCCAAATGGTTTAGAATCAATTGGTGACACTATTGCTAATCAAATTACGATTAATCTAAAAAAAGTATTGCCAAACATTACAGATTATACGTCAATTGTTGCAGGAATTATGGGAAACTTATATACAGAATCAGGGTTAAATCCAAGAGCAAAAAATTCATTGGGTTATTGTGGCTTATACCAAACAAATGATTAGGTCTTTATTACTAAAATATTTAACAATACTGCATACTAGACAGATGAACAATTAGCTATTGCTACAATTGATTATCTTTTTGGAGAAGGAGAACTTAATTGTGTTAGTATTCCCAAATGGAAAAGTTTATATTTAGAATATGCTTAGAAAAAAGGTTTAGACAGTGGAAAAGGAGAAGCAATTTATTAGTGTGAATTATTCTAGGTAGTAGTAGAGAGAGGAGTAGGTAATTCGTCTTATCCGGGGCAGCCACTAGAAACTTCTGGTGCAATAGAGGCTTGTAAAAAAATGTATGGCGGTTCTAAAGTCTATACTTATCAAGGAATGAATAAAAGAAGAGATAGTGCTAAAAAATTCTTAAATGGAGGTTGGTAATATTGCTTTTAAAAAGAGAAAATGCTTTGGCATTAACATCTATTTTTGAAGTTTTAAATTCAAAAAAATTTAACGTAAGGACACAATATAAGTTTATAAAAATTAAAAAAGCAATAGAAGAAGAAAGAATTATATATCAAGAACAGATTAGTTTAAATTGTCAAGATTTTTTTGAAAAAGATGAAAATGGAAATATTAAAATAAACAATCAAGGCGGTTTTAAAATTAAAGAAGGTAAGATTAATGAATGTCAAGAAGTAATAAAACAAATAAATTAGTGCGAAGTACAAGTTCCAGATATATATCTTTCTTTAGACGAACTAGAAGAATTAAATTTAACTTTAGATTAGTTAGAGTTACTAGAACCTTTTATTAAAAATTAATAAAAATTAATAACAGTCCGAAATAAACTTTTGTTTAAAAAGTAGAAAATTTTCGGGCTGTTTTCTTTTTATACGACAATTTTTACTAAGAAACCACTATTTATATGTTAGAAAAATAATTCGTGAGGTGATTTAATCATGGCATATAATTTTGGACAAAATCCAAGTCCACAAAATAATCAAACAATGCCTCCTTATCAATAGAATCAATAGATGACGGTAATGCCTTTTCAAACACAAAATGTGCAGCCTTTATTTCCTCAGCCACAAGGAAATGTTTACAATATAAATTCAACTCTTGAAGTTGCTAACGTTCCTACAGGAGCAGGAATTTCAGTAGCTTTATGTTTAAATGAAGGGTTTATGTATATAAAAACAATGTAGAATGGTAACCCAATGTTTTGGGCCTATAGAATACTTCCCTATGATGGAAGTAATTCAGAACCCATAAAAAAGCAAGAGCCGCAACAAAAACAAGTAGCTAATCAAGATGAATAGATATTAAAACATTTTGAAAACTATGACAATCGTTTCAATAAATTAGAGAATCAAGTGACTAATATAGAAGGTGTATTGGGAAAAATTCAAAAAGAAGGTGAATGGAAATTATGATGAATCCAATGGAAATGATTAGTTTACTAAAAGGAAGGAATCCAGAAGAACTAGTTATGTCAATGATAAAAAATAACAATATTAATGATCCAACTATTAATGAATTAATAGGCTATGCAAAAAATGGAGATAATGAAAATTTAACTAAACTCGCAGAATCAATATTTCAAAAGCAAGGCAAAGACTTTACGACTGAATATAATAATTTTATGGCTATGTTGAAATAATGATTCTCGATAAAATATATTAAACAATATTTAGGAGGAATCAAAATGGGAGAAAATGGACTAAGTGTTGCTGACGCTTTAGCGCTACAGAACAAAAATACTAGCAACGGTGCTACTGATGGTACTTTTGGTAGTAACGGTGCTTGGTGGATTGTCATCTTAATTCTCTTCTTTGCTTTTGCCGGTTGGGGCGGCAATAGAGGAGGATATGGTAACGGAAACGGTAACAACGACGGAGGTGTAAATACAGTGTTCATTCCTACAGGTGGTAATGGTCTATTTGGAGGCAATGGATATAACTACTGTTGCACTCCAGCTACACAACAGGGCGTAACTGATGCCTTTAATTTTAATCAGTTAGACAATGGTATTCGTGGTGTACAGAATGGTCTTTGTGATGGTTTCTATTCTACAAGTCTTGGTATTTCTAATCTTGGTAATACTGTTGCTCAGACTGCTAATGCTAATGCTGTTGCTAATCTACAGGGCTTTAATACAACTCAGAATGCTATTAGTCAGACTGGCAATACTATTCAGCAGTCTCTATGCTCTGGCTTTAATGGCGTTCAGAGTGCAATTGCTCAGACTAACTACAATATGAAGGATTGCTGCTGTGAAACTCGCGAGAGTATTATGCAGTCTAACTTCAATAACCAGACTGGTTTTAATGCAATTCAGAATTAGATGGCTTCTTGCTGCTGCGATCTAGGTCGTGGACAAGAGAATCTAAAATATGCTCTTGCTCAGTCTACTTGTGACATAATTACAAATGCAGACAAGAATACTGATAGAATTATTAACTATCTAACTTAGAATGAACTTGATAATCTAAGAACAGAGCTACAGTCTGCACAGCTACAACTTTCTCAGCTATCACAGACTAGCAATATTGTTAATCAGCTACAACCCACTCCAAAGCCAGCATACATTACTTGTTCACCGTATGCTTCCGCGGGAATTAACACTGTAAATGCTTATGGTTGCGGCTGTATGTAAGGGGGGATAAACAATGAGTTATCCTACTTCAAAATGCCTATGCGATAAACTTGTAATTTCGCAAGCAGTAAGTTTTGCAAATAATCAATTAATTATCAATATTCCAGCAGGCAGTTATGCTAATGGTGAGAAATATTGTATTGTTGTGGCACAAGCAATTCCAGCAGCAACTACAATTACGTCAAATGCTTATATAACAATTGGAGATGGAACTACATTATATCCGTTAATAAATTGTAATTGCACCAATGTTAATGCTTGTCAGCTAGGTACAAGAAAGAGATATTCAGTAAGAGTTCATACTAATATTCAAAGCGGAGTATTCAAACTACTAGGCCCGATTTCTTGTTGTCAATGTAAAAACAATACAGCCACCGCGCTGCCAGTTGAAGCAACTACTACAACTCCTTGAAGGGAAGAGGTGATAAAAGATGCACAAACTTTTAGAAAGAGTAGAGAAAGAATTAGAAAATATAGCAGATAAGGGGCTAAGTTCTTCTAATCTTGAAACTACTTATAAACTAATTGATATTTATAAAGATATTAAAGAAAGTAAGTATTACGATGAACAGTGCGGCGAATATGGCGCTGGAAGAATGAGAGATAGTCGTGGTAGATATATGGGAGATAGAGATAGGGATCGTCGATATGATAGAGATTATCATGACTATGATGATAAGTGGAGCGATGATCGGTATGGCACTTATCCTATGAATATTCGCATTAATCGCTATTTTGATAAAATAAGAGATGGCATGGACACCTATGATTACGACCATGAACGTTACAGAAAGGGAGATAATCCAGATAGACTTGTTGAAGGAATGGAAATGATTATGGGCGCTATCTGTAATTTTGTAGAAGAACTATCCGATTATGCAGAAACATCTCAGGAAAAAGAAGTTATTAGAAAACATTTAAATAAGATGAAAAATATTTAAGATGTTTAAATATTATAATGCAAATCCATTAGGCCGCAATGTTTCAGACTGTGCAGTAAGAGCAATTTCATTAGCTACAAATCGCTCTTGGGATGAAACATATTGCGAACTTTCTGAATTTGCAAGAAGAGAAGGAATTACTTTTTCTGAGATTGAGTTTTTAAATAATTATCTATTAGATAATTTTGAACGATTCTATTTAAATAGAAGAAAAATTCATACGATAAAGGACTTTTAGAACTTGAAACTAAAAGGAACTTATTTAATCACAATGCCAGAACATATTACTTGCGTTATTGATTCAATATTATATGATACTTTTGATTGCTCAGACTAGAACTTCTGGTGCGTTTATAAAGTATAAAAAGAAAGGAGAGTAGAATTTAACTACTCTCCTTTTTTAGAACTTGATTATTTTATTTCTATCGTGGTCATTCGCAGCCCATGCTCCAATTAACACTGCATCTGCTTCATCTTGTGTTACCTAAATATCATAAAGTTTTTTTACTTTTAGCTAAGCATTCTTTTTCTTATCTTGCCTTTTTTTTCCTTTTATATCCGAGAATGTTCTCCATGTTGAAGGAGAAACTACTTTGTAAGGTATACCAGATTCATAGCAATAATTTTTTAAAACGCCTTGTAAATGAGCAAGTTTTTTATAAGTAACTACTGCTTCTTGTTCCCCAAACTTTTGTAATTGAATATCTTCAAGAACTACTTCATCTGGTTTCCACTTTTGAATCATAGAAGCAAACCAACCTTTCGTTAAAGAAATTCTTTCTGTTGAATGAGTTCCATCTGATGTCCATTTTCCATATTTAATAAGTTCTTTATCATCAAAGACAGACCAACCGCTCGTAATACTTGCCTAATCAAACGCTAATATTCGATAACCATTCTTTTTTACAGGTCTAGTATCAATATTAGCATATTTATTATTTTCACATATTGGACAACTTTTATGCCGCCGCCACTATTCAAGTGAAAAAACGTTTAAATGACCATTCGGACAAATTAATTCTAAGTCTGTTTTTAAATTAACATACTCTTTAGACTATAGAATCCATCCCTCTAGTTGAATTTCTTTTTGAATATCTTCATATTTTAAACGAGCCATTTAATCAACTCTTATCTGTAGAACCATAGCCGCCTTCTCCTCGATCTGAATTGGCAAGCTTATCTACTACTGTAAATTCCATCATAGGAGTGGGAGCAATTAGAATTTGAGCAATCTTAAAGCCCTTAGTAATATTAATTGGTTCTGTTCCAGTATTATCTACAATAACACCAAGTTCACCACGATAATTTGAATCAATCGTTCCGGGTGTGTTGGCAATTCTAATCTTTGTTTTTAGTGAATTGCCACTTCTTGGTCTAACTTGAACTTCATAACCAGACGGAATTTCAAATTTTAAACCAGTATGAACTAGCTTTGTTTCGCCGGCTTCAATTGTAATATCTTCACAAGAATAAACATCTGCGCCAGCATCAGTATCATGAGCATAACTTGGAATTACTGCATCGTCATTCATTTTAATAATCTTAACACTAATTCTTTCTCTTGGATTAGCCATATATGTAAAACCGCGATTAATAGTGGTCTTAAAAATTGTAATTAGTAAATCCTTTTTGTTTTCAGAAAGAGAATCATCATCTGCAATTTCTTTGAGCATTTCTTCTAATGCTTCTTTTTCTTTTTCAATATCTGCATAACCTGCGGTCTTAGCACTATCATAGATAATTTTATCAATCTCTGGACCAGTAAGTAACTTTTCAAGTTCGCCCTTAAAGGATGGATAAGTCTTATCAAATTCCTCATCTGGCAGATTTAGTAGTTCCTCAAAAGGAGCAAACATATCTGCACTAGTAGAATCACTTTCCTTTAGCTTGTTAATAAAATCGCTCATATTTAAAATCCTCCTTAAACTAATTCTGTTGAAATTTCGTCGATAATGCCTTTATTTATAGCTTCTTTTGCTGTTAGCCACCAATCGCCGCTTTTATATTTCTCATAATCGCTGTCTGTAATTTCGGTATTCTTTAATGTAATTTCTTTTAGAGTATCTAAAGTCTTTTCATAGAATTTTGCTTGCTGTTGAAATTTATGAGCATCAGATGCCCAACTACAAGCTCCTTGGTGAAATAAGTATGAACTATTAGGAAATCCAAATCTTTTGTGGCCACAAATTCCAATAAAAAATCCACCGCTATAACCACAGCCAGTAGTAATTGTCCATACAGGAGTCTTTGAAAGTTTAATTGAATCAATTATTGATAATGTAGCACATAGATCGCCGCCGGGAGTATCAATAATAATTTTAATTGGATTTCTTTCTTCTACTGGAATTCGATCTATTTCATCACACTTATTAAAAAATCTAATGGCTTCAAAAAATTGCGGCCCTGTCTCTGCTGTAATTTCTTCAGTTAGGAATAATGTTCGATTCATAAAATCAAATGTTTCTAAAGAACTAGCAGTATCAATCGAAGTTTCTGGATTGGTAATCTTAGAGAAATAAGAATTTTCTTTATTTAGATCCTCTTCTTCTTTAATGGCATCATAAATATCTTCAACTTGTTGAACTATTTCATCTTTGTCTTTTATTGTTCCATCTTTGTTAAAAAATGATAGAATTTCTTGTTCTTCCATTAATCGTTGTCCTCCATTTGTTCAATTTGTTTACAAATTTCTTTGTATTCTTTCTCTATATTTGGGTTATAAACAAACCTATTGATATTATCCTCCCATTCTTGGAGAATTTCCATTTTTCGTTTAATTAATTCCTCTTTAGTCATCACTTTCACCTCTCTTTTATTATATTAATATTATATCATATTATATAGTAAAAGTCAAACAATTAAGAGTTTTTGGATTCTGTTTTAATAGTAATCTGTAATCAGAATCATTTTTAAAATTTAAATTAAATTGTGTAATTAATTCTGGCTTATCGGAAATATAAGAGTAATACGATTCTTGCAATCCAGAATTGTACCATTTAAAAATTGGCTCTAATTCTACGGGAATTTTGTTAAATTTATTAAAATATGGCTTTAATCTTTTTGCTTTTAAATATAGAATACTCTTAATAAACTTTATTCGATTATCTTTTGTTGTAAAATCGTTAAAATTAAAGATGTAATTACAACTCCCATATTTATCGAATGTTTCTTTAGTATAATTAAAAAGTAAATTATAGCGATTTCCTTTGAAGTATTGAGAATATTGATTTATTCTATCTAATTTATCTTCCGAATAGATGTTTAAAGGATAATAACAATTTAAATTAAACTTATTATATTCTTTAATAAAGGATTCAATATCATTTTGATAGAGAACATCATGATCTACTAAATAAATATGTCTTTTATTAGAATCAAAATTAGTAAAATCTTTATTTTCAAGTCTTATTAAGGAACTCCTCTTAATTTTGTTATAACTTTTTAAATCTTTTATTTTATCTTCTTCTAAATCATATGGAACAAATGATGGCGGCGAATCATTAATTGGATTAATCAACGGTCTAAAAGAATTATAAAACCCACAACCGTAGCATTGCGATTTATCGTTTGAAATAAAAAGATTCTTTGGAATTTGAATATTTGTATTTTCAAAAAAGTAGAATATTTTATTAAATCGTTCTAAATCTTGATTAGGTTTTGTAAAAATAACAATATGATTTTGAGAATAATAATAATTAAAAACTTTCATTAATTCAAGATTAGGATATTGTTTTCTACCATACCAAAAATCTATGTCAAATAAGGCGATGCTCGCCATAAGTATCAATCCTCCTCAATTTCAATTCTTTCTGTACTTGAATCAAGTATAAATCCGTTTTCACTTAACTCATTAATTTTTTCAAATAATGGCCATTCTGTATTTTTATATTTTTTTGGAATGAAGCTATCGCCGCGGCGAATACCAGTAATAATGAGCTTTGTTCCTCTAGTAAACCAAGATTTTTCAAGAACGTGTTTTTTTCCATCTTCTCCTAATTGAGACAGTTGTTTATCCCAATCTGAAAATTGGTTTTTCCATACCTTAACAGTAACTACTCCAGATGTTGTTAGTAATGTTACAGAGTTTTTCTTTTTATCTTTATCAATTACTGTTCCTGCTATTCTATAAATCTTATATAGTTGAATTTTATCTTTCTTTTTGGTATAATATTCTCTTTCAACTTTAGGTTCTTTGTCTAACTTAAAATAATTAGAAATTTCATAAACAGATGTTTTTAAATTAGATAACTCATGATTATGATAATAGAAGCTTAAACTATCCATTTCCCATTTTGAAATATTTCCTTCTGTATATTTTTCAGCAGTTTCGTTCCAAAGTTTCTTATTTAAATTATTTAAAATTTCTTGTTGATTCTCTTTCATCCAGCTTCTAACTGGATCCATTTCTTTTTTATAAATATTATCCCATACTTTTTGTTCAATTTTAGCACTTTTATTTTCTTCATCAATTACAACATCAATAAGATTGTCGCTATCATAATTATTATTATAAAATCTAAAAGAGATATTATCTAAAATATAGTATCCATCTTGTTTATTCTTTTTTAAATATTTATTAAAATTAAATACCCTTACCTGTTTATTTAAACAATCTGGAATCATATTTTTTGATATTAGCATTTGCATATTTTGTAGTGTAATTCTTTTTTTCTTGTCTGCAATGGAATCTATATATTTTTCCATAATTTTTTCTCTTGAAGATTCTTTGTATAAGTTATCAAAACATCCTGCTTTTATCAAGTTAATCATTTGAACTTTATTAACTTTAACTTTACTTAGAAAGTCTTCAATTGAAGAATAACTACGATTTAAACATATATCTTTAATTAATTGATTACCAATTCTACTAATTCCTCGTAAGCCAGAAATAATAACATTATTTTCTACATCTGGAGTGTAGGTAATTCCAGAAGTATTAATATCTGGTAATGTGAAGGAAATTCCTGCTTTTTTCATTTTACCTATAGCTGTTGCGATTCTGCCATAATCACAAGAAGAATTTTTAATTGTATCATCATTTTCCTCATCAGAATTATCTATATTATCTAAAACAATTTCGTCTTCAAGATTCATAGAACCAGAATCTACAATTAAATTAGCCGTATTCCAAAAAATGATTGGATATTTATAGGCTAAATTCATTTCTTGTAAACCTACTATAGAGTATCCTAGAGTGTGCGCGGCATTCTTACCACATCATGTTTCCATGACCGCTAAAAGCGCTGTGGTCTAGACTATACCATCATCCTTTAATTATATAAAGGAGGGGCTATTATAGTCGTTGAACGTCTTTCTTATTTCTTTATATTTTCTTGTCATTCCAAAAGGTTTATCATATGATAATGCTATTAATTTCAAAATATTATTATGATTTGCTGTTCCCACTTTCCACAGTCCGTTATATTTGTTTTTTTGAAAATTTTTATGAATATCAGTCATATACATTTTATTTTCTAGTATATATACTAGCCAATCAGCAAATTTTTCTGATGCGGTATATATGGCAAACTGTGGAGCGCCGTATGAGGTGGGTGAAACTGTACCATCTCCATCTATGATACCCCGAATTAAATAAGGAATAAATTTCTCTTCTTCTGGCAATAAATTAGGCCCAGTTAAAGATAAACTTTTATTTTGAACTACGCCATATCTTTTTAAATTAGAAACAAGTTCTTTTTCTGTTAAAATCAAGCGATATCTCGTTTTTCTATTCTCTTTTGTGGCCTCTATTTTTGTATAATTTTTTCCAATTCCTTCTGACAAAAAAGCTATACAATCCTCATCAGTTAAATCTAATCCTACATCATATCCTCTAGAAGTTATATATCCGTCTGTTAAAAGTAATCCCAAATAATAAGCATCAAATTGATTATTAATTTTTTCAAAGGTGTATCGGTATCCCTTTCTATTATATTTAGCTGAATTGATTAAATCTTTATAATTTTCTCCATAATGCTTTTTAACTTTATCTATAATAGATTTTTTTGAAGCAAAATTATACTTTGTCATTAGTTCCTTTACTGGCATCCCTAATACATATTCTTGAACCAATTGCTTTTCTTGTTCATCTGATAATTTTTTATATCCCATTAGCTTATTTTCACCTCCTTTTTAACTTGAAATAATTAAAGAAATAAGAAATTTCGCTGCGGATTATCCAATTCTCAATGATTTTACCATACCTTGGTCATTACCTTCGCCGCTGCATCATTGCTGATACAGTTTGGTTATTGAGACTTTAGGAGGTTCCCGCAATTTAAGCCCTTTTTTACTATATATTACTATATAGGGGTTCCATGCTTAAAACCCATACCCTTTATTTGCTGCAATTAGAACCTTCCATACATAATTACATAAGTTAAAATCACATTGCTTTTCTTTTGTTATTTCAAAGAATTCCTTTTCCAATGTTTCAAAAGCTTTTGGGTTCTTTTTGGCTACAGATTTGCGTAATTTATCGCTCCATAATAGACTGAAGCCTCCTAATTCTGGCTGCTGTACAAGCATCATAAATTGTTCTTGCTGAACACACATTCCATAAGTAATACCTACAATTTTTTCTAGTACAGGCCAATATTTTTTATCAACTTTCCACTGCCTTAATTCATTATACCATTCCTCAATATTATTTTTAAACCTAGAAAATTTTTCTACAGGAATTTCTTTACTACCTTCTGGTGGCATTAGTCTAATAACTGCATTTAAAGCAGCGAGTTCATCAACAGTTTCTGGTTTTACAGCTTCAATGCCCTTAATTCCGCTATCTTGTTCCATTTGAAATAAATTTTGAATTTTATGTTCATGAACCATTTTCCACATTTCTGATGATGTTCTATCAATATTATACACTCCAACTGCTGATTCATACCTTTCTCTTAAAGAAAGATTTTTATCTAAATAATTGTAATCTGTTAGTAGATCAATGCAAGCTCTCATTCTATCAAGTGCTTCAATAGATAATAAATCTATCTTTAGTAATGATACAGATTCCAATTTGTGAAGGTCATATTGTGTAATAACATCACCGTTAGTCGTTTTCATTAGTGCCGTTGTTTCAGTTATTGGACTATCATAAAAAATTACACCGCCGGCGTGACTGCCGCATCCACAACATAATCCACTGATTCTTTGAGCAACTTTCCAAACATTATTATATTTTCCGTCCATTAGTTCTTTGAATTTCATATCTGGTTTTAATCCGTTTTCTTCATCACCATAATAAGTCTGTTCAAGAGTAAAATCTATTCCTCTTTCTGATTTAATAAAAGAAGATAAATAATTTGCTTCATCTGGATCAATCTTTAATCCGCGACAAGCAGTTAGTATTGCAGACTTTGGTTTTTCAGTTCTAATAGTTAAAACCTTAGAGACTCTATCTTCTCCGTAAGCCTCTTGTAATGCTCTATAAACTTGTGGACGTTTTCCTCCTTCAATATCGCAGTCAATGTCTAGTGGGCTAACTCTTTCTGGATTTAAGAATCTAAAACTATATGTTTTTGTTTTCTCTCTTAGCGGATTAATTTGCGTTATATCAAGAATATTTAGAAGAATGAAACCCAATCCAGAGCCGCGAGAACAGCCAACTAAAGAATTTCCTTTTTCCCAAATAATCTTTATATAATCTCTCATGTTAAGCAGATATGCACTCCATTGAGTATTCATTTTTTCAGATGCTAATCTAACTGCTTTTAAATTGTCATCTATTGCCGCATAAGTAAGTTCATTATCATATTGCTCCTTATCTGACAAAATCTTTGTAACTATTGCTGCGGCTAAATCAATATTTTCCTTATGCGGAGATTTATAAAAATATTCTAACTCTTTTATCTTATCCTTATATTCTAAAAATTGTAAGTCTGTAATAGTGTCAACAGTTTTTGGAAGATAAACAATACGTGTAGGTTTTGTTAAATCATAATCCTCACACATGTCATAAATCTTTTTAGTATTATTCATCCATTCAGAAACTTTTTCTTCTCCGACAGCTTTGTCCATTATGCTATGAATTTCCTCTCTACTCATCATATAAGTTGTAGCATAAAATTCTTCTGTTTCTCGATCACCATCCTGTGCAGTTAAAAAAGCGTGATGAATTTCTTTATCTTCTTTTTTCAAATAATGGGCATCAAGAGAAATGACAACTGGAATTTTTGTTTCTTCTTGTAATTTTAAAGTTGCTTGATAAACTGCTAATTGATCACGACTTCTTGCCGGTTGAACTTCTAAAAAGAAGTTCTCCTTTCCACAAATTTGTTGTATATGAAAAACCCATTGCTTAATATATTCCCATTTTTCTTCTGTCGGTTCTTTAATATAATCAACTTCTAATTGAGATAATTTTCCGCCTAAACAGGACTGTTGCATAATAACATGTCCGGGATTATTACCAACAATATCTATTAAGTCTGAATAATATGTAGGAACACGAATTTGTCTACCCATTTTAAAACTTCTTAACCATGCTCTTGTAGAAATTTCTCGAATTTGTTGATGCCCTATTTCATCTTTAGCCAAAAGAATCCAGTGATAAAACCTATCCTCTCCTTTTACAAAATTATCTTTATTTAAGCCATTTCTACATAAATAAATTTCATTACCTCTAATAACTTTAAAATTTGGATACTTTTCTCTAATAGATTTTTCTACATCTTGACAATCAATTGCTGTAGATACTGTTTCGTGGTCTGTAATTGCTATAAAATTATGACCTAATTCCGCTGCATACCAACATAATTCACTCAAAGAATTTGTACTATCGCGCAATCTATAATTACTACGATCTGTATGATTGTGCGTAGAACCATAAAATTCATTCATTTTCAAGCCTCCTAAAAGAATTAGATATTTATAAAATTCTATTTCTTTTTCTCTTTTCTATATTAATTATATCATAAATAATAAAAAAAGTCAAGCAAAATCGCTTGACTTCCTTACTCAAATATATGACTTAACAAGCTTTAATAAGTAATAATCGTCATCTTTCTTAACTTTATGTGTTGCACTATAAGAAATTAATTCATATCCTTTTTCATTTGCAGCATCTTTTGTATCTTGAATAAAATTTTCTGTTTCCTGCTCGGTTTCACTACGATATTCTTCTGTTCTCTTTAATAGTTCCATTATAATTCCTCCTTAAAAATCTGCCATTTTATCGTTACAAAATTCCATATCAATAATTTGAATTTGTGGAGTTTTTCTTCCTAACCATTCGTGCATTGACGCACGGCCAATAATATTAACAGTTGAATTTCTATTATTCAATAAAGTATCAGCTAATTCTTGATCTTTAAATTTAACATATTCAATTTCATTAAATTTAAAATTGATGGTAGTTTTATTTACACCTACTAATCTTAGATTTTCGACTGGAACACTTTCAATCAAAATGATTGGTTCATCATTGTTCTGACCAAAAACATCTTTATACTTGTCAATATCTAAAATTAATTGTCCAAGTTTTGGACTGTTTCCATTTAGGCTAAAATCTATTTCATAAAGACCTTGATGAAAGTCTATATTTTCTAGTTTATTATTTGCATAATTAAGAAGTTTTTCAATATTTTTTTCTTTAATAGAATAGCCAGCAGCATTTGCGTGCCCCTGAACATAGTCCATTAAATTACTATCTAATAACAATTGTCTAAAATCTTTTAATTCTGATTCTCCTCTTCCTCTAATTGAACCCTTGAATTCACCATTACTATTAATTCTACCCAACATTACAGGCTTTTTATATTTTGCCGCGACACCCATTGCTACAAGTCCAGTTAAAGTATTTGGAGTATCTAATTCATCAGCATTCAAAATTAAAATTTTATTATCATCTAAACAATTTTCAATAATCTGAATATCTAATAATTCAATGGCTTTATCCTTTTCTTTATTTTGCCTTGTTCTGGCATTTGAACAAGTTCTTGCTGCCTGTTCTGCAATCGTTTCATACTCTCCTTTATGACCTCTTTTAGTAGAAGGTACTTTCTCGTCCCCATTAATAAAAGCTCTAAAAAGAATATCTTTTTCTGAATCAGAACCAATTCTAATTAAAGCATTGATAAGTGGAACAATATAGAAGGCAACTTGAATTTGAGTTAGACTACAATTATTCAAAAAGTTTTCTGTAATTTCTTCTGCTTTCATAGTAAAAAGAGGATAAGCTTGCTGTTTAATCAGACCTCTCAGTCCAAAATTAACAAAATGTTTTAATCCTCTAAGATAATATCTGTTTTCTAAGGTATTCATGTCCATCATATCACCAGTTTCGCCGCAAGCTACTAAATCCAAGTATTGTTCTAAATTAGATTCTAAGTTCATTTTACTATCATAAGCCTCAATAAACTTATAAACTACACCTACGCCGCTTAATGAGCGATTGGGATAATCTCCACCTTGATTGTTAATTACAACAGCATTCTCATCATAATAATCAAAAATATGATGATCTAAACATAGAATTTCATAACCGAAGTTTTTTAACTGTTTCATTTCATCATGGTCACTACTGCCGGCATCTGGAATAATAATTAAATCGCATCTCTTAGACTCCATTAAATATTCCATTTTCATTTGAAAACCATGCTCTTTACCTTGTGGCAAAAGATAATCAATATCAATATTATTTTTAATAGCTTTTAAATAATTATACATTAATGCCGCACTTGAAAAACCATCAAAATCTGAATCAACAATAATTAAAATTTTATTATTTAAATTCTTTTCTAAAAGCTCAATTCCCGCATCAATATTGTCAAGTTGACAAGAATTTAACTCAACTTCTTCTGTTGGATAAAAATACATTTCTTCATTATCTTCATTATCTTCATTAATAATTCCTCTATCTTTTAAAAGATTTGGGATAAAATTGTCTTTAATATCATAACTTGTTCTACGAACATACTTCATTTTACATAAACCACCTTATTAAATAATTTTATAAAAGTTTCTTTTCCTTCGTCTAAAGGACTATCTTTTAATTTTAATAAATTTTGATTATCATAAATAAATCCAATATCACAAAGATTTTTATATTTATTACACATTTTGTTTAATTTATTAAAATATTTTTCTTTTTCTTTCCAATCTTCACCCTCTTTATCAAAGGCTACTATAATTTTTTCGACACCACAACTCAATAGCAATTGAACTTGATAATTATGTAGCTGGCTTCCACAAGCCGCAACACAAATGTTTTTATCATGACCAAACATTGAATCATATAACATACAACTTTTTTCTCCTTCAACAACTATTGCTGTTTTATATTTTTTTAAATTATCTTTAACTAAATTTAGGCCATAAAGATTATATCCTAAAGAATGAGCATAACAATGTCCTTCAATCGTAATTGGCATATACTTACCAATCTCTATATCTTCATCATTAAGCGCGCGACCACGGATACCAATTAATTCGCCATTTTTATTATAATGAGGAATTACAATCTTATTTTGAGAAATACAATATCGTATATTGTAAAGGCGTAAAGATTCTTCTGAAATTCCTTCGTTTAACCATTCTTGCGGCATATAATTAGAAAAGATATTTAAAAAGTTTGGATTGTAAACACGAAAACTAATCTGAGGAACTTGTATTTTGAATTTGTCATATTGGGATTCATAAGGAAAATAGAATCCGTTATCTTTTTTCTTTGTAATGACACCATCTGCAATTTTTAAAACTATATCTTGATAAAAATTATATTCTATTCCTAATGTATTGTATCTACGTTCAAATAATCCAAAAATATTAAAACTTTCACCACAACCGCTATAGCAATGAAACAATTTATTGGCTTTATAATAATAAAGCTTCATACTAGCATCTTCTACGTGAGAATTGTGGCAAAGCGAAGGAAAGATTATGTAATCACTTTTCTCTTCATATCTATCTGCTCCAAGAGCCAAAACTAATTGAATAACTCTTTCTGGTGTTAATGAATCATTTAATTCTTGTAATGTAATTTCACTCATTATATTAAATCACCGAAAGCCTTATCTTTATAAAATTTTTCTCGTTCTTCTCTATCACCAAAAGCATCTTCTAAATCAGATACTAATTCATTCGTTTCATCAGCTGGCATATAATATTCTTTATAAACTTTTTCTTTAATCTCTCCATTATTATACAATGCAAGTAAATCAGAAAAATCTTGTTCGTCTTGATTTTTAAAATCCATAATAACAAAATCCTCTAATTTTTCCTTCATTGTTGCCGAAGTAACAAACAAATCTTGTTTTCTACAAGTTCCGTAATCATAATAAGACCAAATACGAATGTTTGTCCAACGACCTCTACGGTTTTTATAAACATCAGTTACTATATTGGGCTTTAATCCAAAATTATCGACAAATTTAGAAATTAACTGTAATTCATCCGGTGTAACTCTAGCAAAAATACAACCTAAATCAACTAGATTTCTAATTGCTTTACTACCTTCTAGATTTCTAAAATCCCTAAAACCACCTTTAGGATCATCTTCAGAATTTGTTTGTGTAGATGTCATAATGAAGGCATCTAATTCAATTGCTAAATTTTTTAAAGTAGTAGTAAACATTCTTAAACAAACGTGTTCCTGCAATCCTAAATCTCTATATTCACTAAGCATAGCTGGTGAAGAGAAAATATAGTCATAAAAGAAAATATTAACACCAAACTGAATTGAATATTTTCTAAATAAATTTTTAACAACAGAACTACAAGGGTCTGGGATTCTTGCAAAAAGCATATTGTCTTTAAATTTTTCCATTATATCTGCCGCAATTTTTATTCTTGGCATTTCTTCTTCGCCATAAGTACCATAAAGAAAAATTTCTTCATTATATCCTGTTAAATAGGCCAAAATCATTGTTTTAATTTCTTCTGGATCTTGTTCTGTCATTATATATAAAACTTTTTCACAGCTACCAGTAGAAACCCATTCTCTTTTGTTTCTGTCATAACGAATAGGATAGGCTATATTACACGCATCTCCCACCATTTGACGGCTTTTACCTCCTGAACTCGGTGCAGATCGTAGATATAATTTTCCACGCCTACCGCCACGACAGACAGTATTAAAAATATCTCCTTGTAATTGATAACCAATCTCCGGAGTTTTTCGCCATTCATCAATTAATTCAAGGATATCATCAGCGGCATAACTTTCTTCAACAAGATTATTATAAGAATATTTATTTTCAAAACTGGCAACTTCACTTTTTAGAATATTAACTATATCATTGACACTCATTTTCTGAAATTTTTCATTAATTTCTACATAATTATCATCTAAAGGATTTTCACAAAAAATATCATTTGTATCGCGGCCAGTTAATTGAATTTCTCTTAACAAATTTAATTTTTTTAATCTGTTATAATAAAAATTAAAATTCCCCTCATCACTATTAACTTCACAATCTTGAAAGAATGTTACACCATTTTCTTTTTCAATTAAATTTTTTGCTACTAAATTTTCTTGTAGTAGACTAATTACATCAACTGCATGAATTTTATTTGCGCCATCAGCATATAGATTATATATAGCTGAAAAGCCATATTTATCAAGAGAGTTCGGAAAATCTTCTGGTGCTAAATTATACTTATCTGTTTCATTTAATAAGTCTGGGTGATTCATTAAGCCGCCAAGAACTTGGATTATAGTATGTCTATCAATTTGAATCATTCATTTTCTACCTCCAAATTCTTAATATCAATTTTCTTCTTTTTTCTACGATTTTTCTTCATATAATCAGAAGGCCTAAAAGAAATTTCTATCCTGTCTCTTGCAAGTTGCTCTTCAATTTCTTTTGAAATTTGTTCTTGAAGTTTTTCCTGCTTTTTATAATAAGCCGCGGCCTCAGTCCAAATATAAGGAATTATACCAATAGTTTTATATTCATCTTTTACTTTATGATGCTTAATATCATAATAATATTTTAATGTTAGTAACTGACCGCGATAAGGCATTCCTTGTTCTCTAAATTTATTCATTTGAATTAGATTCCAGTCACTTACAGGATTCTCTTCATCTTCTGCTCCAAATTTTCTATAAATATAAAAGAATAAAGCATCTCTATCATCATAAAGTTTTTTGGATTTTTCTTTACTTTCTTCCGATAAATGATTTCTAACTGCCGCAACCGAAACATCAAATTCTCTCGCAACTTGCGCCATATTACAGCATTCTTGATAGCGTTGATTAATTTTACTTTCCATTTCTGGAGTAACTTTTACGGCTTTCTTTCGTTCTTTTGCCCCCGGAATTGAATTTTCTTGTAATAGGTATTTCGTCACCGATTTAACTGAAATACCTAATTCTTTTGCTACAGCAGTTTTAGTTTTCAATTCTTCATATAAGATTGGAATTTGTTCAATAATATCTTGTGATAACTTTCCCATTTAATCACCTTTCTTTTTATTTTCTATAATTATTATACCATATTTTATCAAAAAAGTCAATAAAAATGACCCATTTCTGGGCCATTCTTTTTATTTACATTTTACTTGAAAGGTCATCAAGAAACTCTGCGCATTGTGCAGTTTTACTTCTTTCAGTCATTGTAAGTTTAATAGTAGCAAACATTTTAGAATAGATAGGAGATTTTCTTAATCCAAGTAGAAGCTTTAGACCATTTTTATTTCTAAAAAGCTGGCTGTCTGCCTGCTTAATATCTCCATCAAAAAAGATTCTTGTACCCTCACCGCAACGAGCAATTAAAAGCTTAACATGATCTTCCGTTAAATTTTGTGCTTCATTTATAATTAAAATAGAATTTTGGAAACTGCGGCCACGAATAAAACCCATTGGAACAATTTCTAGTTCTTCATTTTGTAACATATCTTGGACTCTGTCAATACCAACCAAATCAATAAGAGGACCGATTTGTCCTTCTATCTTAGCTAGTAATTCGCCCGGTAATGCCCCAATGTCCATAGTATTTTCAACAAAAGAATTATTTGGAACAGAGAAACCGATCATTGCATTGCTGCATCTGGATCCGTTGCCTGGTGATCCTGATTTCTGCGGTTCTCTGGATACTGTGATCGAGCATGCTTCTTGCGATGTGAAAGCATTACAGGAGGGCGGCGTGGACGGTGTGCTCATTGCCAACGAGTTCAGCTTCCCGATGACTTATGTCAGCCATGCCGAGACACTGATGGCCATGGCCTGTGTCATTGGTGCCATTAAGAAAGATATTCACGTTCCGTTCGGAACCAATGTTGTCATGAACCCGGAAGAAACAATCCGCATGGCCAAGGCAGTGGGTGCAAGCTTCGGCAGAAGTGCGTTTGCCGGTGTTTTCACAGGAACTTATGGCGTGCATGTGAATAACTTCGGTGAGAATGTCCGTCTGAAATATGCACTGGGCATCCCGGAAATGAAGCTGCTGTGCAAGATCAATCCGGAGGGAGATGTTTTGCTGGCAGAGCAGAGCATCGAGGAGATCATCGATAATGTGACGCTGGGCGATCATGTGGGTGCATTCTGTGTGTCCGGCCCGGGTGCGGGACAGGAAGCCAGCTGGGATCTGCTGGCACATGTATGCGACCTGGCGAAGGCAAAGCATGTACCGGTATTCTGCAACACAGGCTGTAAGGAGAGTACCATTGCCAAGATCCTCACC
>ENA-ORSB01000139-ORSB01000139.1-human-gut-metagenome-genome-assembly--contig:-NODE-139-length-80626-cov-15.133522_pt1 | contig 80626 bp, 72 predicted proteins | sample MGYA00242180_ERZ509144 | MGnify/ENA primary metagenome ERZ509144 (study PRJEB26280, sample SAMEA2338661) | human gut metagenome | biome: human gut; feature: human-associated habitat; material: faeces...
CCCTACAATACGTATTTGTGCTCGATTCCGCTGGATTTTCCACGGGTACCACTACACTGGCATGACGAGGTGGAACTGATCTATATTAAAAAAGGCCGGGGTGCTGTGACGGTGGACTTCCACCAATACAAAGTGCTGGGACCAACACTGCTTCTGATTCTGCCCGGGCAGCTCCACTCCATTGAACAGTATGAAAATGAATCCATGGAGTACGAAAATATTATTTTTCATCCAAGCATGCTGATTTCCAAGCAGGCAGACACCACAGCCACCGGCTTTTTACTGCCTCTGTTTGCCGGACAGGTCACAGTTCCTACTGTGTTCACTCCTGTCTATCCATACTACACAGATGTTGTGGCACCGATTGATGCCTGCGATGAAATCTGCAAGACCATGCCACAGGGATATGAACTTTATATCAAAAGCAAGCTGTATGAATTTTTCTTTATTCTGGATAACCGCTGCCGGAACTTAAGCACCAGCAAGGGAAACCGTAAAACTTTAGACAAAATAAAAGTTGTCCTCAAATATATTGAGAACAACTATATGAACCGGATTTCCATCGCTGATATCGCAGCAACGGTAGATTTTTCAGAATCTCACTTTATGCGATACTTTAAAGAAACAATGGGAACCTCCTTTGTGGATTATCTGCGCGACTATCGTCTGACGATGGCATCCCGCCTTCTGACCACATCCGATTCTGCGATTCTTGACATCGCCTCCGAGACGGGTTTTGACAATCTCTCCTATTTTAATCGCGTGTTTAAGAAAAAATACGGCATGACACCGCGACAGTTTCGTTCCGAGAGTTTTCCGGGAACGGAAAACAATTAAAAGAAGTACCCGGAAAAAAGCAATGCACAGGCAGCAGCAGCCACGACATCACTGATACTGTGCACGCCGGAAATCACACGGATCACCGCAATTCCTGCCGCACATACAAGCAATACGATTCCCAGCGGCATATTGACCGGGAAAAATGTAAGTGCAATGATCGTTGCGGAAAACACATGCCTGCTTGGCCAGGAATGTCCTTTTGTGTTTTTCGGAATTACGGGTGGCATTTCAAACCGCTCATAGGGTCTTGGAAAGTTTAAGATTGCCCGTACAACTGTCACGCAGATAAATCCATTCATCGGATAAATGATTGCATTCGTCAGACGGGGATTTTTGTGCCACAACATCCAGAGCAACAGACACGGATAGGCGATAAAAACCAGTCCGGTCAGTATTTTATTTGCTCTATGTAATGACTTAGCCAGTTTCGGATTTTCACGAAACGGCTGAGTCATTTTAATATAAGTTTCTTTTCTCATAAGTAATCGTTCTTTCTAACGGTTGGTTGTATTATTTGTGGTATTGTTAGTGTTATTCTTTGTATTGTTTTTGTTGGTTGTGTTGTTCTTGGTATTGTTGTCTCCATTGGTATTGTCTGCATCATCGCCATCGACCATATCTTCCACACCATCAACCACTGCATCACCGGCATCCTTGACACCATCTACCACACCATCTCCGACATCTTTGATATCGTCTCCGACACTGTCAACATCATTCTTCACATTGTTTCCGTTGTTGGTTGTGTTGTTTCCATTGGTAGTTCCGTTATTTGTTCCATTGTCAACCGTACCGTTGTTTACGTCATTTGCGTTGGTATCCATGACTGTGTTCTGGGTATCGTTTGTATTGTTATCGTTTGTTCCACAAGCTGCAAACAATCCCATGCTTCCAACTAACAGACAGCATACCATAAATAGTTTCCATTTTTTCATTTTACATATCTCCTTTTGATTATATTACGAAGGTAGTATGAACGCAAACGTTTCCTTTTATGCACAATATCCCAATTTACTTGAAGATTTTTCCACATTCATTTCTGTTTTCATAACATGATCTAATGTTTCTTCATCTTTGGCTGAGTGATCAGCGATGCAATATAGGAAAAAACAAGCGCTGCCGAAAGGCCCGCTGCACAGTTCTTAAAGCCTCCAAGGAATATTCCTAAGAATCCTTCCTTGTCCACCATCTCCTTGACACCTTTCCAGAGATTGTTTCCAAATCCAAGCAATGGCACATTTGCTCCCGCTTTTGCCCATTTTGCAAATGGTTCATACAGACCGACTGCGCCAAGCACCGCTCCAAGACATACAAGCAGTACCATGATACGGCCCGGCATCATTTGCGTTTTTTCCATAAGGATCTGGCAGAGTGCGCATATGGCACCACCTACAACAAATGCAATTACATAATCCATCTTATTTTCCTCCTGATTCAAGTACCACGCCGTGTGCGATGCCCGGTATGCTCTGCCCTTCATTGAAACTTACGGTAGACAGAAGGGCACCTGTCGGCACAAACAGTATTCTTTTCATGGTTCCGTCCTGCAGTCTCGGAAGAAAATGCGCGCTCAGCGTCGATGCCGCACAGCCACACCCGGAGCCACCGGATCCGGTTCCCTGTGTTTTGTTATCATAGATCAGCATTCCACAGTCCTGATGCACTTTGCTGATGTCATACCCTTTTTTATTAAGCAGATCTATGAGTATCTCATGCCCGACTTCTCCCAGATCTCCGGTAACAATTGCATCATAATCTTCGGGCTGCCGGTCAAAATCGATCAGATTCTGTGCGATGAGTTCTGCTGCTGCCGGGGCCATGACGGCTCCCATATTCATAGAATCTTTGATACCATAGTCAACGATTTTTCCGGTCGTGACACCCGCGATTTTTGCAAGTGCATTTTCTGTTTTTTCATCTTTCTGCTTTTTTGCAGATGCCAGTATAAAGGCTCCCGCTCCCGTGACCGTCCATGTTGCAGAAACCGGACGCTGGTTTGCATATTCAAGCGGAAAACGAAACTGCTTTTCCGCACTTGCAAAATGACTGGAGGTGACCGCTGCCACATGATCCGCATATCCCGCTGCAACTGTCATGGATGACAATGCAAGTGCTTCTCCGCAGGTCGAACATGCACCATACAAACCAAACAGAGGAATCTCAAAAGTCTTTAATCCAAAGGAAGATGCTATCAGCTGTCCAAGAAGATCTCCCGCAAACAGATAACGCATGTCCTCCGGCTTTTTGTCTGCCTTGCCCAAAGCGAGTGTCAATGCCTCCTGCTGCAGACTGCTCTCTGCCGCCTCCCAGGTATCCTGTCCAAACTTGTCATCCGAACCGATGCAGTCAAATTCTTCTGCCAACGGCCCTTCGCCCTCTTTTGTACCAACCACCGATGCTGTACCAATAATAAAAGGAGCCTCTGAAAAACAGAGACTCCCTTTTCCAATTTGCTGGTTCATACAATCTCTCCTTTCTGCCTGTCAGAACTTAACGTTCTGCCAACTTTCAATTTGGAGATAGTATGTCGCAAACCAGATTATTTATGCGCCTTCAAACTGTACAACCGAATCCACTTTGTAATCGGAAAGGACTTCACGTCCGTTAAGATCACTCAGCTCGATCAAAAACAGTGCTTCCACGACTTCGCCGCCAAGCTCTTCGACCAGCTCTGCAGCCGCTTTCATTGTTCCACCGGTTGCAATCAGATCATCTAAAAGAACCACTTTGTCACCCTTTTTGATTGCATCCTTGTGAATCTCGATCGTTGCTGTGCCGTACTCTAAATCATAGGTCTTTGAAACGGTTTCACATGGAAGCTTTCCTTTCTTGCGAATTGGAACAAATGGTTTATGAAGCAGATAAGAAAGTGGCATACCAAAAAGGAATCCACGGGATTCTGCACCTGCGATTACATCAAAATCCACGCCCTCTAATTTCTTTGCAAGCTCATCAATTGCAAGCTTGAGTCCATCTGCATCCTGCAGGATACTTGTCACATCACGGAATATAATTCCCTTCTCCGGGAAATCCGGAATATTTCGAATGTACTCTTTTAATTCTTTCATAATGTCCCTCTCAATCAAGAAATTTATTGTATCTAAGCCTCATTATAGAACTTTCTGTCAGCAATCGCAAGCTACAGACTGTCATATTTGTCCATGAACTGTGCGTCTATTTTACCGGTTTCCATCCCTCTTCCGCCCGCCGGGTCACATCCGTTACCGTCAAAAGATCGTTCTGAAATACAAAGCGGATATCGTAGGTATCAAATGCCATTCCATAAATATAATCCGGCTTTTTGTTGTATGCTGCCCGCGGGTCCTGCGCCAGCACTTCGATTGCTGCTTCCTGCAATTCTTTTGGAATGCGTGAAAGAAGTTCCGATGGAAAATCTACTTCTACCCTGTCAGACTGATGACTGTCCGCAAATCCTCCCTTTGCATCCGGATGTGCATCCGCATAAGGCAGATACGGTTTAATATCATAAATCGGTGTTCCATCCAGTAAATCCACACCGGAAACCACCAGAAGCGGGCCATCATTCTCATCGATCCGTACCTTTTCGAGTTTCACACAGGAAAGGCCTATGGAATTCGGACGAAACGGGGACCGTGTTGCAAACACGCCCTTCCGTTCCTTGCCTCCGAGCCGCGGTGGTGCTACCGTAGCATGAAAAGTTTCCTGCCTGGCCCTGGAAAACTCCCACAAAAGCCACAGATGCGAAAACTCTTCGATTCCCTTTACCGCATCCGGATTGCGGAATTTCGGTTCAAAAACAATTGTTCCTTTTGCATTGGCAGCCAGTCCGCTCTGTCTGGGAATGCCAAACTTTTCCGGAAACGGGGTGTGAATACGTGCAATATATTCCATGTTTTTCTCCTACTTGACACACTATTTGAACATCAGCCCATTTATAGTCGCCTTCGGCGAGGGCTGACGCTATATGTCAAGTTTTCATAGAAAACTTGACACACTTTACATCTCATAATATTTCATGTTTTCGAGCAGTTCCGGTGTCAGCTGTGCACCGGACGCCTCATATTTGTCGTACATTGCCCGCAGTTTCTTGCGTTTTCGCTCGTTGTCCACTTCAAACTTCATAAAACCTTTCTGATACTGTGGATTCGCCATCAGGGCGCTGCGCACTTCCTTTGCAAATGGACAGTATTTCATCAGAATACTCCGCGACACTTTGTTCAGCCGGAAACTTCCCTGCGACTCATATTTCATCCAGTTGTCATAATCTTTGACAAACACTTCCTTCTGGCTGTTACGACAGCGGGCCAGATCTGTTTTTATCTTATCCTTAGCCTCTGCAGACAATTCACTGTTCTTGCGATAAAACTGCATGTAATCACAATATTCCGAAGTCAAAGACGGCTCACGAAGATCATTCCAGTAGACGCCCTGTATCTTCCGGCAGATTTCCCAACGGTAACGTGCAATTGTTTCCCGCATAAGGTCTTCCATATCCATACTGGTGAACATCGGGAAAAGGAAACGTGCCGGCGTATCGTTTTTGACCCCAGCCGTCTCCTGCCACATAAGTGCCCGGGAACCTACATTCGGCATCAGGATAATATCCGGCAGTACTTCCTTCATAATCCACTCCTGCTTGATTCCATGCTCCGGATCCGTAAACATGACTTCACGGTAAAAAGCGGAATAATCCAGGCATCGGACACTGTTGATCGCCGCCTCAATTTTTTCGACTGTGACCGCCATCTTTTCTATATTTCCCACAAAGTCACTCTGCTGAAGTACCGGACAGAAGTCGTGCAGTCGCCCACTGGTCACGCGGTCAGCGGTACGGAACATATTCTGGATTTCATAGGCGACTTTCTGTCTTCCATCACTTTTTGCGGCTTTCATCTGTTCTTCTGTGATATTTCCCTGCTTCAACTGCTGCTGCAAGGCCCCTGCATAATCCATGTTCATCTCATTAATGGAAGGCACACAGTCTCCATTGTAAATGTGAAGCAGCCAGTCGTACATGGTATATACATGCTGTGACTGAAACAGTCCGATTGAATCTACAAGATTATACAAAGCATTCGTAAGATCCTCTCCGAGACATTCTGCATCCATAAATCCAAAATTCAAAAACATCTGAATAATCGGTGATGGTTTGATCAGATTCTCCGTCGAACGCAAAAAAGTCCGCAGATAAATTTCATAGAACTTCCGGCTGACTTCTCTTGTATTCTGTTCCTTTAATGCCGTTCGGAATGCATGAATGTCTTCATTTGCATAACCTGCATATTCCATAATACGCGCAACACAATCTTCTTTTGCCACATAAACTCTGTCTACGGACAATCCTTCAAAATTGCTGCCGGCACATCTTTGCTGTGCCTCTTCCATACAGTCTCCGTAAATTCCAAGCATCTGCATCACTTCTACAATTGCAAGCATCTGCTCTTTTTCCCATGTGACATCGTTTCCCTTGCGGGAACGGGCAACCGTCAAATCGTAGTACAAATGAAAAAGATCATCTTTTGTCTCAGCGAACAAAATGTCCTTATTGCGAAGCATGTAATTCACCATCTCACCAATGCCAAGCGTGACACGGTGCATCTGTGCGGATGCTTCCATGATTGCACCCACACACAGATTATCATCTTTGATCATCAATTGCATATATTCCCTGAGATAATTTTTTACCAGACTGTCACTGTTTCGAACTTCCCATTCTTCCGCACGATGCTGTAAATTCAGTGCCTCAAAGCATTCCATCCTGGCAAATGGCTGTTCATCCACAAGCAGCTGGCTGCACCGGTTCTTATAATCATTATAAAATTCCTCTGCTTTTGCATGCAAAAGCCGGACTTTGCGGTACAGATCTACATACAGGCACAATGCCTGCTGTCGCTGTTCTATCGCAGTCCGCAAAAATACCGGACGGAAATTTTCATTTTTTGCAAGTATATTGGATAAATCCTGCGCATTTTTGCATGGAATCGTGATTACCGTGGTATCTTCCCGTGCCACATAATCACAACCGAACCATCCGGTGTCTAAAATTCCGATAATGGAATTACGCTTCATGACGATTTTCACAAAAGAAAACCGACACTCGACACTTCCCTCCTGAATGAGATACCATTCCATTACCTTTTCCTGTCTTTTGGCGATCAGGCCACCTTTTTTTACTTTTAATACTTTCATAATTTAGTCTTCAAATCCAGGAACTCTTTTGCGATAACGCAATGTAATATTATCAATTTCAAGTCCTGTTGCTCCAAAATAAATTTTAATATAGTGACAAGAAGGCCCCAATAACGTTCCAAACTCTCTCTTGTCCGTAAACCATTCGCCCTGTGATCCACGGAAAGAAATCATCTCTTTGAATACGTTATCACAATACAATGTGATCGGCAGCTGTGACAGTTCTCCCAATGGCGAACGGGCTGTAATCTCAATGTCATACTCCGCACTCTCAACATTGATTCCGAATACGATTGTAGCCCCCATCTGTGTATCCCAGTCTTTTCCCGGAATATAAACATCACCTTTCTCATCCGACTCGTAATAAATGATGTCATCGATTGCCGCATCTTCCTCGGTATCACCCTTGCGGTCTTCTAACTCTTCCTCTGAGATCATGTCCATCTCATAGAGCATGGCCGGGGATTTTAAAATAAATCCAAGAATATTTCTGGCGTTTCTCTGCAACTGTCCTCGGGTGATGCGTCCATCCGCCAAAGCTTCCACCAGATTATCCTGTGTCTGGTCAGACGCATCGGAAGTAACCATGAACAGATCATTCTGTGCCATTACCATCGCTGCATGGTTCTTCATATCCGATGGCTCACCTTCGGTGTTGGCTTTTGCCCACCAGTCACTCATGACAATGCCTTCAAAACCCCAGTCTTTCCGAAGCACGATCGTATTTAAGTCATAGTTTCCGGATGTCCACAGACCATTCATCGGTCCATATGTAGTCATCACCGAGCGTGCCTGCCCCTCTTTGACGGAAATCTCATAACCTCTGAAATAAATTTCCCGCAGAGCACGCACAGAGACTACTGCCTCAACCTCATGTCGATGTGCCTCCTGGTTGTTGGTAGAAAAATGTTTGATGGTTCCGGTCGAACCTGCAATACCAAGTCCAATGATCTGAGCTGCTCCCATCTTTCCGGTAAGCAGCGGATCCTCAGAAATATACTCGAAGTTTCTTCCGTTCAACGGGCTTCTGTGAATGTTTAATCCAGGTCCCAGCAGCGCATCCACACGATTCTTTCGCAGTTCAAGTCCCGTCATCTCATATAACTTTTCTACCAGTTCCAGATTGAAGGTACATCCAAGTGCTGTGCCGTTTGGAAGTGAAAAAGCTTTCGTTCCACAATCAAGCCGGAGCCCTGAAGGTCCATCCGTCGTACATGCTGCCGGAATACCAAATCCGCGAAGTGACTCTGTCAGTCCTCCAAATGCCGAACCGGTTCCCGGCGTAACCTTAGGGCTGCACATTCCCTCACCCCGGAAAAGTATCATAAGATCTTCGTCCGACAACTGTGCAATAAATTCATCCATCGTAATCTTCTGATTATAAACATCTGCAAGTTTATATCCCCTGTCCCCGGTATATGCGATTGCTGGAATCTCTTCTATGCGGTCATACGGGCCAAATGTGCGCTTCGGTACCTGTGTATAGGTAAGACTTCCGTCTTTTGCCCGTGTCATACGTTCGTATGATTCCGCCGGCGCACACACCTCTTCCAAATCCTCAATGATCAGAAAATCCTGCTCATATTCTGCCACGCGCTCTGCGCTGCGGACATCTGCACCCACATAAATTCCATACATGCCAGCCTCTAACAAAAAACAATCCTTATGCCCGGTTGCTCCGGTATCATCATATGAAGCATACACTGATTTTGGAATCGTAATCGTAACCGTCTGCGTCTCCCCCGATGCCAGTTCCTTTGTCTTTGCAAATCCGGCCAGTACTCTTGCCGGCTTGTCCAAAGCCACCTGCGGTGCTTCGATATACACCTGAACAACCTCTTTTCCAGCCAGATTTCCGGTATTCCTGACAGTTGTTTTTACTTCTATGGAATCTTTCTGCTCAGCAAATGCAGACTCCATGGAAAATGTCGTATAAGAAAGTCCGTATCCGAACGGATAGATGACTTTGTTCTTTGCAAACGTCTCAAAATAACGATATCCTACATAGATATCTTCTTTGTAGTAATTGCGTTTCGCATCTCCAAAATTTGCCGTACACGGGTAATCCTCAATACATTCTGCAATCGTATCCGTGAGTCTTCCGCATGGATTCACACGACCGGTAAGCACATCACACACACCGTTTCCGCCTTCCTGTCCTCCCTGCCATGCATAAAGAACAGCAGATGGCTGCAATTCTTCTACCCATTTCATATCAATAATATTTCCGACATTGAGAATAACTGCGGTACGCTTAAATTTTCTGCTTACCTTTGCAATCATATCCCTCTCAGCAGCCGTCAGGAGATAACTGCCCGCTTCATTGACATTGTCCTGATCCTCTCCGGCAGTTCTGCCAATGATGACAAGCGCGATATCATCATCTGCCGCCTCAATCACGGCATCATCCAACGGCATCTCTTCCTGTGACCATGGTACAAGCCCCCATCCTACCCCTGCATCATATGGATGATCCTTGATCCAGTCCTCATATACCTGCAATAAATTTTCATCCAGCGAAATATCGTTTTCCTTTCTCAATGCATCCAGAATGCCCACCACATATTTGGTGTTTACCAGCCCACCGGAGCCAAGACCGCTTTTATAATAGTGAAAAGCCATCCGTCCGAAGACTGCTACCTTATCTCCCTTGCGCAGAGGGAGTGTCTGATTTTCATTTTTGACAAGAACACACCCCTCTGCTGCTGTCTGTCTTGCCAGCGTCGCATATTTATCAATATCTACTACATATCTCCCCATAATATTCCTCCTTAGAACATCAGTCTTTTTGCAATTTTTTATTATAGCAAAAAAAAGCGAAAAAAAGAAGTGGATTTAAAACCATTTTGACTGATTTTTCATCCACTTCATCCACTTATTTTGTTCTTCCAATTTCCGCAATACTGTTTACAAACTGTTGCATTTCTTCCTTGGAACCAATGCTTCGGGCTGCATCAATGACCTGTTTTTTTTCGTCATCATCCAAAGAGGAAAAGCCTCGCATCGCATCTTCGTTCATCGCAAGTCCGAATCCCAGTCCCAATGGAAGTCCGTCTTCTTTTACCATACACTGCCTCCATGACCTTGAATATCAGCTTATTTAAAATTGCCTTATATTCTTACAAAATCAAGTATGTGCAGTTTGGATTTTTTTATTCTTTATGTGCTGTAAGCAATGCCCAATAATTTCTGTTATTGAAGTTCACGAATAGATGAAACTGTTATGTCATAATCAGACTCTAACTTTTCCATCATCTCCGAGGTCACATCATTCTTTCCGTTTCGTAATGCCTCTGTCACATCATAGCTTGACTTGTACAGACGGTCCAGTCCAAGGTTCTGGCATACGCCCTTCAAAGTATGAGCCGCACGAAACGCTTCTTCAAGATTCTGTGCTTCCAGATTTTTTAATATATTTGCATAGCTCTCATCTGCGAGAAATTTAATGAGAAACTTCTCAATCAGAGCATCATTCTGCAAACGATCTTTGACGGATGCATAATCGCTATCCATGTTCTTGTATACCTGCTCAACTGTCATTGTTTTCTCCATCATTATAAATAATTTGTAAAGATATTCTCATTATATCTTTACAAATTATTTCTGTCAATTAAACTATGCGAAACATCCCTAAAATCCAGTAAATTAGCCCCAGCACCCAACTGGAAAAAATGCCATATAAAATTACGGGACCTGCAATTTTAAAAATCTGGCATCCGATTCCAAATACCTGCCCCTCTTTCTGAAACTCTACCGCCGATGAGCATACACCATTTGCAAATCCGGTAATCGGAACCAACGCCCCAGCACCTCCCCAGTTTGCCAGAAGTCCATAGACATTAAAGCTCGTAAGTATTACCGAAAGCAATACCAGTATCAGGCTGCACCACAACGCCGCGTCATCCTGCTTTGCTCCAAACACGCCCATTGCAATGTTTAAAATGATCTGTCCCAAAAGGCAGATTGCACCTCCCATCACAAAGGCTTTTCCCATATTTGTCAACAGATTATGGGTAGGTGTTACCTTTTTGACATATTCGCTGTACTGTTCGTTTCGTTCCTGCTGCTTTTGATCTATTTGCTGCTGTTTTTGATTCATTCTCTGCTCCTTCCAATATGGCATATGCAAAGAAACGGATCAAAGGCTCCCTACAAGGTTGGATGAAAGCTCGTTTTTACCTGCCACAGATCCGGCTCCTGCTCGCCCCATGCGAACAATTCCTTCATCTGCTCATCATGCTCCGGAAGTGGTTCATATCCTTTGACCATCTTAATCAGATACGCTTCTTTTTCATCCTTGGGAGAAAGCGTATCTACAACACTCAACAGGTATTCTGATAACGCCTCCGGTTCCATATCTGCATCTGCCGATACATTAAATAATTTTTTTAAAAGTCCTGCAATATAATAAAATTCATAATTACCAAGCAATACCGATTTTTGCATATTGCATTTTAAAATTACACTCTGGCGTGCAATGGATGTTACCATAAATATTTCCTCTTTTCCTTTCTCTTTTGTATGTTCTACTGTCTGTTATTGTACCACAATCCATACGCTTTACCAGTACTTTGGCAGGCCATACCCACAGAAAAAGTAATACATCGAACCAGCCAGTTTTCCAAATGCCATGGCAATCATGACCCAGCTCAATCCCCGGTTGATATACAGCCGTCGAAACAAAATCGGAAATGTATTTAAAATTTCCGCCAGCGCCACTGCAATACATCCGACAAAAATTCCAGCTGCCAGACCGTAGATAGCAACCATCACATGCGCCATCCACGGAATCGGGAAACGCGCCTCCCACTCAAAAACAGAAAATATCGCTCCAACCATTACGCCAAAAACAATGCTGTTCTCAATCTCGAAAATATGATTTCCCATATTATTTTTTTTGATCATACGCGGAACTACACCAATGACCAGAATGAAGGCAAATGTTCCGGCAGACACAGCAATTCCACAGGCAATTGCAAGCAGGCCTATCAGTATGTGGCTAATTAACATCATGCTCATGTCCTTTCCGCCCTGCATTCTCAATAAAGGTGGTATCAATGTCTTTTTCGTACTTACGCATTTCTACCTGAATCGGTGTCGGATCTGATGTAATTTTCTTTTTGCCAATATGATTAAAGAACACCAGAATTCCAACTGCCAGGCCAAGTCCATAACAGATTTCAATTTCTGACACAGTCGGTTTTTTCTGCCCGATCACCTGTCCATAGAACCGATCAAACACTTCCCCGATGGAAATGTCATTGTTAAACGCCATAATTGTAAATGCAGATCCTAAAAAAATGGTAATGCACAACAATATCACTTTGAAATACTCTCTCCATTTTGGTGCGATCGGAGATGCGATATATTCCACAACAAAATCCTGTTCTCCATAACTTACGACCTCCACATTTGGATAATCCTGCTGAATCAGATCAATCACATTCAGTATGGAAAATACCTCGATGCGCTTCTTTTTCTTTCCGACATCCTTTTTAAAGGTATATAGTGTTTTATTCTTTACACCGGCGGCAATGGCTGGATCACTGCATTGTACCGACATCACATCCATGATTTTTATCTGCGGCTCGTAGCAGACACTGTTCATATCTGCTTTCACATATACCGTTTCATGCTTTTCCTTCATATTCACAATTGCTCTTTACAAGCGTTCCTTCCTTCGGCGTTGCATTTTTGCTGCAGGACAGCATATACCAGCCTGTCAGTGCAATGATAACGACAAGGGCGATGCCCAATATGATACGGTAGCAGCGTACACCATTACCTGTGTGTTTCTTTTTGCTTTGTTGTTCCATGCGCGCCTCCTTTTCTTCTGTGCTAGTATGTACCTTTTTTTACGCATTATTCCAAATTTTCGAAGTATGCCAAAAGATGATTGACAGGTTCTCCTTTTGGACATACATTAAGAGTAGATGTGAGGTATCAACCAAGTATTATGTGAAAGGAACTGCATTCTATGGTGCAAACGAAAGAAATTATGACACTTGCCGTAGAAATCGGTGACATCATGCTGCGAAGCGGCGCCGAACTCTACCGCGTGGAAGACTCTCTCATACGAATACTCGAAGCATACGGCATCGAAGACTTTGACGTGTACGTTCTCTCGAACGGTATCTTCGCCAGCGCCAATGAAAGTCGCGACGACGCCTGCAGTATGATCCGGCATGTGCCTCTCTCCGGTGTGAATCTTGGCAAAGTGGCGGCTTTAAATCAGCTGACAAGAGATATCTGTGACCACACCTGCTCCATTTCCGAAGCAAATATACGACTGGAAGAGTGTAAAAAACTTCCCTCTTATCCGAGGCCTCTGCTTATCGGCGGATGCGCGATTGCCTGCGGATGTCTCTGTTATCTCTTTGGCGGCACCCATGTGCTCGACATGCTTTTTGCCACGATCATCGGTGGACTGGAGGAAGCGTTTCTCCTTGCGTGCCAAAAGCACCACATTACACGTTTTCTCACGACGATCTATGCAAGCATTCTTGTGGCAGTACTGACCATTCTCGTTTTTATGACCGGACTTCCGATTCATTATGACAAGATCATTATCGGTGATATCATGCCACTTGTTCCGGGAATTGTTTTTACTACTTCAATCCGTGATTTTTATAACAGTGATTATCTGTCCGGAACGATTCATCTCATTGATGCACTGCTCACGGCACTGTGTATTGCAGTAGGTGTTGGTCTTCCGATTATTCTGTTCCGCTATATGGGAGGAGGTTTTCCTTTATGACATATGTGATTCAATTTGTGCTCGCAATGATTGCAACGATTGCTTTTGCGCTTTTGTTCTGCGCACCTAAAAAAGAACTCGTTTTCTGTGGTTTATCCGGCGCACTCGGCTGGATCGTATACTATATTCTGTTTCAGCTAAATGGCAATGTGGTGCTTGCCTCTTTGGTTGCCACTTTTATTCTGACTGTTTTTTCAAGAACGATGGCTGTTGTGCGGTGCAATCCTGCCACAGTATATTTATTATGTGGAATTTTCCCTTTGGTACCCGGCGCAGGCATTTATTATACCGCGTACTATCTGATCACAAAAGAAAGCGCGCTTTTTTCCGCAAAGGGACTTGAAACATTTGAAATTGCTCTGGCGATTGTGTTTGGAATTATTTTTGGATTTGCGATTCCGGAAGCGATCTTTCACCGCTCCCGGAATCAGAAATAGAAATCTTATTGGATTGCATCAAGTGCATTGGAGATATCTGCAATCAGATCTTCCTTGTCTTCAAGACCAAGGCTGATTCGGATCAGTTCTGCAGGCACACCTGCTTCCTTAAGCTGCTCATCATTCATCTGTCTGTGTGTCGATGTGGCCGGGTTGAGGCAGCAGGTTCTCGCATCTGCTACATGTGTCTCAATTGCGCCCAGTTTCAGTGTCTTCATAAATGTAGAAGCCGCTTCACGTCCTCCCTTTAATCCAAAGGAAACTACGCCGCATCCGCCGTTCGGCAGGTATTTCTGTGCTCTCTCATAATATTTATTGGATGGAAGTCCGAAATAATTAACATAGGCAACTTTTGGATGCTTTTCCAAAAATTCAGCCACGGCCTGTCCGTTCTCCACATGCTTTGGCATACGCACATGCAATGATTCCAAACCAAGATTGAGAATAAATGCATTGTACGGTGACTGCATGGAACCAAAATCCCGCATCAGCTGTGAGGTACATTTTGTGATAAAAGCACCCTCTTTTCCAAATTTTTCTGCATAGGTAATTCCATGATAGCTCTCATCCGGTGTACAAAGTCCCGGATATTTGTCTGCATGTGCCATCCAGTCAAATCGTCCACTATCTACGATTGCTCCGCCTAATGCAGCGCCATGTCCGTCCATATACTTTGTTGTAGAATGTGTGACAATATCTGCGCCCCATTCGAATGGACGGCAGTTTACCGGTGTCGGGAATGTGTTATCCACGATCAGCGGTACTCCATGCTCATGTGCCACTTTTGCAAAAAGCTCAATATCCAGAACGGTCAGTGCCGGGTTTGCAATGGTCTCACCAAACATCAGCTTGGTATTCGGCTGAAATGCCGCATTCAGCTCTTCTTCCGTTGCATCCGGTGATACGAATGTTGCTGTAATTCCCATCTTCGCCATCGTCACAGCGATCAGGTTAAAAGTACCCCCATAAATAGAGGAAGAAGCTACGATATGATCTCCACATTCACAGATGTTAAACATTGAAAAAAAATTTGCTGCCTGTCCGGATGATGTAAGCATGGCTGCAGTACCGCCTTCCATCTCTGCAATCTTTGCTGCCACAAGGTCATTCGTAGGATTCTGCAGACGACTGTAAAAATATCCTTCTGCCTCTAAATCAAACAATTTTCCCATATCTTCACTTGTGCTGTATTTAAAAGTCGTAGACTGTACAATCGGAATCTGTCTTGGTTCTCCGTTTCCCGGTGTATATCCTGCCTGTACGCATTTTGTCCCCATTCTATATTCACTCATTTTATTTTCTCCTTTCATCTTCGGATTCCGCTTTCCATAGGAATCCCATAGGATTATAGTAGCATTTCTGCATTCCATTTGCAATAAAAGGATTTTCCTATGCAACAAAAGAAAGACTGTAGAAACCACAATGTCCTACAGTCTTTTTCATATCATTATTTACTTTCTTCTGAAGCCTCACTCTGAAGTTTCTTTTCTTCCTCCATTTTTGCCTTCTCAGCAAGAATCGCCGTGTTCAGTTGAAGCATCTTTGCATCCAGATTCGATACGATTTCTGCACATTCCCTCAAGTCCCGGCTGATATAATCCGGTGCATTTCCCTCGAATTTGTAATAAATTTTATGTTCCAGGCTTGCCCAGAAATCCATGGCAATGGTTCGGATCTGAATTTCCACCATTGTATCTACCACGCGATCCGATAAAAAAATCGGCAACGATACCTGCATATGAAAACTTTTATATCCGCTGGCCTTCGGATGCTTGATGTAATCCTTAATGGATACGACGGTCAGGTCGTTCTGCTTTCCGATCATCTCTGCCAGACGATAGATATCCGAGGTAAATGAACATACGATGCGGATTCCCGCGATATCTTTAATGTACTTAACCATATTTTCAATTGTGACTTCATAATTGTCACGTTTGAGTTTCTTAACGATACTCTCTGGTGTCTTGATACGCTTCTTAATGTATTCTATCGGATTATACTTATGTATGTGTACAAACTCATCGTTGAGAATATCCAGCTTCGTGCCAACTTCCTTCAACGCGGAATTGTACAAAAACATGGCAGTCTCCCAACTGTCAATGTCTTCATTCAAAATCTGTGTTGTATCCATATGTACCCTCCATTCTTATTTATTATACCATATTTACAGCATAAAATAAGCAATGGCTGCCATATTTTAGAAAATCTTAAGTTTCTGTACAGGCCCTCTAATCTTCTTCCAGCACCTGCATTTCCATATAATCAAAATCAATCTCTTCCACAAAATTATCTTTTCCGAATCGTGTCTTTGACCGTCTCTGAAATTCCTTGACATTGGCATCTAACCAGATTGGTTTTCCAAGGTCAAACCGAAGGCATGCTTCCTCCAAAGCCCGGAAAATTTTGTGGGTGCGTGTATCGTCATCTTCTATCTCAATGGTTTCGGACTTCACAAGTCTCGTGTCTGTCCACAATTTGAACCAGATTTTCATTACTTCTTCCTCCTCTGGCGATTGCACTCATACATTAAAAGCGTTGCAGAAATGGCCGCATTTAAAGATTCTACTTTTCCCTCCATCGGGATGCGGATATAAGTATCTGCGCAATCTGCAATTTCCTTGCTCAGACCGTTTCCTTCGTTGCCGATCAGGAATCCACACGCTTTCGTATAATCAAAAGCATCGTACATTGCAGTTCCTTTCAAATGCGCAGCATACAGATGCACGCCCTTTCCCTGCAACATGGCAAGCGTCTCTTCAAGGTCATCCACAATATAATAAGGCATACGGTAAATACTTCCCATCGTAGAACGAATTGTCTTTGGATTAAACAAATCCACCGTGGTGCGATTCATAATAATTCCACTGATACCGGCACCCTCTCCGGTCCGCACCATCGTTCCAAGATTGCCCGGGTCCTGAACACTTTCCAGAATCAGTAAATGTGTCTTTTCCCCACAAAGCATGTCGGAAAGTTCATACTTCGGAATCTTAACTACCGCAAGAATCCCCTGTGGTGTCTGCGTATCGGATACACTGCGAAAAACAGCATCCGCAACGACTTCATACGTATACTCCTGCAAAAGTTTTTTATGTTCTTCCTCCTGTAAAAAACTTTCGGAAACATAGACACTTATCAACCACTCTTTCGGAGCTTCTAAGAACATCTTGATGCCTTCCACAACAAAAGCATTCTGCTTTTTGCGCTCCCTCGCTTTTTTTATCAAAGCAGTGAGGTTTTTCATCTGCTGATTGGATGTACTTGTGATCATACGTGGTTTTCTCCTCCTTTTAAGGTGCAGGTGCCATAAAAATACGACGATTTCATCATCGGGGCATCTGCATAAGTCATAAGGCATAAAAAAGGGACAGTCGGAAACCCGACTGCCCCGCATCGACAAATGATTAAACCAGAGATTTAGAAATCTGATACATATACTCGTCAACACCTTTTTTCATTGCAAGTGCTTCGTCGATATCGAAATCAACAAATGCGCCACCCTTGTGTGCAATTAAACGGTTGCTCTTGCCCTCGCAAAGAAGATCAACTGCCATAGCACCCATAGTTGTTGCATATACACGATCCTTACATGTTGGGCTTCCACCACGCTGCATATGTCCAAGAATGGTAGCACGGGTCTCGATACCTGTAGCTTCCTCAATTCTCTTTGCCATGCTCTGTGAATGTCCGATTCCCTCAGCATTGATGATAATGTAATGCTGCTTTCCATTCTTACGTGCATTGACAACCTGGTCGATCAGTCGCTGCTCATCATAATCATATTTCTCAGGAAGTAATACTTCCTCTGCTCCATTTGCAAGACCACACCATAATGCGATATGTCCTGCGCCACGTCCCATAACCTCAATAATGGAGCATCTCTCATGGGAAGTAGATGTATCACGAACCTTGTCAATTGCTTCCATAGCAGTATTGACAGCGGTATCAAATCCAATTGTATAATCGGTACATGCAATATCCAGATCGATTGTTCCCGGAACACCGATTGTATTGATTCCAAGTGCAGCTAACTTCTGTGCACCCTTGAATGAACCATCACCACCGATGACTACGATTGCATCAATGCCATGTTTCTTACAAATCTCAGCACCTTTTTGCTGACCTTCCGGAGTAACGAACTCCATGCAACGGGCTGTCTGTAAAATGGTACCACCACGAGAGATTGTATCGGATACACTCTTGGCATCCATGTCGATAATCTCTTCGTTCAGAAGTCCTGCATAGCCTCTCTTAATTCCTTTTACTTTTTTTCCTTTGAAAAGAGCCTGTCTTACTACAGCACGAATTGCTGCATTCATTCCTGGTGCATCTCCACCACTGGTAAGAACACCAATTGTGTTTATCTCTTTTGCCATCGTTACATCCTCCATATATTAAATAATAATCAATTCCCTTAATCTGTTTTATTCTATACTTATTAGGCGCGGTTTTCAATGCTTTTTTCAATAACTTTTACATTTTTTTTGCCAAGAAAATTCGTCAAAGTGGTCAAAAGCTCCGAATTTGCGCAAACGGTAAGGTTTCTTCCCAGCCTTTTTACAGCTTTCGGATTGGCCACATAAATGACGATCTCATCGTTTCCATCGGAATCGTGAAGTTTTGCCATCAGTTCCTGCTCCTGCGACAGATACTCCTCTTTTGTCGGGAACTGGAGCCAGATTTCTCTTTGTGTATCGTCAAACGGAATGATGCGCTCGCAGATAATTTTACCATTCTGCTCATCCTCTACCGTGGCATGCCCGACAACAAACACCTTCGCATCTTCATTCAAAAAGCGGCTGTATCTCTCATAATCTTTTGGAAATATGATAACTTCCACATTCCCGGTCAGATCCTCCACCGTAATGAATGCCATCGCCTTATTATTTCTGGTAAATTTCACGGTCTTTGCCGTGATGATTCCACCAACGATCACATGTGCATTGTCCTGCACTTTGACAGCACCGGTCTCTTCCTCACGGATGAAATCCAGCGCATTTGCAGTGACGCTTTTTTTCATTTTATCCATGTACTCTTCGAGCGGATGTCCGCTGAGATAAATGCCGAGCACTTCTTTTTCGAATCCCAGAAGCATCTCTTTATCAAACTCACCCACATTCGGATACTGCACTTCGTAATCTTTTTTATCTTCCTCCGATACCAGATCAAACAGGCTCATCTGCCCGGACATCGTATTTTTTTTCTGATGTACCACCTGATCCACGATTGATGCATAGACCATGGTCATCTGCTTTCTCGTTCCGTCGAGACTGTCACACGCCCCCGCCTTGATCAGATTTTCAATGGCACGCTTGTTGACATCCCGCTCCGCGGTACGCTCAATGAAATCCTGCAATGTGCGGTATGGTCCTCCCAGCTCGCGTTCTTCGATAATTTTGTCAATGACCGGACGTCCCAAAGCTTTGATCGCATAGAGTCCATAGCGGACATTTTCTCCTTCTGCGGTAAACTCGCCACGTCCCACATTAATGTCCGGTGGCAGTACCTGGATTCCCATATCCTTGCAGTGGAACAAATACTCTGCAGCTTTTGCCGAGTTGTCAATGACAGACGTCATAAGGGCTGCCATAAATTCTACCGGATAATAATATTTTAACCATGCGGTCTGTACAGAAATGACCGCATAAGCTGCCGCATGAGACTTATTAAACGCATACTTTGCGAAATCTACCATGGAATCGTAAATACTGTTGGCAGCCTTTTCATCAATTCCATTTGCCACGCAGCCCTTAATACCACGCGTTTCATCTCCATACACAAAGCTCTGCCGTTCGGCATCAATGACATACTGCTTTTTCTTACTCATGGCACGGCGGATATTATCTGCCTGTCCCATCGTATAACCGGCAAGTTTCTGCACAATCTGCATCACCTGCTCCTGATAGACGATACATCCGTAAGTCGGTTCAAGGATCGACTCCAGCTCCGGTGTCACATAGGAAATCGTATCCTTATTATTCTTTCCCTTGATATAGTTTGGAATAAAATCCATTGGCCCCGGCCGGTACAAAGAAATTCCGGCTACAATGTCCTCGAAATTCTGTGGTTTTAATTCCTTCATAAAGTTCTGCATTCCCGCAGACTCCAGCTGGAATACACCCTGAGTCTTTCCGGAACCGATGAAATCCAGTACTTCTTTATCATTCAAATCAATGTGATCGATATCAATCTCAATTCCTTTGGATGCCTTTACATTTTTTACCGCATCTTTGAGTACCGTCAGGGTCCGAAGCCCCAAAAAGTCCATCTTCAAAAGGCCCAGTTCCTCTAACTGCACCATATTATACTCTGCCGTCGGGCTGCCATCGCTCGCTCTGCCAAGCGGCACATAATCGCTTGCAACCCCCGGGTAGATCACGACACCTGCTGCATGCACGGAAGTATGGTTCGGCAGTCCTTCCAGACGCTTTGCCATATCAATGAGTTCATGCATCCGCACATCTCCCTCATAGACGCTGCGAAATTCCGGATTTACCTGAAGTGCCCGGTCGATCGTCATATTCAGTTCCATCGGCACCATCTTTGCCAGCCGATCCATCTCTGCATACGGAAAATCAAGCGCTTTCCCTACTGCCTTGATGACTCCTCTCGCTGCCATAGTACCGAATGTCACAATCTGTGTCACAGAATCTTTTCCGTATTTTTCTGCTACATATTCGATTACGCGGGATCGCTCCGCATACTCGAAGTCCACGTCGATATCCGGCATGGATACACGTTCCGGATTCAGGAACCGCTCAAACAGAAGATTGTAACGCACCGGATCGATATTCGTGATTCCTGTACAGTAACATACACGGCTTCCGGCACCGGAACCTCGTCCCGGACCTACCCAGCAGTCATGTGTCTTTGCCCAGTTGATATAATCCCACACAATAAGGATATATTCCACAAATCCCATGGTCTCTATAATGCCAAGTTCATATTCCATATCCTTATAGATGGCGTCACACTGTTCCTTTGTATAGGATGCATTATTCGTGTATTTTTCCGCAAAACCCTTGTCACATAGTGCCCGCAAAAATTCACTGGCCGATGCATAGCCTTCCGGCACTTCGTATTTTGGGATCTTATAATTTCCAAACTCTAACGTTACCTGACAGCGGTCAGCAATCTTTTGCGTATTGTCCACAGCCTCCTGTGCATATGGAAAAAGTGCCCGCATCTGTTCCTCGCTTTTTACAAAGAACTGACCTCCCTCGTAGCGCATACGGTCCTCATCCGTAATTTTCTTTCCGGTCTGAATGCAAAGCAGTACATCGTGTGCCTCCACATCCTCTTCGTATGTGTAATGCACATCGTTTGTACACACAAGCCCGATTCCAAGCTCCTGGCTCATCCGAAGCAGCTGCTGATTGACAAGCTTCTGGTCTGAGATTCCGTGATCCTGCAACTCAAGGAAGAAATTATCCTTTCCAAAACAGTTCACATACTTTTTGGCAATTTCCTTCGCCTCTTCATAAAAGCCACGAACAATATAACGGGGAATTTCTCCGGCAAGACAGGCTGACAGACAGATCAGCCCCTCGTGATACTTCTCAAGTGTCTCAAAATCCACCCTTGGCCGGTAATAATAGCCTTCAGTAAATCCTATTGAAACAATCTTCATAAGGTTCGCATAACCCTTGTTATTTTCCGCAAGGAGAATCAAATGATAGTATCGATCCTCCCCATGACTTGCCTCCCGGTCAAAACGGGAATTGGGAGCCACATAAACCTCACAGCCGATAATCGGATTGATGCCAGCAGCCTTTGCCGTCTTATAAAATTCCACCACTCCGTACATCACACCATGATCCGTAATCGCCGCACTGTTCATCCCCAGCTCTTTGACCCGGGCTACATATTCTTTTATTTTGTTGGAACCATCTAAAAGGGAATATTCCGTATGAGTGTGAAGATGTGCAAATGCCATGAAACTGTTTCCTTTCTCTCTTAAAAACGCTGTCTCCATTATACGTTTAACACCCCAAAAAGGCAAGCTTTCTAAGTTAAATACCTAAGCCCAATCCCCATGCAATCAGCGCCAACAAAAGCAAATGCAGCGGATAAAAAGCATAGAAAAAATACTTGTGCTGTTTTCCTCTTGTTCCATTATAAAAATGCAGAGGAATCAGCATGAGTAATGCCAGCAATTCCAATTCGCCGGAAAACACACCAAGTGAAACGACCGCCAGCGCAAATCCCAACTCCCGTTTGCTCCGCAATAAATACATGATATAAATCGCAATCACACCGCTTGCTCCGTAATCGCAGGAAATCACATAGGAAGCAAGTGCACATCCCACCATTCCAATCACTACAAGCAAAATAATCCGTCCGATTTCACTTGTCAGATTGTCTGAAGAAAAACGTTCCATCACCCAGTCTGCCGCCATAATTACCAGAAGTCCGAGAAACAATGTAAAAAACACATTGTTATAGGATAATTCCAGCACCCTCTGATTCAGCGCCATATCAAATGGGACTTCCGAAATCAAAGCAAACACAAACAGACGAGCCGCATACTTTCTGCGGCTGTGTGTATAATGGAATCCCTCGACAAGCAAAAAGCAATAAATTGGAAAAGCCATCCTTCCGATTCCGCGCAACAGCAGATCCAGTCGGTAGCAGTTGTCCACTGTGACCGGTGCCCAGGACGGCATCTGTACCAGAATACGTTCCAGTATCGCGGCAGCCGAATGATCAATAAGCATTGTAATCACAGCTATCATTTTAAGCCAGTAGCCGGAGATTCCATGTTCCCCGGCTACTGACTGATTGTTCATCACATTATTTTCCATTTTAAAATCCTGACATATTTACAGTGATCTTATCCAGTTTCCAAATATCATCTACATATTCCTGAATCGTTCTGTCAGATGAGAATTTTCCTACATGTGCAACATTTAAAATTGCTGATTTTGCCCATGCGCTCTTGTTCTGGTAATATGCAGAAATCTTCTTCTGTGCATTTGCATATGCACGGAAGTCAGCAAGAATAAAGTAACGGTCTGCCACCTGTCCCTGCTGTGGATTTAACAGTGAATTATAAAGTTCGCGGAAAAGTTCACGATCGTTCTGCGAATAAGTTCCATCGACAAGCTGGTTGAGTACCTGGCGGATTTCCGGATCATTATTGTAGATATCCACCGGATTGTAATCCCTGTTGTTCTCATGTGCAATAACTTCTTCTGCACTCATACCAAAGATAAAGATATTGTCTGCGCCAACTTCCTCGTACATCTCAACGTTAGCTCCATCCATGGTTCCGATTGTAATTGCGCCATTTAACATGAACTTCATATTACCGGTTCCGGATGCTTCTTTACTTGCAGTTGAAATCTGCTCGCTGACATCAGCCGCGGCAAAGATCCACTCTGCGATGGATACTCGGTAATCTTCGATAAATACAACTTTAATCTTACCATTGATGGATGGATCGTTGTTGATCACATCTGCAACGGAGTTGATCAGCTTGATCGTCTTTTTCGCTGTACGATATCCGGCTGCTGCCTTTGCACCAAAAATGAATGTTCTTGGATAGAAATCCATATTTGGATTTGCCTTTAACTGATTGTACAGATACATAACATGTAAAATATTCATCAGCTGACGCTTGTATTCATGCAAACGCTTTACCTGAATATCGAAAATAGAATTTGGATCTACATCGATACCATTGTGCTCTTTGATATATTTTGCAAGACGTATTTTGTTCTGATGCTTGATTTCCATAAACTCTTCCTGTGCCTTTGGATCCTTTGCCAGAAGAATCAGTCCGGAAACCTTTGACAGATCGGTAATCCACTCTTTTCCAACATGTTTGGTTATCCAGTCGGAAAGCAATGGGTTCGCATGTGCAAGGAAACGTCTCTGTGTAATACCATTTGTCTTATTATTGAACTTCTCCGGAAACATCTCATAGAAGTCCCTAAGCTCCTGTTTTTCAAGAATTTCTGTATGAAGTCTTGCTACACCATTAACAGAGTAACCTGCAACGATTGCCATATTTGCCATCTTTACCTGTCCATCATAGAGGATTGCCATCTTGCGGATTTTCTCCTCATTTCCCGGATAGCGGTTCTGGATTTCAAGTACAAAACGACGGTTGATTTCTTCTACGATCTGATATACACGAGGAAGTAATCTCTGGAAAATGTCAATTGGCCACTTTTCAAGAGCCTCTGCCATAATCGTATGGTTTGTGTAAGCAACACAATGTGTGGTAATATCCCATGCCTCATCCCAGGAAAGTCTCTCTTCGTCCACAAGAATACGCATCAACTCTGCGACTGCAACCGTTGGATGTGTATCATTCATCTGGAATGTCACTTTCTTTGGCAGATCATGCAGATCACTATGATGCTTTTTGAATCTTGCAAGCGCACGCTGGATACTTGCAGATACGAAGAAGTACTGCTGCTTTAAGCGAAGTTCCTTACCTTTTACATGGTTGTCATTTGGATATAATACTTCAACAAGATTGCGGGCAAGATTCTCCTGCTCCACTGCCTGATCGTAATCTCCACGGTCAAAAGAATCCAGACTGAACTCTTCCTTTGGCTGTGCATCCCAGATCATAAGAGAATCTACTACATGGTTGCCATATCCTACGATTGGCATATCATATGGTACAGCCAGTACAGACTGATAATCTACCTGACGGAAAGAAAGCTGACCATCTTCAGACGGAAGCTGCTCTACGTGTCCTCCAAACTTGATCTCGTAACAGTACTCCGGTCTGCGCAGTTCAAATGGATATCCATCTTTTAACCAGTTATCCGGTACCTCTACCTGGAATCCATCAATAATCTGCTGCTTGAACATACCATAACGATAGCGGATACCACATCCATATGCTGCATAACCAAGTGTTGCAAGCGAATCCATAAAGCAGGCTGCCAGACGGCCCAAACCACCATTACCAAGTGCCGGATCCGGTTCCTGATCCTCGATGACACTGATATCAAGACCGATTTCTTCTAATGCTTCCTTCACTTCTTTGTATGCACAAAGATTGATCAGGTTATTTCCCAAAGCACGGCCCATCAAAAACTCCATGGACATATAGTACACGGTCTTTGGATCATCATGCTCGATAACCTGCTGCGTTGCCATCCATTCATCCATGATAATATCTTTTACTGCAAGAGAAACTGCCTGGAAGATTTCCTGCTGGCTTGCTTCTTTCAAAGTCTTACGATACATGGTCTTCACGTTTTCGGTAACTGCTTTGATAAATTCCTTTTTACTGAACACTTTATCTCTCATGCTCATCCTCCTCTATGATACTTTTACATTGTTTCTACATAAACTTTAAGAAAATTTCTCATTACAAAAAGAAAAAGGGAGCGAAGCGATTTGCTTTGCCCCCATATATTCTATTGTTTTTCTACAGCAAGTGTTACTTTCTCGCCATTGATACTCCATTCTTTCTCGTATCCGGTTAATGTTCCTGCTGTAATCTTATCGGCAAGTACCTCGGAACGAATCTCATCTCCATACTTCTCGAAAATACCAGTTACCTTCTCATCTGCGGTATAAGATACTGCAATATGATCCATAACTTCGAATCCAGCCTCTTTTCTCATCGTCTGAATCTTACTAATCAATTCACGGACAAATCCTTCCTCAATCAGTTCCGGAGTTAATTTCGTGTCCATAACAACGGTAACGTAATTATCGCCTTCCGTTACAAATCCTTCTGCCTGTGTCATGGTAATGAGCAAATCCTCTTCTAATAATACAACCTCATCACTCACACTGTCAAGTTTCAGACAACCGTTTGCTTTCAGTTCTGCCATCGCCTTGTTTCCATCCAGCTCTGCAAGTGCAGCCTGAATCTGTTTCAAATATTTACCATACTTTGGTCCTACTGTACGAAGCTGCGGTTTGAACTGATAATCGGTGTAGTTGCTGACATCATCGGTAAATGTAACCTTCTTTACATTCAACTCATCCGCAATAATATTGACATAAAAATCACTGAGTACTTCCGGTGCCTTCACATACATCTGGCCAATTGGCTGACGGTTCTTGATGTTTGCACTATTACGGCATGCACGACCCATAACAACAATTTTGAGTACCTCATCCATTGCCTTCTCGAGATCCTTATCGATCATCTTCTCATCGACCTTCGGGAAGTCACATAAATGAATACTTTCCGGTGCGGAAGGATCAATCGAACATACCAGATTACGGTAAATATCCTCAGTCATAAATGGAATCATTGGTGCTGCGGCCTTACAGATGGTAACCAGCGCAGTATATAATGTCATGTAAGCATTGATCTTGTCCTGCTCCATTCCTTTCGCCCAGAAACGCTCACGGGAACGACGTACATACCAGTTACTCATATCATCAACGAACTCTTCGAGTGCACGGGCAGCTTCCGGAATACGATAATTTCCAAGGTTGTCATCCACTGCTGCTACTGCAGAATTCAGCTTGGACAAAAGCCACTTATCCATAACACTTAATTTGTCATAATCCAATGTATATTTTGTTGCATCAAAATTATCAATATTTGCATACAGTACAAAGAATGCATAAGTGTTCCACAGCGTTCCCATGAACTTACGCTGTCCTTCCTGTACAGCCTTACCGTGGAAACGGTTAGGAAGCCATGGTGCACTGTTGATGTAGAAATACCAGCGGATTGCATCTGCACCATACTTCTCCAGTGCATCAAACGGATCTACTGCATTTCCCTTGGACTTACTCATCTTCTGTCCGTTCTCATCCTGTACATGTCCAAGAACGATAACGTTCTGATAAGGCGCCTTGTTGAATAACAAGGTTGACTCCGCCATCAGAGAGTAGAACCATCCACGTGTCTGGTCAACAGCCTCAGAAATAAACTGTGCCGGGAACTGCTGCTCGAACAGATCCTTGTTCTCAAACGGGTAATGATGCTGTGCAAATGGCATTGCTCCGGAATCGAACCAGCAGTCGATAACTTCCGGTACACGCTTCATTGTGCCACCACATTTATTACACTTAAATGTAACCTGGTCAATATATGGACGGTGAAGTTCCACCTTGGCTGCGTCAGGGTTGCCGGAACGCTCTGCTAACTCAGCGCGGCTTCCGATAGATTCCTGGCATCCACAGCCTTCACACTCCCAGATATTGAGTGGAGTTCCCCAGTAACGGTTACGGGAGATACCCCAGTCCTGAATATTCTCCAGCCAGTTTCCGAAACGTCCTTCACCGATGGACTTTGGAATCCAGTTTACCGTCTTATTATTAGCAACCAGATCATCACGTACCGCAGTCATCTTGATAAACCATGACTCTCTTGCGTAGTAGATCAGAGGTGTATCACATCTCCAGCAGTGTGGATACTCATGTTCAAACTTTGGAGCATCGAATAACTGTCCTCTTGCATCCAAATCTTTCAAAACTTCCGGGTCTGCTTTCTTTACAAATAATCCGGCAAATGGAGTTTCCTCGGTCAACTCACCTTTTCCGTTTACAAACTGTACGAATGGCAGATCATAATTGCGTCCGACATTGGCATCATCCTCACCAAATGCAGGTGCGATATGAACGATACCAGTACCGTCTGTCATAGTAACATAAGTATCGCATGTTACGAAAAAGCCTTTCTTGTGCTGCTTGTCGGCAACTGTCTTTGCACAATCATAAAGCGGCTCATATTCCTTATACTCAAGATCTTTACCTTTGTATGTCTCAAGTACTTCGTAGGCTTTCTGTCCTTCCTCCTTTGCAAGTGGAGAAAGTACCTTATCAGCAAGTGCCTCTGCCAGATAGTATGTGTAACCATCTGCTGCCTTTACCTTAATATAAGTATCATCCGGGTTCACACAAAGAGCCACATTACTTGGAAGTGTCCACGGTGTTGTGGTCCATGCGAGGAAGTAAGCATCTTCCCCGACAACCTTGAAGCGAACGATTGCAGAACGTTCCTTAACTGTCTTGTATCCCTGTGCAACCTCCTGGGAAGAAAGCGGAGTTCCACAACGAGGGCAGTAAGGTACGATCTTAAATCCCTTGTATAAAAGCTTCTTGTCCCAGATTGTCTTGAGTGCCCACCACTCAGACTCGATAAAGTTGTCATCATATGTGACATATGGGTTATCCATATCAGCCCAGAAACCAACAGTCCCTGAGAAATCCTCCCACATTCCTTTGTATTTCCATACGGATTCCTTACATTTCTTGATGAAAGGCTCCATACCATACTCTTCAATCTGCTCCTTACCGTTAAGTCCGAGCATTTTCTCAACTTCAAGTTCTACCGGAAGACCATGGGTATCCCAGCCTGCCTTACGAGGAACATATTTGCCCTTCATCGTCTGATATCTAGGAATCATATCCTTAATAACACGTGTCAGAACGTGTCCGATATGTGGCTTTCCGTTTGCAGTTGGTGGTCCGTCATAGAAGGTGTAAGTCTCTCCTTCCTTGCGGTTCTCCATAGATTTCTTAAAAATGTCATTCTCACGCCAGAATTTTTCAGTTTCTTTCTCGCGCTCGACAAAGTTCATGTTGGTATCAACTTTGTTATACATATTTGCCTCCTAAAAAATAAATATGGAGCAGACGCATGAGAAAGCGAACTTTGTTCGCAAGCGTCTGCGTAGGCGAGCTGCCTTCAGCAGCTCACATAAAAAGCCCGCATCCAGTAATTAGGACGCGGGCGCACGTTATACCACCTGATTACCATGTACTTAAATCTCTGTCTGCCATACATACAAAAGATTTGCATACTTCGTTTCCGTAACGTGGAAAATACGTCGGACTCTACTCTCATCTTTACGATTTCGGTCCGCAACTCGGAAGTGATGTTCACTGTAAGATTACTTGTACCGGCTTCCACCTGTCTAAAATTATCCTTGATAACTTCTCCGGCTCTCTGTGACGTTCGCATTACAGTTACTGTCTTCGTCTTCGTTTTTTGCCTTTGCAACTAAGTATAGTAAGGTTTTTGGCGGATGTCAAGTCTCCGTTTTCAAGCTTATTAAAAATCTCTAACTTCTAATATTGGATTTCCAATACAATACCACCCGGATTCTCTATCAAAATATGATTCCCACATCTTATTTTTATCAATTCTTCACGTTAAACCAGCTTCGTATTCTCCGACTAATCTCAATTCTCCTTCTATCGCATCTTCTTCCTGTTGCTGTGCAGATTTTTTCGCTTCATTTTCTTCGTCGCTGCTAAATGGATTGGGAATAAACAGTCGCTTGTAGGTTGCCGGTGTGCTTCCTGTATCCTGCACTATCCAGTCAAAACTGGTAGCCTCTCCCTCTATCTGCTTGTAATTCCACCAGATGTCGTTTCTGTCCACGCGCATCATCGCGGTTTCATTTTCCCATACATTTGTCTCCCACTGTTCACTCAGCTTGTTATAGGCATCACTGTCCTGGTCTTTGATGGTCTGTTCAAATTTTCTTGCCGCCAGTCCCACAGCTTCCATCGCGTCTATGTAACTTTGAACCTTTCGGGAAATTGCATCCAAATGGCTCATATTTAATTTTAAGTCTCGTTTCATTGTGTGAAATTTTCCCTGTATTTAAAAATAATTTTTTAAATATTTACACTCCCAATATAGCTATATTTATAAACTAAAATTAGCATAACACACAACGGTCACACAGTTGTCACACCACTTTAATTTCCCTGCGAACAGTTGGCTGCATCAATCGCAACGGCAAGCATAAGGGCCGGAATTTCATCCTGTGGATTCATGATATCCAATACATAAGTATCTCCCCAGTGGAACAATTCTTTTGAGATATGGATGACCACACTACATGCCGCATAGACATCATAATTCCAATTCATAAAATCACCTTCACACCGCCATCCGTTATAATCGATTTCATACCGTGGTTTGAAAAAAGTAAATTCCTTCTGGATGCTTCCCATCTCCCTGCCACCAATCTCAATATCAAAGCAAGGCAAAAGAGTAAACACTCTCTGCTTGATCATTCCGATTTCATTTCCTGCTGCATCGTACACATGAATCTGATGTCCCATACGAAACATTTCGGTTTTTACAAAATACTTTCGATTTTCATTTTCATCATATACATCATATGTGTCCGTCCATGAAAACACTCTCTGCTTAATCAATAATCTCATCGCTATCTCCTCATATATTTAGTTTTTATTAAATAATTATAATATCTGCACCAGATGAAAACAAGAGTATGAACTTTTTGTGTACTGCGAAAAATTTTCTATGGGAAAAAAGAAATTAACAAACCGGAAATCACAGTGGAAACTTTCAACCGTGCAATACGTACTTACCAACGTGAAGATGTGTCTTACCTTCTTGCACATGGTATATTAAAACAGGTTCCAGAAGATGAAAAACTTCACCCTGTCATTTCCAGAAAAACATCAAAAAAAAATGTGTACATTGGCAGTGCCATTGCCTGCGCACTTGTTCTGCTTATTATTGTAGGATTTGCTTTTTCTTCTGGTTCGGGAAAAAATGATAACGATACAGTTTCTTCTACAGAATCCGTTGAGAGCACACAAAAATAATTTCCGACATTTACATTTTATTTTACATACAAGTCTGATGATTTTTCATGCAACAAAATTCTCCGCAAATGACACTATAAAAATGACAGGAAAATCATATAGGGAGGATTTGCTTATGAAAAAATTATATGTTGCAGCTTTATTAACCATCAGCCTTCTATTGACCGCCTGTGGTACATCCAATACACCGGAAACAGAAAATGATCTGATAGACCCACCGATAGAAAAGACTTTGGATTCCACAGAAAGCCAAAATGATCCATTAGAGGAAATCACTCAATCCGGTCCTTGTGGAACCATCTGCCTGTCTCTTCCAAAAGGCTGGAGTTATATCATGCGAAATGTAGACGATGAGAAACTAACCACATGCGACTATGGTATTCAGATTCGTCCTGACGATGCGAAAAGCGGCTATGTGGAAATTGGCTATTCTTCTACCTTTGGTCTATGCGGAACAGGGCTTGAAACAAAATATGTTACCCTTTCCGGAAAAAGCGCAGAAGTATGTTACTATGATAAATCCCCGATCTGGAGTTTCGTGATTTTCGGTGACACGAATCATACACTGATTGCCTCGACAATTGACACGGAAAGCTGGTGGGATACTTATGAAAATGAATTGATGTCAATTTTAGATTCGGTTCGTCTGGACAATACCAGTTGTTCCTGAGCTATTGGCATTTAATCGTTAAAAAATCCCGCTTTTTTTCAAAAGCGGGATCTCTTTATTTCATCTTTTTCTTATAATCCTAATACTCTTTTCTTTGCTGCAGCAAACTCATCTTCCGTGAGAATGCCATCATCCAGCATTTGTTTCAGTTTCATAATCTCGCCGGATGTGGAACTGTATTCTTCTTCCGGTCGTTCCATGCTTTCCTCACTTTTGACGTAGCTGGCCTGAAATTCTGCGTTGATCTGGGAAATTTCTTTCTCACCTTTGATGTATGCATCATACATATCAAACAGATCAATCCCGCTTCCTTCCACACAGTCATCCGGTTCCTGCCAGGAACGTATGAGTGCAATGCGTTCCTCTTTGGTTGTATCTTTAATCAAATATCCACTCATAAGTTATCCTTCCTAGTAACCTTATCTCATATTACATATAATCTTCATACTCGCTTGTATACTCATCCATGTACTCTTCGTAATATTTGTACAATGGTGAAGACGGATCCTCTAATTGTCCTGCAAGCGAAAATCCAAATAACCACATAAGTGTTGCAATCACAATAGAAATTCCTGCTGTCACAATACCTCCGATTGCGAGTCCCTTTCTCTTATTGGTAACAATCTGCACAATACCAAAGATAATTGCAAGAATCGCAAGAATATAGTTTACGCAACATGCAAACAAAAAGATGGAGGCAATACCAAGAATCAGAGAAGCAATACCAAATCCGATGGAATCTCCCTTCTGTTTCTGTGTTGCCTGCCCGTATACCGGCTGCTGATAAGCATTTCCATTATTGTACTGCTGGTTATTATACCCGTTGGTATTATTGTATCCGTTCTGTCCACTGTAAGTGTTCTGATTGTTATATGTCTGGTTTCCATAACGCTGCTGACTGTTGTACATATCCTGACCGTACATATTGGCATCGCCATATCTCTGCTGGCTATTGTACATATCGGAACTGCCATAATTCTGATTTACAGATTCTTCCTGTGCTGCTCCCTGATTAAAAGTCTCCTGCTGCACGCTTTGTGTCTCTGACTGCACATCAGGTTCCGGCGCACTGTATGTCTGTGATTCCGGTGCACTATACATGCCTGTATCTGATGTCTGATCCGTCACATTTCCGGTTCCATCCTGATTAAAAAATTCATCACTCATGATGTATCCCCCTTTTTTCTCGATTCCTTCCGTTTTTAAAGCGAATGTCATTTTCACAACGAGAAAAGTATATCATTTCTATATAATGTGTGTCAAATTTATGCCTGCTCCTGCTTCCAGAAATCTACCGGCTCATAATCCTGCAGTTTTGCAAGAAATCCTGCTTTTTGTAGTTTCTCCTGAATGATATCCAGTATTTCCTTACTCTCTGCCCGGATCGTATGATAATGATATCCTGAAGTTACATTCTTAAGAAGGCTCGACTTTCCTGTCGCAATTTCTTCCATGTAACGCCGGATGTCCATGCGGGATTTGATATTCATATCTGCCCGAAGCACGCCATATACTTTATGATATACAAATACATCCACAATAGTTCCGCCTAAGTCTACAATGGTGGTAAGTTCCTTTTCCACATCTTCATCCGCATGATACACTTTAAATACACGGGTTGTCTCCGTCTGCCCCTGCATCAGATAGCCTCGATTTGTGGAGAAAATATCAAAACCGTTTGCCCTCAGTAACGCAATATCCTGCACAATCACCTGACGGCTCACATCAAAATGTTTTGCCAGTGTCACCCCGGCAAGCGGGCTGCTGCTCTCTGTCAGCATCCGCACAATTTCATCTCTTCTTGCTTCTCCATTCATATCCTGTAACCTCTACACCTGTACCGGATGCAGATTTTTCAATGAAATATCCAGAATCGGTGCAGAGTGGGTCAATGCTCCACTGGATACAAAATCCACACCCAGATTGATCAATCTGGTAATGTTCTCTTTTGTTACATTGCCGGACACCTCAATCTCCGCTCTGCCATCAATATATGCAATGGCTTCTTTTAAGGTATCGGTATCCATATTATCCAGCATGATAATATCTGCGCCTGCCTCAACAGCCTCCTTTACCATATCCAGTGTTTCTACTTCCACTTCAATTTTACGTACAAATGGCGCATACTCTTTCGCTGCCTGGATGGCTTCCTTTACACCACCTGCTGCTCCGATATGGTTGTCCTTCAAAAGCACTCCGTCTGACAAATTATAACGATGGTTATTTCCTCCACCGATACGTACTGCATATTTTTCAAAAATACGATTGTTTGGTGTGGTCTTTCTTGTATCAAGAAGCTTTGTCCTGCTGCCTTTCAGCAAAGCTGCTACTTGGTGTGTGTACGTTGCAATACCGCTCATACGCTGTAAGTAATTGAGTGCGGTGCGCTCCCCGCACAGAAGGGTACGGATGTCTCCATGTACCTTTGCCATCAGCTGCCCTTTTTTCACTTCTTCACCATCTTTTACAAAAAACTCGACCTCTGTCTTCTCGTCAAGCAATGTAAATACTCGCTCAAATACCTGCAATCCGCAGATAATTCCATCCTCTTTACAGATGAGATCAACCTCTCCTGCCTGTGGATGCGGCATCACACTGTTTGTGGATACATCCTCGCTTGTAATATCTTCTTTTAATGCACTTAAAATAAGTGGATCTACGTTTAATTTTAATGTTACCTGATCGTACATATCATTCCTCACTTTTATTTCTTTCACTCAATATTCAGGCGGTCTTTGACTCTTCCATCCTGCGGTCCGCCTCCGCAATTGCTTCCCGGACTTCTTTATGATACATCTTTGCCAGCTTCTCGTCATCTTCATATGCAGCCATATCAACCGCCGCAAAAAGCTCCGGTTTCTGCTTTGCCTTCTGCGTAAGTTCACCGCTCATCTGCTTTGCGGCACGCTTTGCAAATACAAGGCTTTCGAGAAGGGAATTACTTGCCAGACGATTTCTTCCGTGAACACCATTACATGCCGTCTCGCCAACTGCATACAGCCGGTCCATGGACGTCTTGCTCATATAGTCAACCCACACACCTCCCATAAAGTAGTGTTGTGCCGGAACCACCGGAATACATTCCTTAGTCACATCATACCCCATTTGCCGGCAATGCTCAACGATATTTGGGAAATGCGTGCGAAGTTCTTCCTCCGGAATCGTCCGCAAATCTTCCCACACATGCTCCGTGTGATCCTTTTCCATCTGTTCATAGATTGCTTCTGTGAGCAGGTCTCTCGGAAGAAGTTCGTTAACAAAGCGATTCATATTCTTATCATACAACTTTGCTCCTTCTCCTCGTACAGATTCAGAAATCAGGAAACTGCGTTCCTGCTCATCCCTTAAGAAAAAAGTTGTGGGATGAATTTGTACATAATTGATATTTTTCAACCGAACCTTGTGATGCAGCGCAAGCGCAAGTGCATCTCCGGTCAGATGGCGGAAATTCGTGGAATGACGATAAAGACCACCGATGCCTCCACATGCCCAGACGGTCTCATTCGCCTCTACGGTTTCTAATGTTCCATCTTCTCTTCGGATAACCGCACCATAACAAATGTTGTCCTCTTCTACGATATCCACCATCGTTGTATGTTCAAAAATTGTGACATTCGGCAATTTTTTTACCGCTTCATACAGTTTACTTGTAATTGCTTCCCCTGTAATATCTTCATGAAACAGGATACGCTTGTCCGAGTGTGCTCCCTCTCTGGTAAAAGCCAAAGCACCATTCTCGTCTCTTGCAAAATCCACACCATATCCAAGCAAATCATGAATTACGTCTTGTGAGGAACGAATCATGATATCCACCGACTCACGGTCATTCTCATAATGACCAGCCTTCATCGTATCTTCAAAATAGCTGTCATAATCCGCATCATTTTTCAGCATACAGATTCCACCCTGCGCAAGATAGGAATCGCTGCTCTCCACATCAGATTTTGTAATGATTGTAATTTTCTTATCTTCTGGAAGCTGTAAAGCACAATACAGACCGGAACATCCGCTTCCAACGATTAATACATCTGTCTTCATACTCTCCACATTCTTTCTGTATAACTTATATACGCGTTATTGTCTCGTAGTATAGCACATATCTTTACATGTGACAAGACAGATGTTAATTCAGTGTCTGTAACAAAAGCCATCAAAGAAAAATACTGTAGGTTTTCAAAACCTACAGCATTTTTTCAGACTTTTGCTTGTTGTATTAGCCTCTGATTTGACCTCAATTGGAAAAATATCATTTTCTCTCTGAATCAGAAAATCAACCTCATAAGGTGGGTTTGTCTGTGTCCAGTATCGAGGAACCACTTCAATTATAGATTTCACATCTGTACTGAAAAGTGTCGAAAATAAAATCACCTTTCATCTTCTGCCCAGAGCCGTGCGCACCGCACGGCTCTCTGCCATCCCCTGAGCAGCTTTTTGCGCTCCCCAGAGTCCATTACCGGTTCAAACCTTCGTCCCAGCTGCCAGTTTTCCCGGATTTCATCCCTGTCTTTCCAGTAACCTGCTGCAAGTCCTGCCAGATATGCCGCTCCGAGTGCTGTTGTCTCGATACATTCCGGTCGAAGCACTGCCGCATCAATGATATCTGCCTGAAACTGTACAAGCATGTTATTTGCACTGGCTCCTCCGTCCACGCGCAGACCATTCAGCGTCACGCCGGCATCCTCTTCCATGGCGTGAATGACATCTTTCGCCTGATAGGCAATAGACTCTAATGTTGCACGGATAAAATGTTCCTTTTTACATCCCCGTGTCAGCCCGACAATCGTTCCGCGCGCATACGGATTCCAATACGGTGCCCCCATGCCGGCAAACGCAGGAACAATATAAACACCATTGGAATCCGGGACTCTCTTTGCATATTCCTCGGACTGTCCAGCGGTACGGATCATACGCATTCCGTCCCTCAGCCACTGGATGGCCGCCCCTGCCACAAAAACACTTCCCTCAAGTGCATATTCCACTTCCCCTGCAGTACTCGCAGCAATGGTTGTAAGCAGTCCATGTCTGGAAATGATTGGTTCCTTTCCGGTATGCATCAAAAGAAAACAACCGGTTCCATAGGTATTTTTTACATCCCCTTTTTCAAAACAGCACTGTCCGAACAATGCCGCCTGCTGGTCTCCTGCCACACCCATCACAGGAATTTTACCGCCAAAAATCTGCTCCTGTGTCTCTCCGAAGAGACCACTCGACGGCCGCACTTCCGGCAGCATTTCTTTTGGAATGCGAAACAGCTCTAATATCTCTTCATCCCAGCAGCATCTGTGTATGTCAAACAACATGGTTCTTGCCGCATTCGTATAATCCGTGACATGCACCGCTCCTTTGGTCAGATTCCAGATCAGCCATGTATCCACCGTACCAAACAAAAGTTCCCCTTTTTCTGCCGCCTCACGCGCGCCTTTCACATGATCAAGAATCCATGCGATCTTGCTTGCGGAAAAATAAGCATCCGGCACCAGACCTGTCCGCTTCTGCAGCATCGGTCCATATCCTTTTTCTTTCAGTTCGTCAATCTGTTCTGCCGTGCGCCGGCACTGCCAGACGATCGCATTGTATACGGGTTCCCCGGTCTTTTTATCCCAGACGATTGTGGTTTCGCGCTGGTTTGTGATGCCAATGGCACGGATATTTTTGGATGATGCCCCGATATTCGCCATTGCCTCTATGGCAACCGACATCTGGGAGGACCAGATTTCCCTCGGATTCTGCTCTACCCAGCCCGGCTGCGGGTAAATCTGTGTAAATTCTTTCTGTGCCATCGTGACGATTTTTCCTGCATGATCAAACAGGATACAGCGGGAACTTGTCGTTCCCTGATCCAGTGCCATAATATATTCTTTCATCATCTGTAATCTCCCCATATGATTTTCCTGTAGCTTTTCTTTTTCCTATTTTACTGCATATTCCCATTTATCACCAGTTCATTTTTTTCATTTTTCAATTGTGGTCCTGTTTTCCTTTGACAAACGGTATTTATTAGAGGTATGATTATTATACAATTTAACGGTTTTACATATTTTGCAGAAGGAGAACATTACATGAACGAAAAACAGTATTTACGAGCCAACAAGCGGGTATTTCTCGCTGTCACCATTATCTTTGCCTATATCACGCTGACCATGCTTGCTGCACTGGCGGCCAACCACGGTGACCACTTTGTCCGGATTGTGATCCAGTGTCTGGTTTCGGTCGGCGTGATTATCATTTCCGTATTGGGCTATCTGACCCGAAAGGAGACGCACACCTGTGCCATCATCCTGACAACCGCCATGATAGTCGGTTATGCAGCTGTCGCTTTACTAAATACCACGGAAGGGACATGGGCTTACGCGTTTCCCCTCGTTATTGCCGCCATGGTTTATCTGGATGAACGGCTTATGAAAAATAATAAACAGCGTATTTCTGCTTGCAAATATCGTCCGTCTGATGCTCGATTTTGACTCTCATGCATCTGCTGCACTGACCAACAAGGTGCTGGCACTGTTTGTCCTGCTCCTTGTTGCATACGCTTCTATCAGTATTACACGGATGCTTGTACTTTTCTTTAATGAAAACATGACTGAGATTACAGAAGCTGCGGATAAGCAGAAGAAAAACCATGATCAGATGCTTCTCGTTGCCGAAAATATTTCCAAGCATTTTGGCGAAGCAATGACTGTTCTTGACAGTTTGGAAAACAATATTGATGTCAGCCACAGTTCTATTCAGGAAATTGCAGACAGCACCGAAAGCACCGCCGAAGCCATCCAGAAACAGGCGGTTATGTGTTCCAATATCCAAGGCAACACCGATGCGGCAGAAGCCGGCATCCACCAGATGATTAAAGCCGCACATGAAACAGATGCTACCGTAAAATCCGGTGCACAGGTCGTCCGGGAATTAAAGGAACAGGCACAGAACGTTGAAGAAGCCAGCAATATTACGGTACAGGTCATCCAGAGCCTGACTGCAAAAGTCGAGGATGTCCAGAGCTTTGTCGGATCCATTATTGAAATTTCCAACCAGACAAATCTGCTTGCCTTAAATGCTTCCATTGAGGCTGCGCGTGCCGGGGAAGCCGGAAAAGGGTTTGCTGTGGTGGCTGATGAAATCCGCCAGCTTTCCGAACAGACAAAAAATGCCTCTGCCAACATTACAGAAATTATCGACAAATTAAATGATGACACAAAACGTGCCAACGAAAGTATCGAAAACTCAGTTGCTTCCGTAGAAAAGCAGAACAAACTGATTGAAAATACACAGGAGAAATTCGGCAATGTCGGTGAAACCGTTGAACACCTGATGGAAGACATCCATACGGCAGAAGAAAATATCCAGAAAATCCTTGATGCCACCAATGTTATTTCCGATAATATTACCCACCTCTCCGCCACCGGTGAGGAAGTGGCTGCCTCTTCCACCGAAGGGCTGCGTATGGCAGATTCCACGGTGGACAATATGAAGGGCTGTAAAAAAGTTCTGGAGAATATTTACATGCTTGCAGAAGATATGAAAGATTCCGTAGAGCACAAAGAACTCGGATAACTCTGTCTGCCAAAAAGCCGGACGCTGTTTACACAACGTCCGGCTTTTTATTGTTTACAGAAAATACAAAAGTGACAGGCAAACGGCCATGCCAAGGCTTCCCGCACAGGCACTCTCGGTCTGCGCAGAATTCGGGCTGGCATGTTTCCGGCTGTCACTTCTCCAGATCTTCCATGCACCGGACGCTGTATGATAATTTTCTTCCGTCAGACGTTCCATACTTTCATAGGCATAACACGTTTCCATGACTTTCAATGGTGTCTTAGCATCCATCCGGATCTGTTCTGTTTTTTGAGATCCGGCAGCCATTCGCATCATAAGCATATGTGCCACGGAACAGCGGATTTGCCATTCCCGGAAGGACGGACTCCATCCCCGTCAGCTGGCTTCTCTCATCATATGTATACGAAGTCCGCAGACCATTGCCATAAAGCACTTCCGTCTGCATATCGTTTTTATCATACCGGTACTGTGCACGGATGCCATTTGAGGCACATACTTCTGCAAGTCTTCCTGCTTTATCGTAACCATATGACGTTTTCTGTTCACCCGTAATAAGTTCCCTCAGGCGGCCGCATGCATCATAATGGTTTTCATAAAGCGTCTTTCCCCATGCCCGTTTGCTAAGGACTCTTCCCTCTGTATCATGGGTATAGTGATAATCCGTGCCGTTTTCCGATGCCTCCACAAGATTTCCCTGTGCATCATAGGTATACAGGCTCCGGAGTTCCGGATCCGCCCTTGAAAATTCACCCCGCAGGATGTTTTGGATATCCACTCCGTGGAAACCGGTTTTCTCCACCGGATTCCCATCCATGTTATAAACGGTCCGCACCAGATTTGCATTGGCATCCAGACGGCCGCTGCACCATCCTTCCCTGTCATACCAAAAGTATTTGATGCTCTTGTTTTCTTTTCGGATGCTCCGGATCCGGTTATCTCCCCGGTAACAGAAAACCGTCCGGTTTCCGTTGGCATCTTCTGCGACATTTAGATTTCCGGCAAAATCATAATGGTATTTCTCTATGCCGCCATCCGGCAGGGTAACTTTTGTCACATGACCCCAGCGGTCTTTTTCATAGACGGTTATATTCCCGTTTCCATCGGTTTCACTGTCCGGTCTGCCCCACACATCATACTCTGCCTGATAGAGTTTTGCTCCATTCGGTGCGGTAACGGTCCGGATCTGTCCGCCTGGATGATAAGCGAAGGTTGTGGTATTTCCCTCTCCATCCGTTCTTGCCGTCACGCGCCCCAGCGCATCGTAGTCCAGTGTATATTCACAGCCCTTTGACTGCACAGAATATGAAGTCAGTGCCAGAGAGAGCTGCTTTCACCTGATTATTGGCAAACATCAATACAGCAGATATATTTATATTCCTACATGAAATATTGCAATGGATATTTCCTATCTGGATGACCGTTTTTGGAATCTGGAACACTTGATACAGTCCTATCCAGAATTGTCACCTGTAGATGCAGTCAGCATCGTGGAAGCATTAGTGGCAATTAAAAAACATAATCGTTAATCTATTAAAATCAGACGGAGATATCCGTCTGATTTTAGCTTTAAATAAAATGATGCACACAAGTTTGCCAGTAAATAATCTGCCCTAAAGGCATAAAACAAACTGACTGATGGCAAAATACATCCTTCAAATACTCTAAAATAAAGTGACTATCAAAGACATCTTTAATTTGCTGGACTACAACATATCATTTTTCCAACCCAATATTGTTAATCGAAAGTGAATTCATATTTGGGATTTATTAATGTCATAACAAAAACTATTGCATTATTATATCCTGTTAATTGTTCTACTTCCATATCATTAACATCTGCTTTATATTCTGTTTTTTCAAGTCTATCATTAAGTTCAAATACTATATTAGAATATTTTTTTATAAACATTTCTTCATTTTGCATCTCAATATCATTTAATATTTCAGTATATGCCTTGATTTCTCCTTTCTTAACATTCTCTAGTTCAATATCTTTATAAACTTCGCTTTTCTCAATGTACTCCATTTTTCTCTTAATTATTTCTTTTAAATTTATTTGATATACATACTTATTTTTTTCTATTTTACTCAATAAACTAATCTCCTATTCTATTTAAATTTGCATCATATGTTCCCATTCGTGTTCCTTTACTATTCAATTTTTCATGTGTTTTAGCCTGTTTCCAAACCCCACCATTATGTGGACCACTGCCATCACCACTACCTATATCCTGACTAATATATGTTTTCGTCTTTCTATTATAATAAATAGGTTCATTATTCTTAGCCCTCATATTTGTTTTTTCAAATCCTAATTTCTTTGCGGCTTCTGCAGATTCTTTTGCCGTCATTCTTACCCAACTATTGCCACATTCTCCACCAACCTTAGATTTACATGGTTTTTTTGCAAACCCACTCGGATCGCTGTACATCACAGGATTACTGCTACAGTACGCATACAGATTCAGTCCATCATTATAGATTACATCTTCCTGTGTGAACCGTCCGATACCTGTATTGTAATATCGCGCACGCAGATAGTAAAGGCCCGTCAGGTCATCCTCGATCTGTGCATTATACCTTAGACGATTCGGGATGTTTTCATGTCCTGCAATCCTTTGACCAAACGCATCATACTGGTAATCGTTCTGTACATTTCCGGCTGCATCCAGTACATATCGTACACTTCCCTGCTCATCCGTCAGGTAATAGTTGTGATCCAACCCGATATATTCATTTCCAAGTACATAATGCCTTGCCGGATTTTTATCTTCATCTAGTTCGTGAAGGAGCATTCCACCCTGATATACAAAGTTTGTGACCTTGTCCTGCTCGGTGATGGAATCGCGGTAGCCTTCTGCATCATAATGGTTCTTCTGTGTGAAATCATCTCCTGTTACGGATACATTACGGTTATAAACGTCATACGCATAATGTAGCTTCTTGGTTGATGCCCCGTCCGCTGTAAGATAGTTTTCTTCCGTCAGATTTCCTGCCGGGTCATAGCTGTATCGTACAACGTTCTTTTCACGATGCAGTTCCGTCAGCTGATTTCGGTTGTTATAGAAGTACTTCTCAGTTCTTCCATCCGTGCTTTTGGTAATCCGGTTTCCCGCCAGATCATAGCCATAGGATGTCACTGCACCATTAAGACTTTCCTTTGTCAGCCGTTCCATAGCGTCATAGGTATAACACGTTTCCATGACTTTCAATGGTGTCGTAGCATCCATGCAGATCTGTTCTGTTTTGGAGATCCGACATCCATTCGCATCATAAGCATATGTACCACGGAACAGCGGATTTGACATTCCCGGAAGGACTGTCTCCATCCCCGTCAGCTGGCTTTTCTCATCATATGTATACGAAGTCCGCAGACCATTGCCATACAGCACTTCCGTCTGCATATCGTTTCTATCATACCGGTACTGTGCACGGATGCCATTTGAGGCACATACTTCTGCAAGTCTTCCTGCTTTATCGTAACCATATGACGTTTTCTGTTCACCCGTAATAAGTTCCCTCAGGCGGCCGCATGCATCATAATGGTTTTCATAAAGCGTCTTTCCCCATGCCCGTTTGCTAAGGACTCTTCCCTCTGTATCATGGGTATAGTGATAATCCGTGCCGTTTTCCGATGCCTCCACAAGATTTCCCTGTGCATCATAGGTATACAGGCTCCGGAGTTCCGGATCCGCCCTTGAAAATTCACCCCGCAGGATGTTTTGGATATCCACTCCGTGGAAACCGGTTTTCTCCACCGGATTCCCATCCATGTTATAAACGGTCCGCACCAGATTTGCATTGGCATCCAGACGGCCGCTGCACCATCCTTCCCTGTCATACCAAAAGTATTTGATGCTCTTGTTTTCTTTTCGGATGCTCCGGATCCGGTTATCTCCCCGGTAACAGAAAACCGTCCGGTTTCCGTTGGCATCTTCTGCGACATTTAGATTTCCGGCAAAATCATAATGGTATTTCTCTATGCCGCCATCCGGCAGGGTAACTTTTGTCACATGACCCCAGCGGTCTTTTTCATAGACGGTTATATTCCCGTTTCCATCGGTTTCACTGTCCGGTCTGCCCCACACATCATACTCTGCCTGATAGAGTTTTGCTCCATTCGGTGCGGTAACGGTCCGGATCTGTCCGCCTGGATGATAAGCGAAGGTTGTGGTATTTCCCTCTCCATCCGTTCTTGCCGTCACGCGCCCCAGCGCATCGTAGTCCAATGTATATTCACAGTCTCCCATTCCATTGATACGGGATCGTTCCCTTCCGAAACGGTCATAAACATAAGATGTTTTATCACCCACCGGGTTTGTCGCAGAGGTAAGTCTTCCGGTAAGGTCATACGCATACTTCCATGTTCCACCCAGGGAATCCTTCTGCTCAAGCATATTTCCCCGGAAATCCCACTGAAAACTTCGACTGTATGAGGTATCTTCCCACTCTTTATATGTAGAAATTTCATTTAATACCTTTTGATAACGGTGCGAATCCCCGTTCTCGATATTTCCATAGGCTTTCTCAAACGCATGGAACACGGCAAGGGCTTCTTTCCCCTGATAATACGCCTGTTCTGTGGCACGCTCCTGACACAGCTTTTCACTGTCTGCGCCTTCCGGATTTAAAAATTCCCGCAGTGCATTGCTGTCCATTCCGATCAGCAGCTGGTTCATTTCCCTTACCGTAGTCTGCCTGCCGTATAACTGCTCGGCAGAGACCGGACAGAAGTCTGCATATGTATAACGGATTCCGCGGAGGATATGGTGCCTGTCTTCTCTCTCCAGCTTATAGATCAAACTTTCTGCTTCATCATAGATCAGAAAGATCTTTCCGCCCTCCGGCAGTGTGACTCCCGTAAGGTTATCCGATGCATCATAGGTATACGCTGTTACCGATAATGTTTTATCCCCTGCATCTTCTTTCTTTTCCACCAGCCGTCCGTTTTTGTCATAACGGTAGTACACGGTTCTTTGGGTTCCGCGGTCATCGATCACTGCCGTCTCACTCGTCCGGTTGTTCATCATGTCATAGGTATACTGCATTTCCATGGACATATCGGATACCGTAACGAGCCGGCCTTCTTTATCATATGTCTTCTTTATGGTCAGATACCGGGTCGGTGTTTCAAATTTTCCTACTCCGTGCAGTCCCCGTTTTTCTTCTGTGACATGGTCCATGTCATCATATTTGTAAAAGGTAACGCGGTACTCGTCCGGTGAGACATATTCCCAGACCCCGGTCATTCTTCCGGCCTCATCATACCGGAAACATTTATCCTGCCCGAGCGCATCCACTTCCCGGATGACATTTCCTTTCAGATCGTACTCGTATTCCCGGATGGTTTTTCCATCGGTGCCGGTCTGTTTCAGGATCCGGTCCATGCTGTCATATACAGTGTGGACCACATTCTGATCCGGCATTTCTTCTGTCACAAGACAGCCCTCGGCGTCATGCTTTTCTTTCCATATGCCGCCGTCCGGATATATGGTTTCCAGCAGGTGGTCATTGGCATCGTAGGTGCTGCGGATCTCCGGAACGGCTGTCTCCGGAATCGTTCTTTTTGCCAGCAGGGATTCCCGCAGGACATTTCCCCTTCCGTCCCTTATAAAGGTCTTTTCCCTTCCCAGCGGATCCCTCACCCAGATCAGGCGGTCCAGATAATCGTAGCGGTAAGAATATCCCACGCTGCTGGTACGGCCTCCGCTCTGCCTTCCGCTGTATTTCCGGATCAGGTTTCCGAGATTGTCCCTTTCTTCCCGTTTTACATTTCCTTCCGGGTCTTTGATGCTGCTGACGTAATGCAGTCCATTGTAGCGGTACTCCGTAATTCCCTGTACGGTTTCGGTGCGGATCCTTCGGCCGATCTTATCATAGGAATGGCGGAATTCATACCCCTGTGGGCTGATGCAGACGCGTGGCACAAACTGCGAATCCTCCGGATCCTCCAGTGTGGAGAAATAATACTCCGTACGGTTTCCTTCGGCATCTTCTTCCCACTGCAGGCTTCCGTTTCTGCGGTAGCCATAACGCAGGGTTTTGTAGTGCGCATGCTTAGCATCACAGAGGATCGATTTTTCTGCAAGATTTCCGTTTTCATCATAGCGGTAGCGCGTACAGCCTCCGGCATTGTCCCATTCCTTTGTGCAGTTTCCATTCCCGTCATAGGCATAGTTTATGATAAGTCCATTCGCGAACTCTTCTTTTATCTTATGTCCGTCCTCCGTGAAGGTTCTGCGGGTCACGGCATCCCTGCGGTTCTTCTCATAAATGCAGTTCTGCCATTCATCGTAGCCATATTCCTCGGTGGTGCCGTCCTGATATTCGATCTTTGTCACCAGTTTCCGGCCGTCATGGTAGGTCTTTTCGGTTCTTCCGGTCTCTGGATAAAAGAATGTCGTGCAGTGCGCAATGTCATCATAGGTGATGCTGCAGCTCGTTTTGTCCGGATAGTTCTGGCCCGTTACACGGCCCCGGCTGTCAAAGATGTTTTCGGTATAGCGCTTGTTATTCTGATCGGTGATGGCAGAAATATAACCTTTTTTATCATAGGTATATCTTGTGATGCCCCTGCCGTTCTGGTCGACAGAGACCAGATGATCTCCGTCATAGGTATATGCCACATAGCGGCCGATGGCATCTGTCAGGCGCATGAGTCTGCCATTCTCTATCTCTACCTGAATGACGCCGCCGGAAAAGGTTGTCACGGAAACGAGTACACCGTTCTTATAGGTATAAACGGACGGATTGCCACAGCGGTCTGTGACTTTTTCCAGTTTGCCGTCTTCGTTGTAAAAAAAGTTCTTCTTTTCCCTTTCATCCCGAAGCTGCCAGCCGCCGTTACACTTTGTGAGGGTCACAGCATGGGAAGCGCCCTTGTCATTGATCCATTCACTGTTTTCATGTTCAAAGGTCTCCACATGTCCATCCTGCATGAGCACTTTACAGAAACGTTCCGTGATAAGCATACAGCTTTCCAGACTGCATGTCCACCCATGCCCAAGCAGTCCGCTGCGCTGGTTGATGGATTCATATTTTCTTGTGACCTTGTAGTCCTCAAGGATATCCGGCAGTGTCATGTCTGTGGCAGGGATGTAAAGACTTCCCGTGGCCATGTCGACCGGATCTGCGCCACACCATTTATTGGAGATATAATTACTTACCAATATTTTTGTAAGGTTTGCATCACCGGTTGTTGCGTAACTTGTCATCACATCCATGGATGTATTCAGCCCATACCGCATCATTCCAATCTGTTTACAACTGTATTTTTTTGCAGCCTCCATTCCCTTGAATTTCTGCATAAATCCAGCTGAAACAGACGCAGAAGAACCAGCCATACACATATTTTTAAGATAGGACTCCAGTCCATTATTGATGCTTCCATCATCCATGTAGTCCATAGCAAGATTAGACAGCGTGTCCACAGTAACGTCTTTACCGGTTCTTATCAGAACATCTTTAAATGCTTCCATACCGCCGCCACCGGTAGCCACACCAATGACAATTCCGCAGATCAATACCGAACCGTAAAGCACTGCATCATAAATTCCCTGATTTCCCTGAAAGACCTCATCTCTCATAAAATTGTGAGACTTTGAAAAATCGCCCGATTCCACTGCTTTCTTATAGTCACGGACACCTTCTTCTACAGAACCGGCACCACATGCAATCGCTGCACCTCCTGCTACGACTGCCACAGCAACCAGCGCTGCACCTCCAGTACATACCACTGCCGCTGCGATTGCCGCTGCTCCGATTGCCATAGCAAACATGCCCAGACCCGTCTTTTTCTTTGCTTCCTGAATCTTTGCCTTCTCCATCTCTTTTGCAGAGGCATTGATTGCATCAATCTGGTCTTCGATTCCTTCGTTTCGGTTAAGGATCTCTTCCGGAATCTCCACTGCATCCTTGATTTCTGCAGCATAATCAATCCTGCTGCCATTTAAATACAGTTGTTCTCCCAAATAAGCAGATGCCCCCTGATCAGAAGCAATCGTCAGCTCTTTTCCTGCTTTGAGTTCGACTTGCTTTGCCTGTTTTTCCCCGGCACCGATTTCCACATTTCCATAGGCAGTGATTGTGATCTTTTTTGCCTTTAAACCAAGGGTTCCGTCACCACCAAGTGTTGCCTGTGCCATTCCCTGTGTATCGGAAGTCAGTGTCAGCGCACTGCCATCCAGCTGCATGGAAGCCCCCGACGGATGTGTGAAACTTTTTACGGAAGGATCCGAAGTTACCGATGCATGGACTGCCCCTGCGGAAGTGTTTCGCATACTGTGCACGGCATATGCCAGAGTTTCATCCTGCTCCGGCAGATAAATATGTACAAGGCTTCCCACCTCCGGCATTGCATACCACGCACTGCTCTCCACCGCATACGGAAAATACAGTTCACTTCCTGATGTTATGGTCTCAATCCCGAATTCCACACGGATACTGCTGCCCTTTGCTTCCTTTACGGTTGCTTCCAGATGCAGTCCGGAAAATTTCGGATTCACACCACAGGTCCCTGCAATGCCTGCTTCGGATGTAACCACATACGTCTTTGTAACACTTCCGTCACAGCCTTCGATATGAATATGGGTAACAATCCCTTCAAATCCATCCACTTCTACCCGCTGTCCCAGCCAGTAATTTTTGGCACTTGTGAAGCACTTCTGGTAATGATCCATCAGAAATGTCCAGAATGGGGAAGTCTGCGACTCTCTGGCATAGGCTTCATAATCGATTGTTGTCAGCATCCGGTGGGATGCATCGGATATTTTTTCTTTTTTCAGATTTGGAAAACCAAAGCAGAATTCTCCGTCACTTCCGGTACATTTCGGTGTGAGCACGCCGCCGGCTCTTGCCGCCAGACGCTTTAAGAATTCCCAGTCTGTTTCCTGATACTGCAACAGGAATCCCGGCAGAAGCCGGTTATATGACAGGGTATCCTGATAGATTTCCCCGTAGGAAGCGGTCAGTCTTCCGAGCAGCTGTCCGTAGGTCATATCGCTGCCTGTGATTGCCCGTTCGTGCTTCTTTCTGTCCAGAAGACAGGTTGAACTTTTCCAGCGGGTCTCAAGCACTGCGCCGTCTCTGGTGTCTTTTGTCCGGATATTTACTAAAATACCGGTAAACAGACAGGTCTCTTTCTCTTTGACCACAATTTTGCTGTTGTTATTGTATCTGTGAAATGGATTTTCTCCCCGAACCAGATAGGAAACAACAAGCTCAGCGTGCTCATTCAACTGCTGTTCCATTTTAAAATGCAGAATCTGCAGCTCACTGTCAAATTCCGTTTCTATTGTCAAACCATCATATGTTAAACTCATCTTGTCCAAGTTACCTTCCCTATTGTTTTATTCCGGCTGTCCGCTGCTCTGGATCGTAATTTCTCCGCCATAGGCACAGCTCATAGTACATCGGCCCAGCAGGGCCTTCTGTCCATCTATAAACACATCCTCTTTTCCATCGGCCCAGCCGGTGAAAAATTGTGGTGTACACTTTGCGGCACAGTGTGCAGCAAGACTTTCTTTGCTGTCACATACTGTTTTTTTGCTCTTGTCAACAAAGAGATCCATAACTTTGTCCGTCCAGGATTTTGTCTCTTCCTGCACCTCATCAAGTATCTCCCGCGCCTTTTCCTGCACCGCCGGATTCTTTGGACTTCTGCATATTCCAAAATCCAGCACATTTTTATTTGCGATATAATCTGCCACGGTAAGCTGCGGCATCCCATGTATGAATTCTCCGTGACTTTTTGGCACCACAATATAGCTGGGATTCACGCTTTCATTCGTATATGCGCAGCTGCATACAATACATGCTGTATGCAGAATATAGGACCGGTCGAGCATGTTGCGGTATTCTTCCGCCGCCTCTTCCTCTGCTTTCTTCTGTTCCTCCTCCGCTTTCTTTTTGGCTTCCTCTTCCTCTTTCTTTTTTTGCTTTTCCTCATCGGAAGCAAAAAAGTCGCTGACATTCTCCTTTAAGCTGTTGAAATCATCCTGGATAAAACCTGCGACTTCCTCTGCTTTCTCGACCTTACCTTTGACATCCTGTTTTGCATTGTCTATGCCCGATGACACGGCATCCTTTGTGGCATCCGTGAAGCCTTTCTCTGCCACGGCATTGACATAACCATCCACCCCGAGATCGACGGCCAGCGGCTCGATTGCTTCTGTCATTTTATTCTTTTTAAATACATTTCCCATTACTCTGTTTTTATCTCCTCATACAATATGCCGATACTGTTTCTTGCCAGTATGCTTTCAAGTACATCCTCCGTTACGATCAGCTGATAAGTATAGCCTTCTGTGACATAGAAAATTCTTCTCTGTGGACAGAGGTTTCTTTTCAGCACAGGAGTATCCAGAAACCCATTTTTGAAATATATTGTCTGTTCCGATAATGCATCCTCGACCTTCGGAACCATCAGGCGGTACACATCCTGCCGCTTCTGTTTCAGATCGGTAAGCACAGCAATGCGAAATTCCACTTCGGCATCATAGTATCTTATGATGTCAAATAATTTTTCTGAGATCAGCAGCACCGGCGATTCAAACAGATCCGGATACTGACTGTTCTTATCCCCCTGTACATACAACACGGAGCTTCTCTTAAAATCCCGGATGGTCTCTTTATCAAACACCAGATTCGGACAGCCCTCGAGATCCTGAAATGTAATACGGTTGCGCAGATGCCGGTCCTGGCGGATTCTATAGTATCTCATTGTCTTTTTCCTCCAATATATAAACCTGCTGTTTCTGTGTTTCGGTCAGAGTAAACTTCTCAAGATCCCGCTCGTATACATACACATTTTTCAATTCTGCTCCGGTGAAATCGACCGCCTCTAATGCTTCTGCCCGCAGGTCTACATCCTCGAGCTTTGCATCCCGGAAACTGATGTATTTCAATGTACTTTTTTCAAATGACACACCTTTGAGTGCTGCGCCATCAAACGTTATGCGGTGCAGACTGCTGCCATCAAATCCGGTATATTCCACTGTCGCATCTGACAAATCCATCTGATATCCATGAATTTCTGCAAACATACAGCCCCGAAGCAGGCTTCCGGTAAAGGTACTCCATTTGATGGTAGAATGATCCCACTGACACTCCACAAACGTACATGCCTCAAATTGCATTTCCTGTATGCGGCTTCTTCTGGCATTGAGATATACAAATGTTTTTTCTTTCACCTGTTCCTTCAAAAGCTCTGCCTCATCAAAACTCCGGAACTGATTTACCGGCTGCAATTCACTCAGAAACTGCGTGGTGTCTTTTCCATACCGGTCCTGATACAACAGTGTGCGGTTATCTCCCTTATAGATACCCCACAGAATCTGAAATGGAGGATTTATGTCTTTTAAATGATAAAAATGTCCCCGCATGAGCCCCGCCAGATTCACAAACACTTCCAGAAAATACTCGCACAGCTGATTCCTGATATCGTATTCACTGACCGCTCCCATGTACACCGACAGTTTCCGCTGCATCTGCTCATATACCTGCGCAAAAGGTGTCCACAAATACGGCACTGGCAGATATATGGTTTTTGGGTCTTCATCCAGATACCAGCGCTCATCATATCCACGCACCGCAAGCATCGGTGCTCCCTGATATAAATCTGCACGCATCACCGTCATCTGCAAAATATTGCAGGATTTTTCCGCCAGGATCTGGTTGATTGCCTGATGGATCTGTCCGCTCAGTTCCACGATATGCTGTTCCAGACAACACCGGACTTCTGCCGCTAATTTTTCTTTGTCAATTTCCAGTTCTTTATTCTTCTGCATTGATATTCACCTGTCCGCCCAATTCTGTAATTTCTCCGGCATCATCAAATACCAGCTCTCCGGTTGTCTCTGCTTTTATGTCGATGGTTTCGTCGGCATGGATATTCAGATCTCCCATTGCAACGATGGTGATACTCTCGCTGCTCTCCATCGTAACCGCCTGTTTGCCGGTAAAAGCGATTGTTCCGTCCGTTCCCATTTGCAGACCGGATGCCTGTCCGCCACCATCTGCTGCGATTCCTCCCGGTGTAAGCTGTATCTGTTTGCCGGTCGGGTTGCGCATATATTTCACACTGGTATCTCCCATCATATCCTGTGCATCCGCTGCCCCGTCATAGGTACTTACCGCACTGACAGCAAATGCCCCTTTTTCTTCCCATGCGGGGATACATACTTTCACACAGTCACCAACTTCCGGCATATAATACCAGCCGCTTCCATCGGAAGATGCCTGCATCGCGGAAAACGGAAACAGATACACATCTGCACTTTCTTTTCCCTCATCAATTGCAAGATGTACTTTTACTTTGTCTTTCTGAGATTCTATAACCGTCCCCTGCAACGCTGCTCCCGCCATCTCCGGACAATAAATCACCGGATACATGCAATCCTCTGCCGGCATTGCATGATACGTTCCGACCAGTTGTGCCTTCTTTGCATTCATCTGCATTTGGTCTACCACCAGTTTTCGCCCATCCAGTTCCACAACATCACCAATGTTGATAAAATCCGGGCTTTCAAATATACAGGCATATGTATTTTTTTCCAGATTCCTTTCCCGGATACAGTCATAGAGTTCCGGTTTTATGGCCTTCTTCTGTCCATTGACACCAAAATACAATGCCATATGTTCGCTTGTCATATCTGCATATATCATCGTATTACATTTGGATGCGAGCCTTTTTAAAAACTCCCAGTCGGTTTCCTGATACTGAAGAATCAGTTCCCCAGTCACTTTATTTTCACAGTGAAATATGCAGGAGTGTATTTTCTCTGCCACTTCCTGAAATGTCTTTGAGACATCCTGAAACGATCTGCTTTTTTTCTTTCGGTCAAGCTGCCAGGTACTGTCTGTGACATCCAGCATAAGAATTGCCTTGCCTTTTTCCACTTTGCAGGATGCTGCGGTTACGATTCCCGAAAAAAGCCTGGTATCTTCATGCATCAGCGTCACTTTTTCTTTTTGGTCTCCCAGACTTGCATAGGAATCCACATGCTCTTTCTCCACCAGACATTTCACATTCAGGCAGGCATGCTGATTCCATTCTGCCGTCAATTCGACCGATTCAATTGCATTGACCTCTATTCCCTTTAACTGTAACTTTCCAATCTCCATCACTGCTTCCTCCTACTGAAAATCCAGATAAGACAGCGTTGCTTTTATGATATTCTGCCATTTTTCGATATCTTTATAAAAACAGTTATAGGATCCCACCAGCATCTTTCCATTATTTTTATTGATGGAATAAAAAAGCATTTCATACATGACACCAGGTGCCACCGGTACACGCATGGATGTGAAATAGACCGGTGCCACCGGATCCTCGACTTCGCCCTCTTCAATCATCTCGGCATAAATTCCGGCTCCCCGAAACTGTCCATATACACCCTTTTTTACTTTTTCAAATGTCACATCTTTGTTTTCGGATGTGGTATATTGCAGAATCAGACTGATTCCCATAACATCATTTACCAGAGAGACAACCCCCTGATCCTGAGACTGCACCTGCAGATAATCGATTGGGACCGGCAGCGACACTGCATTTTGAAAAAACTGTACTGCCCGGAATCGCATCGGTCCGTCCGGAAAATGAATCATTCCGCTCCCCATCTGGGAAACCACTTCTTCTAAGGGAAGGGACTCCTGTTTCTTTTCCTCTTTTTCCCTTGCCTCCTGTAACTCTTTGGTAATTTTTTCCTGCTCGTATTGCTGTCTTGCAAGTTGTTTATCCATATTGTTGCCCCCATTTATCATCCATTATTTTTGATTCTGTTTCCGTGAACATTGATTGTTTCACTTACTGTAATATCACTTCCTGCGGCATTGATAATCTGCACATTTCCCAGTGCAGTCAATGACAGATTTTCCTCCGCCTGAAGAGAAATCAGTTCCTCCGATGAGATTGACACATCGGTCATGGCGGTCACTTCAATTGTTCCATCCGGTGAAAGCGAGATTGCCGCCGCATTGTCTGCGCAATTCATTGCCACGCCCTGCGCCGTAAAGGAAACCATCTGTCCCTGATCGTTAGAAAGAATTTTATCCTCTGTATTCTGTTCCGGCGCACTCTCTCCTCCGGCTGCCAGTGCCCCGGCACCTGCACCTGATCCACCACTTCCGCCACTTTTGATTGCGGATATCACATAGGCTTCTTCTTCATCTTCGGTCGGGAAAAACAACCGGATTTCTTCGCCCTCCTCCGGCATACAGTACCATCCGCTTCCGTCGGAAGATGCTGCCGGTGAAGCATAGGAAAACCATCTTCTTTCTGCCTGTGGGGTCTCCCCTGTCTCATTCAACTGTATCTGTACTTTGTCCCGCTGCCTTGCAGTGATTGTTCCGTCCAGAGATATTCCTGTAAGCTCACAATTATAATACCGACTCTGTATAAAATTATTCCGGTTGCACAGAACATACTGATTTCGATACCTTCCGTCTTTCATCGTCTGCTCCAGCTCATAGACATACAATTTTTTATTCTGCAGCTTCACTGCCTCTCCCATATCCAAAAATTCATCCAGTTCCACAACATAAGCCGGAAATTCACCAAACCGGATTTCATACTCTGTAAGTTCTGCCTGTTCTCCCTCACTTTCTTCTGGCTTTCCAAAACAGACCTGTCCCTTTTTTCCTTTCATCCGGGTAAAAACAGGTTCCTGTTTTTCCGACAACATCCGTTTTATAAATGCGTAATCCGTTTCTTCATGCTGCATGAGAAAATGGCGAATGGTAAAAGGTTCTGCCTGTATGGAATATCCAAGTGATTCATAACTTTTCATCAGCTGACCGATCAGTTCATCACTTTTCTTTGCCTCGTTCTGATAATCCGTCTGATATGATACATAATCCATAACCTGTGTAATTCCGCAAAGATGCATCTCTATACGGTAAGCCCCTCCCTCTTCACAGACATTCAATGTTTTAAGCACGCCTGCAAACAACAGAGTCTCTTTGTTTTTTTCATCTTTATAAAATAACGATAACACGGTGGAACTGTCTGCCATTTCCTCATAAACCAGATATTCCTCTGCACTCATCTCTCCCTGTATCATCGCCTCATCATGTCGGTTAAGTCCTCTTTTTATCTCATAACTGTCGATTCTGCTTATTTTATAAGGTGTTATTCTTATACTCATCTGTTTCTCCCGTTTTCTTTATTTTGCAATCTGGTTTCCTTTCTGAACAATCACGGTCAGATCACTGATCAGAAATGGTGTATCCCACGCGGTCTGTAGCGTATAGTAAATGGGAAGGAATAATTGTTCCGCCAGATGTATTTTCTGTTCCAGTTCCATGGTTTTCTCTTTTCTCACATACACATACAATTCGTGTGGAAATTTTCTGTGCCGGAAAAGCACACTTCCCGGAATCAGCATCTGTACTTCATATACAAATGAAACGATCTCCTGACGTTGTCCATAGAAACGATACAGATTCCTCAATGTTTCGCTTTGTTGTGTCCGGGTCAGTTTTATCCATTGCTCTCTGATGTCCGGTCCAAAACAACCACTTTCTATTTCTTTTCTCATTTCCTGCCGGACAATCACAGACACATCCATTCCTGTATCATATTCTATACAGGTGATAGTCTTTGCAATCTCCGGCAAAAATGTATCATCCGTTTCCAGTCCGGGTACTATTTTTGTCATTCGAATATAAGGATTGACGGCAAACGAAATCTCCTGTTCCCCGGATACTTCCGATACTTCTTCATAAGGAGACCCTTTGCTGCTTTTGGTAATGATACATCTTTCAATGTTTTCTTTTGAAACACCGTTTTCGAGCATCTGCCTCCAGAGTGGTTTCATTCCTCCACCTCTTTTCTTAAACATCCGTAAAAGCATTCTGTTCCATAAACGATCCGCAGATCGTGAATGATAAAATTCATCATATCCGCATTCCACGGATTGTCCGGGGCTTTGGGATAAAAATAAATCCGGTCCATAGCCATATAGCGAATTTCTTTAAAATAATCTGATGCCTCGTACGACCATATATTCCGTATAATCTCTGCACTGGTCACATGGCGCAGTGTTTTCTGATGTAAGGAAAAGATACTTTCTCTTATGCCGTTACTTACCGGATAATGTAACTGTTCTTTTAGTCCCGTCTCTGTTTTTACAATTTCATAAATCTTCCATGCCTGATATGTCCGCTGTGCAGTCATGAGGAACAGCCGGTCCTTTGTTGTCTGTACCGTCACAGGCTGCACGGTATCTGTGTCTGCCAGATATCCATTCTTGCAGCTATGGATCTGTATTTCATGCCGATACATCACCTGTTCATCTTCCGGCACAGGAAATTTGCATTCCTTGCACAGGACTGGTCTGACATTCCATAAAAGAGCCACATCCTCAAAGATGTTTCCTGTCTCTGTTCCCCATGCAATCTGTACATCAATGATCTGTTCGTCTTCCCGCAGTTCATCCTCTGTTTCATAAAACTCCACGTCAAAAAATCCCCGAATCTGAGCCTCGTTTACACATGGCATATCAATTCCATTCTCTGCGTATAGCTGATTGATATGTTCTGCTGCACGATGTGCTTCCTTTTCTGCATGAAGAATCACACGAACAGGATATACTCCGTAGTTGGTTATTACTTCTGCAGGAAAAATATGCCCTTCCATGCCCTCAGCATGTAAACACCATACGGCACCTATTTTTCCTTTGCCCCAGGAAATTTCTTTGTCATGCCCTGCCTCTTTCAGTACAGACAGCTGATCGCTGAATTTATCTGTCTCATCTTTTCTGCAAAGATAGGTTTCTACCGCATAACTGCGTTCACTGTGTCCAAGTTGTGCGAATACATATTCTCTGATTTTATCTATTTGTTCTTCCTGATATTTTTTCAGTTCCTCAAATTTGTCCATTTTTAATCTACTATAATACTTCGTCTTTCTCTAAATGTCTGTCTTTCTGCAACCATGGTACGTCCCTTCTTTAGAATGGATAAGAGTGCCTCACACATCTGTGCATTGTTCATTTTTGCAACCGGCCTTCCGGTCTTTACTGATATATAAGCACAAATGATTTCCCTGTCTACCGGCTCCTTACGCAAACACTGCATGCAAAAACAAATATCTGCCTCTCCCTTTTCCTGCTTTTGCAACATATCTCTTGCAAAAGCCACCGTAATTTCCGGTGAAATTGTAGCTTCTGTTCTGGCACTGTATGGCACATAACGCACATCAATGTGATTATGTTCGATGAAAAAATCCTCAAAATGCTGTGCATGATCGATCAGTCGTGCTCCGGCTTCCGTAAAAAATCTTCCAAGCTCCATCTCATACGGAAAACAGGTCTCCTCATTTGTAAGGAGCACTTGTGTATGAAACAGTTCCCCATCTGATGTACGTTCCCCGTTATCAAACCTGATTTTCAGATAATTCATGCGATTATTATGTTCAAATTCTACACATGCACTTTCTTCCATATGATACAGGCGCCCCTGGTACTTGATGATCCCCGGTGAAAGAAGCAGTTCATCTGTATCCTTTGCCTGCAAACGGACTCCGGTCACAATCCCATCTGTATAATCTGCATACAAATGCTCAAACATTCTCATTGGATACAGGACATTCTCCTGTAACACCTCCGCCTTTACAATCGATTTTTCTGAAAAAACAGGGTTTTTACTATAAAACATGAATTCTTTTTCCTTCCAGTGTATTGAAATCTTTGATATACATCGTGCTTCCATTTCCGATTAACATACAGCCATACGGATCATACTCTATTTCGCTTTGTGTTTCCCCGGAGTATTTGTACAATTCTCTCGGCAACTGTGTGTCTGCCATTGGTTCTGCTCCCATACACAGACATACAGCAGTCACATATGCAGCACCTGTATAACATTCCCCATATGCGGAACTCAGATTCGGATAACACAATGATGTGTTTTTTTCTGCCGGACTGTTTTTATCGACCATTTTTTCTCCAAGCGCATGCCACATCGCAGTTCCTTCTTTTGCAAAAACTTCCGGTCCATACTTTTTTTGCAGCGAAGCCTGCAATAACAATGGAATATTATACTGTTGAAAAATATCCGCAATTACCTTTACTGCTTGCGGGTACTTGTCTGCCTCTGGCAGAATTGCACATTGAATATAAGAACTTCGATCCTGCTTTGTATTGGCTGTATTAAGATATAAGGATAATTTTTTGCAGTTTTTTTCTTCCATACAACTGTCTGGTTTTGCATTTGCGATCAGAAGTTCAAGTTCTTCTTTTTCTTCCTGTTCCTGCTGATATTGAAAAAAAGTATGTATTCCGATATAGTGCTGAAGTTCTTCCAGATTCAAAATTGTATCCGGCTGATTTTCTTTTTTCTGCCTGTCCACAGAATTCCATAGTTCATAAGTATCCGGTTCTTCCAATAATGTCCGAACAAATGGATCCGGTTCTTCTATCTCTTTTATTGTTTTCTGTGATATTTCCGGTAATTCGTCCACGCTTCGCAACAGAAGATTTTCCTCAATCCGCTGCATCTGCTGATCGGAAAAAGCGTAATTTTCAGAGTCTTCCGTCAAAAGTGAAAACATATCTTCTTTATTTTCAAAAATACAATCTAATAATATAACTCTCATATATAAAACTATATTCTTTTACCCCTTCTTTTTCAATTGTACTATAGTCCTAGATTTTGCCTCTCCTATGCAGCAAAAAACACGCTGTGAGCAATCGCCCACAGCGTGTATGACTTGTAAAATATTTCATTTATAAACAGCCGGCACCCATCTGCCAGACAGGCGCAACTAATTGAATCCGACCACTTTCTGAGACAGACGATAGGCAGCCACAGAAATTTTGCGGCCTCCTTTTCCCGGAAGATTCATGGTCTGCCCCATAATTCCATGGCGCAGCTTATGGAACAGGGTAATATCTTTGTCCTTGATATATTTCCACAGTTCCCGCTTTTTCTCAAGGTTCTCCTCTGTACCGGACCGAATCAGCATAATGGTCGATACCACCGTAATAATCTCGAGATAATTGATCATATATTTCCGGCATTTCAGATTCGTAACCTTATGCAAATCCACGTCATCAATCATGATTTTGTTCACGCGGATCTGCTGATCAATCCGACTAATCATGACTTTTTCATTGACTGACTGATCCTCTCTTCCGATAAAATAGCGATAGAAATCCACATCCATATAATACATGGTTCTTACATATGGAAGTGGTTTGTACACATAGATGTTATCCACATAAAATGTATGTTTCGGCAGCTCTAATCCACAGGCACGCAACATTTCTGTACGATAAATGACAGAATGCATTAAAATATAATGTCCCTTGTGGAAATGGCGGATATCCCCCCATGTAAAAACACGATCCTGCGGGAATCCGGTCTGTCGCATGACTCTCTTATGATGTGCGCCCTCTTTCTCATATACATAGTTTGCAAGCATCATATCAAGCGTTGTCGGTCCACCTGCAAACTCTTTTAATTTCTTAAGGATTTGCTTATAAGCTTCCTCATCTACCCAGTCATCACTGTCCACAACTTTAAAGAATAAACCGGTCGCATTACGGATTCCGGCATTGACAGCTTCTCCATGTCCACCGTTTTCCTGATGAATTGCACGCACGATTCCCGGATATTTTGCTTCATAGGCATCAGCGATTTCTGCTGTGCGGTCCTTGGATCCGTCATCAATGATCAGGATTTCCACATCATCTCCACCTGGCAAAATGGAGTCAATACAATGCTCCATATAATCCTGTGAATTGTAGCATGGTATTGCAAATGTTAATAATTTCATTATAATTCCTCCACTAATTCCATTGCTTTACGGCACATTGCATCAATATTGTAGTACTTATATTCTGCAAGTCTTCCAAGCAGATGGAAATTTGTAAACTGTTCTGTCAAAGCTTTGTATTTCTCATAAAGCTGCTGATTCTTTTCCTCTAAAATCGCATAATAAGGGATTTCTCCCTCTGCTCCGGTATATGCAAACGGATATTCTTTCACAATCGTTGTTCCGTCTGTATCTTTCTGTCCGGTCAAAAATTTAAACTCCGTGATACGTGTATAATCTTCACTGACCGTATAGTTTACCACACTGTGATCCTGAAAAGAATCCTGATTCAAATGTTCAAATTTGAAATCCAGTGAGCGATATGGAAGACGTCCATACCGGCAGTCAAACAGCTCATCAATCGCACCTGTGTAGATGAGATCTCCATCAAATTTTTCATCTTTAAAATAAATTCCGTCATCTGTAAATTTTAACACATCGCCACAGTCGGTATCTAACCATACCTCAATATTCGGATGATCCAGCATTTTTTCAAACATCGGTGTAAATCCATGTAACGGCACACTCTGGTATTTGTCCTTAAAATAGCGATTATCACGGGAGATTACAACCGGCACACGTCCTGTAACTTCCGGACTGATTTCTTCCGGTTTCTGTCCCCACTGTTTCATAGTATAATATAAAAAAACGTTCTTATAGACAAACTCTGCGATTTCACGAACATCCGGATCTGCATTCTCACGCAGCTTCATAATTGGTACACGGCTTCCCTCACCGTATGCCTCAATCAGCTTCTTCTCAAGACGGGCAGCTTTTTCCTCATCATATACCATATGAAGCGTATTTAAATTAAATGGAACCGGAATCAGCTGATCTCCAACTTTTGCAACAACTTCATGTCCAAAATCATACCAATCGGTAAAGCGGGACAAAAAGGCACGCACACCCTCATCCTCTGTATGGAAAATGTGTGGACCGTATTCATGAATCAGAATTCCATAATCGTCCGGCTTGTCATAACAGTTTCCACCGATGTGGCTTCTACGCTCAATTACCAGTACCTTTTTATTTTTTTCTTCTGCTAACTTACGGGCTGTCGTTGATCCTGCAATTCCCGCACCAATAATAATACTATCGTACATATATAAAAATCCCTTCTGTTTTCGTATAAATCTGACATATTTCATTATACACAATTTTGTGCTTTCGTCGACCTGTTTTTCATTAACATTGTCTTAACAAATCTTAAATTGTGAACTCATTGCAAGCGCAACCGTTTGCATTTTTCTTTTTCTGGTACTAAAGTCGCAATATTTTGTTCATATTTTATTTACAAAAATCTCATAAACTAAACATACCAACTTCATAATTGGATTTTATACTTAGTTCATAGATAAGAAATTAACTTTTTCTTTTTCATATTTTTTCCTCGCACCTGCAAATGGGCGCGAGGCCTCCCTTTAATAATAATATTTTTTCTCATACTAATCTTTTTCATGAAAAGAAGGTGCCAGCTGGCATCTTCTTTTGTTTTACTGTTAGGAAATTCCTTTTGAATTTCCTATACAGCAAAAATCCCTGGCTTTCGCCAGGGATCTGCTGTTGATGTATACTAAAACTAAGGGGATTAGATTCACTAACCTAGCCATTAGATTAGTGCAATTTTACTCAACGTCCTGTAATGCTTCCATGTCCTCTTCACCGGTACGGATCTTGACAACTTTAGCAACGTCATATACAAAGATCTTTCCATCTCCGATATGTCCTGTGTAAAGGGCCTTCTTTGCAGCCTCTACAACACTGTCTACAGGAATCTTGCTTACGACAACCTCAACCTTGATCTTAGGAAGTAAGGTTGCATCGACTTCAGCACCACGATAACGCTCGCCGGAACCTTTCTGGATACCACATCCCATAACCTGTGTACAGGTCATACCGGTTACACCCAGATCGTTCATTGCTTTCTTTAAGTGATCATAACGCGACAGTTTTGCGATAATAACAACTTTGTACATTCCGGTTGCGTCCTTTGGAATAGCGGAAACAACCTTGACAGCGGCATCTTTCTTTGCCTGTGAAGCCTCTGCATATTCTGGTGTACCAAGGTCTGTGTTTTCGTTGACATCCATTGTCATAGTGTTGGAAACATCCATGATGGAGAATCCTGAGTAAGCAGATGCAAGACCATGCTCCATAGAATCCAGACCAACGATTTCCTCTTCCTCAGTAACACGAAGACTGATTGTCTTCTTAATAATAACAAATGCGATGGTAATTGTTACGGCAGTCCATGCTGCAACAGTAACGAAACCTAATAACTGAATACCTAACTGCTTGAATCCACCACCGTAGAAAAGACCTTTTACAGTATCATTTCCCGGTACAGATGTTGTTGCGAATAAACCAACGGCAATTGTTCCCCAGATACCATTCATCATATGTACAGCTACGGCACCAACCGGATCATCCACATGAAGCTTATAATCGAGAAGCCATACACCAAATACTACAAGTAATCCAGATACAAAACCGATAATAATTGCTCCCAGACAATCTGTCACATCACATGGAGCTGTGATTGCTACAAGTCCTGCAAGAGATGCATTCAGACACATGGAAACGTCCGGCTTACCATATTTGAGCCATGTAAAGATCATACATACAACAGTTGCTACTGCTGGTGCTACGGTTGTTGTAAGGAATACGCTTGCAAGCTGATCACCTGATGTACATGCAGCACCGTTAAATCCATACCATCCAAACCAGAGAATAAATACACCAAGTGCTCCAATCGGAAGATTGTGTCCCGGAAAAGCATTGACTTTTGTAATCTTTCCGGATTTGTCTTTTGTAAACTTACCAATACGCGGTCCAAGCATTGCAGCTCCAATCAATGCGGAGATACCACCAACCATATGAATTGCACAGGATCCTGCGAAATCATGGAAACCAAGCTGTGCAAGCCATCCACCGCCCCAGATCCAGTGTGCTTCAATCGGATAAATCAATGCAGAAATTACTGCAGAATAAATACAATAAGATAAGAATTTTGTTCTCTCAGCCATAGCACCAGATACGATGGTTGCTGTGGTTGCACAGAATACTAAGTTGAATACAAAATTTGAAAAATCAAAATTTGAATAGCTGGTAAAGATATCAAATCCAGGTTTTCCAATGAATCCCAGGAAGTCTTCACCCAGTAACAATGAAAAACCAATCAAAATGAACATAACTGTACCAATACAAAAGTCCATAAGGTTCTTCATAATAATATTGCCTGCATTCTTTGCTCTGGTAAAACCGGTTTCTACCATAGCAAAACCTGCCTGCATCCAGAATACCAATGCGGCACCGATCAAAAACCAGATGCCAAACATATTTTCATTAATGAAATCAATAATTTGTTGTTCCATAACGTTTTCCTCCTTCTTTGGCGTATAAAGAAAGACACTTTCCCAAAATTCCACAGCTTTGTGGTTCTGAAAAAGTGTCCTTTATTTTAATAATATTTATGAATTAACTTTCAATGATTATACTTCGAAAATTAAATCTCCATAAGATGGCATTGGCCATAAATCTTTGTCTACGATCATCTCAAGCTTATCTACTGGTGCACGAAGTTCATCCATTACTGTCTTAACAGTGTCTCTGTAGTATGCTGCCTGAGCTCTGCCTTCTTCCATCTTTCCGCCCTGCTCGGTTACTTCCTGTAACTTTGTCAGTGCAGCTTTTGTTTCTGCAAGTAATGCAGATGTCTCTTTTAACAATTCTGTCTGTGTGCTGACATCAGCATCTGCGCATGCTGTCTTAACAGTTGCAAGAGACTGTCCAAGCTCAGTTGTGTATTTGATGACTGCCGGAATAATCTGTTTTCCAGCGATATCGATCATAGCTTTTGCTTCGATATTGATAGTCTTTGCATAAGTCTCATACTCAATTTCTACACGAGACTCAAGCTCCGGCTTTGTAAATACGCCAAACTTCTCGAATGCAGCAACAGATTCCGGTGCTGTATAAGCAGGAATAGCATCAACCATGGACTTGATATTTGGAAGACCACGCTTTGCTGCTTCCTCAACCCACTCATCAGAATATCCGTTTCCGTTGAATACGATTCTCTGATGCTCAACTGCATACTCTTTGATCAGATCATGTACTGCAAGTTCAAAATCATCTGCCTTTTCAAGTACATCACAGGCCTCAGAGAATGCCTCTGCAACGATTGTATTCAATACAATGTTTGCCTGTGCAACAGAATCCTGAGAACCAACCATACGGAACTCAAACTTGTTACCCGTGAAAGCAAATGGTGAAGTACGGTTACGATCTGTTGCATCCTTCATGAAATCAGGAATTGTCTTAACACCAGTCTCAAGTTTTTCACCCCTTAAGCTGTGTGTTGCTGTACCGGTAGAAATCAACTGATTCAATACATCTCCAAGCTGATCTCCTAAGTATACAGAAAGGATTGCTGGTGGTGCCTCGTTTGCTCCTAATCTGTGATCGTTTCCTACGTCAGCAGCTGCTGCACGAAGAAGTGCTGCATGCTCATCAACAGCTTTTAACATACAGGTAAGTACAAGTAAGAACTGTACGTTCTCATGTGGTGTCTTGCCCGGCTCAAGTAAATTAATTCCGTCGTCAGTTGTAATAGACCAGTTGTCATGCTTTCCGGATCCGTTCACACCTGCGAATGGTTTCTCATGAAGTAAGCACTGTAAGCCATGACGTCCGGCTACTTTCTTTAATGTCTCCATGATCAGCTGGTTGTGGTCTACAGCTACATTACACTCTGCATAGATTGGAGCTAACTCGTGCTGTGCAGGAGCAACCTCATTATGCTGTGTCTTTGCAGATACACCCAGTTTCCAGAGTTCCTTGTTTACATCTTTCATGTAAGCTGCGATTCTCTCGCGGATAGCTCCGAAGTAATGGTCATCCATTTCCTGACCCTTTGGCGGCATTGCACCGAACAATGTACGGCCTGTAAAGATTAAATCTTTACGCTGTAAATATTTTTCACGATCTACAATGAAATACTCCTGCTCAGGTCCAACAGAAGGTGTAACCTTTGTGGATGTTGTATTTCCAAATAGTTTTAATAAGCGAAGTGACTGCTCATTGATTGCTTCCATGGAACGAAGAAGTGGTGTCTTCTGATCCAGTGCCTCTCCTGTGTAAGAACAGAAAGCTGTTGGAATGCAAAGTGTTGCGCCTGCGGCATCCTGACGAACGAATGCAGGTGATGTACAATCCCAAGCTGTATAACCTCTCGCCTCAAATGTAGCACGAAGTCCTCCTGATGGGAAAGATGATGCATCCGGCTCACCTTTGATCAATTCCTTACCGGAAAAACTCATTAATACTTTTCCGTTTGGCATTGGAGCTGTAATGAAAGAATCATGTTTCTCAGCTGTAACACCTGTCAGTGGCTGGAACCAATGTGTATAGTGTGTTGCACCTTTCTCAATAGCCCACTCTTTCATCTCATGTGCAACGACATCGGCTGTCTCAAGATCTAATTCTTTTCCTTCCTCCATTACTTCATGGAGTTTTTTGTAAACTTTCTTCGGAAGACGTTCCTGCATTACTGCATCATTAAATACGTTTTCTCCGAAAATGTCTGCTACGTTAAAATAGTCACTCATTTCCACAACATCCTTTCTTTCCAACAATCAAATCCCCTTGATTGCATTTTATTTTATAAAGCGAAACCTTTTACTAAAAAAGGGCATTCCAATCCTAGTTGGAACGCCCTCGTTCATGTCTCACATTTATTCTGAAACTAAGATACCTCTTTCCAACTTAAAATGCAACCATTTTTTTTGAAGTTTTTTGATTTTATTCACATTTGCCGTTTTTCATCAAAAATCTACTTATTTTTTGGTAACATCTTATAAATATACTCCAAATGGGTACATTTTCTTATCCTTTTATGAATTAAAAGGCATGAAAAAAAGGAAGTGTCATATGGCACTTCCTTTGTAATTCCATCTTATTCAGCTTTACCAACTGAACCAAATAATTCCATCTTCTCCTTAACAGTAGCCTTGATAGCATCTGCGCCAGGAGCAAGTAACTTACGAGGATCAAATCCTTTGCCCTCTAAGTCCTTACCAGCCTCGATATATTTACGTGTAGCATCTGCGAAAGATAACTGGCACTCTGTGTTTACGTTGATCTTTGCAACACCGAGAGAGATTGCTTTCTTGATCATGTCAGCCGGGATACCTGTACCACCGTGAAGAACTAACGGCATAACGCCTGTCTTCTGCTGGATTGCATCCAGAGTCTCAAAGCTTAAGCCCTTCCAGTTTGCCGGATATTTTCCGTGAATGTTACCGATACCTGCTGCAAGCATATCTACACCAAGATCAGCTACACGCTTGCACTCGTCCGGATCTGCGCACTCGCCCATGCCGACAACGCCGTCTTCCTCGCCGCCGATGGAACCAACCTCAGCCTCGATGGACATTCCCATTGCATGTGCAACCTGAACCAGCTCCTTGGTCTTCTCAACGTTCTCGTCGATCGGATAGTGGGAACCGTCGAACATGATGGATGTGAATCCAGCCTTGATGCACTTGTAGCATCCTTCGTATGTACCATGATCCAGATGAAGTGCAACCGGAACTGTGATACCGAGCTCATCATGCATTGCCTTTACCATCGCTGCAACTGTACCGAAACCGGTCATATACTTACCAGCGCCCTCGGAAACACCAAGGATTACCGGAGACTGTAACTCTTCTGCTGTCAGGAGAACAGACTTTGTCCACTCAAGGTTGTTGATGTTGAACTGACCTACTGCATAGTGACCAGCTTTTGCTTTTTCTAACATTTCTTTTGCAGATACTAACATAATGAATTCCTCCATAACTTAATCAATTTGCCGCAATGCGGCAGTTGTTTTTACCCTACCGCTATTATATATTACTTCCTGTAAAAAATAAAGTTAAATTTTTAACAAAACATACTTCCCGACAAGGTCTCTCACTCGCCCTGCGGCACCATAATCTCGACTGCCTTGCACAGGTTCTTCACCACGACCTCCTCATGGTCGCCGCCGAATTCTCCATCCAGCGTCCACGGGATTGTGTTCTTCGCCGTGAACCGCACTTCGCTGGTCTTAAACGAATAAATCATGTCCGTATCGTCCACAAGATTGATCAACGATGCGATGATCTCGTTTAACTCGATCGGGTTCTTCGGCTTTTTGATGAGTGTGACCTCGAAGACTCCGTCATCCAGCAGGACGTCCTTTCCGGTCATCCCCTTAAATCCGCCCACGGAGGTGGAATTGCTGATCATCCCGTAGATGAACTCGTCCTGAAGACGCACATTGTCGTACTCTACCTGCATGAGGAACGACGGGATGTCGTGCAGGCACTTCGCGCCCTCTAAGATGTAAGCCGCATGTCCCAGCACATTCTTCCACTCCTGACTCGTCTTGTAGGAGACTTCCGTAAACAGCCCAAATGCCGCCACGTACACGAAGAAGTCCCCGTTAAACGCCCCGATATCACACGGGAACGCCCGACCTGCAACGGCTGTCTCCGCCGCCTTGACCATATTTTTCGGAATGCCGAGCGATGTGGCAAAATCATTCGTGCTGCCCGCCGCAATATAGCCGAGCGGTACCTTTTTCTCACGGTGCATCATCCCCGTCACCACTTCATCCAGCGTACCGTCCCCGCCGCTGCACACGACGAGATCATAATCGCCGGCTTCCATCTCGATCTTATGTATCGCGTCTCCCTGTGCCTGTGTCGGATAGATGGTGACCTCATAATCCGCCTTCACCATCACATCCACAATATCCAACAGCTGATTCTTGATCTGTGCCTTGCCTGAAAACGGATTAAACACAAACAGTAACTTTTTCTTTGTACCCATTATTTATACACCCTTATCTTATTTCTTTCTATGAGACGAGGAATTCCTCAATCGCTGCAACGGCTTCCGCTTCGTCCGCTCCCTCTGCATCCACAAGAATCTCCTCACCGTTTAACAACGCCAGACTCATCATCCCCATAATGCTCTTCGCATTGACACGGCTGTCACCATGTTCCAGATAGATTTTGCTTTCATACCGGTTTGCCACCTGCACGAGATTTGCGATCGGTCTTGCCTCAAAATCCTGCTGCATCTTTACTACCACACTCTTTTTCATTGCATCCTCCCATCCTCGCTTTTTAACTTACACCTTACACTGTCTGCTGCCGGAGGCTGTCTGCCATCTCGCTGATTCTGCGAAGCCTGTGATTCACACCTGATTTTCCCACGGGAGGATTCAGGTAGGTTCCCAGTTCTGCAAGCGGCGCATCCGGGTATTCCAGCCGAAGCAGTGCCATCTCTTTGAGATTCTCCGGCAGATATGACAAGCCGGCCGTCTCTCTTATATATTCAATGTCCGCAAGCTGTTTGACTGCAGCGTTTACCGTCTTGCTGATATTCGCTGTCTCGCAGTTCACCTTACGGTTCACCGAATTACGCATTTCCTTCAGAATCCGCACATTCTCCAGATTCATGAGCGCAACATGCGCCTCCATAATGTTTAGAATATCTACAATCTGCGAGCCTTCCTTCAAGTACACAACCTGATATTTTTTGCGTGCCACAATCTTGGCGTCCATGTCAAAGCTGTTGATTACATCCCGAAGCTGTTCGGCCTGTGGGATACTGCGGCATACAATCTCAAAATGGTAGGATTTGTTGGGATCGCTGATCGATCCTCCCGCCAGAAACGCCCCTCTTATGTACGCCCTCTTGCAGCAGCTCTGCTGAATGAGGAGTCCCTTGACCGTATCTTCCGGCTCCGCCTCCCCCGTGGCATCGTTGTACATTTTAACCGTGGAAAAAACGCTGCGCGCCTCCTCCTCGGTATGGATTTCTTCTATATGAAACAGTTCTGCTAACAGCAGCTGATATTTTTGCATCAGCAGCCGGTTCTCCGATTCCGCCGCAGGGATTCTTCCCTCAAATGCAATCAGCGCCGCCAGCTCTGCAATCTGGCAATGTCTGCTCTTTCCCAGATGTTTTGCCAGTTCTGTTTTTACCTCACTTGAAAATGACATAGCTTACTCCAACCGTCCCCCGCGTCCATCGGCTCTTCCTTTTGTCTGCGGAGTCTATTTCCCGCGGAGCGCGTCTTTACCGATGTCACGGTGTTCTATTTTCAGTCCGTATCCCTTCTGTCCGGAAAGCCGTTCATACAGCGCATTGGCGAGCGTGACCGACCGGTGCTTTCCTCCGGTGCAGCCAATGGAGATTACAAGCTGGTTCTTCCCTTCTGCAATATAATTCGGAATCAGGAAGTTCAGCATATCCTCGAGCTTGTCCAAAAACGTATGCGCCTCCTCATACTGGAACACATAGTCCTGAATCTCCTTGTCATTGCCCGTCTTTGCCCGCAATCCTTCCACATAATACGGATTCGGCAGAAAACGCACGTCAAAGACCAGATCGGAGTCCGCCGGAATCCCATACTTAAATCCAAACGACAGAATCGTGATAAACAGATTCTTATAGTCCTGATTCTGCACAAAAATCTTATCCAGCTCCGCTTTCAGCTCCCTGGTCAGAAGCTGGCTGGTATCTATAATATAGTCTGCACTCTCTTTCAAAAATGCCAGACGCTTTCTCTCTTCTTCAATGCCCTTGTCCACCCGGTCTCCGCCGGACAGCGGATGGTTTCTTCTGGTCTCCTTGTAGCGCTTGACCAATACAGAATCCTCTGCATCCAGAAACAGAATCTCGTAGTGAACCTTCTTTTTTTTGATCCGCGCAAGCACGTCGCGTATCTCTTCCAGTGCCTGGCCGTTCCGGATGTCAATACCGACCGCCACTTTCTGCAGTTCTGCATTTTCCTGCAGGCTCGACAGCTCCACGAACTTTTCAAGCAATGCAATCGGAAGATTATCCACACAGTAGTATCCGATATCTTCCATCATCTTAATTGCCGTACTCTTTCCGGCTCCGGACATTCCGGTCAAAATCACGAACTTCATGCCAGTCACTCTCCATTCCTGCGTATCCTGCTGTTATCTTTGTCTATCGGGCTAAAATTCGCCAAGCATCTTAATCTCCGGTTCCAGCTTCACCTGAAACTGTCTGTCCACCTCTGCGCTCACATCCGCAATCAGCGTCCTCACATCCTGTGCGGTCGCATTCCCTGTGTTGACCACAAATCCGCAGTGTTTCTGCGATACCTGTGCTCCGCCGACCCGGTATCCGCGCAATCCCGCATCCATGATCAGCTTTCCGGCAAAATATCCCTCCGGCCGTTTAAATGTGCTTCCCGCACTCGGATATTCGAGCGGCTGCTTTTCGGCGCGCTGCGTGGCAAGTTCCTTCATCCGTGCCCGGATGGCCTGCTCCTCTCCCGCTGCAAGCTTCAATACCGCCTGTGTGACAATATAGTGCTTCTTTAAAATGCAGCTCGTGCGGTAGCCAAGCTCCAGCTCCTCCACGGACAGCACATGCTGTACTCCCGTCTCATCGAGCACGGTCACAGTCTCTATGATGTCCCGCATCTCTCCGCCGTAAGCTCCCGCATTCATCACAACTGCACCGCCGATCGTTCCCGGAATCCCGGCTGCAAATTCCATCCCGGTCAGCGCATGTGACGCAGCAAGCGACGCCGTGCGTGACAGGAGTGCTCCCGCTCCCGCCGTAATCCGCACGCCGTCTGCCGAAATCTCATCCATCCCGTCTCTGGTAAGAATGACCACCCCACGGATACCACCATCTCCCACCAGGAGGTTACTGCCGTTTCCGACAATGTAATATGGCTCTCCCGCCTCCCGGCATGCACCGGTAACTGCTGCAAGTTTCTCCGCTTCCGGCGTCACCAGCACATCCGCCGGACCGCCCACACGAAAGGTCGTGTGGCGGCTCATCGGCTCGTTCGGATGAATATTTTCTTTTCCTGCGATCTGTTCTAACGTATCCAATAACTGTTGTTTCATGCCTGTTCCTTTAAAAATGCAATATAGCCGCGATATGCCTCATACAGATCCACCTTGCTGATGATCTCCCACGGTGCATGCATGTTCAGCACTGCCACACCGCTGTCAATCACACGCATGCCATAGTTGGCAAGAATGTAGGCGATCGTTCCGCCGCCGCCCTGGTCTACCTTGCCGAGTTCTGCCGTCTGGAATGACACCTCGTTGCGGTCCATGATCGCGCGGAGTGCTCCCACGTACTCTGCATTCGCATCGTTCGATCCGGATTTGCCTCTGGCTCCGGTATATTTGTTAAACACAAGTCCTCTTCCAAAATATGCTGCGTTGCGCTTCGTCATCACGGACGGGAAGTTCGGGTCAAATGCCGCCGATACATCCGAAGAGAGAACGCTCGAGTTCTTCAGTGCACGTCTGAGTGCCAGTTCAGAATACGTTCCTGCCGCATTCATCACCTCTGCGACCGTATTCTCGAAGAAACGGGACTGCATACCGCTCGCACCGACACTTCCGATCTCTTCCTTGTCTACCAGAAGGCATACACTTGTGATCTCCGGCTTCTCCATCGCCGCAATCGCCTCAAAGGAAGGATATGCGCACACTCTGTCATCGTGTCCGTAGCCCATAATCATGCTTCTGTCAAAGCCGTAGTCTCTCGCTTCGCCGGCCGGTACGACCTCAATCTCCGCAGAGAGGAAATCCTCTTCCTCTATATCATATTCCTTTGCAAGGATCTTCATGATATTGGCTTTTACCTTTTCCTTGACGTCGTCTTTTTCATCCGCTTCCGCCGGAATGCTGCCGATGATCAGATCGAGGTTTTCTCCCTCAATGACCTTGGCTGCCTTTTTCTCCATCTGCTCTCCGGAAAGGTGGATCAAAAGATCGCTCACGCCGAATACCGGATCACCCGGCTTGTCTCCGACACTCACTTTGACCACGGTGCCGTCCTTTTTCGCAATGACGCCGTGCAGAGCCAGCGGCAGTGTCACCCACTGGTACTTCTTGATACCGCCGTAATAGTGGGTATCCAGCATCGCGAAATCCGTGTCTTCATACAGCGGGTCCTGCTTTAAGTCCATGCGCGGGGAATCAATATGTGCGCCGAGAATATTCATGCCGTGCTCCATGCTCTTCTCACCGATTACGAACAGGGCAAGTCCTTTTCCCATATTGTTTGCATATACTTTATCTCCGGCTGCAAGCTTTGTACCCTTCTCCAGCACGGTATCCAGATTTACGAATCCCGCCTTCTCTGCTTTCTGTGCAAAATAGGTGACGCACTCGCGCTCCGTCTTGCAGTCTGACAAAAACTTACGGTACTCCTCTGCAAAATCAAAAACTTCGTTTCTCTTTTTTCCTTCCGGGTATTTCTCCCATGCGTTCATTCTTTCCATTGCTGTTGTTTCTCCTAACCTATATTGATCTATTCGTCTTCCTCATCGTCGGACTTCTTCGTCAGGTTCTCCTGTACACGGCGGTACAGCTCCTGTGCGGCATTGTAACCCATCTTCTTCTGTCTGTGGTTGACTGCCGCCGCCTCACAGATGACTGCAAGGTTACGTCCGGCGCGGATCGGAAGCGAATGACATACGACTTTATTGCCGAGGAACTCTGTGTACTCCTCCTCAAGTCCCAGACGGTCATACTCGTTATCCTTCTTCCAGTCTTCCATCTTGATGACCAGATCGATCTGCTGCTTCTCCTTGACTCCCTCGACACCGAACAGCGTCTTCACGTCAATGATGCCGATTCCGCGCAGCTCGATAAAGTAACGTGTGATGTCCGGTGAAGTACCGATCAGCGTATGCTCGTTGATCTTGCGGATCTCCACGACATCATCGGTTACCAGGCGATGTCCTCTGCGCACAAGCTCGAGTGCCGCCTCGCTCTTACCGATGCCGCTCTCTCCCATAATCAGAAGTCCCTCGCCGTAGACATCTACAAGCACGCCGTGAATGGTGATGCACGGTGCCAGCTGCTCGCTCAGGCAGTAGATCAGCTCCGCCATGAACTCGGATGTGCTTCGCTTGGTTCCGAATACCGGCAGATTGCTCTCCTCCGCAATTTTGAGGAACATCTCGTCCGGCTTTAAATCACGGCAGAAAATGACGCACGGAATATCGTAAGCCATAAACTCCCGGTAGATCGCTTCTTTTTTCTTCTCATCCAGCTGTTGCAGATACGTGTATTCCACGGTACCGATGATCTGCACACGGGACTGCTCAAAATGCTCGAAATAGCCGCTCAGCTGCAATGCCGGACGGTTGACATCACGGATCATGATCCGATGTCCTTTTAATTCCATCTGCGGAATAAAATTGCACAGATCGAGAATCTGCGCCACTTTTGCTACACCAACACCACTCATCCCTTACGCTCCTTTGTATGTGATTTACTTTTGTGCAAATTATACCATAGGCACATGGAATCTTCAACTAATCGGACGGCTGGTTTTCCCGTTCTTTCTCCCGGAAAAACCGGTAAACCGAGCGCGCCGCCTGCGGGCTCATGCTGTCCGTCTGTGCAAGGTCTTCCTCCGTCGCCTCCCGGATTGCCTCCAGCGACTGATATTTTTTCATCAGCGCCTTGCGCCTTGCCGGTCCGATATCCGGAATGTCATCCAGCACGGAATGTACCTGCTCCTTGCTCCGGAGCGACCGGTGGTACTCAATCGCAAAACGGTGCGCCTCGTCCTGAATTCGCGTAATCAGCTTAAATCCCTCGCTTCCACGGTCGATGGGTATCTCTACATTATGATAGTATAGCCCGCGCGTGCGGTGATTATCATCTTTGACCATTCCACAGACCGGAATATTAAGATGCAGCTCCTCCAGCACTTTGAGTGCGATGTTCACCTGCCCGCGGCCGCCGTCCATCATGATCAGATCCGGAAATCTTGTGAAACTGCCATACTCCTCCGACAGGTCTTTTTCTTCCATCTCCTCCATCTCACGCATGCCATGCGTAAATCTTCTCGTCAGCACCTCATACATGGAGGCATAGTCATCCGGTCCCGACACCGTCCGCAGCTTGAACTTCCGGTAATCACTCCGCTTTGGCTTGCCTTTCTCATACACGATCATGGAGCCGACCGACTCAAAGCCGCTCGTATTCGAGATATCGTACGCCTCCACGCGGTTTAATCCCTTCATATCTAAAAGCTGTTCGATCTCCTTTAACGCGCCGATCGTCCTGCCTTCCTCGCGCTTGATCTTCTCACGATCCTGCGCAAGAACCATCTTGGCATTCTTCTGTGCGAGTTCCACCAGCTTTTCTTTCATGCCCTTCTGTGGTACGCGGATGTAAACCTTGCTGCCCCGCTTTTCGCCAAGCCAGTCGGCAAGCACCTCCTGCTCCTCGATCTCCTGCGGCAGCATAATCTCTCTTGGAATAAACGGCGTTCCCGAATAGAACTGCTTTATGAACGTGGTAAGGATCTGGGCTTTGGTATCCTCCGTCCCGATCTTCACATAAAAGTGATCTCTGCCGATCAGCTTGCCGTCGCGGATAAAAAATACCTGCACCACCGCGTCGCGGTCATCCGCCGCCAGCGCGATAATGTCCTTGTCCTCGCCGTCCGTGTGCGTAATCTTCTGCTTCTGTGCGATCTGTCTGACACTGTTTAAAAGCTCCCGGTACTCAATCGCCTTTTCAAATTCCAGATTGGCCGACGCCGTATTCATCTTCTCTTCCAGAGACTTTAGCACCGGCGCATAATTGCCATTTAAAAATTCCACCACCGCATCCACGCGCTCACGGTACGCTTCCTTTGTGATATATCCCTGGCAGGGCGCCGTGCACTGATGAATGTGATAATTCAGGCACGGGCGGTCCTTCCCCGTGTCGCGCGGCAGGTTCCGGTTGCAGGTGCGCAGCTGATAGATCTTGTTCACCAGCTCGATCGTATCCTTGACTGCTCCCGCGCTCGTGTAAGGGCCAAAGTACCGCGATTTGTCTTTTTTCTGCTGGCGGGAAAAGAGAACTCTCGGAAAATCTTCCCCGAGAGTCACTCTGATGTACGGATATGTCTTATCGTCCCGCAGCATGGTGTTGTACTTCGGCCGATGTTCTTTGATCAGATTACATTCCAGTACCAGCGCCTCCAGTTCGGAATCCGTCACAATGTACTCAAACCGCGCAATCTGTTTTACCATCTGCGCTTTTTTGATACCCTCATCATGGCTTGGCTGAAAATACTGGTGCACCCGCTTGCGCAGACTGACCGCCTTGCCAATGTAGATAATGGCATCACGGCTGTCATGCATAATATAAACTCCCGGCTGATCCGGGAGTTTTTTAAGTTCTTCTTCAATTACAAACATTACTGTTCCTCATGATCCTGCGTATTGCGCAGCAATACATCATCCATGTTCTGACTCTCTGCGGCAGTTTTTCCCTCCTCGAGTTCCTGACGGGCTTCCTCCGCCTGCTCGAAGAACGTCTTCTTCTCCGCCTCGTCCTCCGGCTCCGGGATTCCTTTCAGTTCACGGAAAATCTTCATGAATTCCTTACCGGTAATCGTCTCATGCTCGTAGAGGTATTCTGCGATATGATCGAGCACCTCCCGGTTCTCCGTGAGGAGACGTATCGCCTCATCATATGCGTGATTGATAATGGCAAGTACCTCCTTATCAATCTGCGCCGCCGTGTCCTCACCGCAGATCAGTCCTGCGCGGTTGTCCAGATACTGGTTCTCCACCGTCGCCAGGCACATCATACCGAACTTATCGGACATACCGTACTGCGTTACCATTGCCCTGGCAATCGCCGTCGCCTGCTCAATATCGTTCGCCGCACCGCTGGTTGCCGACTGGAATACCAGCACCTCCGCTGCACGTCCTGCCATGTAAGTGGTAATCTTCGCTAAAAGTTCATCCTTGGTCTGGAGATACTTCTCCTCCTCCGGCGTCTGCAGCGTGTAGCCGAGCGCTCCCATCGTACGCGGAACAATCGTGATCTTCTGTACCGGCTCGGTGTTCTTCTGAAGCGCCGTCACCATCGCGTGGCCGACCTCATGGTAGGACACGATCTTGCGCTCCTTGTCGCTCATCACGCGGTCCTTCTTCTCCTTGCCGCCGACTGCCACAAGTTCAAACGCGTCAAACAGATCGGACTGGTTGACAAACTTCCTGCCGTTCTTGACGGCATTGATTGCTGCCTCATTGATCATATTGGCAAGATCGGAACCCACCAGACCTGCCGTCGCAAGTGCCAGTGCATCCAGATCCACGGTCTCATCCATCATGACGTCCTTGGAATGTACCTTGAGTGTCTCCAGGCGTCCCTTCAGATCCGGCTTATCGGCAATAATCCGGCGGTCAAAACGTCCCGGACGGAGCAGCGCCTTGTCCAGTACCTCCGGACGGTTGGTTGCAGCGAGAATCAGAATTCCCTTGGACGTATCAAAGCCGTCCATCTCCGCAAGGAGCTGGTTCAATGTCTGCTCTCTCTCGTCGTTGCCGCCGTAACGCGTGTCACGGCTCTTACCGATCGCATCGATCTCATCGATAAAGATGATACACGGTGCCTGCTTCTGTGCTTCCTTAAACAGATCCCTCACACGGGAAGCTCCGACACCAACGAACATCTCCACAAAATCCGAACCTGCCAGCGAGAAAAACGGTACCTTCGCCTCGCCCGCCACTGCCTTGGCAAGGAGCGTCTTACCGGTTCCCGGAGGTCCCACAAGAAGCGCACCTTTCGGCAGCTTCGCACCGATGTCGCGGTACTTTTTCGGGTTGTGCAGGAAATCGACGACCTCCTGCAGCGATTCCTTCGCCTCATCCTGTCCCGCAACATCCTTGAACGTCACGCCGGTCTGCTTCTCCACATAAACTTTGGCATTGCTCTTGCCGACGCCCATGGCGCCGCCACCCATCCGGCGCATCACTACGCCGAGCACAACCCAGATCAACACCAGCGGAATCAGATAGCTTAAGATGCTGTAAATCCAGGTGGACGTATTATCCGGAATCACTCCGCTGATATCTACCCCCTTTTCCTTAAGTAACGGAATCAGTTCATCATCCGCCACACGCCCGCAGTAATACGTTACCTCGTATGGCGTTTTCTCATCGGAATCCAGTGTGATGTCGATCTGATAGGAACCGATCTCCACCGACTTCACGCTTCTGCCTTCCCATTTGCCGGTGCCGTTCACCATGTCGAGGAACTCCGAGTAGGACACCTCCTGCGTGCTCATCTGATTGAACTGATTGGTTACAAGACTCATAATAAACAGCGCAATCAGTGAAATCAGTATAAATGCCATCAAAATCTGGCCATTGTGATTCCCTTTGCCGCCGTCTCCGTTATTCCCTCCGTTTGAATTACCGTTATTGTAATTGTTATTTGATCCCTGATTGTCCATTGAAGTATTTATCCTTTCCAACAGGCTCCGCCAGTTCAGAGTCTGGATTCTTATCGTATATCTTCTATATTATATTGAAAATGGAATTTAAAAGCAATACGTTCTTCGTGAAGTTTTCCTGTCATTTCTAAAATAATTCTAAAATTTCCCGGCATACTATTTTCTGTGTTTTTGAAATTGTGCTGGATTTTCCGGACACTTAGTTGTATACTGTATGGGTTATATAGAGCGTATTACTATTATTTACACAACTGTACTTTTATATGAGGAGGAAAACCCTATGCCTGTAAAATATGTCTTTGTCACCGGTGGTGTCGTTTCCGGCCTTGGGAAAGGTATCACGGCTGCTTCTCTGGGAAGACTTTTAAAAGCCCGTGGCTACAAAGTGACCATGCAGAAATTCGACCCGTACATCAACATCGATCCCGGAACCATGAACCCGATCCAGCACGGCGAGGTATTTGTGACCGATGACGGTGCAGAAACAGATCTGGACTTAGGACATTATGAGCGTTTCATCGACGAGAGTCTGACCAAGAATTCCAACGTTACAACCGGTAAGGTATACTGGTCTGTTCTTCAGAAGGAGCGCCGCGGCGATTTCGGCGGAGGTACCGTACAGGTCATCCCTCACATCACAAACGAGATCAAGAGCCGCTTCTACCGGAACTTTACTTCCGAGGAGACACACATTGCCATCATTGAAGTCGGCGGTACCGTCGGCGATATCGAAAGTCAGCCGTTCCTCGAGGCAATCCGTCAGTTCCAGCATGAAGTAGGGCACGAGAATGCCATCCTCATTCATGTAACATTGATTCCATATATCAAGGCATCCGGCGAGCTTAAGACAAAGCCGACACAGGCGAGCGTCAAAGAGCTGCAGGGAATGGGTATCCAGCCGGATATCATCGTCTGCCGTTCCGAGCATCCGCTCGATCAGAGTCTCAAGGACAAGATCGCGCTGTTCTGTAACGTGCCGAACCGCAATGTACTTCAGAATCTTGACGTTGAATATCTCTATGAGGCGCCGCTTGCCATGGAGAAGGAGAATCTCGCCAAGGTTGCCTGCGAAGCGCTTCATCTGGACTGTCCGGAACCGGATTTAAAGGACTGGGAGGCAATGGTCGACGCACTCCGTCATCCGAACAAGGAAGTGACTGTCGCATTAGTTGGAAAATATACCGCACTTCACGACGCTTATATCTCCGTTGTGGAGGCGTTGAAGCACGGCGGCATTGCGGAGCGCGCAACCGTCAATATCAAGTGGGTGGATTCTGAGGACGTCACAACAGAGAACGTGGACGAGATCTTATCAGATGTATCCGGCATTCTCGTACCGGGTGGATTCGGTTCCCGCGGTGTCGAGGGAATGATCCTTGCCGCAAAGTACGCACGCGAGCATCAGATTCCGTACCTTGGTCTGTGCCTCGGCATGCAGGTTGCGATCATCGAGTACGCAAGACATGTCTGCGGCTTCAACGATGCGCACAGCATCGAGCTTGATCCAAACACCACGCATCCGGTCATCGCACTCATGCCGGATCAGAACGGCATCGAGGACATCGGCGGAACCTTACGTCTTGGTTCTTATCCGTGTATTCTGGACAAGACCTCCAAGGCATACGAGGTATACGGTGCTGAGGAGATCCATGAGAGACACAGACACCGTTATGAGGTCAACAACGACTTCCGCGCTTCTCTCACCGAGAGCGGCATGAAGCTCTGCGGTACCTCTCCGGACGGCAGAATCGTAGAGATGATTGAGATTCCGGAGCATCCGTGGTTCGTTGCCACACAGGCTCATCCGGAGTTAAAGTCCAGACCGAACCGTCCGCATCCGCTCTTTAAAGGCTTTGTGGAAGCTTCGATTCGGTGCAGCGAGAAATAAGATAGATAAAAAAGGAAGGGAGCGCAGCTTTAAAGCTGCGCCCTTCCCTTTTTACATCTGGTGTCTTACCACCGCATATTCATCGTCCAGCTGATAATACGGACATTCCCTGTAATGTCCCTGCATCAGTCTCGCCGCATCATCCTCATCCATATCCACTTCACAATAGTAGGTCTCGTCATCTTCATCGTACACATTGTATACACAGCTGTCACAGCTTGCCTTCGCCATAAGACGTCCTCCTTTTCGCATTTCTGTTCTATTTCCATGTTGAAATCACTTCATCGTACAGCCGCAGCAGAAAATCATGCAGCAATTCCCTCTGGGTATCCCAGTAGACCTCCGTGATCTCATCGCCGTCCTCCTGCGCTTCCGTCACATCCATCACCGCATCCAGAATCTCCGGGTTCAGATCATCCATCGCCTCCTGCACGGCAGCCTCAAAATCACAATAGCTGTCACTGGTCAGATATAAAATAAAGTTCTCGCGGTTCAGGTTTCTCGCCTCATAGCTTCCCGTAAACAGATCGTTCCCGATCGATGCGATCCGCTCAAACTCCTCCTTGACCGTCTCATATTCGACGGTGCAGTAACTCTCTTTAAAAAATTTATCAAATACTTCCTTGTCTATCTTCTGTCCCATTCGTTTCACCTCTTGCAATTTCTCGTGTGCCGTGCTATTTTAACATAAAATTAAGAAAAGAGGAACCCATACCATGAATACACTTCCCAAAGATCCCGTCATGCTCTTAAGCTTTGTCAACACACAGCTTCGTGACCACTACCCGTCGCTGGAAGAATTTGCTGCAACCTACCAGATTGATGCCGCAGAGGTTATCTCTGCATTAAAAAATATAGACTACGAGTACGATCCGGCGACCAATCAGTTTATCTGATCCGTCAGCCCCGCTTCTTCCGGCACGCTAATCCACAGTCTCGTCACTTAGATATTTTCGCACGCGCTTCCAGTCCGGGTAAAACTTCGTCATAAATCCCCAGAAGCGCTGATTGTGGCTCGCCTCCAGAATATGTGTCATCTCATGTACCACGACATACTCGAGGCACTCCGGCGGCTTGGACAAGAGCGCCAGATTGATGTTGATGTGATGTGTCTGCACATTGCAGGACCCCCATCTCGTCTTCATCTGCCGGATGGTGATTCCGGAGACTTTCACCCTCATCACCGGCTCCCATTTTGCCACAAGACGCTCCACCTCACGCTTTAACTGTTTCTTTCTGCGCGCGATTTCTGCCGCATCCAGTTCCTGTTTTTCCGAACGGCGCTCTCCGGCTTCTTTGTATTTCTGCTGATATTTCCGTATCCATTCGATCCGTTCTCTGGCAAATGCCGCAATCCGCGCATCACTCATCTGATACGGCGCTGAGATCCGCACTGTACCGTCCTCTTTACTGATGCGCAGATACATGTTTTTCATCCGTTTTTTCGTGACAATGATCGGCACGCCCTCTATCTTTATCTCATAAGTGCGCTCTCTCATAGTTCCTGCTCCCCGTATGTTTTCAAAATAGTTTCCAGATACTCGCGGTATTCCCGCACAACAGGTTCCGGCGACTCGATCCGCACTGCCGCGCCAAGTCCAGCCAGCCAGCCGAAAAACTGGCGGCTGACCGCGACACTCACCCGCACCCGGATTCTTGTCTCATCATACCGGCGCATCGCGACCTCCTTGCCGAAACGGTCGATCATGACTCCCGTGAGGGCGTCTTCGCAGATTAAGGTCACAGTCTCGTCCTCCCCCGCGAACATGCCGAACGTTTTTCGGGAATATGCCGCCACGTCAAAGCTCCCGAACTGCTCCTTCCCCTCTCTGCTTTCCGCCGTAAGTTCGATCTTTAGCATTTTATCCACACGGTAATGGCGGATGTCGCGGCTTCTGTCGTCGTAGGCGATCAGATAATAGTTTTCGTCATCCCACGAGAGCAGCCAGGGACTCACTTCATAGTAACTGCCGTCCCGCCGCAGTTTCATCTCTTTATTGACCGTCCATTCAAAATACTGAAAACGGATCTTCACATTTTCCGCGATGGCATTGTAAATCATATCTACATTATAATAAATGTTTTCATTGACCGCCTTGCTGCGGTTGGTCACCACGACCTGCCTGTGGAGCTGCTTTGCCTGTTCCCTGCCGCAAAGCGTCTCCAGCTTGGCAATCAGCTCTCTCGACTTCTTCGTCGTGATGAACTTCGACGCCTGCACGGCATCCACGAGAAGTTTTAACTCCGCCAGTTCAAATTTGCGGCTGGCAAGATAATATCCGCCGGGTCGCTCCTTCACCCGTATAATATCCAGCCCGAAATCTTCCAGTTCCTCCATATCGGTGTACACTGTCTTGCGCTCCGAACGGATTCCGTTCGCCTCCAGATAGTCGATCACCTCCTGCGTCGTCACAGGATGATCCTCGTCCGTTCTCTCATATAAAAGCTGCGCCATGTAAAGCAGCTTCTGTTTCTGCTTCTCGCTTCTTCCTCTTCCCATGACATGTTGTCCTTTCCACGCAGGTGTCCGGCATTTCTTCGCAGTGCCGCGTGATGACAGGCATTCGCACTATCAGCCACTCGTATATTCTTCGCACTGCATATCACGCTCCGGATCGAGTAGGAGGAATTTCTCTTAAATAAGAAATTCCGACCTCTCACACCACCG
>ENA-ORSB01000143-ORSB01000143.1-human-gut-metagenome-genome-assembly--contig:-NODE-143-length-80074-cov-9.267349_pt1 | contig 80074 bp, 60 predicted proteins | sample MGYA00242180_ERZ509144 | MGnify/ENA primary metagenome ERZ509144 (study PRJEB26280, sample SAMEA2338661) | human gut metagenome | biome: human gut; feature: human-associated habitat; material: faeces...
TCAGAATCAATTTGGAACGTGCCGTTGCCAAACTGATGGTTAGAAATGACAGCAAGGAAATCTACACGTTGAAGAATCCTAAGGGAGTGACTTACGCCACAGTCCGGCTGAACAACTACAAATTCATCAATCTGGCAAACAAGTTCTACACTTTCCGTCATGTCGCTACACTGGATGCCGCATCTGAAACTCCTTCCGCTCCGTCATCTTACAGCGTGGAAGCAGGAAATTTCGGTAACATAGCCGACAACAACGGTTATCTTATCGATCCCTATTTCTTCGACAAGACCGTAGCAGGAGCTACTACCAGTTTCACAGGCGGTTCATTCTACACTAACCACCTGTCAAAACAAACAGACAGCAATTGGTCCGGTCTGGCCGATGCAGGAAAGTACGTTTCCATGTATTGTCTTGAAAACTGTATGTTCCGTCCGGCACAGAACACGGTGTACACCACCGGCATCATGCTGAAAGGTACATTCACTCCGGAAGCCTCACAGACCATCGGCACTGACGGCCAGCCGGTAGAAGACCCGCTCGTGTTCAAGACACTGTATTATTTCAACTATAAATTCTACACCACGCTGGCGGCTGTGGGTGAACATGGTGATGCCAATATTGATGGTTTGACAGAAGCATCCAGCGATGCAGACCTGGCAGCCAAGCAGATTACCCGTTTCACCAAGAATGAAGGTAATTTCTCCACCTTCTACAACTATTGGATCAAACATCTTGATAACGGCGATCCTACCACAATGGGCGTAATGGAATTCGGTATTGTACGTAACAATATTTATTCTGTCAATATTACCAGCATCAAGAACCTGGGTCCCGGCACTCCGGATACCAAACCCGATCCGGACGAATACAAAGCATACTTGGACGTAGAATTCGGAGTATATCCGTGGATTGTCCGTGACCAAGATGCCGACCTTGAATAAAACAGTCTCAAAATAGAAAAACAATGAGTAAAACTGCTACTATCCTCTTCGCCCTATGTACTCTTTTCTGTAGTGCATGTTCCTGGGTAGACGATGACCAATCCGATTGTCCCACAGGCTGTTGGTTAAAGTTATCCTATACCTATAATATGCTGAATGTAGATGCCGTGACCACCCAGGTAAAAGATGTCACGCTATTTATTCTCGATCAGGAAGGAAACTATATAGACCGGGAGGAAGTAGACAGTCTTACATTCCATCAAAATGAATGTATAATCCAAGTCCCCTCCCTGCCTCAGGGAAATTACACCTTTCTGGTTTGGGCAGGTTTGTCGGACTCGCATTATCAACATACTCCCACTTCACTGACACTATTACGCAATGAGGCGGGAGAACAATCCGAAAAACTTTCATCTCTATTCCACGGGCGGCTGGACAACGTGCATATCAGCGGCGAATATCAGGTTTTGGCTCTCTCTCTTACTAAAAACACGAATATTCTGAGCTGCATATTGCAAAGTCAGTCGGCCGTCCCGCTGGATACAGATGATTTCCGTCTGGAACTGACTGCCGGCAACGGATGCATGGATCATTGGAACACTCCGATAGACTCCGTTTCCACCTGTTATCTCCCCTTTATGCAAGAAAGCGCCAATTTGGAAGACATACAGGTAGTGCATGCCGGAATGAATACATTGAGACTGATGGAAAATGACGATACCCGTCTACGGTTAATCTATCAACCTAGTGGAAAAGAGATTTTCGATATTCCGCTTACACAATATCTGCTCCTGTCACGTAATGTCGAGACAACCTATATGCCTCCACAAGAATATCTTGACAGGCAAGACCGTTATAATCTGATATTTTTTCTTGACTCAACAAATGATCCGCAGCAACCTTATATATGTTTACAAATGAAAGTAAACGGATGGATGATACGTATAAATAATGCAGAATTAGATAAATAACCTTTCTAATTCGAACATTTCAACCTATATTCGATTCCGTTAAGAAAACAACTTATTTTGTAAAATCTATAAAACGGAACATTATGAGAAATAAAAAAAAATTCAACGAGTTTATGAACAAAACGATTGATGAACTGAAAGACGAGAAACGTTATGGTACGGCTCACATTTATCAAAGCACCTTGAACGCATTCAGTGAATTCTGTGGATGTGAGGTTATTTACTTTCACCAGCTCAACAGAGCCAATCTGAAAGAATTTGAAACCTACCTGCGTGACAAGCAACTAAGTTGGAATACTGTTTCCACCTATATGCGGACATTGCGTGCAACTTATAACAAAGCAGTGGATAAAAAAATAATAACCGAGAATTCCCGTTTATTTCATCATGTCTACACCGGCGTGAAAAACGATATAAAACGCGCATTGGAAGTAGAAGAGATAAACAAGTTACTAAACGAGGTTCCTCTAAAGAAACTACCGGAAGATTTGATACGATGCAGAGTTTGGGCTAATTTAATGTTTCAATTACGCGGAATGCCCTTTGTTGATCTGGCCCATCTTCACAAAAGCGACTTGAAAGGCAACACACTTTCTTATCGCCGATATAAAACAGGTGGGCAAATGATTGTTGATATTCCGATAACAGCAATGAAGCTGATAAACAAATATCAAAATACCAATCAGGACTCTCCCTACCTTTTTCCCATCCTCAGTGGAACAAAAACCGGAGAGGATCTATATACAGAGTATCAGCAGGCACTACGAACCATGAATTACAATTTAGGCAGATTGGCGAAAAAATGCGGAGTGGCAACCAAGGTCAGTTCATACACTACCCGGCATACCTGGGCCACCCTTGCCAAATATTGTAATTTCTCCGAACAATTAATATGTGAGGCTTTTGGACACTCGTCAGTGAAAGTTACAGAAACATATTTGAAAAATTTCAAGAATGAAGAGATAAAGAAAGCTAATGATGCGATAATTCTATACGTTTCAAATAATGGGAAAAAGAGAGTATAAATATATAAAATTCTAATTATCAATAGATTTATATTGTGTTACTTCGTAAGTAACAGATCTTATTTGGAGGGCAAAAATAGACAATTAACTGATAGCAAACAAATAAAGGCACAGCTTTTTTCTAGATTTTAATTAAAAAGGTTATATAATAGATAAAAAGTAATAATAATATGAACAATTATCAAATCGAAGGAGAACAAAGAAATACAACAACACACATTGCGCTTTTTACTATTAACGCAATGCAATAAATTCACTATATTTCACATAGTTATCTCTTATATATATTTATAAAACGACAGAATATTAATTATACAACTAATCCATTAATTCATGTTCTGTTACTTACGAAGTAACAGAAGGATATTAAAAAGAAAAAAAGTGACATATTTAAAACACACCTTTTAAAAACATAATATAGATCTGACATCTAAAAAATTTAACCTATGATACAAGTTCAGAGATTTAATAAAGCACTTAAATTAGCAGTCATTCTAGGAGATTTAGTCATTCTGAATGTACTTTTCATCTCATTTAATTCAATATGGAACGAGTTGTTTGGGGAGAGGGCCTACAGTGGCACTTTACCCCAAATTCTAACTCTATTCAGCATATGCTATTTTGCGTGCACTATCTCAGGAGGTGTCATATTACATCGACGAGGAGCCCGTGCCGATCAAATTGTATTCCGGGCACTCCGTAACGTTTTTTATTTCTCCCTATTGTCAACAAGCTTAATTGTACTATCAGAACTTGAAATATACTCCAATCGCTTTTTTGTCTATTATTTCATTCTACTTTTCCTCTGCATCACTTTCTATCGTCTGCTTTTCCGTTTCTGCATACAGCTATACAGAAGCCGTGGAGGTAATTTCCGTACCGTCCTTTATTTGGGAAGCACCGAAAATATAGCCGAACTTTATCATGAAATGACCTCCGACGCCACTACCGGATACCGGGTACTGGGATACTTCGACACAACCCCCAATGCCAAGTTCCCTGCCAGTTGTACTTATTTGGGAAAGCCGGAGCAAACCATTGATTACCTGACAAAAAACAAAGTGAACCAACTTTATTGTTGCCTGCCCTCGGCATTAAGCGAATGTATCGTGCCGGTCATTAATTATTGCGAAAACAACCTGATACATTTCTACAGTGTGCCCAATGTGCGCAACTACCTGCGCCACCGTATGTACTTTGAAATGATAGGCAGTGTCCCCATTCTCAGCATCCGCAAGGAACCTTTGGGAAAAATAGAAAACAGGCTGATAAAACGTATATTCGATGTAGCCTTCTCATTACTCTTTTTATGCACATTGTTCCCCATTATATTCCTTATTGTAGGAGTGACCATTAAAATCACTTCTCCGGGCCCCATATTCTTCCGTCAGAAACGTAATGGATTGAATAATAAAGAATTCTGGTGTTATAAATTCCGTTCTATGAAAGTGAACAAGGAATCGGACACCTTACAGGCCACCCTCAATGATCCTAGAAAAACCAAATTCGGCGATTTCATGCGCCGGACCAATATTGACGAACTTCCGCAATTCATCAATGTATTGCTGGGAGATATGTCCATTGTGGGACCACGCCCTCACATGTTGAAACACACGGAAGAATATTCCAAGATAATCAATAAATACATGGTCCGCCATTTCATCAAACCCGGTATCACGGGATGGGCGCAAGTGACCGGTTTCCGTGGCGAAACCCGTGAGCTGGAAGACATGGAAGGACGTGTGAAAGCCGATATATGGTATATGGAGCACTGGTCTTTCCTGCTCGACCTTTATATCATGTACAAAACCGTGGCAAATGTGCTACGCAAAGACAAGCAAGCTTATTAAGTTCAAAATAGAGAATTAAAATTAATAGAGAGCCAAAAAATGAGAAGATTGAAACTTACCCTATTCGCGCTGGTTTCACTACTACTATGTAGTTGCAGCGCCTACAAAAAAGTACCTTACCTGCAAGGGTCCGAGTATCTGGACATGGCAAATGTCAAAACGCCCTTGTATGATGCACACATCATGCCTAAAGATTTGCTGACTATCACGGTGAATACCAGCGATCCCGATGCCGCCATTCCCTTTAATCTGACGGTAGCCACCCCCATCACGGCAAACAGCAAAAACCTTACCAGCCAACCATCTTTACAACAGTATCTGGTAGACAATAACGGAAACATTGATTTCCCTGTTTTGGGAACACTGCACATCGGCGGCCTTACCAAAAGCCAGGCGGAAAATATGATAAAGGAGAAACTGAAGACCTATATCAAAGAAGACCCTATTGTAAATGTACGCATGGCAAACTACAAAATCTCTGTGATGGGAGAAGTTGCCAGCCCCGGTACATTCACCATCACCAATGAAAAAGTAAATATCATGGAAGCACTGGCTATGGCAGGGGACATGACCGTATACGGACAACGCGACAAAGTGAAACTGATCCGTGAAGACGCGCAAGGCAACCGCCAGGTTATCCCGCTGAACCTGAACGATGCCGACATCATCGTATCTCCTTACTACTACCTCCAGCAGAATGATGTAGTGTATGTCACTCCCAATAAGACCAAAGCCAAAAATGCAGGAATCAGCAACAGTACTACAATCTGGTTCTCTGTAGTGGGAACCCTTGTCTCACTCGTCAGCCTGATAGTAACCATTGCCAAATAAACAGAATTATGAAAGAAGATTTATACGACGACCTCTATCTGGAAGAAAAAGAAGAAAAGACTGATTTTAAAGCGGTTCTTTTTAAATATACCATTCATTGGCCTTGGTTCGTGGCATGCATTCTGTTATGCATGGCAGGAGCCTGGCTTTATTTGCGTTACACCCCGCCGGTATACAACATCTCGGCGTCCGTCATCATCAAAGACAATGACAAAAACAGCAAAGCAAGCAGCGGCATGGCCGACTTGGAAGACTTGGGATTTTATTCTTCCATCAACAATTTTGACAATGAGGTAGAAATCCTGCAATCGCGCACGCTTATCAAGAAAGTAGTGGAAGAACTGGATCTTTACATCAGCTATGCGGCAAAAAGTAGTTTTCATGATATAGAACTTTACAAAAGTTCCCCTGTCAAAGTATGGATTACCCCTGAAGAAGCTCAGAAACTCCCTGCTCCGGCATATATCAACCTGACTTTGCAACCGGGCAATAAACTGAATGTGAAGATCACAATAGGAGAACAGGAATACAGCAAGCAATTCGACAAACTGCCTGCCTTGCTGACCACTCCGTCGGGGACTTTCAGCTTCACCCCGGCTGATTCGACAATCGCAAAAAGCGAGCAAAAAATCATGGCTACCGTTTCTTCCCCCCGCAGTGTGGCCGGCAGCTACCGGGGAGCATTGAGCATAGAGCCTACTTCCAAATCCACCACTATCGCACAGATCTCTGTAAAGAGCACGCATACGCAACGTGGTATGGATTTTATCAACAAACTGGTGGAAATCTACAACCGGGATGCCAACGACGATAAAAACGAAGTGGCTACCAAGACTGCAGAATTTATTGATGAACGTATTAATATTATCAACGGCGAACTGGGAACCACGGAACAAGAACTGGAAACCTTCAAGCGCGATGCCGGGCTAACCGACTTGAAAAGCGACGCCCAACTGGCATTGAGTGAAAACTCGGAATACGAAAAAAAACGTGCTGAAAACAGCACCCAGCTCCGGCTGGTACAATTCCTGGCCAGCTATGCCAACAATCCGGATCATGCCTACGAAGTACTTCCTGTCAATGTAGGCCTGACAGATACCGGACTGACCGAACTGATCAACCGCTACAATGAGATGCTGCTGGAACGCAAGCGCCTGCTCCGCTCCTCTCAGGAAAACAACCCGGTGGTAGTCAATCTGGATGCCAGTATCCGCGCCATGCGCAGCAATGTGCTGACCACCATCAACAGCGTGCAAAGAGGCTTGGCCATCACCCAGGCGGATCTGGAACGCCAGGCAGGCAAATATGCCGGACGCATCACCAATGCTCCGGGACAGGAACGCCAGCTAGTCAGCATCTCGCGCCAACAGGAAATCAAAGCAGGACTTTACCTGATGCTGCTGCAAAAGCGTGAAGAAAATGCCATCACTCTGGCATCTACCGCCAACAATGCCCGCATAGTAGACGAAGCGCTGGCAGATGCCATCCCCGTATCTCCCAAAGGAAAGATGATTTATCTGGTAGCACTGATTCTAGGTGTCGCTCTGCCGGTTGCCGTGATCTATATCATCGAGCTTTTTAAATACAAGATAGAAGGACGTGCCGATGTGGAAAAAATCACATCCCTTCCTATAGTCGGTGACGTACCTTTCTCTGAAAATAAATCTTCGGAGGGAGCCATCGTAGTACACGAAAACCAAAACGACCTGATGGCCGAAACTTTCCGTAATGTACGCACCAATGTACTTTATATGATGAAGAGTAACGAGAAAGTTATATTGGTTACCTCCACCACTACAGGAGAAGGCAAAACCTTTATCGCTTCCAATCTGGCTGTCAGTCTGGCTTTATTAGGAAAGAAAATTGTGATTGTGGGGCTTGACATCCGCAAGCCGGGTCTGAACAAAGCTTTCCAATTGTCACGCAAGGAACAAGGCATCAGCCAGTTCCTCGCTAATCCGGAACATACCGACCTGATGTCGCTGGTACAAGTTTCAAACATCAATCCTAACTTGTCCATTCTGCCCGGAGGTCCTATCCCTCCCAACCCAACCGAATTGGTGGCACGTGAATCTTTGCCTCAGGCTATCGACATACTGAAAAAGCATTTTGACTATATCATTCTGGATACCGCCCCCATCGGCATGGTGACCGACACCCAACTGATTTCGCGAGTAGCCAATGCCAGCATCTATGTGTGCCGGGCAGACTACACCCACAAGGCAGATTATACTTTAATCAACGAACTGGGCGAACAGAAAAAACTGCCCAACCTATGTACCATTATCAACGGACTGGACATGAAGAAAAAAAAGTACGGATATTACTATGGATACGGCAAGTATGGCAAGTATTACGGATATGGTAAAAAATACGGTTACGGCTATGGATACGGCGCAGAAAATGTAAACAAAAAGTAATTTCAAAATTAATTACATAATAAATTAAGACTAATCCTCTTTCTAGAACGTTAATATTTTAACAAATTCAGAAGAGAATTAGTCTTATTATGTTTTAATATATAAATATTATTTACTATACTTTTCTTTTGAAACATCAAAACAGGGACACTGTTTCACCCATTCCTCAGGCTCTATCTCACCATTTCCGTTCAAATCCGGACTTAAATCCCGATGACCGCAAACCTTGCAACCGGGATAATCCACCAGCAACGCCCTGACCAGTACACGCAATGAATGTTTCTGCCACACCGTCCGCGTATCCGCCGGCCTGCCCCGCTCGCTGACTCCCCCCTCATAGCATATCCCGATACTCTGCGCATTATACCCACGCGCATGCGCCCCGATTTTCTCTATGGGACGGGTTGTTTTTATATCCCCGTTCTTACGGATATAAAAATGATATCCGGGTCCGTTCATTCCACGCCTGCGGTGGCACACCTCCAAATCCTGTTCGGTAAAGTCCCTGTCCGCCTTTGTGGCGGAACAGTGGACAACAATCAGATTAATCACTCTCATCCTCCTATGCACGAGCTTATTCCTACTACACCCGCAATAGCCGTAGCTACTGCAATCACCACTTTCAAAATAGTGCTCCAAACAGATTTACCTTTCATTCTACAGTTTTTTTTTAATTAAACACTTGTCCGCCACCTACTTAAGCAGGTTTTTGCTCCTCCTTCGTTTTCACCGGCAATTTATCCACTTTCGTATATTTCAGTGCTGCCAAAATACCGCTTAGCGCAATACCCGGACGGAAATTGATACGCGCTTTTCTAATCATCGACACATCATACGTATCCTCCGTTTCCGCACCTCTTCCGCTCAGACCTATCTGGAAAGTGCCCAGATCGGCAAGCCTTACAATCTCACCCCCTTCCAGAGCCTCCATAATCACATCCTCCAAAGCAACAAGCACAGCCATTACATCCGCACGCGTCACCGTACAGGTCTTCTGAATACGATCCGCCATTTCGCGAATCTCTACATGGCCATTGGCCTGAGCTTGTGCATAAAACTTAGGCACCGCATCCTGATCAAGCGGATTATTACGCTTTACTACCGAATAAGAAACTGTTCTTCCCATACTTTTAAAATTAAAAATTAAAACTTTTAAATTAAGAAACACACTGACAATCAACTGTTAATCACTAAGCCGGCTATGATTGACTTTTGATTACACTACAAAGATACGATGAAGCGGAAGCCCTGTGTCGACATTGGTAGAGAGCCGTAGAACATTGTCGAGAAATGTCGAGAATAACTTACAGGCAGAGTAGGAAAACAAGGACATTTTGTGTATCTTTACTCTATAATCAAAACAGATAAAAGAACATGAACCAAGAAGAAAAAGCATTCATTATCAGAGCGTATGACAAAGCGGAACTGGCAGAATTATATAGCCCCGGACGGACCGCTGCGGCAGCCCTGCAAACCCTATATCGCTGGATGCGGAGAAATATGCTGCTGCAGGAAGAATTAAACGAAGCGGGCTACAACAAATTCCGCCACAGCTTTCTGAAGCACGAAGTGGCAATCATAGTGAGGCATCTGGGAGAACCTTAGGACATACGCTTCCCAAAGGACCTGTTGTTTACTTCGAAAGACCTTGTTGTTTTTTTTAAATCCCCTGTTGTTTTACCGGAAAGGTCCTGTTGTTTTTTGAAAACAACAGGACCTTTTTTACCAGTATTTTAGGCTCACAAGGCTCAGGGCTCACTTAGGCGGTAATTTAGGCCAAGACTTACCGGTCTTTCTATACTTACCATCCTCTTTCTCAACGATTTGATAATACACCAAACGCAACAAATAACGTTTCACGGATGCTGTAGGCAACCCTGCTTCATTAGCAGCCGCCATCAGCTCCGAATAGGTAAACTCACGCGGCATTGTTCTCAAGATGGGACGCAGTTTGAAAAAAGCCTTTACCGGCCTGATTCTTCCGGCAGTATCATCCATGGAAGTGGAAAGCAGCAAACTGTGTTCCAGCAACACATCCACTATCTGCATGGCCGTACGGAAATCCTCATCCGAACATTTCCACTCCGATGTATTCCATTGCGGCTCGCACTTACGCAATGCAGTCAGCACCATGGCAATACGAGACATCATCAGTCCGTGGCGCAGCACAATAGCACCCGGAGAATCATCATCTTCCGCCACTACCTCACGCAGATACGTTCTGAAACGCTCCGTATGCTCTTTCCATTGTTCCTCGGTGAAAATCACCTCGGTAGACGATCCGGAGAGAAAGATAAACATACGCAGCAGCTCCTCGCCCATCCCTTTGAAATAAGCGCGCATATCCAGCCGGACTTTGCCGGGATTGGCAGACTTATACTCCCAGGGGGCCTGTCCCACATAGAAAGCCACACGGCTGTACATCCCATTCTCCAGCGAAGAAATAAATTTATGCAACTGGGCGGGAGTACCCGAAGCACATAATGCCAGATGAGGATCACTCACAATAACAAGCCGGTGATCCGTCTTGAAATAAGAAGACACCTCCTCGTGCTGGGAGGCGGCACGCATCACATCATCATGTTTTCCATACTCCTGGTGCATGGCAGAACTTATCATATCCAGCTCGGAGGCATTCATCACCAAGCCGACCGATCCACCCGCCTCCAAAGCTAATATCAACTGGCTTTTCGAAATATTGGGAGCCACCTTCAGGATGCGTTCCACCGGCATCTCCGGGCATTGGTCCAAATCGGGAACCCTCTTTTCCTGAGCGGCAAGCCGTTCCTCCAGATTCCACTTCAGCAATTTCTGCCGGTACTCACGCTCATCCTTCCTGTTCAGTTCATCGTAATACCCCTGAATGGCTGCGGGCAGAATTGCCGCCAGTTGCATCACCCCTTTTCCTCTGCCCGAACCGGCTAAAGCCACCAGGTAGAGATCGGCGGAATAAACCATTCCTCCATAATTCATCCTCACCCCAGGCAGACAACCGCTGATGTTGGTAATCATGGAGAGCAACAGAATATCCCTCTCGCGCTTGTTGCGGACGTGTGTCAAACCACGCTTCAAAAAGTCGGGCAAACGGTCGAACAGCTCATCCGGAAGACACGGAACATTGCGGCGCAATTTGTCAGCCTCAAGTTTCTCTATTTCAGCTTCTTCACCCTCTTCGCCGGAATCAGAATACCGCCTAAGTGAGCCTTGAGCCTTGTGAGCCCTGGAAGCAGGTGTTTCGGGGCCCTTGTTCATGTCGGCATACCGGTATCCGGAGTCTATGCGCGGAGGTATATCCCCGGCGGCACACCCCATACCCGCCAGCCTTTCCACCGCCAGCGTTTTCAGCCGGACCAACTCTTCTTCCCCCACTCCTTTATAGCGGGCGATACGTCCCAGCTTCAACAAAAACTCATTCTTTTTGCCATCCACAAAGGGATTCTGCGCCAAGAACTCGTTGAAGAATGTGTGCAGCATGCCCGAAGCCGCAACGAGAGGCTTGGATGCACTTGCCGGGGTCTTCACTTTCAACTCTGCCAGAATCTCCCCCACCCTGTCGGGATGCTCCGTCACAAAGCGGCGCCAGGGAAAAACTTCGGTATCCGGACGAAAAAAAGCTTCCGGATCATACGACGCAAAGCAAGGACGGGTGGGATTTTTGCAACTCATGTCACAGGGAAAGGCAAGAAGCTGCGCCACGTGCCATGCCACCAACGCGTATGCCAGACGATACTCGTCCACACTCTCTGCTTCCACACGCACCACCAGCTTCAGCCCGTCGTACGAAACGCTGCGCCATGCCGCCTTCACCCAAGGAGTGTCCTTCAAGACCTGCAAGAACTCAGACACACGGCCGTTACATTTATCCACATCCAGCATGGCGTCCCCGCTCCACTGCTTCAGATTAGTTTCGGCATGGCTCCCTTCGCAACGCCCGGCTATCACCAGCGCGGCCAGTTTTCTCTTTAATTTCTTGGCCTCTGTCTCCCGGCCCGAAGCCTTCAGGCGCTGATACTCTTCCACTTGCGCTTTCCAACGTTCGCCACGCAGAAGTTCCACAAACTCTTTCAATGTCATATCCACGGCATGTTCATCGAACACCGAGAAATAGAAAGAGCATAAATCGGTATAAACCATTCATGTATGAATTTAAATTATCAAAAGGAGGGCATTTCCCTCCACCATGAAAACAAAAGTATATTGCAAACCCATACAATCAAAAGTTAAAATTGTACACTAACCAAACATAAAGTATTGATTTACAACACCCATTCATTACACAAGTGTACAAATAACCGGGAGGCTTCCTTTTAGCGTTTTTTTACATTTTATTCCTTATTTCCTTTCTTTCCTCTTTTTCTTCTCTTTCCGTTCTTTCTTCTTCTTTTCCTCCTTTTTCCGCATAAACTCGTTTATATCAGCCAGTGTATCCTTACACATGTGTTTCAAAACCCTCATTTCCTCATCGGTGTATCCTTCACCGGACAGGCGATATTTCACCATTACTATCTCCAGTTCCTGAAAGAACTGCAATCTGCCATTATTTTTCTTATAAATCTTGATTTTTCCATGATGTTAATATGATTTAAAATATAAAAAGTACAAAAGTAGGAATAAATGTATTATTCTTGTTAATTTTTTCATTTTTTGCGAACAAATAGCTTGTTATCGTAAAATATTGTCTATATTTGCATCAGAATTTAACGACAAGCTTACCTGGGAATGACACAGGTAACAGCGTAGCGTGCTTAAGAGGCATCATTTCTTTCAATTTTTAGAACATCTAACATTACTTTTCCTTCCTCCGAATATGAAAAAATGGCTAGTGGCGTATGTCCGCCTTCACCACGAAAAGAAGACGGCCGAACGGCTGACTGCAATGAATATAGAAAACTTCCTGCCTGTACAAGAAGAAATCCGCCAATGGACTTACCGGAAAAAGAAAATAGAACGGGTGGTTATCCCTATGATGATTTTTGTCCATGTGGATGCGGCGGAACGTTCGCAGGTGCTCACGCTGTCGGCCATCAGCCGGTATATGGTGCTGCATGGCGAACATACTCCGGCGGTGATTCCGGACGAGCAGATGGAACGGTTCAAATTTATGCTGGATTATTCGGACGAGGCGGTGGAGATGTGTGCCGCACCATTGGTTCCGGGAGAATTGATACGAGTGGTCAAAGGTCCGCTAAAGGGACTGGAAGGAGAACTGGTGGAAGTGGATGGAAAGGCGAAAGTGGTGGTGAGACTGGATTTGTTGGGATGTGCGGGGGTTGATATGCCGGTGGGGTTTGTAGAGAAGATGAAATAAGGATGGCGGACGTTAGGAAATGTGGAGGGGAAACAAACCATCATCCAAATAGCCAAAGATATTTATGGTGAGACAGTGAAGGTATATCTCTTCGGTTCCCGTCTGAATGACGAAAAGCGTGGAGGAGATATTGATTTATTAGTCCGCAGCACGGGAGAAAAGAAAGGTGTATTGGCACGCATCCGCATGACCGCACGCTTGAAACTGCATTTGGGCGACCAAAAGATTGACGTCATCGGTGACCATGAGGATTCACCGGTAGTGCAGGAAGCTTTGAAAAACGGAATACAACTGATATGACAGAAAAGAAAATTCACAGGATTATTCTTTGCTTGAAACGGATGTTACCGTCATTTTGAATGAACTGTTTTCCAAAAGTGCCTTCAAAGGCAACAGACACGTTTGAGCTGTGATACAGGCTATTCTTTCCCGATACTTTTTTCTATAACATAAACTTCGTAACAAAGTTATCGAGAGGAAGCAAACGCTCAGGAAATTCATGCTGAATGAGATTTTCTCTGTCGTCTACCAATTTTATAAAGAAAATAATCTTTTAATCCGTAATAGTGATAAGAGAATAAGACTCATATCCTATCTTTGGTCTGAAGTATAGAATTCTATAAATGGTTAGTGTTAAACAAGATTCATTCGTTGGTAAATGAGGGCTCGTTCCATGCCGTAAGGAAGGTTTAATTAGAAGAAATTTTCTGGTTTCATATAATTGTTTGTTAGTTTGTTATAGTTATTAAAGATAGTAATTTCTCTATAAAAGAGAAAGAAAAAGAGGAACAATTAATAAGCCAACACTTATTTATAAATTGAAGCAAAAATGAATATCAAGGAGAAAACAGTATTTCATATATGCCGACATAAAGAGTTAGCCAACATCCTAAAAGAAGGAGAAATATTCTACACTGATAGATTCACTCTAGAACCATATCATAAGGATGGAAAAAATCAGAAGGAAATTTCAGCCGAAAGAGCCAGAATTAAAGTAGACCCCAACCTACCCATACGAACAAAAAGCATGCATATATGTCTAGAGAAAGATTTAGAAAAGTGGAAGAATAAACTCATAACTGCCAATCATAAGTGGTATCGCATTTTTAAACTCAGTGCTACAGGAAAAGTATTTTGGGCAGACAGTTATGAATATGATGATGCCAATTATGCAAAATATTGGCAAGGCTGCGATCCCAATTCCGAAGAAGCACGGATTGAAGGGTTATTTCAAGGAGAATACCAAATTCTTGAAACAATTGAGAAAAAAGGATGAATAAGCAGAACAGCTATATTTATTTTAAAATTTCTATATTCAGAACTCCCAAACATAGTATTTTCAATATTGCAAATAACAAATAAAGATTGGCGTCATTGGTGAGCACAAGAATTTACCGATAGTGCAGGAAGCTTTGAAAAAAACGAATTTCACACGATTATCCTTTGCTTGAAACAGATGCTACCACCATTTTGAAAGAACTGCTTTCCAAAACTTAGCATTTACAGTAAATTGAAAAGTGCCTTCAATAATAACAGACATGCTTAAACCGTGATACAGACTATTCTTTTCTTTCCCGATATTTTTTTCGGAACACAAACTTCGAAACTAAATTATCGAGAAGAAACAAACGCTCAGGAAATTCATGCTGAATGAGATTTTTTCTGTCGTCTACCAATTTTATAAAGAAAACAATCTTTTAATCCGTAATAGTGATAAGAGAATAAGGCTCATATCTATCTTTGGTCTGCAGTATAGAATTCTATAAAGAAATGGTTAGCGTTAAACAAGATCCATTCGTTAGTAAACGGGAATTTTTCCATGCCGTAAAGAAAATTTAATTGGAAGAAATTTTCTAAATTCATATTGTTGATTGTTAGTTTATTATTTATGAAAGACAGTGATTTTTCTTTTATTTTTTTACAAAACCATTTCCAATTAGAATATATGTACTTAAAATAAATTTAGATTCACAACCTAATTGAAATTAAATATTACACAATGAAAAATTAAAATATTGATCAACATTATCCAACATAATATTCTATTCAAGAAAGAAAACTGAAATATAATCTATTACCACATTTATAAATCAAAGATTAAAATACAATGAAGAACTTCCGATTAACATCTTCAACAGATAAACGCACAACAACTATTAAAAAAAATATTATTGGTTCTTTTTTAATAAAAGGGTGTAGTATTATAATTTCTTTGATGCTTGTACCAATAACACTAGGCTACGTTTCATCCGAACTTTATGGAATTTGGCTTACATTATCATCCATTATGATGTGGATAAGTTTTTTTGATATTGGATTTACCCTAGGACTAAAAAACAAATTAACAGAAGCCATTACATTAAACCAATGGGAAAAAGGGAAATCTTTAGTGTCAACAACATATTTCATCATGATTTTGATATTTATACCATTATGTATTCTTCTAATCATTGCCATTCCATACATTGATTGGGCATCATTTTTAAATATAAATAAAATATACAACCATGATATCATCAAGACCCTATATGTTTTAGTTGCATGTTTTTGCTTACAAATGATTGTTAATATCATCTCAACAGTTGTATCTGCCTATCAAAAAGTTGCATTATCAGCTTCATTTCCTGTGATTGGCAATGCTCTATCTCTTATTGTTATCTATTTACTAACCCAATTATGCCCACCTTCATTATTCAATCTCGCTATAGCTATTTCTATAATGCCTATAATTGTTATGTTTTTTTTCTCTATATTTCTATTCCGGCATCGCTTTCGTCGTGTTTCTCCCAATATTAAATACATAAAAAGCACATATATTAAAGACTTATTCAATTTAGGACTAAAGTTTTTTATTATTCAAATTCAAATAGTAATATTATACCAATGCACAAATATACTAATTTCAAAAGTTTCTGGTCCTGATGAAGTTACAGCTTATAATATCGCTTATAAATATTTAGGAATAGCTATGATGGCTTATACAATCATGTTGTCACCTTTATGGCCTGCATTTACAGATGCCTATACCAAACAAGATTTCAAATGGATGAAAAACACATACAAAAAAATGTCAAAGGTTTGCATTCTATTGATTTTAGCTCTCATTTGTATGATTTTTGGCTCTTCATTTGTATACCAATTATGGATTGGAGACAAAGCTAACATTCCATTTATTATGACTTTAATTGTTGGTGTTTATATGATGATTCACTCTTGGAACTCTTTGCAAGTACAACTAATTAATGGAATTGGAGCTATCAAATTGCAATCCTATATAACATTAATAGGAATTATTTTACATATCCCTCTATCTTTTTTATTAGGGAGATACATAGGTGCTATAGGAGTACTCTGTTCTATGATTATTATAAATATTATATACTCATGTTTTTTTACAATACAAATTCGAAAAATACTCAATCAAAAAGCAATTGGAATATGGTTGAAATAATAAATATATAATTGTTACTTTAACTATATAAGAACATTTAAGTATATATGAAAGAAAGAGAAACTTATATTGATATCGCCAAAGGAATAGGTATTATTTTAGTTGTTATAGGGCATCTTCATGGGATAAATCACATAATACATGACTTCTTTTATCTTTTTCATATGCCACTTTTTTTTATAATATCTGGCTATTTGTACAACCATAACAACATAATTCCATTAAAAACATTCATAAAACACAAAATAAAACGCCTAATAATACCTTTTCTATTTTTTTGGCTAGGTCCTTGTTTGATATTATCCACACGACTCAACAATCCATTAAAATACGACTGGTTTTCATGGGTTACGCATGAAAGTTTTTTTGATTCCCCTATTTGGTTTTTATGGGTGTTATTTGGAGTTTGCTTAATATTTAAATTCATTACTCGATATAAGATTACAATATGTTCATTATTAGCCATAACAACTTATTACATAGGAACAAGATTTCACATTCCACTCTTTATTGATACCATTTTTCTTTGTTTATTTTATTATTCCATAGGAAATGCTTTTCGCAACCATTTACGAGATATTTTACAATTAAGTAGTAAAACATACTATTGGATAGCATTTATACTGTTAGCTGCACAAGTTATTTTTGAGAAATCTCAAATAAACTATCGTAGTTTTGAATTTGAAAATATCAATATGATTACACTAGTAACCTGTGCTATACTAGGTTCTTATATAACAATTGTTTTATCCCAAAAGATACACGGCATTGCAGCTTATATACTTACATTCATAGGACAAAATACAATGCTCATTATTTGTACACATACATTATTCATACATTTTCTTGAAACCATCACAACTAAATACTATAATTTAGGAAACCATCCACATATCATATTTTTATTATTAATTCCAATTTACATATTTCTTATTCCACTAAGCAATAGATATTTAACTTTTTTATTCGGAGGTAAAAAATGAATCCATTTTTCAATCTACTCAATTTCTTACATAAAATAAAAGGAAAAATTACCTACAGGCATTGGAGATATAACCTTAGATATCTCGGGTATTGTGGTGCAAATGTAGAATTCAAAAATCCTGTTCCAACATGTGCTGCAAAAATATATCTATATGATAATGTACACATATATGATAAAGCTACATTTATATTATCAGGAAACGGGAAATTCATTATGAAAAAGAACTCGGGAGCAGCTCAAGGATTAACCGTTATTACAGGTACACATGGTTTCAAATTAGGAGAATGGTCCATGAAATATGTACAATCACGAGAACTTGATGTAGAAAAAGACATCCTTGTAGAAGAAGATGTTCGTATTGGGGCAAATGTAACTTTATTATCAGGAGTTACACTAGGACGCGGTTCTATAATTGGAGCAGGATCCGTAATATCCCGTAGTATTCCCCCCTATGCCATAGTACAAGGAAATCCAGCTGAAATCGTATCATATAAGTTCCGCCCAAAAGAAATAATAGAACATGAACGTCAACTTTATAGTAAAGAAGATAGATTATCTTACGATTTATTATACAGTAATTATGAAAAATTTATAAATAGAAAAGGAAATTCACCCACTATAAACACCCCTCCCCCAAAAAATACATTAACATCTCAAAATAATATAGATGATTATCGCAATATATTTGCATCATGTTTCCATTGCTCCATTAATGATGTAAATACATTGCAATATAAAGGTTGTGAAGAATGGGATTCAGTCGGACATTTGATTTTAATAGATAATTTAGAAAAGACATTTAATATAACTATTAATCCAACAGATTTTCAAGAAATAGATTCATATCAACACGGTATCGAAGTTTTAAAAAAATATGGCATTGATTTCAATAAAAAAGAGACAATAAATAATGTCACCTTCCCTAATATATTATTCGATTTCAGTTCTTATACAAAAAATATAGCACTAACTGATGGAACAAGAGAAATTAGCTATCAAGAAATAGATAATTATGCAAAAAAGTTTTCTGTAGCACTACACCAAAAATCCTTAGCTATAATCTTAACCAATAATACATTTGGCAGTATTATTTGTTATATTGCATGCATAAAAAATAATATACCTGTAATTCTTTTAGATTCACAAAAAGAAGATGAAATTATAAAAACATTCTGTCAAAAATATCAACCTCAATACCTTATATTACCTCAAGCAAACACTAACAAATATGAAGGGAAACTCCTTTTTTGTATAGAAGATTATAAAATTATTGAATTATCTTCTATGCCATATCCTATTAATAAAGATTTATCATTACTTTTAACTACATCAGGTAGTACAGGAAGTCCCAAACTTGTACGACTTACACAGAAAAATATACAATCCAATGCTATTTCGATTGCCACATATTTAAAATTAACTTCACAAGAACGACCTATCACTAGCTTACCTATGAATTACTCATACGGATTAAGCGTTATCAACAGTCACTTATTAGTAGGAGCAACTATTATCGTCACACAAAGTTCTGTTGTAGAATCTAATTTTTGGCGATTAGTGAAAGAACTAAAGGCAACATCCATCTCAGGAGTTCCATACACATATGAACTACTCAAAAAAATGAAGATCGTAGAAATGGATTTGCCTTCGCTTAAAACATTTACACAAGCTGGTGGAAAAATGCCTGTAGAAAATATACTATACTTTGCAAACCATCTAAAAGCCCAAAACAAACAATTAATTGTCATGTATGGACAAACAGAGGCAACAGCTCGAATGAGTTACACGCCATGGGAATATGCCATCAGCAAAGCTGGCAGTATCGGTAAAGTAATTCCCAACGGAACACTTTCAATAGAAATTGATGGACGAACGATTACAGAAGCAAATAAAGTTGGAGAACTAGTTTACAAAGGTAATAATGTATCAATGGGATATGCACTATCACATATGGATCTTTCTAAGGACGATGAAAATAACGGTGTACTTCATACTGGTGATTTAGCACAATTTGATAATGATGGATTCTTTTACATAGTCGGACGCATGAAAAGATTTGTCAAAATATTTGGCAACAGAGTGGGACTAGACGAATTAGAACAACTACTTTTTACTCAATTTGGGCAAGTTGTATGTATAGGAAATGATAAACATATCATAATTATTACAGAAAATACAAGTGTGGATGAAAATCAAATTCTCAAATATGTCACAAAGAAAACGCATTTAAATCAAAATGTATTTTCCGTAAAAAAAATACAAAAAATACCACGCTCTGAATCAGGGAAAATATCAGTTAAAAAATTAGAATTACAATATCTAAAAGATTAAACTAATAATGAATATTTCATTTTTCTATAATAAATATCTCATTTTTTTATTAGCATTTTTCTCCCCAATGATTATATCTATTGGTGGAGAAATATCGCCTAGTTTTTTATTTATTCTAGGAACTGCACCATTATGGTACAAATATTTAAATGTTAAAAAAGATCGCCTATTACAAAAATTCATCAAACCTTTTTTAATCATTTTAATTGTTCAAGCTCTTTGGATACCATTTGCACACACAGATTTATTCATCCAAATAAAAGGGATACTCATTACATTATCTGGTTTATTCCACTTCGCATATTATTATTTGGTATATAAACATAATCCACAGGTCATTAAATGGGGTATTTTAGGAACGTTTCTCTCCTCTTTTATTTTTACAAACATACTTGCAGAAATAGCTGGAGGAGAATTTGGTCTATGGAAATTTCAAATTTTCCCACGAATAATTCTTGGAATTTTATCATTATACATATGGTTCTGCCACAAAAAATGGATATTGCATATTGCACCTTTTGTCTTAATTGGAGTAGGTGCATTAGGATTGGCCACAGGAGCTAGAAGTGCCGGATTAATTCCATTTATGACTGGTATAATTATTTTTGTATTACAATTAAATAAAACAATCAAAACGAATCAAATTAAAAAATATTTAATTACAGGTGGAATCATTTTTTATGGTGCATATGTCTTCATTTATGTTCCAGGAGTTATTAATGGAAGTATAACAGGAGGAAACACTCACCAGCTAAAAAATATAGACAATCCATACAACCCTCTTAATCTTATTATGATGGGGCGAACAGATTCTGTTATACCATTCATTGCTTTCCTTGACAAGCCATTTACAGGATGGGGTTTTTTCACTAAAGACCCACAAGGAAAATATCACCGTATAGAAAACAAACTTATAAATAATGAAAGAAAATCCGATTCTAGTTCATATGCTCAAGCTAATATTCCCGGACATAGTGTATTAGGCTATTACGCATGTTCATATGGCATTATTGTTCTAATATCACTATTAGTATTGATAGGCAAAACATGGAAATTTTTATACTATTCTCTCCTTATACATGATAAATATCTACTTTATCGAGTTTATTGTACAATTAGTATAACATGGAACTTTTTGTTTTCTCCTATTGCTCACTTTAAATGGTTACCATCAACAATGGCATTAATTGTAGTATTTTCAACCATTTCATACAAAAGATATCAAAGATACAGAAAATTAACTTCAAAAAAAGTGACATTAGCACAATTGCATATTTCACCCTTAGATTTAAAAACTCAAAATTAAGATTCTTTATTCAAAGATTATTCTAATCTGTTTATTTATCATCATCACAATAATATGGAAGTTATCAAACTTTGTAATACTAAACAATGCACACATTGTGGTGCATGTATCAATATATGTCCTCAAGATGCTATTTCATTCAGTAAGCCCAATATTTATGGTGATATTCAACCGGTTATTAATCCAACCAAATGTATAAGTTGCAAATTATGTACACAAAAATGTCCTCAGTTAAATACTTCTTTGTCCTTTCAGAAAAACCCTATAATATACTACGCAGGATGGGGAAAACATTTTCGAAAACAAGGTAGTTCAGGAGGAGTATTTGGAGAATTAGCCTATGCTTTTTTACAACAAAAAGGAATAGTTGTAGGGGCTGCTTATCAACAAGATGGAATATTGCGACATATATTTATAGAAAGAACTACAGATTTACATCTTTTATTTGGATCAAAATATGTAACCAGTGATACAGGAAAAATATATCGTCAAATAAAAGAAAAACTCAAAGAAGGAAAACACATTCTATTCTGTGGCACACCATGTCAAATCTCAGCACTATATTCAATAATACCAACAAAATATACAACAAATCTAATTACCATTGATCTTGTCTGCTGGGGAGCTCCATCACAAAGCATATATCAAGCATATATGAATAAGTTATCTAAGATCAAACAGGATAAAATGATAAAATATTCTTTTCGAATCTTAAATAGCAACAGACTTGATTTACGTGTCTCAAGCAAAACAAAGCAATATGTTTTAAAAAAAAGAGAACAAACATACTATGAAGCTTTCAGTAAAAATTGGGCTATGAAACCATCTTGTTATATGTGCAAATACAAAACAATTAAAAGATTAGCAGATATTACATTAGGAGATTACCATACAATTCACAAAGAAAAACCTATATTAAAAAAATGCATAAGCAAAGGAGTTTCTCTTATTATTCTCAATACAGAAAAAGGAAAAAGATTTATCAATACATACAAAACTAATTTAGTACTATTCGAAAAGACAGAAGAACAAAGTATTAACACTAATATTAGTCTCCGTGAGACACAAACTATGCCTAAAGAGCATGATATATATTGCCAATTAATGATGAATGAAAAAGTTTCATTAGATAAAATCAACGAACATTTTATGTTTAAAGGTTTAACACTTACAAAATTCAGAACTAATAAAATTGGTATTATAATACTCGATTTAATAAAAGACATTAAGCAATATCTCAAACGATGAAAATTGGAATCATAACATTTACGGTAGACAACTTTGGTGCACAATTACAAGCATATGCATTACAAAGTGCACTAAATGATTTAGGATATGACGCTGAAATCTGCGACGTATCAATTGAAGCTGCATCTGCAAAAATAAGAAAAAAAGCCAAAATTAAAGAATTCATATCAGGACTATTTAGCAGAGACTTCTTAACAACCATAAAAAAGGTTCAAAAAAAAGCAAGTAAAACCAAGTCTAAAATAGACAAAGGAACAGGAATTGGATTCACTGAATTTAAACATACATTTCTAAAAAAATCCAGATTATATACAGCCAATGAATTACGGAAAGGAATCACTAAATACGATTGCTATATAACCGGATCTGATCAAGTTTTTAATTACACGATGTCATCCATTTTAGATATATATTTCCTAAATTTTACTAACAAAAGAAAGATATCATATGCCGCAAGTTTTGGAGTAACATATATTCCTAATTCTCTAAAAAAAACATATAAACATTATATCAATAATCTTGATGCTATAAGCATCAGAGAAATTCAAGGAGTAAAAATAGCCCAAGAACTAACCTCAAATCCTATAAGCCTTGTTGTCGATCCAACTTTTTTATTAGATAAAGAAAAATGGAATAAAATATTTGATCCATTATACTCAAAACCAAACAGGTATATTTTTGTTTATGACCTAATAGATTCCGACTATTTAACAAAGTATGCCCTATTTTTATCAAAAACATTAAATGCTGAAATTGTTTCTGCTGCAGGAAAAACACCTCAGCAATTTGTTTATCTTATTGCCAACGCTTTACACGTTGTCACAACTAGCTTCCACGGAACAGCCTTAAGTATAAACTTTGGAACAAATTTTACAACAATCTATAGAAGATCAAAAAAGTCAAACTCGCGAATGATAGATCTTTGTACACGATACGGAATGAAAGAACATCTTCTTTATGAAGGAGAATCTTTTAAAAACATTCCAACCATTAATAAATCCCAATACATACAACTCTTAGATTGTGATATACAAAAATCAATCGTCTTTTTACAAAAGAATTTATCATGAGCCTTAAAACAAAAACATTTTCATTATGGATAAAATGTTATATCTATAATAATGAATATATTCTATATCTAAAAAGAAATGTACGAAACTCCTTTATTTGCAATACAATATTACTAATTTCAATTCCATATCTTATTATAAGATGGTGTGGAATATATATTTATGAACAAATAATAGGAAAATACTTAATAGACAAAAAAATAAAAGCAGAAAATGATATAGAATTTCCACATGAGATTGCACTAGTTACTATTTCAAAAAATGAAGGTCCTTACATAAAAGAATGGATAGAATATCATAAACAAGTAGGTATAACTAAAATTTATTTCTACGACAATGAAAGTGAAGACAACACCCTCTCTATCTTAACTCCTTATATCACATCTGGTCTTGTTGAATATATAAAAATAAAAGGAAAGGCCAAACAATTAGAGGCATATAATCATGCAATATATCATTATAAAAATCAAAGTAGATACATGGCATTCATTGATATGGATGAATTCATCATGCCTCAAGAACCTTTTAAGCCTATTAACACTATTATTAATGAATTACTACGCAAAGCCCCTCTAGGAGCTGTTGGAATAGGAGTTAATTGGGCCCTATATGGTTCCTCATTTTTGGTACAAAAACCTCATGGGCTAATTATAGAGAATTTCATTCATAGAGGACGAAATAACCATTGGATCAATTTTCATATAAAAACAATTTGCAATCCTCGTTTTGTAAAAAAATATATTTCACCACATTATCCATTATACAAAATTGGTGCATATTCTATAAGCGAAGCTACCGGCAAAAAAATATATGGATGGTTTTGTCATTCTGTAGAATACAAGCATTTACGTATCAATCATTACTTCACTAAATCTAAAGAACAATACATACAAAAACGTAATCGTGGTTTAGGTGATAGACTAGGTCTTTATGATTTGAAAATGTTTACAACATACGATTTAAATGACATAAAAGACCAATCAATGGATATTTATTCTAAAGCTATAAAGGAAGTACTTAATATATAATAAAGCAATATGTATACGAAAAGTCTTCTTTTTCCGATATGTAATAATATAAAACAGCGTATATAAAATCAATTAAGTAATACAAAAACGCCATGCTCCCCAAAATATGCTTCATTACAACAGGAGACATCCAATCAATCGCTACTGCAAAACGCGCACTAGGTCTAGCTAACCCTCTTTCTGATTTAGGATGGAAAGTATTTATCATAATGGATGACACACATGAAAACCATCATAGAGTAAAACTTGAATGCGACAAGAGAACAGAAGTATTTTTTCTACATTACACATCAGCTTTTGATGAAATAAAAAAGAAAAATGCCCTTCTAAATAAAATTAAGCCAGATATTCTCTATATATGTGCATTTGTTTTTAGAAATATAGTAACCCCTCATTATAAATGTATTAAATTAGTAGAACATTCTGAATTACAATCTAAAATAAAAGGTATTAGTATTGGATCCAAACTCCGTTTTACAGTACAAGAATATATATCAACCATGTACTCAGATGGTTTACTAAACGCTAGCCAATATTTGCAACAGCATTTAAAAAAAATATCTTTTAAATTTGCCAAAAAGAATCTACCAATGCTATATTTTCCATACGCATACAATAAACAAATATGTCAAATAAGTGAAAAGCCAATTATACCTAAGTATGAAAATGATAAATTTTTTGTATTTCTAGGAAGTTTAGCAGAAAATTATGGAGCTTTCGTTATGATAAAAGCGTTTGAACTAATACATGCTGAATATCCTTCTTTCCATTTGTTATTACTAGGAAAAGGTCCTGATTATACAAAAGTTACTCAATACATAGAAGAAAAAGGATTAAAAGCATATATACATGCACAAGGTTTTGTAAAAGAAGAAGAGATTTCTAATTATTTCTCACTAGCTGATGCTTTTATTTCGCCTATGAATAATACGATACAAGATTGGGCTAGATGTCCAAGCAAATTATATATGTATCTTCCTTACCAAAAACCTATCATCACATGTAAAATAGGAGAACCTTATGAAATACTAAAAAGTAAAGGTGTTTATTTTGAACCATCTTCAGAAAAATCACTGGCAAATGTTTTAAGAGATCTTGCTCATAAAAATAATTGGACCCTAGATATAGACCCTCTTTTACATGAATGGAAACAAAGAGCAAATGAATTGAGTAATTGGTTAAAAACAAACTTTCATCAATGAATCTAATTTTTTTTCAAAACTGTATAAGCCCGCATCAAATTCCTTACATAAAGGAATGCTTAAACGATGACCGAGTAAAAAAAGTCATATTAGTTGTCCCTAGAATAGATTATACAGAAAGATTAGCTATGGGATGGGAAAACAACGACAATTTAATAAAAGACACAGGAATTAAATTATATCTGCGTCCAGAAGATATCACAATAAAACAACTCTTTCAATTACCTAATAGCTATTTTTTCTTTTCCGGTATTAGAGCAGACAAATATATTTTTAAATGGTTTCAGATGAGCATCAATTATAAAATTAAACGAGGTATTATAACTGAACCACCTAATGTATATAAAAGCAAACCTTTATGGTTACATTATATTCGTTTCTATCTTCAAGACAAGAAATTTATTCCATATATTAATTATGTTTTTGCATTTGGACCTTTAGCAGTTTCTTATTACAATTCATGGAGTAAAAAATGGAAAGTAATACCTTTCGCCTATTGTACAGCACCAAAAAAGGAATCAAAAGAAATAAAATACAACAACAATATAAATCTTGTATTCGTTGGTTCGCTGACTAAAAATAAAAATGTACAAGCAATATTTACTTCAATGCAGTCATTATCATCTAATACCAACCTGCATATTATAGGTGATGGCAATGAATATAATAACTTAAAAAAAACTGCAAACAGCAAACAAATAGAGAAACAAGTATTCTTTCATGGGAAACAAAGTATGGAAAAAGTACATTCTATGATTTTAGATTATGATATTCTAATTTTACCATCACATTATGATGGCTGGGGAGCAGTAATTAATGAAGCACTACAATCTGGATTATATGTCATTTGCAGTAATAAATGTGGGGCCCAAGCTCTTCTTACAGATTCTAAAATTGGTAAAGTTTTTAAAACACAAAAGGAACTATCGCAAATACTAAAAGAATGTTGTATCCATATAGAAGATATACGAAAAAACAGAGAAAAACGTTTATCATGGAGTAAAAATATTTCAGGAGAAAAAATCGCTAAATACTTTATTGATAATTTAGTTACCAATCAAACAATAACCGAACCTTGGAAAGAGAAAATATGAAAATTATACATTATATACCATCCATCGATCGATCATCAGGTGGAACTACTGCTTATATACAATTACTAGCCAATGAATTAGGTAAATTAACAGAACTACATATTGTATCCCATAAAGAGAAACATCCTATAAATATAAAAAATAGTACAATACATTACATTAACCCATCTGTACTAAACGGAATGAAAAAAGAATGGGAAGCACTTCTACAGGAAATACATCCTGATATAATCCACATAAATTGTTGTTGGATGCCAGGATGTGCCTTTACACAAAAATGGGCACAACAATTAGGTTATAAAGTAGTACTCACTCCTCACGGAATGTTAGAACCATGGATTATAAAACGCCATCATTGGACTAAGAAAATACCTGCTCTCTTACTCTATCAAAAACGAGCTATAATAAAAGCAGATTATCTTCATGCTACTGCAAAAAGTGAAAAAGAAAATCTATTAAAATTAGGCTATAACAATAAAATTGAAATAATAGCCAATGGAATAGAGGTAAAGAATATAGCTTTAAAAACTTCATGGAATAGAAAAAAAGAAATATTATTTCTTTCACGTATACACGTAAAAAAGGGTATCAACTTCTTGATAGAAGCTACAGCTAATTTAAAAACGGAATTACAGGGATATACAATCAACATTGCAGGAGAAGGTGAAGAAAGCTATATCAATGAATTAAAGCAATTAGCTTCTAAATTAGGTGTTGAAAATTTAATTCATTTCATAGGAGGTGTATACGGTGATAAAAAGTGGGAACTTTTTAAAAAAGCCGATCTGTTTGTTCTACCTACACACAGTGAAAACTTTGGTATAGTGGTAGCTGAAGCACTTGCATGTGGTACACCTGTCATAACTACCCAAGGAACTCCATGGCAAGAGCTGGAAAGTTATCATTGCGGATGGTGGACAGAAATAGGAACCGAAGCTACGACTAAAGCTCTCAAAGAATTTCTGCAATGTACAGAAACACAACTGGAGCAAATGGGAAAAAGTGGAAGAAAATTAATAGAAGAAAAATACTCATCACAAAAAGTTGCTCAAGATATGGTTGAACTATATAAAAAAGTTTGTCTATAAACATGGAACTCAACATAGCAGAAAACCGCAATCATCTGAACTACTCCAAATGGATCTATGTAAAACGTATACTGTGGACATTCGGAAAATTCTTTTTCCGTAATTCTCCCCGTATAGCTTTCGGATACAGAAATACGATACTACGCCTATTCGGAGCTAAAATAGGAAAACATGTCCATATCTACTCCTCCACCGTTATCTGGTTCCCGTGGAATCTGGAAATAGGCGATTGGAGTGCCATTGGAGAAGAAACCCTGATCTATAATTTAGGTAAAGTAACAATAGGAGAAAAAGCTACTGTCAGCCATCGGGTCCATGTATGTGCAGGCACACATGACTATACCGATCCGGCTCTTCCCCTACTACGTCCCGAAATCCGTATCGGCAATCAAACATGGATTTGCGCTAATACATTCATCGGTCCTGATATAGAGATTGGGGAAGGTGCTGTGATAGGCGCAGGTACAGTAATGGTGAAAGATGCAGAACCATGGGGAGTTTATGCAGGAAATCCGGCTAAATATATAAAAAAAAGAATATTAAAGAAATGAATATAGTTAAAAATAATTACATGGGGGGGGTAAAAACAAAGGTATTATTCTCTTAAAGTTCATTGCCGCCTTTTTAATAACTTATTCACACATGGGAATATTATTTCCTAAATACGGTAGCTTAGTTACCGGTGGGGCAATAGGTGACGGTTTATTCTTTTTCTGTTCCGGTTTTACTCTATTTATGGGAAGACAAGACGGCTTTCCGAATTGGTATAAAAGACGAATTAACAGAATTTATCCCACTATCATAATGTGGGCACTGGTATCGGCAGTAATTTTCAATTGGAATTGGCAAATCACAGACTTAATAACAACCCCTAAATATTGGTTTATACCATGTATTATGGCATATTATGTCATCTTCTATTTCATCCGTACTTATCTATTGAAGTATTTAAATCAAGTCTTTGGCATAGCTTTCCTGCTTGTGGCAATCAGTAGTTTTTGGGTATTAGATTTTAACCATTCGGTAATGTATGCCGCGGTTCCATTTATGAGAATATATTATTTTCTTTTTATGATGCTAGGCGCTATGGTAGCCATCAGAAAATACAAGGTTGTATCTCCTCTCAAGTCCGGAGGTTATGCCTTGGTAAGTCTTATTACATATTATGTACTTATGGGAATTTATAAAATAGATCCGTTCTTCTGTAAATTCCAGTTAATATCACTTATTCCGTTATTGAGTAGTATTTATTGGATATATAGATTTTGTGACACACCTCAGATTTATAAAATATTGGAATACAAATCAGGAGGAAAGTTTATTTATTTTATCTCAACTTTAACTTTGGAAATATATATGGTTCAATATGCCATCTTTACAGATAAACTCAATAACATATTTCCACTGAATATCATCATTATATATATCATCATATTTATTGCTGCATATCTGCTAAAATGCACAGCCCATCTTTTTTCACAGGTATTCAGCAATGAGCCTTTCAATAACAAAAATATATATCAAGTATAACGAAAGCTATTATGAATAATTCCATAGCTGCCATCATTCTTACATACAACGAAGAGAAACATATATCCCGTTGTATCAACTCGCTTAAAAATATCTGTGAGGAAATATTCGTCATCGATTCTTTCAGCAAAGACCGAACTGTAGAAATTGCGAAAGAAGCAGGAGCGCAAGTTTACCAAAATCCTTGGAAAAACTATGCGACACAGTTCAACTGGGGGCTGAAGAATTGTCCCATTACAACAGAATGGATATGGCGCATTGACGCTGACGAGTTTTTGGAGGGTAACTTGGGACCTGCCATGAAAAAAGCATTGGCGGAATGTAACAATGAGGTAAATGGAGTATACGTCCGCAAGCGTATAGATTTTATGGGCAAGCCTCTGTTACACGGGGGATGGTATCCTTCTTACCACCTGAAAGTATGGCGAAGAGGACATGGGGAGTGTGAGAACCGATGGATGGATGAACATATCCGCATCTTCAGTGGAACAACAATCACAGTGGAAGAGGGGAATCAAGTGGACGCCAATTTGAATGATCTGACCTGGTGGACAGAAAAGCACAATGGATATGCTACACGGGAAATGGCGGATATGCTGATGATGGAATACGGACTGGACGACAGAGGCAAAGAAGTACAGGCCAAGTTTTGGGGTACAGAGGAACAGCGTAAACGGTGGCTGAAAGTGAAATATATAAAAGCACCGCTATTCTTACGGCCATTTATCAATTTCAATATACGCTACATTCTGAAAGGGGGATTTTTGGATGGAAAAGAGGGCTTTATGTGGCACTTTTTACAAGGTTTCTGGTATCGTTTCCTGGTAGATGCCAAAATTTATGAAATAAAAAAACGCTTTGGATGGAATGACAAGAGAATCAAGGCATTCATAAAAGAAACGTATTTAGATAAATAACCACTTACATTATAAAAGCATCAACACTATGAAAGTTTCAATTATCACTTCCTGCTACAATCGGGAAGCCACTATTCGTGGAGCAATAGAAAGTGTGCTGGAACAGGATTATCCCTACATAGAATACATTGTGGTGGACGGAGCTTCGAAAGATAACTCGCTGGCTGTCATCAATGAATATAAAAACGGGATAGATACAATTATTTCCGAACCGGATAAAGGTATGTATGAAGCGATTAACAAAGGAATACGTGCAGCAACAGGAGATATTATCGGTCTGATTCACTCCGACGATTTCCTGTTTTCATCTCACACCATCTCCGACATAGTGAAAACATTCGAGGAACAAGATGCGGATATGATATACGGCAACGGAGTCTTTGTAGATTATGACGACACCAACCAGATGATACGAAACTGGATAAGCGGACGGTACAGTAAAGAGAATGTAAAAAACGGATGGCTCCCACTCCACCCCACTGTCTATATAAAGAAGGAGTGCATGGATAAATGGGGACTTTACGACGAAAGTTATAAGATAGCCGCCGACTCGGATTTGCTGGTGCGCTATCTGTATGAAGCCAACCTGAAAGTATATTACCTGAACAAATACATCGTGAAAATGAGAATGGGGGGACTTTCTACTGATGCAGGAAAAAGCAAACTGAAATGGGCGGAGGACTTGAGAATGTATAAAAGTCACGGAATAAAACCCATCTCGGCACTGAAAGGCAAAATTCTTTCAAAGATTCCACAGTTTATTGAAGCCAGACTGCCATGGAGTGAAATACCGGAAGCAGAGGAAGAAAGCCTGATACAACCTGCCGCCGCAAATAAAAAAGAATGAAAATACGTTTACTAGTTCTAACCTTGCTGATTATCGGAGTTCATCAGCATATACAAGCACAATATATGCTGGGAACTACCGGTATGATGAATATTCCTACCGCCGACAGGCAGAAGCCGGGAACTGTGATGTTGGGAGGAAATTATCTGCCCAAACAGATGATGCCTACACGATTCGACTACAACACAGGAAATTACTTTGTGAGCATCAGTTTCTTTTCCTTTCTGGAGCTTGCCTATCGGGAAACTTTAATAAAAGGGGACTATATATCATCCAAGCCTAAATACAATCAGCAGGATCGTTCCTACTCCATCCGGCTGTGTGTGTGGAAAGAAGGAAAGTTTCTGCCGGGAATAGCACTGGGAGCCAATGATCCGATAGCGGATAAAGGAGCCAACACTTTTCAATCTTACTATGGAGTGATAACGAAAGGATTCCATCTGGGAGGAGAGCATTATCTCTCGGCTTCTTTGGGATATTATCTGGAAGGCGGGAAGAACAGTAATACCAAATGGTTCGGCAATAAATACAAAGGTGTATTCGGAGGGATAAGCTATATACCCGCTTTCTGCAAAGAGTTGAAGATGATGGCCGAATATGACTCGGACGGGGTGAATGTGGGAGCAGCTGTCAGGCTGTGGAAACATTTGTCCATGCATGCTTTTACCCACGATTTTACTTGCGTATCGGGTGGTATACGCTATGAGTGTACCCTAATACATTGACGCAATGAGCAAATATTTAATAGCAATCCTCCTTTCGGCATGGAGCATCTCCCTCCGGGCACAAGTGGCCGAAAAACTACAGCAACTGGGAATGGAGAACATACAAACGGTAACGGAGGTGAACGGCAACACAACGATTGCTTTTGAAGATAATGTATATAGAGGTACTTACCGGGGAATAGGCAAAGCCATCGAAGCAGCCATGGAAGGAATGTACGGGGGAAATCTGCAAATGGTGGTGTTGAAGCACAGTATCCCCCAGCTATGCATTACGCTGAGCGATAAGGTGATAACCGAATATAAAGAGAAACAGATTACCATAGGGGAAGTGTACCGACAGATGGGAATCAGTTATGATACCGATGAAGCGATGGAGGTACTGAAAAAGACACACCGGACACTCAATTCATCGGCAGGGAAAGTAGACATTGTGGTCTATCCGGAAGTAAAACTGGAAAACTCCAGCTTTGACCGACTTTATACTTACTATGTCAACCTGGCTCCAGCCGTAGAAATGGCTTTATGGAAAGGGGCAGAACTGACAGCGCAAGTGGTATTCCCGGTAGCGACCAACCTAAAAGGACAATATAAGAAGATACGTCCCGGAGTGATTGCACTGTCGCAAGAGTTTTGCTTCGGCAAAGGATTTTTGGGGCGAGTAACCGCAGGAAACTTTACCAACAACCGCATGGGGGCACAAGCGGAGATGAAATACCGCACAGCGAATGGCAGACTGGAACTGGGAGCTGTGGCAGGAGCTACCGTGCAATCTGTGCTGATCGACGACGAAGGATGGTATATCAGCCGGAAACTGCGGATGAATGCCGCACTGAAAGCATCTGTGTATGAACCTCGCTTCAATTTGCAATTTGATTTGCAAGCTGCACGTTATCTATATGGGGATTATGGAGTAAGAGGCGACTGCACCCGCCATTTCGGAGAATATGCCATCGGCGTGTATGGAATGTATACTGATGGGGAAATAAACGGAGGATTCCATTTTGCCATCCCTCTGCCCGGCAAGAAGTGGAGCCGTAACCGGGGGGTGCGTGTCAGGCAAGCGGATTATTTTGCCATGGAATACAGTATGGAATCCTGGGGCAGATATGCGGATGAAAAAATGGGGGAAACTTATCGCACCCGACCTGATGAGAACCGGAGTAACCGGTTTTTCCAACCGGAATATATACGCTATTTCCTGATAAAGGAAGCAAATAAATAGATTACTAATTTTTAAAAACGAAGAAAAATGAGAACAAGCAAGTTTTTTAAAACAGGTTTGCTGCTGTTTGTAGCAAGTTTGGGGTTAATAAGCTGCGGGGATGACGACAAAGAACCGGAAATTGTAGTTGACCCTGTAAGCGAAAATGTGGAATATTACATTGAAGGTAAAGTAGTAGCGGATAATGCCGCACTGGACGGAGTCAGCGTAACAGCGGGAGAGGCTACCGCAACCACAGACGAAAACGGTCAATATTCACTGACGGTAAAAGATAAGAAAACTTATACGGTGAGCTTTGCCAAGGAGGGATATAGAACTGTTTCTGACGCATCAGTAGAAATAGCTAACAACGCTACCAACAGAAGTCTAGTAACACTGAACGTGACTATGAGCAAGGAAGGCGTGGCTGTAGCTGTTGATCCTGAAAGTGATAAAGTGATTACAGAAAAAGGAGAAGGGGAAACAGAAGATGCCCAGACCGTATTGACTATTCCCGCCGGTGCCGTATCAACCGCTACCGATGTAACTCTTACTCCGTATCTGGAAGCTGTTGCAACCGATGTGACTCCGGGCAGTAAGGAAGAAGCGATTCCCATGACTAATATTGCTATCAGTTCCAGCCAGGATGCAGCCTTAAATCAGGATGTTACCTTGTCTGTAGCCAATGCTAGTTCCAGCGATTATTATTTTGACGAAGTAGAGGTATACGAAAAGACTAACGCACGTGCTATCGGTGACTGGAAGAAATATGCCGACGCCGCTTTTGATAAAGCGACCAACAGCTACATAGCTGCCATCAAAAAGGGAAGTTCACTGAATAAGGATTATTCTATCCGTGTAAAGAGTGAAAAGAATGTCAGCGAAACCAAGAACGATGAAATATTGAAAGAAGACAGCTACAGTAACGCAGGAAATATGAGCGCTACTACTTATGATATTCCTTATACTGCCAAATTAGGATGGGAAATCTCTGCATCCGGACTGGATGAAGGCGCTCTTTCATTGGTGAAAGCTGCCATAGCCGCACAAGAAGGTGGATCGGAAGGTGTATACACCGTAAACAAGACCTTTACAGCCCACGTAAGCGGTGACTATATTCTGTATTTCTCTTGCAAAGCCAAATATGTAGAAAAAGAGTACACTTTCTCTATTGCCGGTAAAAAGGTTACTGTAAAAGTTAAACATTATCTGGGAGTGGAATTTGTTTATACCAACCAAAGTTCAAGTATGCATGGTGGTGGCACTATAGGCTAAAACAATCTTTTCAATTAATACAAAATATGAGTAAAAAAGTAGCATTGATTTCAGGTATCACAGGTCAGGACGGTTCGTTCCTGGCCGAGTTCCTGATAGAAAAAGGATACGAAGTACATGGTATTCTGAGACGTTCTTCTTCATTCAACACCGCACGTATAGAACATCTGTATCTGGACGAATGGGTGCGGGATATGAAGCAGAACCGACTGGTGAACCTGCATTGGGGGGATATGACGGACAGCAGCTCACTGATACGCATCATACAGTCTGTACAACCTGACGAGATTTATAATCTGGCCGCACAAAGCCATGTAAAAGTAAGCTTCGATGTGCCCGAATACACAGCGGAAGCGGATGCGGTAGGTACGCTGCGTATGCTGGAGGCGGTACGTATATTGGGACTGGAAAAGAAAACCAAGATTTATCAGGCATCTACTTCGGAACTTTTCGGACTGGTACAGGAAGTTCCTCAGAAAGAGACAACTCCTTTCTATCCCCGTTCTCCATACGGAGTAGCCAAGCAATATGGTTTCTGGATAACCAAGAATTACCGCGAAAGCTATGGCATGTTTGCCGTAAACGGCATTTTGTTCAATCACGAAAGTGAACGCCGGGGCGAAACTTTTGTTACCCGGAAAATTACCCTGGCGGCAGCACGCATCGCACAAGGATTCCAAGATAAACTGTACTTGGGGAATCTGAATTCCCTGCGCGACTGGGGATACGCCAAAGACTATGTGGAATGTATGTGGCTGATTCTGCAACACGATACACCCGAAGACTTTGTTATCGCCACCGGAGAATATCACACTGTACGCGAATTTGCCACCCTTGCTTTCAAGGAAGTGGGCATCGACCTGCACTGGGAAGGTGAAGGTGTGAACGAGAAGGGTATTGACACAGCTACAGGCAAGGTGCTGGTAGAGGTGGATCCCAAATATTTCCGCCCGGCAGAGGTGGAACAATTACTGGGAGATCCTACCAAAGCCAAAACGTTACTGGGATGGAATCCCCGCAAGACTTCATTTGAGGAACTGGTGGGAATCATGATGAAACACGATATGAAATTCGTGAAGAAACTCCATCTTAAAGCAAGCTGTTAAATCATTAGTTAAAATTTCAATGGAGAAATCAGCCAAAATTTATATAGCAGGGCACCACGGACTCGTGGGCTCCGCTATTTGGCGTAACCTGCAAGAAAAGGGCTACACCAACCTGACCGGCAGAAGTCACAAGGAACTGGACTTACTGGACGGGGTTGCCGTAAAGGACTTCTTTGACCAAGAAAGACCGGACTATGTAATCCTTGCCGCCGCCCACGTGGGAGGTATCATGGCAAACAGTACATACAGGGCGGACTTTATCTATAAGAACCTGCAAATACAACAGAACGTGATAGGAGAAAGCTTCCGTCACGGAGTGAAGAAATTATTGTTTCTGGGAAGTACCTGCATTTATCCCAGAGACGCACAACAGCCTATGAAGGAGGATGCTCTCCTCACCTCCCCGCTGGAATATACGAATGAGCCATACGCCATCGCCAAAATAGCGGGTCTGAAAATGTGCGAGAGTTTCAACTTGCAATATGGTACTAACTATATCGCTGTTATGCCTACGAACCTGTACGGTCCCAATGATAATTTCAATCTGGAACGCAGCCATGTGCTGCCTGCCATGATCCGGAAAATACATCTTGCCAAATGCTTGAACGAAGATAACTGGGAGAACATACGCTATGATCTGGACATGCGTCCGGTGGAAGGTATAAACGGAGAGAGCAGAACAGAGGAGATACTGGCTATCCTGAAAAGCTACGGTATCAGCAAGGACGGGGTGGAACTGTGGGGAACAGGCACGCCACTGCGCGAATTCTTATGGAGTGAGGAAATGGCGGATGCCAGTGTATTCATCATGGAGCATGTGGACTTTAAAGATACTTACCGTCCCGGCACAAAAGAGATACGCAACTGCCACATCAACATCGGTACGGGAAAAGAAATCTCCATCGCCGGCCTGGCTCATCTGATAGTAAAGGAGACGGGATATAAAGGCAACATTACATTCAATCCGGAGAAACCGGACGGCACCATGCGCAAACTGACTGATGTGACCAAATTGCACGAATTGGGATGGCATCACAAAATAGACATAGAGGAAGGGGTGCACAAGATGTACCAATGGTATCTGGAATATAAAAAGAAATAAAGAACATACGCGTTATGGAAACTCATATCGTTATCATGGCAGGCGGCATAGGAAGCCGCTTCTGGCCCATGAGTACGCCGGAATGTCCCAAACAGTTCATTGATGTGACGGGATGTGGCAAAAGCCTGATCCAACTGACAGTGGAACGCTTTCAAGGGTTGTGCATTCCGGATAATATATGGATAGTGACTTCGGAAAAGTACAAGGAGACAGTAAGGAAACAATTGCCATCTGTGCCGCCTCATCATATACTGACGGAGCCGGTTGCACGTAACACGGCACCCTGCATCACATACGCTTGCTGGAAAATCAAAAAACACCACCCTCACGCCAATATTGTAGTGACTCCTGCGGATGCATTGGTTATCAATACGGATGAATTCCGCCGGGCGATAGCCAAGGCACTGCTGATGACAGATCAAAGCAAGGCCATTGTAACCATAGGTATCAAACCTTGCCGCCCGGAAACAGGATACGGATATATAGCCGCAGGAGAAGAGGTGGATCAGGATATAAGGAAAGTGGATGAATTCAAAGAGAAACCGGATTTGAAAACGGCACAGCAATATGTGGACGCCGGGAATTATTTCTGGAATGCAGGGATTTTTGTATGGAATGTAAAAACCATAGAAGAGGCTATACGCCGTTATGCACCGGGCATCGCCGAGGTGTTCGACAGGATTTATCCGGAGTTCTATACCGAAAGGGAAAAAGAAACCATAGAAGAGCTGTTCCCTACTTGTGAAAGTATATCCATAGATTATGCCGTAATGGAAAAAGCGGAACGGATTTATGTATTGCCGGCAGAGTTCGGATGGTCTGATCTGGGCAGTTGGGGCTCATTACATTCCTTGCTGCCCAAAGATAACCGGAACAATGCCATCGTAGGCGAAAATATCCGATTGTATGAATGTAATAACTGCATTGTACACACACCGCATTTGAAACAAGCGGTGATACAAGGACTGGACGGATATATCATAGCCGAGAAAGAGGGAACCCTGCTGATATGCAAACTGGCAGAGGAGCAGCGTATTAAAGAATTTTCGAAAGCATAAGGAATGATTATAGCAGTTGATTTTGACGGCACAATAGTGGAGCATAAATATCCCGAAATAGGCAGGGAACTACCCTTTGCCATAGAAACGCTGAAAAAACTACAACAGGAACGACACCGCCTTATTCTGTGGAGTGTACGGGAAGGTAAATTATTACAGGAGGCCGTGGATTTCTGCCGGAAGCGTGGATTGGAATTTTATGCCGTAAACAGCAATTATGCGGAAGAAACCCTGGAAAGTGATCATTATTCCAGAAAACTGAAGGCGGATTTGTTTATTGATGACCGCAATCTGGGAGGACTGCCCGAATGGGGGATGATTTACAGAATGATCCATGACAAATGGGGATACGAAGATATTTATCAAAGTTCAGATAATAAAGAAGAGAATAAAAAGCGAAGCTTTTGGAAGATACTTTTTTCCAAGATGTAGAATCCCCGCTTCCGAATGTAGTGATACAGGGGGAAGCCCATAAGAAAACTAATGTTAGATCAGAGGTAAGTACTGTTATCAGCGGATAACGGAAACTTACGAAGTAGTGTTGGTGATACCCGCCTGGGAAGGTAGGTATCACCTTTTTTTGATCTATACCATTAGTATTTGAATACTTGTTCTTTTCCGGGTTCTATGGTCATGGCTTTCATTCCTTTCCGGGTTGGAATGTTCAGTATTCCCTTTCCGCCGTCGGACTTGATACGGATTACTTTCTTATCCATATAGATATGGATATTGCCGTATGGAGTAGGTACTGTTCCTTCCATCCATTTCAACCCGCCCAGACAAGGGGTGACGGAGTATTCCTCGTAACCGGGTTTGGTGGGTTTTACTCCCAGATAGTATTTGCCCAACAAATAGATGGGGCTGGCTCCCCATGCATGGCAGAGGCTCTTGCCGTATGGACGTCCGTACATGGCCAAATGCTGGGTACCTGTTTCTTCGGGATTGTATTTCTCCCAAAAACTGGTAGCTCCTTCTTTCAACATACCGCCCCAATAGGCTTTCATTTCTTTCATTACCGATTCTTGTTCGCCCAAGGCGCACAGCGCTTCCAGTTCATAGAAACGCATATAAGGAGTGGTGATTTTCAAAATACTGTCATTCTGCAATACGGAGTGTTTGATGGCCTGCTGTTTATCGGCATTCAGATAATTGAAGAAGACAGAGAACATATTGGCGTAACGGGTAACGGACTCACTCTGCTTTCCCTGAATACGGTTGTGTACCATCGCTTGTTTCTGCTCATTCCAGAAAGCGGGTTCCAGCTTGGAACGTAAAGCGGAAGCCAGTTTCTCATACTTGGTTTTGTCTGCCGTATTGCCGGCCAGACTGGCACAAAGCGCCATGGTTTCCAAACTTTTGCAGAACAAGACTTGCTCAAAGGAGAGTTCGCCCTTCTTGTCCAGATAACCGTCTGCCCAGTCTACGAATACCCAGTCACCGGTCATACCTTCCACCATACCGTTGGCATTGGTACGTCCCAACACATAGTCCATCATGCTTTGCATACGCGGATAGAGTTGGGTTACAAAATCTTTGTCACCGGAATACATATAATAATCGTAAATACTGAGAAACCAATAGAAGGTGTAGTCCATAATGGTATTGCTGTGGCTGGTCACAGGGTCTTTTCCACGAAGCAGCCAAATGGTACGTTTCACGGTTTCATTATCGAAGAACAGATAGTAGTTCATCAGATAACTCTGGATGGCATCGCCACTCCATACCCAACGGTCGCGCTTGATGCCGTCGATAAAGAATTCACGGGTAGTAAGGTGCATGGTGTACGCTCCTACTTCCCAAATGCGGTTCAGCTCTTCGTCATTACATTTGAATGAGCCCCGGTACTCTTCGGGCAGGTATTCGTATTGCATGGAAACGTCCTGCATCGTTACTCCCGGATCGCAAGTGACATAGACATAACGGAAAGCCTTGCTATTGTCTAAAGTATATTCATCGTATAGTTTCCGTGTATTCCGGATGGCCAGATCGGTTATTTGCCCCGGCTCTGCCAGCAATTTGTCCAATGTTTCGCAATATTCCGTATCCAAGGCTTCTTCAGGACTTTCACCGTAATAGATATGGATCGTTCCTTTTCCCTTTACATCTTTCAGAGTGATATAACCAAAGGTTTCTTTTCCGAAGTCGTACAATACCCCCTCTTTCCGGGGAGTGGAGGAAACTGCTTTCATCGGTTTTCTAACCAATGAAAACTTGGAAGGCAGTTGGGTGGCTCCGTCAAAGTTCCAACACCCTGCATCCATATAAACGGTAGCAGAAGTATCACTGGCTTTTCCGCTTTCGTCTATCCATTCTTTATCCTCGTAGGTTACTTTCCAAGTTTTGTCCGTATTTACGGTTTTTCCTTTCACATAAATAGTGGGGGGAGTGGACTGATTCCACACTTTGATGTTCAGACTGTGTTTTCCTGCGGGGAGTTTCAAGGTGGAGGGCATACCGAATTGCAGTTTGCCATCCAATTTCACATTGTATTTTCCTTCGGCGGCAATGAAGATCTCTTCAGGTTCCGCCAGGTCCAATTTCTTGCTGAATTCCACTACCACATAATGGCTGTCTGTTTTCCAGAAGGGAGGGAAAAAAGCACCGCGTTCCGTACGGCGGTTGTTCATCTGGTTGCCCAGCCATATTTCATAATCACCCGGATACCAGATCCAGGTCTGGGCGGAGGCGGCAGCACTCAATGCAAGTGCTCCGACTAAAGTGGCAAGTCTGTTTTTCATAATGGTATCACGTTTTATTTTTCCTTCAAATAGCTATATTCCTTTGTCAGTCCGGCATTTGCCTTGATACTGTCGTTCACCATCGGACCATTGTTTTCCCATGTATTACCCGGACCATTGGCGTTCTTCAGAAACTTCTCTCCTTCCGTCCAGTTGTCCTTGACGGTGATAAATGAAGATCCTTCGTCGGTGTAAAGATAGAACCAATGATTGGGATCGTGTGCATAACCGGGTGAAAAAATGTTAGAAACGCAATTTTCCGTAATCCAGCTATGAGGTTGTGAACCTAATGTATAAATACCGGCTACATCATACATGTGCTTGGCATAGTGATGAATCAGATTGGCGTGCACGCGGTTATTGCGCATACAGTTTACTGTACGTGTCCATCCCCATCCCAAACTGATGCCCGAATAGGATACATCACTGATTTCATTGTGTTCGATATTGATATCACTTACATAACCGGCGCAAATGCCCAAGGTACCCCAGTCTTCATTGGTCACATCATTGATATAATTGTTGGAAATGGTCAGTCCGGTACAGACCTCACGACGGTCGGCAGGATCGTATGGAAGATGTGTTTCGTGAGCGGCAGGACTGAAACTACCCGCCACAATACCGTTTCCGGCAATATCACGGAAAAGACAACCGTTTATACGTCCTCCACCGGTGGCCCATTCATAATCAATACCTGTAGAGCCCAAATGCTGGAAACGGCACTTCTCGAAATCAATATCCTGGGCAGCCTTGACTACGACTGCCGATGCCGGACGTCCCAACCAACCTTGATTATCCAGCTTATGATTGTTCTTACGAATCATAGAAGGACGGATTTTATACCCGTCTGTCATGTACATACCTGCCTGAAGAGGAACATGACCTTGCAAAGAGGGACGCATCCAGGTGGTATATTGGAAAGTAACATTGTCAAAACGAATGTGCTTTACCGGACGGTCTATAGTTCCTTCCACCCATACTAAAGTTTCGATGCCGGGAACTACGGCTTTGCTTATCTTCTCTCCTTTCCGAGGATAATAATATATTTTACGGCTTTCAATGTCATGATACCACTCGCCGGGTTCATCCAGCAATTCCATGGCATTGGTCAGATAGAAAGCCGAGTTGTGACCATCCTTAGTCACCATAGGACGCGGCCACGGATGTTCAAACTGGATGCGGCTTTCAGGATTATGGAAACGCACGGCGGCACTGTCTCCCTGTATTTCGACCGACTTGATACGGAGATTTGCCACACACCACATTTCATGAAGGACCATTTCGGCATATCGGGCCTTCTGTATTTTCTTTACAGCAGCGGCAGGTACCCACAGTATTTCGTTTTGGGGATCGTTGTTGATGATGCGATACATCTTTTCAAAGTCTGCCACATCCCTTGCACGAACAGCCTTTTGTCCATTGATCCACAGTTGCCGGAAATCCAGCGGACGTCCGTTAAACATAGGGACATCGGCTACCCACAACTTTCCTTGCTTCTTCCAGTTTCTGATTTCCACCCCACCATTCAGAATGGCATTTCCATCCGAAGTGATGACTGTAGGTGAAGCTTCCGTCCCGCTGTCCTCGGGACGAATAAAGACGGGTTCGTACAGATGGTAATCACCTGCCTCCATATGAATGGTGATGCCACCTTTTACACTCTCATCATTAAGACGACGAAGTTCCCTTGCCTGACGCAATGCGGCTGTAAGGGTGGCCTTCGGAGAGTCTTTGGTACCCGGATTCCGGTCATTACCTTTCGGAGATACGAACAAATCGGCTGCTGATAGTGTACAAGCTATCAGCAGCGCAGTAGTGGTTATGAATATTTTTTTCATTTGTAAATCATTAGGAGTAAGTGGTTAGTGATTAGTCCGCGCCAAAGGCATCCATACCGTCATTTCAGCCTTTCCGCGATTTCCCCATGCATAATAAGGAATCAGACGGATATTGACCGGTTTGTCGGCCTTTCCTACCTCGCGGTACAATGTATCTTTCCACGATACCTCATCAACCAGACGGGCAGTACCATCCAACGCGACAATCGGACTGCCTTCAATGATTATTTTTTTCGGGGTCAACCGGATATCGGCAGGTATCAGCACATTATCTATCTTATGTCCGCCTTCTATATCCATACTTTCCAAACAATATACCAACGGGCCACGTTTTACCACTACCTGGTTACGGATTTCTTCGGCCAACGGATTTGCTTCCAGCAATTTTACAGGCATATCCATCACCCATTCCACACAGTCCCCTTTCTTCCAGATGCGGTTTACCTCAGCGTATGTATTCGCTTTCCAAGTTCCTTGCACCGGTTCACCATTTACCTTCAAAGTTGCTTTCTCGCACCAGTCCGGAACACGGAGGAACAAAGAGAATGCTTTCTTTTTTGATGGTTTCGGAGCTTCGGTAACAGTCAGCTTCACAGCACCTTCCCACGGATACTCCGTTTCTTGCATCAGCCCGATCTTTCCCACTTCCTTCAAAGCTGTCGTCAGTGTATTCGCTCCATATAAATTGCAATATACCGCATTCGGAGTCACCGTATAAGCATAGTTCTGGGCTTGACAAACGGTGCGCAGCGTATTAGGCGGACAACAGAAGCAACTGATATACTCGGTACGTTCTTTAGGCCAGCGAAGTGTGTATGGCAAATCCGCACTGATGCGCAACGGGTTGGTATAGAAATATTTCTTTCCATCCAGACTGACACCACTCAACACACTGTTATAGAGGGCAGTTTCCACAATATCCGCATATTTGGCATCGCCCGTCACTTCCAGCATACGCCAGTTGAAAAGCATATTGCCGATATTGGCGCAGGTCTCGTTATGCGCCGTACTATTAGGCAACTGATAAGGACGGCCATAGCTTTGGTGTACTTTCTGAATACTGTCCGGCTCATAGCAGGTACCATCCGGCGAAGTACCGTCATACAGCGCACCGCACGCTCCTGTAACATACATCTTGCGGGTCACAATGTCTTTCCAGATGCTGGTCAGGTTTTTCATCAGTTGGTCTTCTCCTGTTTCGGCATACACATCGGTCACACCGGCATACAGGTAATTGGAACGCACGGCATGTCCCATCGCATTGTATTGCTGACGGAACGGAATACGGTCCTGATTATCATCGGTGCCATTTTCCACCATTCCACGGATATCAATCAGATTCTTGGAAAGTTCCAGATAACGGGGATTCCCTGTAGTACGGTACATTTCCACCACGCCCATATAATGGGAGGGACAAATAGCATTTCTTGCCAGTTCCGCAGAAGCGGTTTCATAGAAATGACAGAGGAAGTCTGTCGCTTTTACGGCAGCATCGAATAAAGTAGTCTTTCCGGTGGCACGGCGATGAATAATACCTGCCATCATCAGATGTCCCAAATTGTAGGTTTCAAAATTCAGACGATTGGCAAATGCACCTTTCTCGTCCTCACCGCCTACTTTGGTACCAATTACCGTCTGTTGCTGTTTTTCCGAATGAGTGTCAATCCCCTTATTCTTTTCCTCAATGATGACAGGGGTATGGATGTAACCGTCCGCACGCTGGGCTTTCACCACATGTTCAATGAAGTGGTCCATCAGTTTATCCAATTCGGGATCTTTCGTGACGGCATACACGGAAGCCACTCCCTCCATCCATTTATACATATCACCATCATGAAAGGGAGGTCCCCAATGTTCGCCTTCGCAAACACCGGCAGCTATTTCAAAGTTACGGAAACCATGCGAAACATCGGGATTGTTCCATGTATCCCACATACTTTGCAAGGAGGTATGGCTATATACATTGAAACGGTCGCCCCAAAAGCCATCTGTCCAATGCACAGCACCTAATTCCGTATTGGCCATCTTGGCAAAACGACTTTGGCTCATATCCGTCAGTCCGCCCGATTGGGCAAATGCTCCCGTAGTTACTCCGGAAGCCAGTAAAAGTAGTAGTCTAATGCTCTTCATAATAATCTGTCACTTATTCTTTTCTTTATAAAGAGAGGACGATAATAAGAAACGTTTGTACTCTATTTATAATTATTTCATATTCTGTATCTTTAGAAAGAGCTTTCATTGGCAGATAATGAAAGTCTGTTTTCAAAAAACGGGTTTCTGATTTTTATTTCAGACACCCGTTTTTTTCAAGTTCTCCAATACTTTCTATCAAAGAACTCCTTTATCCACAATCGTATTATTTCAGTTTGCTCAAATCCAACTCTTTATAAGCCACACGCTGACGGCGCCAGGTATATACGGCATGGAGTTTGCCATCCTTGCCCTGAATGATGGACGGATAAGAATATTGGCTGATAGGGCTGTCTTCCAATGTCATTACATTCTTCCAGTGAATACCATCATCCGAAACCGCCACACACAACGGTGTACGCGGCCCTTTCGGAGTGCCCGGCAATGTACTGAAATCATTATAAATCAATACGTGACGACCATCTTTCATTGTTACGGCATCCGTACCCGAATTATTATTGGGAACATCAAGCAAGGTAACTTTACTCCATGTTTCACCGTTGTCACTGCTCCATGAAGTAGCAATCTGTGCGTTACGTGTACGGCAAAGCACCTGCAAACGCCCATCCTTATGACGCAAAATGCTGGGCTGGATAGCATAAATAGGCTTCTCACCTTCTCCTTTTATGGCTTCACCGCCTTCCTGATCGTCTACATTGGCTGCATTTGCCTTACGCAAAGCAGTAGGCACACTCATTTCCGCCTCTACAGGACCTACCATCTTCCAAGTCTTTCCTTTATCATCCGAAATTTCAAAATGGATACGCCATCCTCCATCACCTTCTGTACTGGAAGGACAAATAATACGGCCATCCACATACTCCGGCTTATTTTTAATAGGACCTAAGAAACCTTTTGGCAACGGTTCACGTTGGCTCCAAGTTTTTCCACCATCTTTAGAACGTACCAGCCAACCACTCCAATCGGCTACTTTCAATCCTATTTTATAGAACAGGATTAAATCTCCGCCGGGTATTTGGAAAAGCACAGGATTCCAACAAGCCTTGCGGCGTGCCCGGGACTTATCCCCTTTAAACGTAGAAGCCACGGGGCCGGCATCCGCCGGAGTGGATTCTGCTGTAATGCCCGCCAAAACAGCCTGCGGATCATCCAGACTAAACACCCCGTCGGCAGCCAGATAAGGTGCGCTCCATTCCGTCGCACCCTTCGGCTTGCGACATACCCAGATACAACAATCCGGATTACGCTCTTTAGTACCTCCAAAGAAAGAAGCTACCAGGTCTCCGTTCTTCAATTCCACAATAGTAGCGCCATGACATTCGGGAAAAGAAGCTTGCTCGTATAAAAACTGATCTTCCACGATACCTGCACGGTTTTTACCTAAAGATGGATCCATACTAACCGAAAAATGATAGTTTCCCGAAGGAACACTCCATACGGTAGAGTTGCCTTCCCGACGTACAAAGGTAACGTCCTTATCCTTTACCGCCTTCTCGTCCAAGGTAGGAAGATAAACCAATGCAGTAGTATTACAAGGAATCGTGATATCCCATTCCAGATGCGTAAGAGTTTTCTTCCAATTACTAATCATCTTACCATATAAAGTGTTATGCGAAGCTTTGACATAACTCAACTCTTGGATGGAAAAATCCGGTTTAAAGATGATTTGTTTGTAAGCGGGCTGTGCCGGATTAAATCCGGCTAAATCACGGAAATACCAAGTCAATAGATCACCCAATATCATCACATGGTTACAACTGTTCATCCAACGATTGGCGGTATCACCGTTCCACAATTCCCAAATGGCAGTAGCTCCCTTTTCTATCATATAGCCATAACTGGGATAAGTTTTGTTGCTTGCCAACAAGAAAGCAACATCACCACGCCCCATACGGGTAAGCTCACGCATCATCCAGTTCATACCTATCACCCCACTGCTGATGTGACCTTTATTCCGGGTAATAATGCCTGTTATTACATTTTTTTCCACTTCTTCCCTATAGGCCTCAGGCACCATATCGAAAGCCAGTGGCAGGATATTAGCCGTCACTGTATTGTTACCATAGAATATGCTGTCAGGATAAAGAACATGGGGCATTTGTACCGGAGAAGTTCCCTTCTTAACTGTAAGGAAACGGGCGTTGAAGCAGTCTTTAATTTTTGCTGCATCCTTCTCGAATTCCTTCGCCTCATCTTCCAAACCTTGCAAACGGGCGAACTTGGCCAGCATTTGCGATACCTTATAATAGTAGGCTGTAGCAATCAGCGCTCCATCCGTCTTGCGGGCAGGGTCCTGACTGTGAATCAATTCCGGTGATTCGGGAGGCATACACCAGTCACCGTATTTATCGGCGTTAATCACTCCATCCTCTGTAGTGAACTCACTGCGTATATGGTGCATCCATTTCTTGATAGCGGCATAATTTTTACGAATAGGTTCGATATTGCCGAACTGTTCATAAACCATATCACAGATTACCGGAAATGTGGATGACCACGTCATTTCCGATGTATAATAATTGTAATAAGCCGGACAAATATCAGGAATACAACCGTCTTCACGCTGCGCTTCACGGATGTCATCCGCCCATTTGGCATAGGTGTTTCCATTATTGAACATGAAACTTTCCCCCCACGTTCCCATAGCATGGTCGCCAAGCCAGGGCTGGCGCTCGTCACGCTGGGGACAATCCAAAGGCACTCCTTTATAATTACTGGAAATCCCCCACCAGGCATTCCGATAAACCCGATTCATGATATCATTGGAACATTCGAAAGTACCGTTATCTTCCAAGTCATCATATACTACTTCAGCAACCAAATCTTCCGCTTTCAGATTTTTATAACCTGTCACTTCTACATATTGGAATCCATGATAAGAAAAACGAGAACTCCAGGAAGTGTTGTTTTCTTTACCGTTGCAGATATAATAATCCGTACTCTGGCTATGGCGGAGATTTTCCACATCCAGTTCCGTACCGTCATTCTTTACCCGTTCGGCATAACGTATGCAAATCGTATCTCCCGCAGCGGCTTTCGCTATGTTAATACGCACCCATCCTGCCATATTCTGACCGAAATCAATCATATAACGGTTACCATATTGCTTGAAGACAGCCGGCTTCAGCGTTTTCATCACTTTCATGTTGGGAGCGGTATTGCCACGAAGTGTACCGTACGGCAATGAAACACGTTGCGCTTTCAGCCATTTGGAATCATCATAACCGGGCTGTGTCCAGTTTCCCAATTCCATACGGGCATCGTAAATTTCACCATCGTATTCATTATTGCTACGTATAGGCCCTTGAGCCGTCAAACGCCATTTCTCATCACTGTTGATGCGCTGTATACTGCCGTCGGTATATTCTATAATCAGATTCAAACGTAACTTGGGGTAACCAAAAGTAGGAATCTTATAAGGTTTGTAATTTTGACGCATAGTGTAGAAACGTCCGTTGCCCAGGGTCACTCCGATGGCATTGTCGGCATTTCCTCCGGCAACCTGTTTAGTGACATCAAAAGAATTGTAAAGCACAGTACGACGATAATCACTTGGAGCCGGCGCCAATACCTGATCACCTATCCGCTGACCGTTAATGAACAGTTCGTACATTCCCAAACCACACAAATGAAGGGTAGCATACTTTATCTCCTTGGCTTGCGTTTTAAATTCCGTGCGTAAATAACGAGAGCTCAAACGGCTGTGTGAATCTTCCCGATCCCATGCAAACGCAGCGTCCCAACCTATCCATCGTCCTCCCCAATGAATCTCACCTAAAGGTCCCATCCCCCATCGGGCAGGCTCGCTCCATTCTGTTTCACCTCGATTGGTATAGCTTCTCACTTTCCAGTAAACACGCTGATTGCTTTTCAAACGCTTCCCTTGATAAGGAATCCATACGGACGCATCGGATTCCACTTTTCCGGAATCCCACAAATCCCCTTTATCCTGTGCTAAAAGTTCAGGAGAAGAGGCAACCAAAATCCGGTAGGCGGTCTGCATCACATTTCTTTGAGAAGATTCCAGCCGCCAGCTCATACGAGGGACAGCAGTATCCAGCCCCATGGGATCTACCATCTGCTCGGTACGCAGGCCGGTAACCGAAACATCCGCTGCTTTCAACCACAACGGAAGTGCCAAAAGAATGATTAATAATACTTGTTTTTTCATGATATGCATATTTCTTACTTATTCCATTTCTGTATGGCATCCGGCAAGGCTGTCCAAGCTTTCTGCACATAATCCTTTGCAGAATCCACAACAATCAGAACCTGATCATTACCGCTCAGATAACCGCTATCATGCTGGAAAGAAGTGACTTTACTGTCAAACTCACCGATATATTCCAACTTACCGTCCTTTGCGCTATACCACCATGCATTCTTTTTCGCACCGCTGATTTTGCTCAAATCGATCTGCATAGGACGTCCTGAGTAATTGTAAACCAACAAATAGTCATTTCCACGGGTAGCGATGGCACGGTCATAGCGTTCGCCGTTAGTTCCCGCAATAACACTCTGATCGGGCACACGTTCAAAGAAAGGAAAAGTCAACATCAAGTTCTTCAGATATTTCATCTGATTGAAGCCGGGATCTTCCAAAGCATCCCACCATGCTTTCTTGCGTCCGTCGGCACCGAAAGAGGCTCCATATCCCGGACGGATAAATTGCATGATATCATTATGACCGTATGAGTGCCCGAATGATCCGGCGAATACCGACCAATAGGCATAACGACGCACATCGTGCTGATTCCAACGGGTTTCATTGGGATCATGCAGTCCCTGTGGAATGTCTTCATAAATAGGTTCATCATCAATTACCGGTTTCAACGGAGTCTTTGCCTGACTGGCTTCCACAAAACGCCAGTTATCTTCTTCCGTATTCTCTTCGATAGGATAGTCACCATCACCATTACGCTGCCCGTAACGACGGTGTCCGCTTTGGAACATATTGAAATCCAGCCATTCGCGGTCATTAAACCAAGTAGCCGACGTGGTACGTCCACGCGGATGGAAAGTCATCAGATGACCTTTGTCTATGCTACGGATACTGTTTGCCAACGCATCCCATACCTCCGTCTTATTATCACCACGGATATCCCCTCCTATCATCCAAATAATATTCGGCTCATCCTTGTAACGTTCCGCAAGAAATTTACCGTATGCCACGGCTTCTTTTTCATTCATCAACCCTTGTTCCACGGGAGTTCCCCAAATACATACCATCCCTATATAGATGCCCCGTGAAGCAGCACTTTTAATAATATAGTCCATGTGGTCCCAATATCCATAAATCCCTTTGCGGTTGATATCCTTGAAATTAAAACCGTCTATCATGGAATACTGACCGTAAATATTCATGGAAGGCACACCGTTCAATACCTGCACCTGCACCATGTTATATCCGGCATCCTTGCACTTATTCAGATAGTAAGAAACCTCGTCACGATTCAAGCGTTGCGGCATCAGCCATCCAGTTTCACCCAACCAGAAGAAAGGTACTCCATTTTCATGCTTCAGGTAGCGTCCCTCCTCGGACACCACCAGTTTGCCATTCTCCCAGGGAATATACGTTTTCGCTTTCTGCGCCGGCAAGGAAGTAGAGTAACATAGCAATAAAGCCAATAAGGAAAGTAATGCGTGTCTGTTCATCATTGTATTTTCAAATTCGTTTATTAATTAATTAACAATCTCTAAACAAGAGCTTTTATCAAAACAACAAGGTGTTAAAAAAAGGTCCTTATGTTTTTTAAAAAAGGCGGTTATCTTTTTTAAAAAGCTCTTGATCTTATGAGAAAAGATGAAGACTTTTTTGACAAATGTCCTCATCTTTCTCAGATTATTCCTACTACTTCATTTTCTCATATTCAATAGCCGCCAAAATAAAGGAACCTACTGACTTCGGATCATTCTCTATTACCGGCTCACCTATATAATAAGCAAAACTTCCATCCCGGTTTCCTTTACCGCCTAATCCGGCAACAGCACAACAGTTGGTAATAGTGTACGAACCATCAGGTTCTTCTTTAATGAATTGTTTGATCAGGCCATTAAAACCACGTTCTGCAGCCATCTTATATTCCGAAGAAATATATCCTTTATTCACTGCTTTACACAAGAAATACACAAAAAGCGATGAAGCAGAAGATTCCAAATAGTTTCCTTTACGGTTATTTTGGTCAGTCACCTGCCACCATACCCCTGTTTCAGGATCTTGATATTTTACAATACCTTCGGCCAACATATTTATGATCGTCATTATACTGTCACGTCCTTCGAACTGCGCCGGCATATAATCCAATACATCCACCACGGCAGCGGCATACCAGCCTATACTGCGGCTCCAGAAATTGGGTGAGCATCCGGTTTCCTTATTTGCCCAATTTTGTGTCTTGCTCTCATCCCAACCATGATAAAACAAACCGGTTTTAGGATCATACGTTTTACGGGCAATCAGCTTTATTTGATTCACAATATCGGCATTGACCGTAGTATCCTTGAATACGTTACCATATTGAGCCAAATAAGGAGAAGCCATGAATATACCATCCAGCCACATTTGATGCGGATATATCAGTTTGTGCCAGAAGCCACCTTCACTGGTACGGGGCTGTTCGGTCAGTTGTTTACGAAGAGTATCCATCGCCACCTTATAACGCCCGTCTCCCGTCTTTTCATAAAAATCGAATAAAATCTTTCCGGCATTGATATTATCAATATTAAAAGAAAGATATTTCATGGTCTTTATCTTACCGTCAGTGTCTATCAGACTGTCTGCATATATTTTTGCATAATTATAATAGGCTGTGTCACCGGTGTGTTTCCATTCCTCCAACATGGATTTCACCACCAGTCCGTGCGTATAGCCCCAACGAGGCTTTTTCGCTTTTTCTATCATCCAAGGCTCAGGGAAACGTTGCATTTCCGACTGAGCCATACGTTCGCTCCATTTGATTTCTTCGGTCTGTTTAGGAGTGGCAGTACATGCACACATTCCACCTACCAGCAACAATGAGCAAATAATGTTTAATCCTGTTCTTTTCATATTTCTTCTTTTTACTATTTTTCATCCTTACAATCAGTGCAAGAATCATCACTTACCTAAGAATATATATTCTTCACCTGCTTTGGTTTCCAGATCATAAAGATAAGTTTTTTTCAACTCAACTTTATTCAATTTCGCTTCTTTATTTATAATCGGTTGCAAGATTTCGGGTATGGCATACAATTTATTCGGATTCTCCCCTTTTGCCGTTCTCAGCCCTTTGCCTGCCAGCGGATTTAAAGAACGCAAACGACAGTTCCCCCCATTACGGGATTTCACCACCAACCGGCTCACTTTACCATTCTTCCAACTCAAATCCAATTCAAAACCTCCACGAGCTATAATCCCGTTCACGCTTCCTTCTTTCCATTGCGCCGGCAATGCGGGAAGTAAATAAATAAAACCATCGTGGCTCTGCATCAGCATTTCTACGATACCCGCTGTACAACCAAAATTACCGTCAATCTGAAAAGGTGGATGGGCATCAAACAAATTAGGATAAGTTCCTCCTTTTTTCTTCTCGTTACGTACGAGAGTCAACTGATCGGTTATCAGTTTATAAGCATGATCACCATCCAACAGACGAGCCCACAAACATACCTTCCATCCCATACTCCATCCGGTAGACGGATCGCCACGATGGATCAGCGAAGTACGTGCCGCATCAAACAATTCGGGAGTACGGTAAGGAGAAATCTGATTACTGGGGAACAAACCATAAAGGTGTGACACATGACGGTGCACATCCTGCGGATTGTCCCAATCTGTCATCCATTCCTGCAATTGCCCCCAACGTCCTATCTGCATGGGTGCCATTTCCTTTAAACGCTGTTCCAAATGGGTGGCAAATTCAGCATCCGTACCCAATAATCGGGCGGTAGTGATTATCTGATTCCATAAATCGAATATCAGTTGGTTATCCAAAGTACACCCAGCAGCCGTAGTCGCTTTTCCATTACTGCCCGCATGAGTATTCTCCGGAGAATTGCTCGGGCATACCACCAACCAGTTATGTAACGGTTCCTTCACCATTATTTCATCAAAAAACTTACCGGCTTCTTTCATGATAGGATAAGCCGAACGGAGAAACTCCATATCGCCTGTATAAAGATAACGTTCCCACAAATGACGGCACAGCCAAGCTCCACCCGTAGGCCATAATCCCGACGGAGCCTTGTCTATAGCTCCGGTAACACGCCATATATCCGTATTGTGATGCAATACCCAACCATCCGCCCCATACATAATCTTTGCTGACTCACGCCCTGTTTCACTCACTTCACGAATCAGCTGTATCAAAGGCTCGTGCAATTCGCTAAGATTCGTCACTTCGGCCGGCCAATAGTTCATTTCAACATTGATATTACAAGTATATTTACTATCCCAGGAAGGAAATAATTTATCATTCCAAATGCCTTGCAAATTAGCAGGCTGCCCACCCGGCTGTGAAGAACAAATCAACAGATAGCGGCCGAAACGGAAATAAGTAGCTACCAGAAAATCATCCTTCGTTTCCTTGAAATTCTGCACACGCATATCAGTGGTTACCCCTGCATATTTGTCTATACCTAAATCCAAAGAGACACGGTCCATATATTGCTTGAAAAAATCAACATGTGCCTTACGTGATGTCACATAATCCTTACTTACAGCCCGGCGCAGATAGTTCTTCGCACGCTCCACTTGGTTACCTGTTATATCCTTATAATTAGTAAAGTTGGTAGCAATGGAAATATAAATCACAGCCTCATCCGCCCCTTCTATACTCAAGACTCCGTCACGACAAGACTGGGTCCCTCCTTGACTACGTGCAGTCATACGTCCCTGAAATTCGACTTTCCCTTTTAGCCCCTCATGCCAAGAAGATACGCCCGAAAGGGTAACCTCCTCCCCTTCCGTCGAGACCATCACATCCTGATGCGGAGTAGTAAGATTGGCATTACAAGTAATCTTTCCGGGTTGGCTGGCAGTAAGACGCACCATAACTACCTGATCAGCAAACGAAGTCAGTGTTTCACGTTGATAAGTCACCCCGTCCACCTTATAACGTACAATGGTACGAGCTGAGTCCAGGCTCAGTTCCCTATAGTAATCGGAATAACGTGTATGCCCCGGAAAAGAAATATGCAGATCGCCAAACGATTGATAGGGCATACCACTATTGGTTTTCGCCATTATTTTCTCAGTAGCCAATGTTTGTGCTTCAAGATATTTTCCTTCGAACACCAACTGGCGCACTTTGGGAATATATTCCAACGCATTGGGATTAGCATTATTATTGGGACGTCCTGCCCAAATAGTTTCTTCATTCAACTGGATATGCTCCACACCGGGATTGCCGAATACCATCGCTCCCAACCGCCCGTTACCCAGCGGAAGTGCTTCAGTCCAAACTTGAGCGGGTTCATCATACCACAGTTTATATTCTTGTGCGGCAGCCTGCAAGTAAGAACTTGCCCATAACAGCCCCCCCACTATCCATTTTATTTTCATATTGATCTCTAGCTTTTATTAAAGGGAGACGAAAAATAAAGACGGATGTACTCTGTGGAAAGAAATAAAAAAGTAAATATCATGAAAAAACTTTCCCTAGTACCTCAACAAATCCGGCTTCTCTATTGTTATTAAAATAAAACCATCTTATAAAATTAGAACTATATGAAAATAGCAGAGATTAAAGGAAGAGAGATTTTGGACTCACGTGGTAATCCCACTGTGGAAGTGGATGTTATATTGGAATCAGGGATTATGGGCCGTGCCTCTGTCCCATCGGGTGCGTCAACCGGTGAACATGAGGCTTTGGAATTACGTGATGGCGACAAGACCCGTTACGGAGGCAAAGGCGTATTAAAAGCTGTAGAAAATATAAATACTCTTATCGCTCCGGCATTGAAAGGAATGGACTCTATGGACCAACGTGGTATTGACAAAGCCATGCTTGATCTGGATGGAACTCCAACTAAATCAAAACTGGGCGCAAATGCTATTTTGGGCGTATCCCTAGCCGTGGCAAAAGCTGCAGCCAATTATTTGGATATTCCTCTTTACAGATATATTGGCGGAACAAACACCTATATCATGCCTGTTCCAATGATGAATATCATTAATGGAGGCTCACACAGCGATGCCCCTATCGCTTTTCAAGAATTTATGATTCGTCCTGTCGGTGCTAAAACATTCCGTGAGGCCTTGCGGATGGGCGCAGAAGTATTCCATGCTTTAAAAGAGGTATTGAAAAAACGCGGACTAAGTACAGCCGTAGGAGACGAAGGTGGTTTTGCCCCTGCGTTGGATGGCACCGAAGATGCTTTGAATTGTATCCTTGCCGCTATCGAAGCTGCCGGATATGAACCGTTTAAACATATCACCATCGGCTTGGATTGTGCTTCTTCCGAATTCTATCATGACGGCATCTATGACTATACCAAGTTTGAAGGCCCAAAAGGGGAAAAGCGCAGTGCCGCCGAACAGGTTGCTTATCTGGAAAAATTGAGTTGGGACTACCCCATTGATTCGATAGAGGATGGTATGGCAGAAAACGACTGGGAAGGATGGCGCATGCTGACCGAGCGTCTGGGCAATCGCTGCCAGCTGGTAGGTGATGACCTGTTCGTTACCAATGTGAAGTTCCTGGAAAAAGGAATCAGTGAAGGTTGTGCAAACTCTATCCTAGTAAAAGTAAATCAGATCGGTTCGCTGACCGAAACTCTGGATGCTATTGAGATGGCTCAACGTAACGGCTATACCACTGTGACCAGCCACCGTTCCGGTGAAACGGAAGATGCTACCATTGCGGACATCGCCGTAGCCACCAATAGCGGACAGATTAAAACCGGTTCACTGAGCCGTAGCGACCGTATGGCGAAATACAACCAGTTGCTCCGCATTGAAGAAGAATTGGGCAACCGTGCCGTATATGGATATAAAAAAATAGCACGCAATTTTAAAGCGTAAGCGGTTTGTATCCCCAATTCCATAAACGAAGAATGCCTCAAGACGGATCGTGATGATTCCGGCTTGAGGCATATTTTTGCACTATTATTTAATCACAACAGGGTTACAATGTTTTTCCTCCCATTCCTCCACCGTCATGATTTCCGATGAAAAACTGATACCAATTCCCGTAACTTTGCACGTATCTGTCAGATAAGGCTTAGCATATCCTTTGTCCTCTATCTGCTGTAAAGCTTCAGCAGCCGTACTATCCAGTTTAAGCTCAAATATATATACATAATCCTTTGTTTCCAATATACAGTCCACTCTTCCTCTTGCCCGAGTTTTTTCCACATGCAATTGACAATATAGCTTTCTGCCACCTCAGCTGTCTTTATCGAGCCGTGAAAATCATACGGTATTTCAGACCTTACACAGCCGGCATTCCACAACACAAGAATATTTTTCTTTCAATCCCTCCAAATTCATCCCCGTAAAATAATCCTCTATAAACTCCCATCGCTGCTCGTCACTTAACTTCGTATTGCCAAAGAACAGCCGGAACAACTCTATCTGTTCCTGGAATATTTTCTCATTATTCTCCAGCACACGGTTCTGATAGCCCTCCGAGGCAGCTTCCTTTTTCAATATCTCCGCATCACGAACACGCACTCCAACAGAAGGAACACCCCCCTCTACGGTAAAGTCCACCACATTGAGCATAGACAGCAAGTTGAGCAACATATTGAGATCGGAGAACGGAGTGACATAGAACAACAGCCGGTCTCCTTTCTTTCCTGTAATACGCTGGGCACACAACTTCTGGTAACGGGACAATAACAAATCAAAACCACGGGTAACGGTAAACATCAGTTTGTCTTCATCTTTCTTCTTGGCACTGGTGATGTAACTCACACTTCTGCCCTCCTCTACCCTGGACTCCAGTAACGAAGTGATAAAACGCTTGGCAGAAGGAACATCCATATCATACGCCGCAAAAATACTACGCAAATCGTCCTCCTCGAACTTTCCTTTATTACCATACAGACTCACCGTCAACAAATCTTTCAAACTCTTCAAGAGACTTGCCAGCTTGGAGCAGATATCCGCTGCACTCTCTTTTAACAAGACATCATGCTTACCCACAGCTGCCGCACGAACTCCCTCAAAGAGATTTCCATTGTATAAATCGCGCTTAAACTCACGATACCCCATCTCCGAGAAACAATTTTCCCACAAAGATTCAAAAGCCACCTTGTAGACTCCTTCAACCCCTTCCACGGGAACCATATACTGCTTGTATTTTTTACGGAAAGCGGCATCACCCGTCTTTTCCTGTACATAGCCATCGGCAAACAGAGTCTGTGAATTGATTTCAACAGGAGAACCGCCATGCCGGAAACTCAGATCCTCTTCTATCCATAACAAAGCCGTCTTGATGACTTGCTCCAAATCCGATTCATATTCCAGCTTGTTCTTTTTACGAGGCAGCCTCACTGCAAATTCAAAATCGGATAAAGACATCTGCATTTCATCACTACAGCCTTTCATCAGATATATTTCCCATACTTTCTTCAGAATCATCCCCAACTGTTCCTGGGAGATGGCACCTGCAGAATGCAGGCGTTTCATATAATAAAAGTCGCGTTCATTAAAGTCCGTCGCTGCCACACCAGAAATGTTCTTATCACGGGCTGCACGGCCAATCTCCTGAATATAATCGACAAAGGTACCGGATGGAGCCACATGATACACACGGTCAATATCGCTGATATCCACCCCCATGCCAAAAGCTTTCGTAGCAACGATTATTTTTTTCTCACCCTCCTTAAAAGCTTGTATAATTTCGGCTTTTTGCTCTTTATCCTTTTTACCATAATAAGATGCCACCCAATGCCAGTTAGCCGGATACACCCAAGTCTTCAGTTTCATATCTATACCTCCGGCAAAAGGATAATAAATAATAGTCTTATGCCCGTCCAGAAAATCCTCCACCCGGGCGGCAACAGTACGTTGCTTGGCCTTATCGTAGGTCTCTCCCTCCTCTATGGTCATGGCGGTAATGTCAAAGCCAATATTTTCACGCTTCACCGTGCCCACGTACAAGGCACACGGAGCAAGATGCAACGACCGGATGGTATCAAAAATCATATCGTTCCCACCTTTGGGATTCCACACAGCAGTGGCTGTCAATGCAAAAACAGGGAATACATATCCCAACGCATTCTTTAAAGCTTCCAGATGACGCCCTAGAAACCAATAATCCACCCGGAACTCTTTACCCCAAGTAGTCACGGTATGAGCCTCGTCAACTACTACCAATCCAATGCGGCGTTCACCTACGAAATAACTAATATCATACGCCAACAATAATTCAGGGGAAAGATAAAAAAGATCAACCTCCCCGTCACGGACACGACGATATACTTCGTTCTTTTGTTCAGGTGAAAGATCGGACGAAGCATACGCCACACGTTCATATCCTAACTCCTGCAACGCCTCAACCTGGTCCACTATCAATGCTTTCAGCGGAGAAACCACAAGAGTAAGAAGCTTATATTCATTACCCAGATAAATGGCAGGGAGCTGAAACAACAATGATTTTCCAGCTCCGGTCGGAGCAGTCAGGAGCAAATTATGAACAGACGAATCACCCTTGATCCCTTTTTCAGCTTCCATGATGACTTCCTCAATTAATTGCCCTTGAGACAATTGCAATTTTTCCTTACCTTTGAACAAGTCATCATAAACTTCTAAATTACGGAAATCTTCATATCCGTACACTTCCTGCAAAAGAACCTTTACCGCTTCACGGCATTTAGACGGCAATACTCTTGCCGCAATCTGTGACTCTATCATACAAAAGAACTCTTAAATAACGGTTGTACCAACCTTAAAACTAATATCAGCGCAAATATAATAAAAAAGCGAGAAGAATGAAGATTTCTTCGTCCTTCTCGCTTTTCTGAGCCTCTTGTCGGATTCGAACCAACGACCCCGAGATTACAAATCACGTGCTCTGGCCAACTGAGCTAAAGAGGCGGGTGGGTAAGCTTACTATATCGCGCCGCTACAACCAACTACCTTTGCTGCGATCAAGCCCTGGAGGATTCATCAGGAGCTGGCCGTATAGGACTTACCCATTTTTGTTTTGCGAGTGCAAAGGTAGACATTATTTTCAAAACTACAATACTTTCGAATACTTTTTTTTGATTTTAGCAGAAAAAATACATTTTTCACCCATAACTATAGGACGGATTCCCGTAAAAGAAGTACTTTTGTGCACTTATTAATAAAGAATGACGAATTATAAACCGACTTTGCAGGAATGCGCCATGCGCTATGGTACGGGCATGGGTCTTTTATGGGCCTTCAAATTCATGCTCTTCCCACTAGGATTGAGAATACCTTTCCTACAATTACTTTTTATAGTCTTAACTATAGGAGTACCCTTTTTAGGATACATATTTGCCAAAAAGTTCAGAGAACGGCATTGTGGCGGAAGCATCACTTTTTCACGTGCGTTTCTATTCACTACCTTTATGTATATGTTCGCCTCTCTATTTGTAGCGGTAGTGCATTACATCTACTTCCGCTATATAGATGGCGGGTTCGTATTCGAGGCATACCGCTCCATCTTAAATCAGTTCAAAGAAACTGCCGGACCCGAACTGACAACCTCACTAAACCAATTTGAAGAAGCGATAGATTTACTGTCGGGACTTACCCCGCTGGAAATGACATTTCAACTGATATCACAAAATATGTTTTACGGGATGCTAATGGCTATCCCTACGGCATTGATCGTGATGCGTAAAAAGAAAAATGAATAAAAGATGGATATATCTGTAGTTATTCCTTTGTATAACGAAGAAGAATCTTTGCCGGAACTATTCGCATGGATTCAACGTGTAATGGATGCCAACCACTTCAACTATGAAGTTATTTTTGTCAATGACGGCAGCACCGACCACTCCTGGCAAGTGATTGAGAAACTACGCTCGGAATCGGACAACGTAAAAGGTATTAAATTCCGCCGGAACTACGGCAAGTCCCCTGCTTTGTATTGTGGTTTTGAAAAGGCGCAAGGTGATGTGGTGATTACAATGGATGCCGACTTGCAGGACAGCCCGGACGAAATACCGGAATTATACAGAATGATTACAGAAGACGGCTACGACTTAGTATCAGGATACAAGCAAAAACGCTATGACCCGTTATCAAAAACCATTCCGACCAAACTATTCAACGCCACAGCACGTGCCGTCTCAGGCATCAAGAATCTGCATGACTTTAACTGCGGACTAAAAGCTTATCGTCGTGATGTTGTAAAGAACATCGAAGTATACGGTGAAATGCACCGCTATATCCCCTATCTGGCAAAGAATGCAGGTTTTCCTAAGATAGCCGAGAAAGTAGTACACCATCAGGCACGGAAATTCGGTAAAACAAAATTTGGCGGATTAAACCGTTTCTTCAATGGTTATCTAGACCTCATCACTCTGTGGTTTTTATCCAAATTCGGTATCAAGCCGATGCACTTCTTCGGGTTTATGGGATCATTGATGTTTATTCTTGGTTTCATTTCCGTCATTATCATCGGAGCAAACAAACTATATGCCTTGTCACATGGTTTACCTTATATATTAATTACTGATTCTCCTTACTTCTATCTGGCCCTAACTTTGATGATTTTGGGAACCCAACTGTTTCTGGCAGGATTCATAGGAGAACTGATAGCCCGGAATGCTCCTGAACGCAATAATTATAAAATAGAGAAAGAGTTTTAAAATGAAGAGACTACCAGCCATTATCTTATTGCTCCTGATTACCGTAAGCACCTTGATGCAAAGCTGTGGGGAAAGCGATTGTCCGCTTACCACCAATTCCTTTGCCCATTTCGACTTTCTGGATGCAGAAACACACCAAGCTGTGAAATTCAGTCCAGCTTTTGACGTCACTGGATTTATCACTACCGATGTGATTGTACGTGACACACTGGAAGATGGAACTATTAAGGAAACTGTAGTAAAAGACTCATTGATGAATGACACGATATTCAATAAAGCGGAAAGCAGTATGAGCCTGCCTTTGAGTTATACATCAAAAACTACCTACGTATTGCATTATACGGAAAAGATGCGTGACACCATCATACTCATTCACCAGAATATCCCCTACTTGCAGAATATAGAATGTGGCACCATGATGTTTTATAAAGTGGAAGACATTAAATACACCACTTATAACTTAAAATCTATCGAGACTGTAAATCCGGACATCAATAATGAAGAAAAAAAGAATTTCAACATATATTACGTTGTTAACGCTACTGAGTAGTATGCTATTGTACAGCCCCACACTGGCGGCACAAGAAAAAAAAACAACCATAGAGGAAGAAAAGGTACCTTTCTATCAGGGAACTACTATCGGTATAGATATATTTGGCCTGGGAAGCAAAATTTTTGGAGGTGACATTACAAGTACAGAAATCAGCGTAGAGGTCAATTTGAAAAACCGTTATGTCCCCGTAGCTGAAATTGGATATGGAACCACCGACACTACTGATGACGGTACCAATATACATTATAAAGCCTCAGCTCCCTATTTCCGTATAGGTATGAACTACAACTTCTTTTTCAAGAAGCCCTATCTGCCTGGTTTTCTGTATGGAGGCATACGTTACGGATTCACCTCTTTTTCATACGATGTAGATGCTCCGACAATGAAAGACCCTACATGGGGATTTCCGGAAATCCCCTTCAGTTATGAGGGAGTTAAAACCACAGTAACCTGGGCCGAACTGCTGGCAGGAATAAAGGTAAATGTATACAAGAATTTCTATATGGGCTGGTCACTGCGCTACCGCATACGCATGAACATGAAAAAGACGGAACACACCGAGCCTTGGTATATTCCCGGTTTCGGAAAGAACAACTCGACTAACTTAGGAGTAACATACAGTTTAATATACAAATTACCATTTTAACTAATGACAACTTTAGAAATATGGCTCCTTGCCATCAGCCTTGCTATGGACTGTTTCACTGTTTCCATAACAAGCGGAATTATCATGCGTCGCATTTGCTGGCGCACTTTTTTTATTATGGCATTCTTCTTCGGTCTTTTCCAGGCCGTCATGCCGCTTATCGGTTGGTTTGCCGCCAGCCGCTTCAGCCACCTGATAGAGGATTACGACCATTGGATCGCTTTTGGGTTATTGGCATTCCTGGGAGGGCGTATGATTAAAGAGAGTTTCAGCAATGAAGACAAATGCTGCTTCGACCCCACTAAATTAAAAGTGGTTGTTACGCTGGCTATAGCAACCAGCATTGATGCGTTGGCCATCGGTATATCATTTGCTTTTGTAGGAATGAACTCTTTCACTTCCATTCTTTCTCCCATTGGCATCATCGGCTTTACCTCTTTTGTTATCTCAACATTAGGAAGTCTGATAGGTGTATTTTGCGGCAAGCGTTTCAACCTGCGCATGGAATTATGGGGAGGTTTGGTTCTGATTATTATCGGTGTTAAAATCTTAATAGAACATTTATTTCTTTCTTAACTAAAATACAGGTATGAATAAAAAAAAATTAGCATGGCAATTGCCGTTTCTAGCAATTCTGATAATAGGAACAATTATTATTCTAAAAAAGCAAGCACCTTTCCGTACGGATGAAGGCTTTGTATTCGGTACTGTATACAAAATCACCTACCAGTCCGAAGATAATCTGAAAGAAGAAATAGAAACCGAACTGAAGAAAGTGGACTACTCCCTCTCTCCTTTCAATCCGAATTCTGTAATCACCCGCGTAAACCACAATGAAAAGACAGAAGTTGACAGTTTTTTCGTACATGTATTCCATCTCGCAAAAAAAATATCCGATGAAACCCATGGAGCCTTTGATATCACTGTCGCACCTTTGGTAAATGCATGGGGATTTGGATTCAAAAAATCTACAGGAGTGGATTCACTGATAGTGGACAGCTTACGCCCAATGATAGGATATCAAAAAATAGACTTACAGAACAACCGGATAATAAAAAAAGACCCTCGTATAATGCTGGATTGCAGCGCTATCGCCAAGGGATTCGGAGTAGATGCAGTAGCAAGGCTATTAGAACGTAAAGGGATAAAAAACTACATGGTAGACATCGGTGGTGAAGTAGTGGTAAGAGGCAAAAATTCCAAAATGAACGCTTGGCGTATCGGCATAAACAAACCTGTAGATGACTCCTTGTCAGTAAACCAGGAGTTACAGACTGTACTTGCCATTAGTGACGTAGGTATGGCGACATCAGGAAATTATCGTAATTTCTATTACAAAGGTGGAAAGAAATATGCACATACCATAGACCCACGCACCGGATACCCAGTACAACATAGCATCCTGTCATCCACTGTCATTGCAAAAGATTGCGCCAGTGCCGATGCATACGCTACTGCTTTCATGGTGATGGGACTGGACTCAGCCAAAGCTTTTTGTGAAGCACATCCTGAACTGGATGCCTATTTTATCTGCTCGGGCGAAGGGGATAAATATGAAACTTATTTTACAAATGGGATGAAGAAATTTATCGCCAGCGAGAAATAGACATCAAAGAGGCGCATCAAAACATCGAACAACTATCATTCAAATGGAATGATACCGGAACTCACCACAGATTAATATCAATTTAACACAAAGCAGTTGGTTTCCAATAAAATATCTATGGTGAGTTCCGACATTATTATCTGCAAAGAAACAGCATATTACTGAGCTTTCTGAAACTGTTCTATCAACAAAGTCAGATTAGCCGTAAATAAACGCGCTGATATTGCTAACAAAATGATTCCGAAAAACTTACGAATAACATAAATTCCACCTTTACCCAAGAAACGTTCGATACGATCTGTCAACTTCAACACCACATAAACCCAAACCATATTCAATATCAAGGCTACAACAATGTTTACAGGAGCATACTCCGAACGAAGGGAAAGTAACGTAGTAAACGCCCCCGCACCTGCCAATAACGGAAAGACCAAGGGGACTAAAGTCGCTTCCTTGATAGGACCTTGATTCTTGAATATTTCGATATCCAAAATCATTTCCAAAGACATGAGAAAAATAACAAAAGCACCCGCCACGGCAAACGAAGCGATATCTACCTGAAATAACTTCAGCATCATATCTCCTGCATAAAAGAAACCTATCAATAAAGCAAAAGAAATGCCGGTAGCTTTATTAGCATTGACATTTCTCCCTTTCTGCTTAAGGTTCAATATAATAGGAATAGATCCGATAATATCAATGACAGCAAAAAGTACGATAAACGCACTTAAAAATTCTTGAAAATCAAATGATCCAAACATAAACTCCTCCTTTTTTGAATGCAAATATATTTATTTTTTATACAGCCCGCAAGTATTCTGCTTTTAAACATTAGGAGACGGTAAGAAACAATAAAAAAAATAAAAGTTCTCCCACCTATAAATAATAAATCTCGTTTTATCGTTACCTTTGTGTGTTAAACTATAACTTAACGAACATTAGAACTTATGGAAATAACAATGTATGATACACTTTTACAACTTCCTCTCTTCCAGGGATTATGTAAAAATGACTTCACCAATATCATAGGTAAGGTAAAGCTACATTTTCGTAAATACAACGCCGATGATATCATTGTGGAACAAGGAGCACCTTGCACTCAATTAATCTTTCTCTTAAATGGGGAGATAACCTCCCAAGCAACCGATAACCAACATTCATACTCCTTATTTGAAACTTTTGGAAGTCCTTTCGTTATAGAGCCCTATTCATTATTCGGCATGCAGACCAACTATACAGCGACTTACAAAGCACGTACAAATATTAACATAGTTACCATAGATAAGTTATTTGTATTAAATGAACTGAACAACTACGAAATCTTCCGCCTTAATTATTTAAATATTCTGAGTAATAGGGCACAAGTGGCATACGAAAAATTATGGAACAGCCACATAGGTAATACAGAAGAAAAAATACTGAATTTTTTAGTACTGCGTTCCATGAAGCCCGAAGGGAAAAAAATTCTTAAAATCAAAATGGAAGATTTGGCGAGTTTGATTGATGAGACACGAATCAATGTGTCAAAAGTACTGAATGATTTACAGGAACAGGGATTGGTACAACTTAGCAGAAAAGCAATCTCCATTCCGGCATTGGAAAAACTGACCGAAAAGAATAAATAATCAGGTAAAACCTCATAAAGATGAAAAGCACAGGCATTTCTGCTTGTGCTTTTTTATTTTTAACCTAACTATTTAATATACTTTGTTAAATAAGTAAATAGAATGAGGATAGTGATACTTTTTTTTAGCAAATTTGTAAGTCAAATAAAATAGTGCCATGACTGAAAATAAAAATCCATTTTTAAAACCCTATAACACTCCTCATGACACGGCTCCGTTCCATCTTATCAAGATAGAACATTATGAACCTGCCTTGTTGGAAGGAATGAAAGAACAAAATGAGGAAATTGATGCAATTGTCAATAATCCCGAAGCACCGACTTTCCAAAACACCATTGTTGCTCTGGAAAATTCGGGTGCGTTGCTAGACCGCGTAACTACTGTTTTCGGCAATTTGATGAGTGCCGAGACTAGTGACGAGATGCAGGAATTGGCAGAAAAAATGATGCCCTTACTGTCTGAACACAGCAACAACATCAGTTTGAATGAAAAACTGTTTGCCCGCATAAAAGCTGTATACGAGCAGAAAGACCAGTTGCAACTGAAAGGTGAAGACGCCCAACTGCTGCAAAAAACATACGACAGTTTTGTAAGAAGCGGTGCCAATCTGACCGGTGAGGCAAAAGAAAAGTTCCGCCAACTGAATACTGAATTAAGCATATTAACCTTACGTTTTTCTCAGAATCTGTTGAAAGAAACGAATAACTACGAATTGGCATTGACGAAAAAACAATTGGAAGGATTACCCGAAAGTTCATTGGAAAGTTATGCTCAAACAGCAAAGGACAAGGGAAAAGAAGGCAGCATCATTACATTGGATGCTCCCAGTTTTGTTCCTTTCATGAAATATTGTGACGACCGTTCACTGCGCAGAGAAGTCTATATGGCTTATAATACCCAATGTACACACAATAACGACTACAACAATGTGGACATCATCAAGCAATTGGTAAACATTCGCATGGAACTGGCTCATTTACTAGGCTTCTCCACTTTTGCCGAGTATAAACTGAAAAAGCGCATGGCCGAAACAAGTGATGCCGTATACAAATTGCTCAACCAATTATTGGAAGCCTACACCCCTGCCGCCCTAAAGGAAGTAGCAGAAGTAGAAGCATTGGCACGCGAAATGGAAGGCAATGATTTCCAGCTGATGCCATGGGATTGGGCCTATTATTCAGAAAAACTGAAAAATAAGAAATTCAATCTGAATGAAGAAGAGTTGCGTCCTTATTTTGAGCTTAGCCAAGTAGAGAAAGGCGTATTCGGTCTGGCTACCCGTCTGTATGGCATCACATTTAAAGAAAATAAAGAAATTCCGGTCTATCATCCCGATGTAAAAGCTTATGAAGTATTTGACAAAGACGGAAGTTTCCTGGCTGTACTTTATACAGATTTCCACCCCCGTGCCGGAAAACGTTCAGGTGCATGGATGACCAGCTATAAGGAACAGTGGATAGAAAACGGAGTCAACAGCCGCCCCCACGTATCCGTTACCATGAACTTCACCAAGCCATCAGCTGGAAAACCGGCATTGTTGACTTTCTCGGAAGTAAATACTTTTTTACACGAATTCGGACACGCCTTGCACGGAATGTTTGCCAATACCACTTATTCAACCATGAGTGGTACCAGCGTATACTGGGATTTTGTGGAGCTTCCATCACAAATTATGGAAAATTTCGCCACTGAAAAAGAATTTCTCAATACATTCGCCAGACATTATCAGACGGGAGAACCCATTCCTGCCGAACTGATTCAAAAAATTGTAGATGCATCCAATTTTAATGTGGCCTACGCCTGCCTACGTCAAATAAGTTTCGGCTTACTGGATATGGCATGGTACACCCGCCAGGAAACATTTGACGGAGATGTCCGCGCTTATGAAAAAGAAGCATGGAAAAAAGCGCAAATACTGCCCGGAGTAGAAGATACCTGCATGTCCGTACAGTTCTCACATATCATGGCGGGGGGATATTCTGCCGGATACTACAGTTATAAATGGGCGGAAGTACTGGATGCGGATGCCTTCTCCTTATTCAAGGAAAAAGGAATCTTCAACCAGGAAGTCGCTGCTTCTTTCCGGGAGAATATTCTCTCGAAAGGAGGAACGGAACATCCGATGGCCCTTTACAAACGCTTCCGTGGACAAGAACCCAGTATCCATGCCTTGCTGAAAAGAAATGGAATAATCAACTAAAAAACTAAACAATATGAAACTAAAGTCTATTCTTTATATACTGATGCTACTCCCCTTCTTATGGAGTTGCAACAATGAAGACGATGTAGAGGAAATCTTTGCAAGCGGCACATGGCATGTAGTGGATTTCTATGGTAAAGCCAATTGGGACAAACGGAACGGAGAGCCCAAATACAATGCAATGGCACACAACCCGGATAAGACTATCGCAGCCGAAGGAAGAAAAGCCTTGGATATCATTCATGGTTTCAACATTACTTTCAAAGCGGATGGCACTTTTACAGGAAGCATACAAAACGGAACCATTGAAGGCACATGGCAAGCGGATGGAAAAGACCGGACAGTAAACATAAATTTTACCAAGACTCCATCTTCAACAAGCTATAATAACGAGTTCATAGAAGCATTGAATAATGCAATATTTTATCAAGGTGACAGCAATGTTTTATTGCTAGCTCCCGAAGGGAAAAAAACTTATATTCAATTTGCACATAATAAGCAAGACTGAAATAATGGAAACGAAAGAAGAAAAACAACTCAAACTCGACAAACGATACATCCGCATGGCTAGTATTTGGGCGGAAAATTCATACTGTGAACGCCGTCAGGTAGGAGCATTAATCGTAAAAGACAAGATGATCATCTCCGACGGATATAATGGAACTCCTGCAGGATTCGAAAATGTATGCGAAGATGACAACGGAGTCACCAAGCCTTACGTGCTACACGCCGAAGCGAATGCTATCACCAAAATAGCACGAAGCAACAACAGCAGTGACGGAGCAACCATGTACGTCACCGCATCTCCTTGCATAGAATGTGCCAAACTCATCATCCAAGCAGGAATCAAACGTGTAGTTTACTCAGAAAAATACCGTTTGGAAGACGGGCTTGATTTATTGAAACGCGCAAATATTGAAGTAATCTATATCAATCCCAATGAATAATAGCAAATAAAGATATGAGCAAAAATCGAACATCCCGTTTTATGCCGGTAATCGTTGCGGTAAGCATCGTAGCCGGAATATTGATTGGAACTTTTTACGCCAACCACTTTTCAGGAAACAAATTAGGTATCATTAATACTTCATCCAACAAACTGAATGCATTATTGCGTATCATTGACGACCAATATGTAGATACAGTAAACATGGGTGAACTGGTGGAAGATGCTATGCCGCAAATTCTAGGCGAGCTGGACCCTCACTCTTCTTATATTCCGGCAAAAGACCTGGAAGCTGTAAATTCTGATTTAAAAGGGAGCTTCAGCGGAATTGGTATCCAGTTTACCATCCAGCAAGATACCATCCATGTAAACAGTGTCATCCAAGGCGGACCATCAGAAAAAGTGGGCCTAATGGCAGGAGACCGCATTATAGAAGTTGATGACAGTGCCTTTGTAGGAAAAATTGTCACCAACTATGAATCCATGAAAAGACTGAAAGGTCCCAAAGGCAGTGAGGTAAAACTTGGCGTTTTTCGTCCGGGAGAAAAAGAAACTTTACACTTCACCATTGTTCGTGGTGACATACCGGTAAAGAGTGTAGATGCCGCCTATATGTTGAATGACAAATTCGGTTACATAAAAGTAAACAAGTTTGGTGAAACAACTTATCCCGAATTATTGATTTCATTAGCCAAGCTAAATCAGGCAAACTGCGAAGGAGTGGTAATCGACTTACGCGGTAATACCGGCGGATATATGGGTGCAGCAATCCAGATGGTAAACGAATTCTTACCCAAAAACAGACTCATCGTTTATACACAGGGACGTAAGTCTCCACGTGAGAACTATACATCCAACGGAACCGGAAGTAGCCAGAAAATGCCTATTGTCGTATTGATGGACGAAGGATCGGCTTCTGCCAGCGAAATTTTTGCCGGAGCTATCCAGGACAATGACCGAGGGACAATCATCGGGCGCCGCTCTTTCGGAAAAGGGCTAGTACAACAGCCTATCGACTTCAGCGATGGTTCAGCCATCCGTCTGACAATTGCCCGTTACTATACTCCGTCAGGACGCTGTATACAAAAACCGTATGTAAAAGGTAATGACGCAAATTATGAAATGGATATCCTGACCCGTTACGAACACGGAGAATTTTTCTCACAGGACAGTATCAAACAGGATCAAAGCCAAATCTTTGAAACTTCTTTAGGCCGTCCTGTATATGGAGGTGGAGGTATTATGCCCGATATCTTTGTACCGCAGGATACTACCGGTGTGACTTCCTATTATCGTATGTCCGTTAACCGCGGACTAACCATCCAGTTTGCTTTCCAGTATACGGACAACCACCGTGCCGAAATGCAAAAATATGAAACAGAAGAAAGCCTGTTGCAATATTTGAAACATCAGAACATTTTGGAACAATTCGCCCGTTTCGCTGAAAGCAAAGGGTTAAAACGTCGCAACATATTGATGTACAAATCACAGAAACTATTTGAAACAAATTTATATGGAAACATCATTTATAATATGCTGGGCATGGAAGCTTATATAGAATACTTAAACAAGAGCGACAAAACTGTCCTCAAAGCATTGGAAGTATTGGATAAAGGTGAATCATTTCCCAAAGCTCCCGAACCCATAGAACCGAAAGTAAGCGATGAAGGAACTAAAAAAACAACTGCGCAAGCAGATAGCGCAAGAAAAACGCCGTCACGACATCACCGAATTAATGACAAAGTCCGCTGCTTTGCTTGAGAAACTGGAACAGCATCCCAAATTTGCATCGGCCCGTACCGTTTTGCTCTATTATTCATTGGGTGATGAAGTACAGACACATGACTTCGTTGAGAAATGGCACCGGCAGAAAACAATTTTGCTGCCGGTAGTCAAAGGAGACGAATTGGAACTCCGTATTTATGCAGGTAGACAAAACCTGAAAAACGGCGAGGCTTATCACATAGAGGAACCGACGGGAGAAGCATTTACAGCGTATGAGAAGATAGACCTCGCCATTATACCGGGTGTTTCTTTTGATGCCCAAGGCAACCGATTGGGAAGAGGAAAAGGATATTATGACAAATTACTGCCTCTTCTTCATTCCTATAATATAGGTATATGTTATAACTTCCAAGTAAGCGAAAAGCTGCCTGTCGAACCTTTCGACCGGAGAATGGATGAAGTCTGGACTGAGAATGGAATACTGAAATAGAATCTATCGTGATAAGAACTGCCCCATAAGCCACTCTTACATCACACTTCTTTCAAGTCAAGTGTGGACTTTACGAAAAAGATGAAGGAAAATCCGTAAAAATCCGCACCTGGCAGGAAGTTTTACAGGAACCTTCGGAGATAACCAAAAGAACATACAGAAGACCGCCTAGTTAACGAAAAATAATATTGACTATCACTTGTGCCCCTACCTGCTTATTCAGATTCTTCACCAATAAATCACGTCCCATCATCAACTCCTGACGGAGCACGGACGAAGTGATATGCACATAAAGTATTTGATTCTTGATATAAAGATTACTAGTATATTTGGTAATGGCAGGCCCCACAACATCTTTCCATGCTTGTATCAGACGATACTCATTCAGTGGTGCCTCCAAAGCATTCTTCCGGAAGAATTTCCGAATCATCTCCCCTATTTGTTCCGCATCATTACGTCTCATTCAGCCACTTCCTTTCTTTCAGTCACACAGCCATCTTCTACAGAAAAGACTCTGTATTCCCTTTCAATCTTTTTCAATATTTTATCCAGATGATCCCTATTGGTATCCGTAATGAAAATCTGTCCGAAACTATCCCCGGCCACTAGTTTCACAATCTGTTCCACACGGGAAGCATCCAACTTATCAAAAATATCATCCAGCAACAACAAAGGAGTGCTATTGCTCCCCGTTTTCTTCAAAAAATCAAACTGAGCCAGTTTCAAAGCGATCAGATAAGTTTTATTCTGCCCTTGTGAACCTTCCCTCTTTATAGGGAAATCACCCAACTGCATCACCAAGTCATCTTTATGAATTCCTCTCAGCGAATACCCCATTATACGGTCACGTTTGCGGCTCTCTTTTATTATATCCAGCAAATTCCCATTCATAGCATGAGATTCATACGCCAGATTCACTTTCTCCTTATCTTGCGAAATATAAGAGTAGAAAGATTGAAAAGTAGGAATAAATTCGGCTATAAACTCACTACGTTTTCTAAAAACAACCTCGCCTGCAAATGCCATCATCTCCTCCCATACCAACATCAATTCCTCATCAGGTTCCTGCTCCGACTTCAATAAGGCGTTACGCTGTGTCAGCGCTTTATTATAACGTATCAGTGCATCCAAGTATTCCTTATCATATTGAGATATCACCACATCCATAAAACGGCGGCGCTCGTCACTACCTCCCGCAATCAGTTCCGCATCAGCAGGAGAAACCATTACGAGAGGAATAAAACCGATATGATCTGATAAACGGCTGTATTCCTTTTTATTCCGCTTAAACTGTTTTTTCTGACGACGCTTCAAGCCGCAATATACCTCTTCAGGATCTCCTTGATTCGTTTCATAGAAACCCTGAATCACAAAAAAATCGCCCTCGTGACGGATATTCTGCGAGTCTATGGGATTAGTGGCACTTTTACAGAATGAAAGATAATAAACCGCATCCAGCAGGTTCGTCTTCCCCATGCCGTTCTGTCCGATAAAACAATTCATCTTTGGCGAGAATTCCAGTTCTGCCTGCTCCAGGTTTTTATAATTCAATATCGAGATGCGTTTCAGTATCATAGAACTTCTGTTTAATTGAGGATACAAAATTAGAGATAAAAACGGGAAAAACTAAAAAAATATGCCCGTAAATTTCATTAATACATAGAAATGAACTACTTTTGCTGACCGAAAAAGTAGATTCGCAAAATAATAAAAAAGTAAATATAAAAATGGCAGAACAAAAACACACTCAGGACCCATTGGATATGGAAGAAGCACTGAGTACTTCAGAAGCATTCCTTATCAAGTACAAAGGAAAAATCCTTGGAACTATTGCAGCAGTTGTGATTATCATTGCAGGTTTCATGGGATATAAGCATTTTATTTCTGAACCCAATGAAATGAAAGCATCAGAAGCTTTGTTCAAAGGAGAACAATATTTCGGAGCCGATAACTTTGAAACAGCATTGAACGGCGACAGCATTGGTTACAAAGGTTTCTTGAAAGTAGCAGATGAATTCAGCGGAACAGCTGCCGGTAATTTAGCAAATGCTTATGCAGGTATCTGCTACGCACAGTTAGGCAAATATGAAGACGCAGTGAAGTATTTAGATAAATTCAGCGCTAAAGATCAGTTGGTAAGCCCCGCTATTTTGGGAACTATCGGTAACTGCTACGCTGAGATGGGGCAATTGGACAAAGCTGCCGGAACTTTGCTGAAAGCAGCAGATAAAGCAGACAGTCAGGCATTAAGCCCTATCTATTTGATTCAGGCAGGTCAGTTGTTCGAGAAACTGGGTAAGAACAGTGAAGCTGTTAAAGCTTATACATTGGTGAAAGAAAAATACTTCAATTCTTATCAGTCAATGGACATCGACAAATATATCGAGCGTGCCTCTATCAAATAAGAAAAGAAATATACCTTGAATTATATAAAGAGGTTGTCTGCACCCACGTACAGATAACCTTTTTCTTTTATTAATCCCACTAAAAAACAAAAAATAATGGCAACAGCGTATCATAACTTATCTGATTATGACTTTAACTCGGTTCCCAATGCAGAAAACATGCGTTTCGGTATCGTAGTATCCGAATGGAACAGTAACATCACCGGTCCCTTATTGGAAGGCGCCGTAACCACCTTGAAAAAACATGGTGCAAAAGATGAAAATATTTTGGTACAAACTGTACCCGGAAGTTTTGAACTGACTTTTGGTTCCGCACAAATGATAAAAAGCGGAAAAGTAGACGCAGTGATTGCAATAGGATGTGTAGTTCGTGGTGACACTCCACACTTTGACTATGTATGTGCCGGTACTACCCAAGGCATCGCCCAACTGAATGCCGAAGGAGATATTCCTGTAATTTTTGGTTTGATTACCACCAATACCATGCAACAAGCAGAAGACCGTGCCGGTGGAAAATTAGGTAATAAAGGAGATGAATGTGCAATAACTGCCATCAAAATGCTCGATTTCAAGCAAAAAGTGCAGGGAAAGCAGATTTTTTGAAAAAAAGTTCTTGTAGAATTTGCATATTCAAAAAAAAGACGTACCTTTGCATCGCAATTGAGAAACAAGCCTACTCAATAAGAGAATTGAGATAGAATCTTAAGAGCGAATGGGCAAATACCAGAGTGGCCAAATGGGGCAGACTGTAAATCTGCTGTCTTTCGACTTCGGTGGTTCGAATCCATCTTTGCCCACAAAAATTGCGGAAGTAGCTCAGTTGATAGAGCATTAGCCTTCCAAGCTGAGGGTCGCGGGTTTGAGCCCCGTCTTCCGCTCTTCTGAAAATCAGATAGTTATCGCAAGATTTCTATCTGATTTTTGCTTTTAGAGAATGCTGATTCTGCACGAAACTATGCGGTTGAAGTCAACCAAGAAGTCAACCGAAAATTTTATGAGTGCAGCAATCAACGTAGTATGCTACAAGTGGAAGACTTTAGCAAATGGAGAATCCCCCTTAATGGTAAGAGTAGCCAAAGGTGGCAAACGGACTATGCAAAGTTTAGGCGTATCCATTAATCCTAAATATTGGGACTTCACACGAAACAAACCTAAACCCAACTGTCCTAACAAAGAGTATATCCAAAAGATTATCTTGGATAAACAGCAAGAATTACAGCGGCGAATGTTAGAGTTGAATGTGGAGCAAAAGGAATATACCACCACTACCCTACTCAATAATGAGAATACCAAGTTTGAACTGAAAACCGTTAGTGAGTTCTACCACGAATTAATAGAGCAATACACACGTGAGGACAAATGCGGAAACCGTCTTATCTACAAAAGTTCTTTCAACTCGCTTAAAGCGTTTACGAAAGGCAAGTTAGATATACCTTTCAGCGATATAGATACTTCTTGGCTTAACAAATATGAGAAATGGCTACGCTCCAAAGACAATAAAGAAACCACCATAAGCCTTATGTTTCGCACATTGCGCAGCGCATATAATAAAGCCATCAAAGCGAAATGTGCCCGAAAATCCGATTATCCATTTGACGAATATAAAATAAACAAGTTCGATACCACAACTCAAAAGAGGGCTATTGCCAAAACAGATGTACTGAAATTCACAACTGAAGTGCAGCCCATTGGAAAACGGCAATACATGGAGTTGAGCAAAGATATATTCGTGTTCAGCTATCTATGTGGTGGAATCAATTTCACAGACATAGCTAATCTGGCAAAAGAGAATATTCAAAATGGCAGGTTACACTATATCCGCCAAAAGACAAAAAAGCTAATCAAAATAGGAATACCGCAAGAAGCCATGCAGATAATCGAAAAATATTCAAAGGAGAGCAAAGGCTATCTGTTTCCGATTTTAGATAGCAAGATACACAAGACCGCCTTGCAAAAGCAGAACAGAATACATAAGATATTAGGAAAGGTCAATAAGAACTTAAAACTACTTGCAGCAGACTTGGGGGTTGAAGCCAATATCACAACCTATGTTGCAAGGCACTCATTCGCAAGTGTCCTAAAGAAATCGGGAGTAAACATCGCATTGATAAGTGAAGCATTGGGACATTCAGACTTAGCCACCACTCAAATATACTTGGATAGCTTCGATAATGAGCAGGTGGATGAAGCGATGAAGAACTTGCTATAACAAAAAGAAGTCTGTAGTCCGAAAAAGATTGCAGACTTTTCTTTTATTTTGCGGTATAATTAATAACATCGTACTATGTCAAAAGAAGAACTGTACCAAATAGAAGAACTGCCCGATTTTAAAGTGGCTTGGCATGAAAGCTACAAATGCCTTAATGAACCACTATTAGAATATGTGTGGGAAGTAGCCAATCACTTCCTGCCCGATTATGAAGAAGCAGATACGGGAATGATACCTGTAGAATCTTCCGCACCTGCCATATTCGCCAATAGATATGCGGAGAGAAACTTATCCGTTGAAGAAAGATACGAAAGAAGCAAAGAAATAAAAACTTTTAAGGGGACTTTAGAAGAATACAAGAAACGGGAATACAGAGAGTTTGACGATTCTTTCAAAGAGAAGTTTTTGAATAATAAGAACTTACAGCATACCATTGAAGCATTTGATTTTGATGTCAGCAAGTTTTGGTATCTGCTTCTTTTCGTATATGACTTTATAGAGGATATTGGAACTGATGCGCCTACTGTAGAGAAACCGCTACTTGAAGATTTCGCTTCTTTTCTAACTAATCTATGCGGAGCATCGAGCATAACCTTGAAACAGGGCGACAAGAATATTTATTCTACAGAACGGGAAGACTTGATAGACATTATCCAAAGGGCTGTTTATCATTTCGGTGAAACATATAGCAAGATTGTAAACGGAGAACAAGACCTAAAAACAAAAATCAAACAATTACAGAAGTTAGGCTTGAAAGGCTTTATAGATAACAGCCTGTTATCGCAAATTAATTTCAACGGCAAGTACACTCTTGACTATTCCCACAAAAGATGGAAGTTTGCAGAAATGTTCCTGTATTTCTTGGAGGGCAAGAAAGCAGATAAAAAAAGAGTAAGTGACAGAAACGTAAGGATTTCTACTGAAAAGAACCTATTCGTTTCGAGACTTCTCTATACCACAGGCTATGTCTCGGAGGTGTACGACAGAGAGTTCTTTCCAAACGGAAAGCCCAACAGGACATTGTCCCTTATCATCCGAAAATACAGTAAGGAGAAATTTCCCCCTGTTATAGCTAACAACTATAATGCAGTAGCACTTTAGGCATATATAACAACAGGAAATGCGTACTGAAAGACTTATTCTTTTCGGTACGCATTTTTTTTGCGTACTGAATGCAACAGATGATAAGTACGTATATTATTAATTTACAGCGCTTTGCAGTGAAATAAAATATATTTTTCTTTGCATCGTCAAAATGAAAACCAAGATGCGCATCAACTAATGATTTTCGATTGACATTAGTTTCTAAATTAAAATTGTTAGCTATGAGCAAAATAGTACAGGTGGCGACCTCAAACGCAGATGTGTTAATTAACGCTACGGAAGTAGCAAGTGTAGAATCTCAAAACGACAATAATATGAATGAAGTGACGAGCACAGACTGTTGCCCGAAAGAAAAGACAACAGTTATCGCTATCATTGAGGGTGTTAAACAAGAAGTTAAATTGGCTCGCACCATCTATAGCATGGACGTGCTGAAGAAAAGCCAAGAGAAACTCCTTGGAGAAATTGACAAGAGCAAGTTGCTTGATGAGATATTCCACTTTTCAGACCCCGAAATCTTCCGCAAGGCAGGGATTCCCCTCTACGACTGTGAGGGGGAAGAAATTCCTAAAGATGAGGAGAATGTGCTTGTGCCTATTGAGACAGGAGCAAACTATTGGAGGTTCAGTTTCGATGCCGTACTGAAACACGTACAGATACATACCTTTGAAAGCGTGGAAGAGTATGCGCAAGTGGTAGGAATGGCAGACCTTTTCACCCGTTCAAGAAGCACAGTCGAGAAGATAGGCATTGCGGCTTTGGCTACAGGGGATGCCACTTATCAAGCGGTCTATGAACTTGCGAGAAAGACAGGTATGCCCGGCAGCAGTGCTTATGCGTACTTGGGGGTACAACTCCAAGCATCCACCACGTTGGAGATGTCTATCGGTATAAGACGGAAAGACGTGCCTGTGCTGAGCAGAACCCTTGAAGAAGCGTTGGAACTCCACAAACAAATCTGCCTTACGTTTACTCCAGCCGACGCAAGGAAGCGTTACGCAATTCGGGCTATCAACTCCGTTATGAAAACAGGAGACTATGACCTTGCAACCATCATGCAGGCATTACGAACCATTCCAGCGGAAAGCGTCACACGTGCCCGCCTAATGGATTGCGGAATAAAAGAGACCTGCATAGCCAATGTCCTAATCAAGTACATCATTGAAATGCGGCAAAAGAGAGCCGCCTAAACAGCTCCGAAGAATGAGCCTGTGTGACAGGCAGGCTTGTTCTTCACATTAGAAGCGTCTCTTTCCAATGTAAGAAAAACCAACAGATTATGGATATATATAAATTCAGTCTGACAGTACAACAATGAACGGAGGATGCTCTAATGTGGCTGACTTACAAAGACAGAAAGTGTAAGAAAATTTTTAGGAGAAAAGATTATGATTACGTATAAAATAAGTGTAAAGGACGGTTACATGGTAGATTCCGATTTACCACACAACTGTATCTTTAATAAAGCGAGGACAGGCTGCGGTGGCACAAGCATCGCATTGAATAACGGCGAGAATTACGTTGTTGCCGTACCCACCACCGAACTGATAATAAACAAGTGCAGTTCCAATGACAGATGTTTTGGCTTGTACGGAAACTTCACGCCCAAACTGAAAAAAGAACTGTCCGACTACATCCAGCAACACGAATGCAGGAAGATTATATGCACCTATGACAAGCTGCCCAAACTGCTGGCTTTGGTTGATGGAAAGGACTACAGGCTGTTGGTGGACGAATACCACAATTTCCTCAAACAGTATTCGTTCAGGGACAAGGCTATTGACGGAGTATTAGATAACTTTAAGGCGTTCAAGTCTTTCTGTTTCATGTCCGCCACTCCGATTGAAACGGACTTGAAGCCAAATGTTTTGGATGGCGTGACGGAATATGTTGCCGATTGGAAAGAACCGCTCCCGATATGCGTCCTTCCCTATCAGACCAACAAGCCTTATCAGTTTGCAGCCAATGTTATCGGCAAATACAAGATGCAAGGCTGTTTGGAAGTGAACGGGCATGAATCACGGGAAGCCTATTTCTTCTTGAACAGCGTACAGGAGATTGCGCACATCATCAGACAGTGCGGGCTGACCAATGACAATTGCAGGGTGATATGTGCCAATACAAGCCACAACCAAAAGAAACTGGGTGAAATGAAAATATCCAACTCGTTAAGCCCTGCAAGGATGTTCAATTTCATCACCTGCAAATCATTCGAGGGTGCGGACTTTTTCTCTGAGACAGGGCTTTGTTTCGTTATCAGCAATGTCTATAAAAAACAGACCTTGGCAAGCATGGATATTGACATACCCCAAATTGCAGGAAGAATCAGAAACAGGGAAAATCCGTTAAGGCATACGGTCTTTCATATATTCAACACCAAGAAAGATGATATGTTTGCCAGCTATGAGGAAGTCAGGAAAGACACGCTCAAACAGCTTGAAATAGCAGAGGAAAGGGTTAAGGCATACAATTCCTTTTCAGCGGATGCCAAGAAACAGCAGGCTAAAGAGGTCAAAGATTCCTTATATATAAGGTATAACAACGGTATGTTTGAAGTGAACGACAGGGCTGTAAACTATATCCTGTATGAATACAAGCTGATGCACCAAATATACCAGTCGAAAGAGAATGTTGCGGATGCCTATGCCCATGCAGGTTTCAACTATGGCAATATCCGATGGGAGAAATTGCCAAACGAGGAGATTGGAAAGTTGGGCAGGAGAATTGCGTTTGCGGAGATAGCGCAGAGATACTATGACCTGCAATACAGCTTTGACAATGGCAGGGCAGAGATTGAAAGGCAATACCCTTTCATCCGTGAAGCGTTCCAACTGTTAGGCTTTCAAGAGATACGCAGGCTAAGAAGCAGGAAAGCGGTGGAAGAAGCCTTGCTACAAGCCAAGTTAGCCGATAAGCCAAGCCGTTCTGAAATGTTCGGACTACTTTCGCAAGTGATAGAAATCGGCAGATTCTACTTGACAGCGGACTTACGGGCAATCTGTGAACAGTTCCATCTTTCCAAGATTAAGGATTTGAGGGAATGGTACAATATCAAGAGTGGAACAAAACGGATAAATGGTGTTCCACGAAACGGATATTGGATTAGGAGTTTGATTGTGTAATATTAAAACTTATTTATTATGGGATTAAATTTAAGCAAGGGGGATATGTACAAGTTTGTTAACTATACTTGGAATCCTATCAAAGGCAAATGCCTGCACGATTGCAGCTATTGCTATATGAAGCAGATAAATCCAAATGCCAATCCGCCAAGATTGGCAGAATATGAACTTAATACAGACCTTGGCTGTGGCAGGTCTATTTTTATTGGCAGTTCCACGGATATGTTCGCAGAAGACATACCATCCGAATGGATTGCCAGAGTGTTGGATTACTGCCATCAGAACAGTAACATGTTACTGCCCAATGCTTACCTGTTGCAGTCCAAGAACCCCAAGAGGTTTTTGGAGTTCATCAACCATCCGATTATGGAACGTGTAATATTCTGCACGACCATTGAAACCAACCGTTTCTACCTGGAGATAATGAACAAAGCTCCAAGAATTGAGGAACGGGTGGAAGCTATGGAAGAGATAGCAAGACTTGGACGTTCCACAATGGTAACGGCTGAGCCTTTGATGCAGTTTGACCGTGAAGAAATGGTGTCTTTTATCAGAAGATGCAGCCCCAAGTTGGTGAACATAGGAAGAAACTCCTGCAGGAGAATTGTACTGCCAGAGCCTACCCAAGAAGAAGTCCAGCAACTCATTGCGGAACTGAAATCGTTTGCCAATGTGAACGTGAAAGACAACGCTTTGATATGGCGTAAGTAACGGCAGAGAAAGAAAGTTGGAGGAAACCTGCAATATGGCGGAATCCAACTTTCGCTTTTTATTAGAGTTATATAGCCTATACTTTATAATATGCCACATACAGCCAATGACATTAAAAAGGCTACCTAATTAAAGAATCACCTATATGCAGTTTAGCTAAAAGTCAAGAGAGCAGATATATAAGGTACTTAATACAGAAATCCCCCTCCCATTCAGCCAGTGACCTAAAATATATAAGAGTGGCTGTCTTTGCGGTCTACAACCTCCAATAGTCCCCCTCTGTATATTGATATAAAAAAGAATTATTAATCATTTAAACTTTTA
>ENA-ORSB01000151-ORSB01000151.1-human-gut-metagenome-genome-assembly--contig:-NODE-151-length-78083-cov-21.810401_pt1 | contig 78083 bp, 66 predicted proteins | sample MGYA00242180_ERZ509144 | MGnify/ENA primary metagenome ERZ509144 (study PRJEB26280, sample SAMEA2338661) | human gut metagenome | biome: human gut; feature: human-associated habitat; material: faeces...
ATTTGCTGTCGCAAATACCCGGACCCGGCCGGTCGTCTGATGACGACTTGTTAATCCCCTTTTCAAGGGGGCATATCAGGGCCTGCGGGCTTTCCATCGCCACACAGCTTTCCCTGCCTGCCAACTCCGGCCCGGCATCTGAAGATGCCTTCCCTGAGGAATTCCGGTTGCGAAGCACCCTGAGCAGAGCGGGCTCTTGCCGCAGTTCGGGACAACATTCATTAAAGCCGACGGGGGCAGAAGGGACCGATCTGCACCCGTGACAATGAAATAAAGGGATGACGGGGGCAGAAGGGCCGGATTTGCACACGTGACTGGCAACCTTCACCACGACTGATTGGCAAATCACGCGGGATTGCGTATATTTGCGGCGGAAATTATTTCCAAACCACTGCGGACAATATGGATGGAATGCTGCGGCAGGTAGCAGACAGATCGACAGACAGGCAGGTGGCAGACAGACGGACGGTCTGATTGATTGATAGATAGATTGATAGTCAGTCAAATAGACAAATAGACAAATAGACAAATAGACAAATAGACAAATAGACAAACAGTCAAACAGATAGTCAGTCAAACAGACAAACAGACAGATCGACAGACAGACATAATACGACAAATGAACTACTCTGGTTTAATCATAGCAGTTATCACATTTTTGGTAATTGGACTTTTTCACCCTCTCGTAATCAAGAGCGAGTATTATTTCGGCACTAAATGCTGGTGGGCATTCGCACTTGCCGGACTGGCCTTCATCGTGGCAAGCCTTCTGGTAGAGAACAGCGTAGCAAGCCCCATTCTTGGAGTCGTGGGGTGCTCTTGCCTGTGGAGCATATTGGAGATTTTCGAACAGAGGGAGAGAGTCAGGAAAGGTTGGTTTCCGATGAATCCGAAGAGGAAATCAGAGTATTAGGCAAAGCGCGGGTAAATTCGTAGCCCGAGGCGGCCAGGCTGTCCAGGAGGAGGGCAAGGAGCTCGCTTGCTCCATCGAGCCTGTCGTGGAGGAGAATGACCGAGCCGGGGCGCACCTGTTTCATAATCCGTTCTACAACAGGGACATACCAGTCGTGTCCAGACTGCTTGTAAGAATGCTCTGACGACTTGCAAAACATTGTGTCAAAGCTTCTTACATCCCAGCCGACAGTTTGCAGACCAAGAGTCCGAATTACTTTAGCGATAGTCGGATTCGTCACGCCGAAAGGAGGACGGAACAATGAAATCTTCTTGCCGGCGACACTTTCCACTGCATGTTTCCCTTCATTGACATCGGCCAGCATTTTATCGAAAGACAACAACGGAAAAGTGCCGGCATGGCTGTAAGTGTGCAGTCCGAGCGCATGTCCTTCTTCAAGCATGCGACGCAGAACCGCCTCATTACCAGAGACTTTGGAGCCGATCAAGAAGAAAGTCGCCCTGGCGCCACGTTCACGGAGGACATCCAGAACACGTTCAGTTTCAGGCGGATGCGGCCCGTCATCGAAAGTCAGATAAACCACTTTCCGGTCTGTTTTCTCACGGCAGAATGCCCGCACATATACTCCTGAGCGTATGCTGGCAGAAGCCCAGACCATAAAGACCGTTATGGAAAGGACTATGGCAAGTATGCAGAGTATTGCTATGACAGACATATCGGCAGAAGTCAACTACTTATGTAACAAGACGATAACGCCATCCTCATTGACATCATCCACTATCGCGGTATAACCATCCGGAATCTTCTGTTCAGAGATGAGTTTACAGAGCAATAACGGAAGCATTGAACGGAACGCTCCGAGGGACTCGACGTGATCGGCGCAGCTTATGACATTGACACCGGCATTGATTCCGAACAGTTCAGCGATCGGATTCTCTGCGCATTTCGGGAGGTCTGAAAGATTCGCGAGACCGCAGAATCGGAGAGCTGCGTTGCCGTCTTTGGTGCCGTTCAGCGAGCTATATGAGGTTTCCCCATACTCGTGCAGGGGGCAGAAAGAGGACTTTGAGCCGGATTCCCCACCGTGCTCAGAGGCTGACTTAGACTCACGCAAATGTCTGGTGGAGCACTCGGAGTTTGCATCACCACCACGCTCAGAGGCAGACTCGGAGCCGGATTCATCACACGGACAGGAGACAGACTCAGACTCACGCAAAGGTCCGGTGGAGGACTCGGAGCCGGATTCACCACCCCACTCAGAGGCAGACTCGGACTCATGCAAAGGTCCGGTGGAGAACTCGGAGTTTGCATCACCACCCCGCTCAGAGGCAGACTCATAACCGGCTTCATCCCCATCCCGCCCGGAATCAGACTCGGAACCATCACCACCACCCGGCCCTGCGGACATTTCAGTTGCCGGGCACGACTCGGAACCGTCAGTCGGCATCGCGGCACTGAGCAGAAATGCAGCAGCGCCTTCTCCCAACGGAAGGAAACCATCCCCGACTCTATATAGACCGAGACGTTTCCTTATGACATCGACCTCCGGCGTAACCTCGTCGAAAGCACCGACTAATGCCACATTCCCCTCACCCGCATCATCGAGCAGCATTGCGGCATCGACAAGAGACGCAGCGAAACCGTCCGCCTGCTGCACATAAGTCGTGTTGTAGGCGTGAATTTTTCGGATCAATGCAATGTAACCTGATGCCGTATTGAAAGTAGACTGCATGAAAGGTGACGGATTCAGCAGAGTTTCCTCCCTGTCGAAAATGCTGGAACCGAAAGAGATGGTATCCTTCATGAAGCCGGCCCCTGTAGAGGTGATTATTCCGGCCACCCTCTCGGAAGGGACGCTATCAAGCGACTTCAGCCCGCACCAGACAGCCATCTTCAGGAGCCGCCCCATTCTGCGCCTCGAATTCGCATCAGTTATAACTTCCTTATAATCAGGCTCATCAGCACTGACATATGAAGTACCACTGATATATAAATGTTTATGCGGAATAAACAGCATGGCTAAAGTGCTTTAGAAGATTGAGTGTCAATGATATCCGAAAAGACAAGAGAGACGCAGTTGCCGCTGAAGCCGAAGGCCGAGGACAATATGTTGCGCAACCGTTGCACAGAACCATCTCGAGTCGCAAACGGTTCAAGACCGGTTTCCGGAATCGGAGAAGCGTAACTGCGAGAACCCGCAAACGGTGCAAGACCGGTTTCCGGAATCGGAGAAGCGTAACGGCGAGAACCACTAAACGGCACAAGACCGGTTTCCGGAATCGGAGAGGAGAAACCGCACGAGCCCATAAATGACAAATCATTCAGTTCCAACGACTTGCAGACCATCACAGCCTCGATTCCCTCAGAAGCGGCAAGAGTATGCCCAGTATAGGCCTTGAGCGAACTGAACGGCGGAACAGCACCACCGAAAACCCGCAGCATGGCATTGCTCTCTGCAAGGTCATTGACCTGAGTACCAGTCCCGTGCGTATTGACAAAGTCAATGTCGGACGGCTCCAGACCAGCCTGCTCAATTGCGGCGGACATTGACAATCCCGGCCCTATACCCTCCGGAGAACTCGCCGTCTGATGGTAAGCCTCATTGGCATTGCCCCAGCCGGTCAGCCTGCAGACAGCGCCTTCAGAGTCGGCAGTGAGCACAAGATACCCTGCACCCTCACCCAGATTCAGCCCTGCGCGGGACTCGTCGAACGGCCTGCAGATTTCCGGATCAAGAATACGCAGAGAATTGAACCCGTTCATCGTAAAACGGCAAAGCGAATCCGTGCCGCCCACAATGGCCACATCGCACAATCCGTCACGCAACATCTTGGCTCCCAGCATAATAGCATTGCCGGCAGCAGAACAAGCCGTACTTATGGTCGTGCTGAAAACTATATTGACCCCACGGGACTCCAGATAATGCGCCACCATCGAGGTAACATCCCCGGGCGTATGCATGCTCAGACTTCTCGCGTCGCCGCCAGTAAGGTCATCGCGGTGCTCCTGCCAGAAAACCTCGCTCAAATCCATTCCGCCCACCGAAGTACCGGACAGAAATGCGCAGCGGAGTTGTTTCAGCCCGTCTGCCTTGCCACTACGGCTGACGAAATCTGTCAATGCCTCGTCCACAGCCTTGAGCCCGAGCAGAGCCGTACGACTTGCAACTTCTTGCCTGTCAATGCCTAACGCATCTTTAAGTTCGTCATCAGAAAGACAGACCTCACCGACGGGGAACCCGAGCGCAGTCTGAAAACGTCTCACAGGAGCAAGCATTGAACGGCCGCTCCGCATTGACTCCAGACATTCTGCTACATTGGTCCCGGCCGCGCAAATCGCACCAAGCCCGCTCACATAGACTTCCATATCATGCAGTTTTCCCGTGTTCGCGGATATAGTCGGCCATGGTCTTGACCGAATAGAACACCTGTTTTCCCTCAGCAGGATTCTTCAGCTTGATACCGTAATCCTTGTCCAGGAGCAGGATAATTTCCAACGCGTCGATAGAATCGAGCCCGAGACCGTCATCCCCGAAAAGAGGAGCTTCCGGGTCAATGTCCTCAGGCGTAATCTCTTCAAGGTTCAGAGCCTCAATGAGCTGGGCTTTAAGTTTTTCTATAAGTTCATCCATAATTTCTACAATTATCAGAATAACAATGTCCGGCTATCGGCGGACCAAGAGTTCAAATTTAGCGAAATATCTGCCATTCAGAAAATCAATGTGACCTACAACGCAATATTTCATATCCTGTGCTGACATTGACAGCGCAGCATACTCACGCACATCCGAAAGCGTCCTGTCATCTGACCAGAACCAGGTATTCTCACCCTTGATATGATGACGGATGGAAATCTCGCCCTCCACCACGTTCGGAAGCGTATAGACGAACACTGCAGGACTCGCGGAGGCATCTGTTTCTGTGTCAATGATTTGCTGATGCTGGATATCCGTATCGAGGCTGCCGTAAACTCCTGACAAAATGAGTCCGCAGTCCTCTTCTCCATATTCAATGCCGTCAAGAAGCACTTCAGACGCAACGTAGCCAAGTTTGGACAGACTGTCCATCTTGTAGAACTTCATGTTCGGAGCGCAGACGGTCTTGAAAGCAGAGCGAATAAAGTCCTGGAAATCAACAGAGTCCGAAGAATACACCTCTGTATCATTCAGCAAGATGCGACTTGATTCCACCAGAACCGTTCTGAGAACATCTGCATTGACCTTCACGGGAGACTCGCACGAGAGCGCATCTTGAGGGGAGTATTCCAGAAGAAGCGCCGCATTGGTTCCGCCGAAACCGGAGGCTGTTTTCAATGCACGAAGCGGTTTTCCTGACGGAAGTTCCACATTGGACCGGCTGATATTCAGCGGCATAGGGACTCCGAGCGTCTCAAAGCCAGGTGTTCCGAACAAAATCTTATTACGGAGTTCTTCAGCCGCGATAATGGTCTCTATCACTCCGGAAGCCCCCATCGTATGCCCGAAATAGGGCTTAAGGCTCTGCACCGGGACGTTCTGCAACCCTGCGAGCGAACAGGCTTTGGACTCCATCTCATCATTATATGCAGTGGCGGTTCCGTGCATCTGGAGCATATCCACATTGTCCGCACCTGCTTCCGACATTGCCTTGCGCATGGCGAAATACAGTCCGTCACCAGTCCTTGACGGGCCTGAAATATGGTTTGCATCATCGGTCAATGCCGCTCCGCTTATGCAGACACCATCCCCTTCCGTGGTCAATAACATCGCCCCGCACGCCTCACCGAGATTCAGTCCGCAACGTGATTCGTCATAAGGTCTGCAGACATCGTCTGAAAGTGATTTGAAGGACGCGAAACCACTGGTAATGAACCGGTTCTGAGTATCTACACCGACCACGACCATCTCTTTATACCGCCCCGAAAGAATGAGTCTTCTGGCTACTGCAACAGCCGTAATTCCGGAAATGCAGGCATTGGAAACGACAAATGTATCATCTGCATTGATCCCGAACCTGGAGGCGATTCTCCTGGCCATCAGGCCGAGCAGCAGAGCTGAGCCCACATCAGGCGAGCCTGGCGAATCCGGATGCTGAGCCACGACTCCCGCCACCTCGTAGGTCTCCCCGTGGAATTCTGCCCACTCCGCGCTATGGCCTTCGAGAAGCGAAATGTTTCCCTTCGCGGAAGCAATCACCAATCCGATGCCGTCCGCGCTGCGGTGTCCGAGAACGGAACTGATGCAGTGAACTGCGATGATTTCCGTCAATGTCAATGTCCGCTGCCTGTCATAACGCTCGTATAAAGCATCATATACGGAATCCGGAATAATCCCGGCTGTAACCTGAGACTGGGAAACACGAGGGTTTACTACCCGACGCACGCCGACTTCTCCACGAAGCAAGGCCGAAAAATTCCGTTCCACGCCTTCGCCGAGAGATGTCACCATCGCCGAGGCCGATATAAATACCTTTCCTTTAAGCATTTGCAAGAGAACAACGTATCAGACTGTGACCATAGCCGAGATTATCGACAATCTCATCCACCCGCAGGCCGGCAGTCTCAATCATCTTGAACAAGTCATTGCTGTAGAACATCTTGCTGTTGCCGTTGGCCATGGCGGTAAAATACACGCTTGTCTGCGCGAGGTCGAAGGACGCCGTATCGAACTTCTGCCTGTCCCAGAGCGTCTCCATAATATATACACGGGCGCCCGGCTTAAGCCCGGAAGCGACACGTGAAAGGATGCTGACTACCTGCTGCTCAGAGAAACAGTCGAGGAACTGGCTCATCCAGACCACATCGAAACCGCCCGGAATGACCGTTTCCGGATTCAGCAGATCCCCTGCTACTGTATGGATCCTTTCGGCTCCGGTTTTCCCGTCAATGTTGTCCTTCAGCATAGCAAGCTGCTGCGGAAGGTCCATCACAGTAACATTGACCTGAGCATTTTCGCTCACGGTTTTAAGAGCGAAACGGCCTGTATTTCCGCCAATGTCGAGAATCGTAGCCGTCGGGAACGCAAATATATGTGGCAGAGCCTGCTCGAATGAATTGTCCGAATAGAAATGGTCGAAGCCGAACCAGCTTTTCTGCACCTGGGGCTCCAGAGAAGAAAGCCCTTCGTACAATGTCGGCCAGGGACCAAGTTCCTTCAGTCCGGCAGGTTTTCCTGTGCGCACAGCCTCATCCAGATGGAAAAGTCCCTTGTAGTTCACGTCATGATTGAAGTCAATATCGGAACGCACCATCGGGTCATTGAGGAGAAACCATCCGACTTTGGAAATCGTGAAACGGCCGTCATTGAGGAATACGGTTCCTGCAGTCAGAGACGACTCCAACAGTACTTTGGCGCCATAGACCGAGATTCCTGCCTTTTCAGCCACTTCTTCGGCGGTCAGTCCTGCAGGAACACTACGCCCTGCTGTTTCGAGCAACTCGAAAATGCCGTAATTTATCATGAGCCGGCTTACCTGAAACACGACAGGCGCAAACGCGATTTCATGGGCCGCCCTCTGAGCGTCGAGAGCCGAGATTCTTCTCCCCTTGTACTTGCTGTCCATAGTCAGTTATTTTTTCAATTTCCAGAAGTCATAGTAATTGTACCATTGCTCCGGATGCTGTTTCATTTCGTTTTCCAATGACTTGATGAATTGGTCCAATATCATGTCTTCCCCACCTTTACGCGAGACGGTTTTTTCAGCATTGACAAAACTGAACCTGTATGTCATATCTTTCTCACGCACAGCGAAGTAGAAGAACACGGGATCTTTCAGTCTTGCCGCCAGATGGAATGGGCCGAACGGGAAATCAGCCTTGTGCCCCATCAATTCAGAGGTCAGGAGTTTGTCTTCGTTCACGTATCTGTCGCCGAGGAAGCAGACAAGTTCGCCTTCATCCAGGGCTTCCGATATCATGAACACGTGCGCGAGCGGGTCCTTGTTTACAGGAATGATCCTGAAAGACGCGTCAGCAGAACGGTTTTCCTCGAGGACCTCCTTGATATCTGCATGTTCATTGTCATACATCACCAGCGACATCTTGGTATTGCCTTGTCTGAAAAACGGCTCTCCTGCAGCCCAGTTGCCGAAATGCGCACTTATGACTATCGCTCCCCTGTTCCCGTCCAATGCCTCGAGCAGCGCCTCGTAGCCTTCGAACTTATAATGGAACCGGTCCGACAATCCTGAAGATATTGCGACCCTGTCAATGATGGATTTCCCGAAAGAAAAATAATTCCTGTAGATGAACAATGCTGATTTCAGCGGTCCGTAACCTAAGATCTTTCTTGCATAACGCCAGATGTCCGCTGTGGAACGCGGTGCCGCCGGAATGAAGTACAATGCCACGAAGGCCAACAGGCAATAGGCTGTCCTGACTCCCGAATGTCTGATCAGAAAGACGAAAATCTCATACCCAGTACGTCCCCCGCGGGACTTTCCCTGCCAGTTCTTTGCCATTGCGCGAAAATATTGCGACGAATCAGATTTTCCCCTGCAGGAAATCGTAGAAGTCAGAAAAAGTCTTGATCTTGGCAAAATCCTCTTTCTTCATCACATATCCGAAATTCTTCTCCACGAGCACGACAACATCCACCATATCGAGACTGTCCAAATCCAGAACCTCAAGCATAGGTGCGTCAGGTCTCATTTCGGTCACATCTGTTTCAAACTCTTCTGACAGAATTCCGTTAACTTTTTCGATTAGTTCCTCTCTGGTCATCTTTCCGATTTTTTTCTTCAAAAGTGCTAATTTATAACATTTGCGCAAAATATGCAAAATGACTTTACCGGCTGCTCCTCAAGCAAAAATTTTTGGAAACATTGGAAAAAGGGATTAACTTCGGTCTCTGAAAAAACCAAGACGGAAAGTTGTGAAAAAGATTCTGCGGGCTACCCTTCTGACCTTATTGCTGATGACACTGAATGTTTGGACCGGTTCGGCCCACACGTCCGCGTCATGCTCGGTTCCGCGCGATTCCACAAGAAACACTCCGTCCACACACAGAATAGGATTCAATGCCAGAGGAGCATGGCTGATGCCTACCCATAAGTTCTTCAGAGGAGAGAACGGAACAGGCAAGCCCCTGAACTACAGCGCATCAGCACATCTTCAATACTCCTACCAGTTCCCCGCGTCCAGCACATTCGGGACATTGTTCCCTACCGCATACCAGGGAATCGGAGTCGGCTGGAACACCTTTTTCGACAAGAAGGAAATCGGCATGCCGACTGCAGTCTATATATTCCAGGGAGCGCAGATATGCAGACTCGCCAGCCGTCTCTCACTTGATTATGAATGGAATTTCGGCGCATCATTCGGCTGGAAGCCATTTCACGACGACGAGGAACTTGACGGCAGATCCAACATCTACAACACCGTAGTAGGCAGCAAGGTCAATGCCTATATCAATGCCAGTCTCATCCTCACCTACCGCCCTGTAAATCAGGCGACTCTGTTCTTCGGAGTCGATATTTCGCATTTTTCTAACGGCAACACGAGATATCCCAACGCCGGAGTAAACACATTGGGCATCAAGGTGGGCGGCACCTACGGTTTCGGAGAATGCAGCATGAAAAAACCTGGCGCCAAGCTGAGCCGCAAAGCAGATTACGGGTTCAATGACATCTGGTCCGGCACCAGGCCTTATTGCAGCATTCCGGATGAGAGAGATGAAAGCAGATTCATAAACAGGATGTCGCTGAACTTGACACTTTACGGCGCTCTGCGCTCGAAAGGTCTCATGTATGAGGACAATGCCTATATACTTGGAAACAAGTTCGCAGTGGCCGGCATTGACCTGAACCCTATGTACCGCATCGGAAAGTGCTTTGCAGCAGGCCTTTCCGTGGACCTGCAATATGATGAGAGCGCCAACCTCAGAAGCCACATAGCAGGCACCGACCATACTGAAGACGGCATAAAGCTGCTCGTCAGAAGACCTCCGCTGAAAGAATCATTGGCAGCAGGCCTCTCACTCAGGGCAGAGCTGATAATGCCGATTTTCACGGTAGGAGTCGGCGTCGGCCACAACATCATCTATAACGGAAGCGATTTCGACGGATTCTACCAGGTGTTCAATCTCAAGGCCAGTCTCACCAAGCGTCTTTTCCTGAATATCGGCTACAAGCTTACAGACTTGAAGAGGCCGAACAACTTGATGATCGGCCTCGGATGGAGTTTTCACAGAATCAGAACGAAATGACCGGCAGTTCCAGATAACTCTCTGCTGACCAGATGGTCATGACCGCTTTCTTGTAGTCTGTAGCCTCTGCTTCATACTGATTCTTCAGATAAGTATGAGGGTTCATGGCAATGAGCGGGAACCAGGAAGCCTGCACCTGCACCATAAGCGTATGCCCCGGGAGGAAATGATGGTCAATGTCACACATCGTGAAATCCGCATTGACCTTCTTGCCTGACTTGAGCGGCAGCGGTTTCTCGAAGCTTTTTCTGAATCTGAGCGGCATGACATCAGCTCTGACCAGCATCTGGTAGCCGTCAGGTCTGACATCTATCAGTTTCACAATGATATCCGCGTCTGTCAGGCGGGCATTGTCCTCAGGCGTGACGGAGACGCTTACATGAACATTGACCGGTCCTGCGAGATGAAGCTCCTTTTCCAGAACAGGTGACGTGTAGGTGGCTACGTCATTGCGTGCAGAACTGAATCTCTGGTCTGCAACCATATAGGCCCTGTCGCGGCTGCTCGCGTCACTGTCCATGTAAGGAACAGGAGAAGCGGGATCAGATGTGATGGAACGGTTATAAGACATTGGCTCAGAAGACATTGAATAAGCCTCTCCGCCTTGTCCGAAGGTCAATGAATTTTCTCCGGAAAGATAGAGTTTCCTGAAATTCATCTCTACAGGCGGCCATACATCGTAACTTTCCCACAAATCTGTCACGTTCCTGTTTTCCATAACGCCGCGCATGGTCTCGCCTGAAGGGCAGATATTTACGCGCGGAAGTCTTTCACCGCAGTCTTTGCCGTCGAGATAATATGCAAAGAACGGATATTCCACATTGTCCTGATAATAAGCGCCGGTAGCCTCTCCGAACCACGCGTCGGAAAGATGTCTTACAGAGCGGTTGTTCCAGCCACCGTGATACCATGGACCGGCAGTGAGGTAGAGCGGACAGTCAGGCGACATTTTCTTCAGCATGTCATAGGTGCGGAATGCGCCATAGCAGTCCTCGGCATCATAGAATCCGCCCGTAACCATCACAGGGACAGTGATATTCTTAAGATGGCGGCTCGGGTCCCTGTCTTTCCAGAAAGTGTCGTAATTCGGATGGACCATCATCTGGCTCCAGAAACGGAGAGAGTCGCCGAAAAAGGCTGACAATTCGGAAATGGACTTGCCCTTGAAATAGTCATAGATATTCCCGTCAATGCGGACAAGGCTTGAAGGAGCGACCGTAGCAGGCTTCTTCATCTCGCGATAGAAGCCGGAACCGAATCTGTATGAATCTGTCAGGCACAATGCCCCGTTGTGATGTGCATCATCGCCCATATACCAGTCAGTAGCAGGCGCCTGCGGCGAAACCGCCTTGATGGCAGGATGACGGGACAATATGGCCAGCGTAGCATAGAATCCCGGATATGAAACTCCTTTCACTCCGACCTTGCCGTTGTTCGCGGTATTGGCCAATATCCACTCTATCGAATCATAGACGTCCGTGGCATCATCGGTCTGCACGACGCCTTTCACATAAACAGTATCGGCAGCGCCGTCAATGCCGGACACATAAGGGCGCATCTGCTCGTATTTTCCTTCGCTCAGCATCCTGCCCCTTACATTCTGATACACAATTATATAGCCGTCAGCCACATAATTGGCCATATCTCCCTTGAGAGAGCCGCCGAACCCCGAACCGGCCTTCTTCCCGCCAAGTTCTCCGGGAGCGAGCCAATAAGGCTTCAGTGAATAAGGAGTGCGCTGAAGCATCACCGGAGATGTTTTTCTGCCGAGTTTTGCAAGATATTCCTGATTCGGCTCATAGAGTACAGTATATATATGTATGCCGTCACGGACCTTTACCATGACCTCACGTTTGGTGTAGTTCTGACTCAGCCACTCGTCGGTGACTATCCTTCCGTTCTGCGCGAAAGACACTGCCGACAGCACGAGGGCCATCAGCATTGACACGAAAAATCTCTTCATTCTTATATCTCCTGATACATTTTTATATATTCATCCCCAAAGAATGTCACCGTCTCTCCGTTCTCGAAGCCGAGACGGCCATAGAGGCGCTGAAGATAGTCCTTCCTGCTGTCCACAAGAAGAGTCGCCTTCGTAAATCCAAGAGCCTGCGCTTCTTCCAATGCATTCTGTATCAATATGCTGCCTATGCTGTGGCCACGGAATTCCGGTGCCACGGCCAAGGAATCGAGATAGTACTCCCCTGCTTCAGTCTCCGTGCCGGGATTCGGCTTGTCCATATCCAATGCTTTGGAAATCAATGAGAAAGTAAGATCAGCCGTTTCTTTATATGGGCCCCCGTCATATGCAATCAATGCTCCGGCGACTTTTCCGCCGTATGTAGCGATACATGTATTCTTCCAGCTGTACAGTGTATCTTCCCGCTTGCATATCTTTTCCAACACGGCCTCCAAGCCCGGCTTGGAAGCAAATTCAGTATGTTCTCTGTCCATTGCCTCAAGCACGACCCACGAAATAAATCGAGCATCTGCAGGAGTTGCTCTGCGCAGTTCCACGCGCGGTTTCACAAAAATCGCATCCATATTCTAAAAAAAATTCATTCATATTTTGTAAATATAAAAAATTGTTCCTACATTTGCAAACGCAAACGGGGATATAGCTCAGTTGGCTAGAGCATCTGCTTTGCAAGCAGAGGGTCGTCGGTTCGACTCCGTCTATCTCCACAAGTTAAAGGGCTGACAAAGAAATTTGTTCAGCCTTTTTTCGTAACTTTCGGAAGTATCCTCATAATCAGCAGAATATGGCATTGGTATCGGGCGCCGGGAACGACCTGAAGTGGATTTGGAAGATTTCCCGCAAAACAAGATGGCAGGTAATACTGTGCTGCATCATTGAAGCGGCATATTTTTCCGTGTCAATGTTCTTTATCTGGGTAAGCAAGCATCTGATCGACATTGCGACAGGTGACGCGGAAGGAAGGATTCTGACTTTCGCATTTGTACTCGGAGGGTGCATATTGCTGCAGCAGGCATTGTCCATAGCAAGCGCGAGAATCGAAGCCAAGAGCGAGATAACACTCCGTGGCGATGTCAGAAGCAGGCTTTTCGGAAGGATCATGACTGGGAAATGGGCCGGCAAGGAAAAAATGCACTCGGGCGACCTGCTGAACAGACTGATGGATGACGTTACTGAAATCACGGAAACAGTCTGCTATACGATTCCCAAACTCACCGGTACTCTTGTCCAGCTGGTTCTCGCCACTTATTTCATCGCAAAAATCGACTACAGACTTGCATTGGCAGTATTTTTCATCATGCCTGTCGCACTGATACTGAGCAAAAGCTGTTTCCGGAAACTCCGCAGGCTGACCAGGGACATCAAGGACTCGGACAGCAGCGTGCAGAGCCACATTCAGGAGAACATCCAGCACAGGACACTCATTTCCGCGATGGAACATACTGACTACTCGAGGGAAAGGCTCAACTCGCTGCAGGACGAACTGGAGGAAAAGGTCATAACCAAGACGGATTTCGCCCTGTTTTCCAGAACAATGATAAGGCTCGGAGCCGGTGCAGGATATGCTACCGTACTGCTGTGGGGCGTATTCGGCCTGCAAAACGGGACAATGACCTTCGGTATGATGGCGGCATTTCTCCAGCTTATTTCCCAGATTCAGAGGCCTATACTTGACCTCAGCCGCCAGGTGCCCGGTTTTATCCGCACGGCTGCATCAGCAGAAAGGCTCAGGGAAATCGACGACATCGAGACGGAAGACACTGACCAGCACATCGTACTGGACGGGACATCCGGAATAAGGATAGAGAACCTGACGTTTTCATATCCGGATGGAGAGAAGCTGATTTTCGATAATTTTTCATACGATTTCAAGCCGGGCAGTCTCACGGCCATATTCGGCGAAACAGGTATCGGCAAGAGCACGCTGATCCGCCTGATGCTGGCTCTGCTGGAGCCTGACAAGGGCAACATCTATATATATAATAAGGACAATGTCCTGAAAGCCTCACCATCCACAAGGGGAAACTTCATCTATGTTCCTCAGGGCAATACCCTTATAAGCGGCAGTATCATGGACAATCTCCTGCTCGGACGTCCCGATGCCACACAGGATGAAATCCGCCAGGCACTCCACTACGCTATGGCAGACTTCGTCTGGTCTCTGCCTGACGGTCTAAATACGGTATGCGGGGAATCCGGAGCAGGCCTCAGCGAGGGACAGGCCCAGAGAATCGCCATAGCGAGAGCCCTGCTCAGACAGGGCGGCATTCTGCTTCTGGACGAGCCGACTTCAGCTCTGGACTCGGAAACCGAAAAAGCACTGATTGCAAATCTGCGTGAGTGTTCACAGAACAAGACTCTTATCATAATCACGCACAGGGAATCGATTTCAGAACTTTGTCCTGAAACTCTGTTCATAAAGAAATAAACAGCGGCATCCAAAAGCATGCCCCCTAAAAAGGCAAAGAGATACGAACTTTCACATCCGTATCTCTTGGGGGTCAGAAGCAATAGATCCAATCTATCTATATCTGCTTCTAAATTCTCAGTTTTTATTAGAAGACGTCCGGTTACCAGTTAAAACGTTCGTCCCGGACTCTGGGTGCAAAGTAAAGACTAAAAATTTAGAATGACGTGTAAGATAGTCGGTAAAAATCCACATACGGTGGTAAAATCAATGCGAAAATTCACATAAACGAGTGCTGAAAATCTGTGACAAATTTAGAAACGATTATTGCAACACGCTGATACAGCGAACTTTGACACCATATGTTTTCTGAGCTGGATACAACATCGTAATGAGGCTTCCTTGAGTTTGCCAGCCATATCGGAATGCAGAATTTGAGAAACCTGTACGGCAAGTGCTGTAGTTTGCCCCCTGCCCTGCCAGATACATCAGGATAAACTCGCGCTGGTTTGGAACTCGCCACTTGTAATTCGAGTCATATGTATAATTCTGTGCACAAGTATATGTCCCTTCTACAACTGTCTGCATTGTACCTGAAAGAATCTGGGATGCGACAAGAAAACTTTTTGCAGGCTTGTTGTCATCCTGGCGTTCATTATGATTGTTCAGTTCGCCTTGTTCTCCGGAAACATTCAATGCGCTCGCATCGATTCTATCAAGCGACAGTTTCGTATAACCATCCTGTTTGGTGGAAGTATAATACTCGCTCGGAGTCTTGTCATAGCCTTCATCGTATGACTGGAGATTGCGTACGCATCTCAGATAAGAAGCAGACCACTTCCCGGATGTGGCACTATTGGTGGCCATACCTTCTTCCGCAAAATAATCACAGACATTTTTTGTGGAAGTCCAGTATATCATACGGTTACCACCCGCATAATCATTGTACGGTGCGTTTCCCAAGATTGAAGTAGGCTTGTTGAACAGACGGCTGTCCGTACTGATGACATTCTCTCCCAACCAGAGTCCTGCATATTGCTTGAGCGTAGGCGCATACCAGCGTATCTCATTATCATCTATAACTCCGTCACCATTCAAATCCCTGTTTCTGGACATACAGGCACGGTAGAACCTCTTGTTGGAAGCCAGATCTTTCCATGAAATGCGGTAGTTAGACTGCGACAAATCGCTGATCTGATTGTTCCTTCCGTTCCAGCTGTCGGTTCCACTGGAAACCGGAGCCGCAGAAAAGCCCTTCCCTGCCTCATCATTCGTAGTCTCGCATCCGTAGGCAACCTCAGTTCCGGCATGGGATCTGTCATAGAAAGTCTGGATATTACACTGATTAAGTCCGTAAGCAACTGTTGCATACACACTTCTGTTATCCTTACTTTCGCTTACAGAGTTGGCCACATAGAATGTTCTCTTAGGGACATCATTCACATACTCGTTCCATGACTTGGACGGATAATAGTTCTCGTCGATGAAGCATGTAACATCAATGTATGGATTTGCCTTGGATCCGCCTGTCCAGAAAGTTATGACATCTGCATTGTCATAGAGCAATTTGAGGAAAGAGTTGATGTTGTAGAGAGAAGATTTTCCTTTTCCCGGATAGGCTACCGCAGTTCCACACTCTGTTGCCGAGGATGAATATGTACCGCCTATGGCAAATTCCACCCAGTCAGTAGTGGCGCCATTCAAGTTTCCGGTCACCTTGTCTGTCACCATCATAACTTCTGACTGATTGCCGAGATCGGAAATCTGATACACATAGCCTAAGCCCTTATCCTTCAACATCTTGATATCGTTCATATAGAAGCGCATCACCATATATTCGTAATGGCTGTCCAATGAAAGTGTCTTCCCTGCAGTACCATATTCCATCACGATACCCTCCGCTCCAGGTTGTTCCTGCGTCTGGTTTTCCTGCTTTGCCTCGACAATGATATTGTCCACGCCTGAAATGGAGACATTGAACGTATATGTGGAATTCCTCTCCACATTATAGTCATTGACATCCGCTGTACAGTCTCCCAAATGAACGTAATACGTGACAGCCGCATTTCTGGTGTAGCTTGCGGTCTGCTCGGTATATGTTCCGTCGATAACCACGTAGGTTCCGAACTCAGGGGCATTGACAAATGCTTTCGGTATAGACATCCCGTCAGCCTCACGCTCGTGCCACTTAGTCACCTTATTGACCGCATTCTGCTTATTTTCAGGCAGATACACCTCGAAATACTGCCTTCCGGAAGCATCCACATCATTTGGCGCGAAAATTCCGGATATGTTATTGAAATTGGTCGGTACCGGTTCGACAGAATAGATTTTCTCGATGCCGGCATCGTCGGAAGAGAAAAGAGGGCCGACGCAGGCGACATTGACAATGCTGTATTTCTCAGCCTTGAAGCTTTTCCCCACTTCACCACGGGCAATTCCGATATTGAAACGGACTTTGGAGACGACACGAGTGAGTCGGATCATATCTTCATTGCCGGAAGATGTAGTCTCGACACGACCTTTTTTATTGATATTCACTACATTACCCCCATTAGCCGCCCCTGTCATAAGAAAACTGCTGGAAACCTGAATTGTTTCCGGCTTGCGGTTGAACGGAAGCGCCAAAAACTGCTTGCGAGTGAAGTTCACGTTGCCATCCATTACCGCTTCCCAAGAAAGATTTATCGGAAGGCCATCCGAAGGCGATATTGTTTCCCTGATACCGTCCTTCATAGTGGTTTTGAGAGGATAAGTTCCTTCCTGATAGACATTTGCGACAGCATAGATGTATGAGCGCCCGGCTGTGGTCTTGACTTTTACTATTCCGTATTTGCCTTTTGTATCCGATGTGGACTGGTTAAGTCCGCTGTTGAATGCCGCAAAGCCTTTCAATGCTCCACTTTCATTGAAAATATACACATACAGATTTTTCAGCGCCCTTTCCTCTGCATCGGTCGCCTTGGTATCCATCGAATAGGACTCTGAAGAAGGATTCTCCACAGGCAAGGAAACCACTACGACATCATCCTCATAAACGTCAGTTCCCTTTTCCCATATACACGAGGTAGCAGCCCACAGCAGGACTGTTGTCAATATGGCAATATGTAAAAACCTGAACTTCATAATCAGTTGAAATCAATGTTAACGTCCTCTTTGCTCTTCCAGTCGATTACCTGATACTTCAGCGTGGTTTCTACCTCCACCCGCCCGTTCAGGACATAGGCATATATGATGCATTCGTGATTTCTGAGGAACTCGTCAGGGGCAATGTTGAAGGAAACTTTCCTGGATTTGTTGGCAGAGAACTGATAGTTGACAATTCCCCTAAGCGCCTGACCGGACTCCAAAAAATACGAAGAGAAAGATGTCAGACCTGCATTTCTCATTCTTTCAGCATAGGCTTGCGCGTTTTCGTCCAAGCCTCTTCTGAAAACGGTGGGATCCTTGACCGGACTTATGTCCGCTGCCTTGAACAAGACATTTGAACTGCCTGTATATCTGACCGTCTGGGAATAATAGCCCACATTTTCAGGCAGGAACGCAGATGAAGTGTACAAATAATCGAGGCTCTTCACATCAGCAAAATCCACCGACCGCGTAAAGGCCAATGCAGACTGAGGAATAAAACTACCGGAAACGCCGGTAGCAGAAGCCTCGGCTTTTCCAAATTCCACATTGAGGACACTGAGACCGTCGATGTCCGCATTTCCCTCAGCTTTGGCCATATAGAACTGAAACTTGGACACTGCCCTAAGAAGAGGAATCTCTATAGAATTTTTCAGGTCAATGCTTTCAGACACATACTTCTGAAGCGGGACATTGGTCAGCGCCCTCGACATAGGAAGGCCAGCAGAAGGGACCGTCATCACCTCAGGTTTCATATCAGAACTGATGCCGAATCCGCTTACGGTTCCGTTTTTGAGCTGTCCTCTTGTCATCACGCTGCCGTCTCCATACATCAGTCCGGAACAGCCATCCGCATTGGCAAGAACATATATATCGACACCGTTCATTTTTCCGGTACGGAGTTTTATGCTTACGACTCGATTTTCCGTGCCTGCAAGTCCAGTCTGTTCTGCAAAACCTATCGGCTGCGCTCCGTCTCCGGACTCTCTCGATGCGAAGATCCAGATTCTGTAGGAGTGTATAAGTGATTCAGATTCAATGCCCGAGTCCATATCCGCTTCTGTCAATGAAGTCTTTGTCCTGCCAGAAATCTTGTTGCTGACGTCCCCTGTATTAAGAGTTACAGTCAGGTAAGCCGGCACGTTATCGGGATATTCGATATCGCACGGCTTGCTGTCATATATGCACGAAGTCAGGATGAGCGCGGCAAGTGCTGCCGTGACCATCTTCGCACACCGGGCATTGACTGCAACCAGTTTATTTATACAGGACATCAACATCTGCATTATCCTAAATATCTATGTCGTCAAGTATCACTCTCCAGGAATTGATCAATATGCTCGAACTTACCCAACGGTCCTCCTTATCCAGGAAAAAAGTCAGATTGTATTCATCTTGCCTGTCCAGATATTCTTGATCAGACATTGTCGAATTATAGTGTCCCTTTATCAGCAGGGCGTAATCTATCAGCGGAATGGAAATGACTCTGACTCCGTGCGCATTATAGACATTAAGTATCGGCCTGTGTCCTTTTACAAGACGCCCCACGGTAAGTTCTGCCATAGCCACACCGATTTCCGTCTGGCCGTCACGTGTCAATACCGTCTTGTCAATGCCTGCGCTGCCGGAGCTTACTGACCAGGCTTTGTAACTCACTGAGTCTGATACCGTCAATGTATTGTTCCAATCTGTCGTACCGTTGTCGTCCGTGATAAAAAACTTGAAATTCTTGTCATCCACAGGCTCTCCGGAAAGATGCTGGAGAATGATTCTCACATTGTTGGTATTCTTGGTAAGGGAAAGCGCAGCGCGGCGAACGCCACCTGTCCTGAAGTCCGTAAGGTCCACATTTTCAGCCATTCCGTGAAAAAGCGGGGTCAAGTCTTTCTCTACCTCACCGGACGGGTTACGTTTAATTATACGTTTGAGTTCATTGACATGAGTCTTTCCCGGGACAACAGAAATCGGCATATAGGAATCGGGATTCCTCTGCTCTCCTTCAGCCCAGGCTACCAATGTATAGTTTCCAGACGGCAAGTCGCTGATATTCACCTGATATCCGTTCTCCGACAATTCTGCAGCCGATGATGTTTTCACATAAACCACCGTTCCATTTTTATCTGCAGCATATATGTTCACGGATTTCACTTCTGACGAAGCGGCATCCGCTGACTTGAGGTTTTTGTCATATCGAATCTGAACGTACCGACGCGTAGGACAGCCGTCAATGTCATCGTACACACAGCCCGTCATTGCAGCGATGCTGCAAAGAGCCGTCACTGCGAGGATACGCTTCGACAATTTCATTATATCAGCCTTTCTGTTCATTGTTTTTCTACTTTTGCCGGAACGACTCCGGTCTTTGGCAAGCGGAAAGCCGGTCAAGGCCGTCCGCCCGAAAAATTCACTGTCTGTGCCGACAGCAATTACAGATTACTCAATTACAACATCCTGAGTAATAACTCGCCATTTGAGAACCTTGAGTTCTGCAGATACGTAGTAGTTCTTCTCTTCTCCAGGGATAAGGACGAGTTTCTCCTCCGGATTGAATACCGGATTACCGATTTTTGCTATCTTGGAAAGTGTGAGTTCATAGATATGGTTACGCACAGTACCGTAAGCGACATCCTCGGCAGTCTGGTTATGCTTGATAGGCACCTGATAGTAGCACATACCGTTCTTGAAACATACAAGCTCTTTCTTGGCAATATTGAAACCATTCTCGCTGTTGAGAATGTCCTCAACAGTCTTGGCCCAGTCAGCCGATTCGATTACAGATGCAGGCTCGCCTTCTTTCATGAGTTTTGCACCTTCTGCAGGGGCTGTAAGTGCTTCAACTTCGACTTTGACGGAACCTGAGTTGTCGACAACATTAGCAACAAATTTTGCTTTTACTTGATCCGGAAGCACAGAAGCGTTTTTCAAGCCTTCTGCTGTGGTATATTCCCAATGCAGTTTTCCCTTGAGAATCTGCTCGGCAGCATAATTTCTCAATGAAGCATCCGTGTAGAAAAGACCGCCGAACTTGTAGATGTCCTGCCTTTTCCAGGCCGCTCCGGTCTTCGCTGTCTCCACATGTGCCGCAATGAGAATGGTAGGAACATTGGCAAGTTCACCGCCATTTACTCTTGCGGATGCTTTGTCAGTAGTATTTTCATACATGTAGTTGTATGAATCGACCTTGTTCTGAGCGGCATCGTTCCAAGACAGATATTTGACATTCTTGTATGTTTCCGGCTCATCCTCAGGCGTGCGGCCGAAAACATACCCCTCTGAGCCTGAGTAGTTAGGGTCCTGAGCCCAGAATGTCCTTTTGGCAGCTTCGTCATACCAGTTCGCGAAAGGATTTGTAACAAGCCATGAAGTCGGAACATCTTTCACAAGATATGAAGTGGTGTTGAAAGCATTTGCAGCCCAACCGTCAACGACTATACGGGCAGAAACCTTGACACCGTCGAGAACATTTTCTGCATTTGGAGTCTCGAAACATATTTTTCCTTCTGCAGTCTTTTTCAAGCCTTCCTTGGCTTTCATGTTCACCTTGGCAACCTCGCGCTCCACATAAATCTGGACAGGAGACTTGAGAGCTTCCTCCTTTGTTTCCTTTACGGAAGAAGCTGCAATCGGAGTTGCATTCACGATATTCTTTCCGTCAACATATACGGAATTGGTCATTGTGAACTTGCCCGCTTCAGTTGAAATCTCTCTATTGTCCACCTGTGTGTGAGCATCAGCAAGCGACAGATTTCTGAGAGCGTCGCAATTGTTATAGTTGAGAACCGCAAGCACGAGTGCAGGACGGAGTCTTGTAGGACCGAGCACGATAACTGCCTTGGACTCTTTCTCTACGTAACCTGATTGATTATTTGTTGTCAATTTGAGGTTTCCGTTCTCATCCACAGAGCCTTCAGTCGCAGAAATGACACCGGAGGTAAGGAAGTTGCCGTATGCATCATAGAAAAGGAAAATGGAGTTTTTCACATTTACAGTGCTTTCGGCCTCTGATCCGTCGCGATAGTCCGAAGGAGCTTTGGTAGAAGAGCCGACTGACATAGCGATATCCACAGCCATGTACTGATTTGCATCAGAACCTCCCTGATTAGAGGTGACGTTCTCTTTAGAGCAAGCCATAGCAAGGCTCAAGAGAGCGATAGAAATAATTTTACCTGTTTTCATTGATAATATAGGATTTAATTGTTTTTGATTTTCTTATAGTTGTTGCGCGCAGCCTGAAGTGAGCTTGCCTGTGAGAACAGTTCCAATGCAGCTTCATTGTCTCCGTTCATTGCCGCAAATACGCCTCTGGCATTCTTGGCCTCGGGAGAATCCCCCGCATTGGCCAGAAATCTTGCGGCATCCTTCATATTGCCGTTTTCGAGAGCCACACAGGCTGCATTGACATTGGCAATTTCACTTTCAGGGAACATCCTGACTGCGACATCGAAGACATTGTTGAAGTCATCGCTTCCTTCTACATAAGAGTTCGCAACCAGATACATCTCGTTCAGGGACAGTTTCTGTGGACGTTCTCTGATAATTTTCCGGGCCTCTTCAAGGCTGAAATTACGCACGTCGTATGTGACCTTGTAGTCTGTGCGGCGCAATGACGGGTAAGCGACAGGAAGCACCACATTCTTGTAGAACGTAGTATAGCGCATCATAAGAGTCCAGTCTTTTTCGTCAGGAGTCATATTGCTGTCGATGATATCGAGCACATCCCATCTTCCCGGGAAACCGCAAGTATCCGCAAATTCTCTGAATCCTTTCCAGTCTTCAGGAGTGGAATTCACCGAGAAAAGGCTACTGTTCAATTCATTATAATAGTTCTCAAGGTATTTTTCCAGTGCGCGCGTACGATTCTTGGCCAGTTCCGCATTATGCGCATAAGGGCCGTCCGGAGAAGCATAACCATGAAGATATATTCCGGTGAGTTTCACGTCTTTGTCATTTCTTACAAGGTCGATAGTCTCTCTTATTTTCCTCAGTTCCGCAGCATTGTTTCCGAAATCCGGTCTTATGTCATATTTGTCCACGTCGAAGTTCAGCCGTGCCGTACCTTCTTCCGCACGCTGTTTCACGGCCTCCGGCTGAGGCATGATGTAAGCGAATTCCCACTCCACTGGCTCTTCTGACGGAGTTTTTTCCACCTCCGGTTCCAGTTCTTCTGACGGGACTGTCAATGTTCCGTTTCCCAACTTCTGGGCACATCTGCAGTCAGCCTGTTCAATAAAAAGTCTTGAACCTTTCATCCACGGCTGATAGGGAATCTTGTAGGCATAGTGCTCCACCTGCGGGTCGCCATTATGACGTCGCGCCACAACAAGAGGGTCCTGTGTTGCCGTAACCCCGTTTCTCTGCCAATATATATGGCGGAGTCTTCCGAGCATTTCGATTGCAGGAAGTCTCAATGTATCTGATATTCCGGCAATTACAGGTGTGAGCACAAGCCCCTTGTTCGCTGGAAGCGAAAGATTGCTCACATCCAGGTCGAAACTCAGCATCACAGTTCCTGAAACTTTCTCGAGACATACATTCTGTGCCTCAACCTGCCCGTCTGCAAATGTCTGGGCAGACATTGTAAAGACAGTTGAGATGACAACTGCTACGATTGCAAATATATTTTTCATGACAATGTCCTGTTAGAAGAGGTAAACAAGGCTTAGAGCAGCCTTTGTTGGCGCTATCATAAATTTCTGATTTTCATCGACTTTCTTGCCGCACTGCGGGCAATCGTACTTCTCGTATCCGGTGTATATCACACCCATTCCGAGCTCGAATTCAAGGTTGAAATGCCTGGACAGGGCCCAGTCGTAACCATAGCCGATTCCGGCCCCTGTCATCCAGCCCTGGTACCTGTAGTTTTTCAATGAGGAGAAATCCTTGCCGAATGCCTTGAAGTCTGTCGGGAGATTTCCGACATTGTACTGGGCGCCGAGAAGATGAAAGGCGAGAAAACTGCGCATGAACTTGTTGCAGAACCACCAGCGGATTTCCGGCCACACGAGCCAATGTTTCCATTTTCTGTTGTCTGAAAAACTCCATCCGTTATAGTTGCCGGAAATATCCATCGTCCATTTCGGAGCAATCGAGAATTCGACACCGGCATTGACCGTAGCCGTCGCATCGTAGAGGACATTTGTCTTGAGCGCTACGTTCTGGCCCTTGACCGGGCAAATGGAAAACGCAAGCAGACAGACTATAAGTGCTATGAAACTTTTCATAGAACGTTTACCAAAATCATTATACATACATATCAGTCTTCAATTCAGCCCATGCTGAGAACTGAATTCGTCACTTTCTTTTTGAGCCTGCAAAGATATATATATATATATATTAAATGCAAACACAAAGACGATTTTTTTCTTTATAATTTTTATAAATACGTTTTAGTATTGTCAGACCATGCGCTCTTCCCCTGCCCAACATGACCTCATGGGTGTAAAAGAACTACGCTGCCAACAGCAATAGAGGGCAACGCGCTGGATAACATATACGAAAAACGGAGACCATTTCTGATCTCCGTTCTCTGTGCTCCCTTAGGGGCTCGAACCCTAGACCCCAACATTAAGAGTGTCGTGCTCTACCAACTGAGCTAAGGAAGCAAAACTTCTTTGTGATCCGTTCGGGGCTCGAACCCGAGACCCCAACATTAAAAGTGTTGTGCTCTACCAACTGAGCTAACGAATCTCTCCATTCCCCGCGTTTTTCAATACTTTTAATATCGCTGGACTCTCAAGTGTTGTCTTGTTTTCCAAACGGGATTGCAAAGATAGGCACAAAATCTGAACTTGCAAACATTTGGGCGAAAAATTTTCAAAAAACTTTACCTAAATGGTTTTAAACCGAGATTATGCCTTAAAAAGACTGAGATTTTCCCTTCCAGGAAGGAGCTCACCGGCCTCGATACGGTGAACAATCTCCACTACCTTGTCATTGCACGGAGTAGGCACCCCTACCCTGCGGCCCTGCTGCGAAACGGAGCCGTTGATGGAATCAACTTCCGTCTTCTTTCCTTTCTCCAGGTCCTGAAGCATACTTGCCTTGAGGTTCGCGTGTTTGCGGATAGCCAGCGGAATCAGCATAAAGGCCAATGCCTTCTTAATAGGATTGTGATAATCGAAGAGCCTCACAATATCCTTCCCCTGCACCGGTTCAATCTTGATTCCGGAGGCATGACATACATCTATACACTCCTTCATAAGAGATTGCACCACCCTTCTTGAGTCTTTCTTTGCCGCAGCCTCACCGAAAGTGCATCCGAGCACCGCACTCATTCCAGAGAAAGCAGAATTGATCAGCAGTTTGCTCCATCTTGTTCCGATGAAGTTCGCATCTATCTCCACTGGTCCCATCATTTTCAAGAGAGAAACCACCTCTTCCATATGGTTTGGGGTCTCGGAAAAGATTGTTCCCAATGAAAAAGTCAGACTGTCAGGTGAACTGGTCAGCTCACACACCCCCGGGCCCAACATTGTCGCGCCCCAGGCCACCGTACATCCGATAACCCGTTTTTCTCCGACAACATCTGCTATCTGGTGCTCCGGAAGGCCGTTCTGCAACGTGACAATCACACCATCATCCTCAAGATAGTCCTTGAGAAACGGGACAGTCTCACTGTTTCCCTGCTGCTTGGTCATAAGGAAAATGATGTCGTACTTTCCGGTCATCTGTTTGTCAGTAATGGCATTGACCTTCTGGATGAAATCCACAGTTCCTACAATCCTGGCTCCATTTTCATTCAGAGCCTGGACGTGCTTCACATTGTGATTTATAAGTTCAATATCCCCTCCCTTAGAGGTAATATATGCGCCAAGTATCGTTCCCAATGAACCTGCGCCGTAAATCGCTGCTCTCATGACTAAGTAATCCTTTAAACGCTTACTAAATGAATCTTTTCTGCTGTTCGTTGTATTCAAATCCGGCTGCAGAGAGTTTCTCTTCCAATGTCTTGCGGTCCTTGTGGAAATAGTCGCAAATCTGGTCCAGATTGTCGAATTCCTCATCACGCAATAAAAAATTGATAGCCGAAGCCAACATCGGCATATCGTTTTCAGGCAAATGCTCCATATTTATAATATCTTTTCCAATTTGTTCACTGCATCCTCCAGGTCGGCACGGAAACTCAGATGGTCCATAAGATAGTCCGTTTTTCCAGCCGCCAGGCATTCATACAGGTCTCTGTTCATATCCATCGCATAAGAAGCTACGGCAGTCTCGATTTCATCTTTCTGCACAGGGTTTACGGAATAGATGTAAACCCTTAGCTTCTGATGAAAAATACAATAGGCTGATTCTATCGCGTTCTTGTCAAAGTTCTCCACTGTCAATAATTTTCGGAAGCAAAGATAACACATCTTTTGGCGAGACTGACTCAAATTCGCAAGATTTTATGTAAGTTTGCACACCATAAACTGAAAGCCAATGTATTCTTTTCTTATCAGCCTTTTGGCACTCGTGGCAGGTTACTTCATCTATGGTAAAGTAATCGAAAAAGTGTTCGGCATCGATTCTTCCAGAAAGACCCCGGCGATCACTCACTCTGACGGAGTGGATTTCATTCCTATGCCGGCCTGGAAAGTCTATATGATCCAGTTTCTGAACATTGCCGGAACCGGTCCGATATTCGGTGCCATCATGGGAGCAAAATTCGGCCCTTCATCCTATCTGTGGATAGTGCTCGGCTGTATTTTCGCAGGAGCAGTGCACGATTATATGACCGGAATGCTGTCCATCAGAAACAATGGCGCAGGACTTCCTGACCTTGTCGGAAAATACCTCGGCAAGGGTACAAGAACCTTCATACTGGCATTCTCCATCATCGTGCTTATGCTGGTAGGAACCGTGTTCGTATTCAGCCCTGCTCTGATTTTAGGTGACATCGCAGGTGACGGCAGCAAAATGGCAATAATGCTCTGGGTTGGTATTATTTTCCTGTATTATCTCCTGGCCACGCTTATGCCTATCGACAAGATAATCGGAAGAATCTACCCGCTGTTCGCATTCGCATTGATCTTTATGGCGGCGGCGCTGATGGTGTGCCTTTTCGTCAAATGGCCTGCGCTTCCGGAAATCCGGGACGGACTCGGCAACCTCGGAGAGGCTGAGGGACTGCTCAAGGGACAGCCGATTTTCCCTTGTCTGTTCATCACCATTGCCTGTGGTGCTGTAAGCGGCTTCCACGCCACTCAAAGTCCTCTGATGGCAAGGTGCGTTTCCGATGAAAAGCTTGGCAGACCTGTATTTTACGGTGCAATGATAACTGAGGGCATCGTGGCATTGATCTGGGCCACAGTATCATCCTGGTTTTTCTTCGATGGCGGAGCCGCAGCGACAGGGGCCGCACTCACTGCATCTGCACCTGATGTTGTGGTCAAGGTTTCAGAGAACTGGCTTGGAATTCTCGGCGGTATCCTCGCCATTCTCGGTGTGGTGGCAGCGCCTATAACAAGTGGAGACACTGCCTTCAGGAGCGCGCGACTCATCGTGGCCGACTTCCTGCACCTGACACAGAAGCCGATACGCAACAGGCTGATGATCAGCATACCTCTTTTCATCATCGCCGGCTTCCTTCTCTGGTACAATATAGCTGACGAGGACGGGTTCAATGTTATCTGGAGGTATTTCGGATGGGCTAACCAGACATTGGCCGTATTTATGCTCTGGACAGCCACAGCCTACCTGGTCAAGAACAAGAAAGGCCTTGCCTATATGATTACTATGCTGCCCGCCGCATTCATGACATCCGTATGCACCACATACCTGTGTGTAGCCAAAATCGGTTTCAACATGCCGACATCCTGGAACTATACCATAGGAGCATCAGTATTCGCGCTCTCAATCATCATATTCTACATCCTGTATTTCAAGGCCGCAGCCAAGAAACAGTCCTGAATGACCGAATTCCATGAATCAGACCGACAACACTGACAATGTGCTTGAGCTTGCATCTGAAGCGGGGCATATTCTTCTTCAGAACGGAGCAGAGATTTCCAGAGTGGAAGACACTATGGCGAGAATCGCTGCGCATTATGGTGTAGAGACAGGCAACTTTTTCGTACTGAGCAACGGTATCTTCACGACAAGTTCTCCGGGCAGATATGCCAAGGTGGAATTCATTCCTATCAGGGCCATACAGCTGTCCAAAGTGGTGGCTGTAAACAAGTTGAGCTTCGACATTGCTGCGGGCAAATATACTTTGGAGCAGGCTCGGGAAGAACTTGAACGGATAAAAGCAGGCAGCCCCAAGCCTGCATGGGAGCAGATTGCCGGTTCCGCCTTCGGAGCAGCAGGATTCTGCGCGGTGTTCGGTGGCAGTTTCATCGACTGCGCGGCCGACTTCGTAATCGGGGCCCTGCTATATATTTTCTGTCTGTATTTCAGCGAAAGATACATGTCCAAAATCGTGGGCGGCATATGCAACGCGCTGATAGCCACGCTTCTGAGCATTGTCGCATTCAGGCTTGGAGCCGGCGAGAGCCTGAGCAACATCATCATCGGAGCTGTGATGCCGCTGATTCCTGGGGTTCCTTATGTCAATGGCGTGAGGGATCTCGTGAACTCGGACTACATTGCCGGCCTTACCAGACTTACAGACGCGATGTTGGGATTTTTCTGTATCGCAATCGGTGTGAGTATTGCGTTCATGCTCGACGGATGGGCTGCCGGGGGCATCATCGAACTGCATCAGATGAGCATTCATCCGAGCACAGCAGGCTTGGGATGGCAGTTTCTGGCCGCATTCATAGGCACTTTCGCATTTGCCATTCTCTTCGGCTCGCCGAGGAAACAATATTTCGCAGCCGGCATCATCGGAGCACTCGGATGGGCGGCTTACCTGCTGATGGTCAGAGCATTGGGCAGTTCTGCATTCGTGGCGATACTGATTGCCACAGCATTGGTCTGCATCCTTTCCAGATTTGCCGCGGTATCACACAAATGTCCGAGCACAGTGTTCGTGCTCTGCGGAATCTTCCCGCTTGTGCCGGGAGCCGGCGTGTTCTGGTTTACTTATTATCTGATTTCCAGCCAATTCCACCTGTCTGCAATGACAGGTTTTACGGCCATGAAGGCAGCACTCGCCATCGCGCTTGGTATCGTATTCGCCATGGAACTGCCTCAGCGTCTGTTCTCCGGACACAGAAAACGGCATTGACATCCTCTACCTGAGAGCATCATTGACAGTTCTGTTCGAGAATCTGGCGGGCGCGGGATAGAGCGACATTGATGTCCGGACAGATATTCTTTTCACCCAACAGACGGTAGAACCCGGCCTTCTGGAGAGTATTGTGAACCTTGGGATTGACACCTGAAAGCACGACCGTAATCTTGTTCTTGCGGCTCATCTCGCAGAGGTTGGAAAGGTTGTGGATACCGGTCGAATCGATGAAAGGCACCTTCCTCATGCGTATGATCCGGACCTTGGAACGGTCCCTGAATTCGCTCATGAGTTCCTCAAACTGAGTGGCTACTCCGAAGAAGTAAGGTCCGTTGATTTCATAGACCTCCACGCCCTTCGGAATGGACAAGCCTTCGTCGTAGGTATGGATACCGGATTCGTCCTGCACCTTGATCTCATTCTTCACCGCAGTAATCTCGGTAGTCTCCATTACTCGCCTCATGAACAGGACACATGCAAGCATAAGGCCCACGGCTATAGCCACGGTCAAGTCGAAAATCACTGTCAGGAAAAATGTTATGAGCAATACGGTAACATCTGACTTCGGATTCTTGAGCAACGCCCTGAATGTCCTCCAACCGCTCATATTGTAGGAAACTACCACGAGCACGCCTGCAAGACACGCCATCGGGATATATTTGGCCAAAGGCATAAGGAACAGCATGATTAGCAGCAGGACCACCGCGTGGATCATGCCCGCAACAGGAGTACGGCCGCCATTGTTGATATTGGTCATTGTCCTGGCTATGGCACCTGTAGCCGGAATTCCGCCGAAAACCGGAGTCACCATATTCGCGATTCCCAGGGCAATGAGTTCCGTATTGGAGTTGTGGTGGTCACTGATCATACCATCTGCCACAGTGGCAGAAAGCAGGGATTCGATGGCTCCGAGCGCGGCGATGGTCACTGCTATCGGGAAAAGGCTCTTGACAGCCTCCCAGTCGAGCGACGGCACTTCAGCCTTCGGCAGATGGGAATCTATCGAAAACCGGTCGCCGATAGTGTCAATGCCGGTGATTCCGAAGCTGTTTTTCATAATATAGACTGCCACAGTCACAAGCACGATTGCGACCAGTGAACCGGGCACTCTCTTGGCTATTCTCGGGACAATGACGATAATCGCCACGCTTACAAGGCTCACCGCAGCATCCCACCAGTTCACGGTGTCGAAATGTCTGAAATACAGCATCCATTTGCCGATAAAGTCTCCCGGAACGGTTTCTCCGCCGAACGTGAGACCGAACACATCGGCCATCTGGGTAGTGAAAATCGTGACGGCAATACCGCTGGTGAAACCTATCACTACCGGATACGGAATAAACTTGATGACTGTTCCTAATTTGAACACTCCCAACAGGATCAGCAGCACGCCGGCCATTACAGTAGCCGCAGCAAGTCCGGAAAGGCCATATTGCTGAACGACTCCGTAAACGATGACGATGAACGCTCCTGTAGGTCCTCCGATCTGAACTTTGCTGCCGCCGAGGAAGGAAACGATAAAGCCTGCGATTACAGCGGTAATGATTCCTTTCTCAGGAGACACTCCGGATGCAATGGCAAATGCAATAGCGAGAGGCAAGGCTACAATGCCCACAATCACGCCGGCCATCAGGTCTGAAAGGAATGCCGATTTGCTGTAAGAACGGATACATGTCAGAAATTTCGGATGAAAGTCAAGTTTACCAGTCATATCATAATACGAATAAGGGCGGCAAAGGTATTCATTTGTCGCCCTCATTCCAATATTTAAACGATACTAATTTCGCAAATCAGTCATCTAAAACGTTATCTCACTGCACTCAGAACCACTTCAGAGAGTGACGGATGCGAATGCACCGTGCATTTCAGGTCATTGACAGTGCCATGGAGAGCCATCGTTGCGGCCACTTCCTGAACCAGGTCGGAAGCATGAGCGCCAAGTATATGGGCACCTAAAATCGTACCCTTAGGATATGCTCCGTCTTCGCCAGTATAGGCAATGATTTTACAATATCCTTCAGTCTCGTCCATAGCCAAAGCCTTGCCGTTGGCCCTGAACATTGACTTATAGCACTTTATGGCGTAGCCTTTTTCCTTGCACTGCTCTTCAGTGAGGCCGACAGTCGCAACCTCAGGCACCGTAAACACTGCCGCCGGCACGATTCCGAAATCGATCTTCTCCGGCTCCTGCAGCAAGTTGTTCTCGGCCAGAATCGCATTCAATGCAACTCTGCCCTCGAATGTAGCCACGTGCGCAAGCATCAGACCGCCGCGGATATCGCCCACAGCAAAAATATGAGGGACATTGGTCCGCATATCAGCATCCGTGACAATGCCCTTAGGGGTAAAGTCAATGCCGATGTCGGCAAGATTCAGCGACGCGAGATTAGGACGTCTGCCGACTGCCATCAGTACGGTATCGACAACCACCTCTTCCACAGCGTCCTTCTTCTTGTAGGACACCTTCAGGCCTTCATCCGGACATTTCTCCACAGAGAGCACCTGAGCGGCCGTCTCGATATTGATTCCACGCTTGCCGAGTGCCTGCTTCAGACGCTTTGCAAGGTCGGTATCGAAATGCGGCAGCACATCCTTGCAGTATTCAAGGACAATGACCTGAGAGCCGAAGCTGTTGAAAATTGATGCGAATTCCAGGCCGATGACTCCTGCGCCGATAATGCACAGTCTGCTTGGAACATGGTCGATTTCAAGCATTTCCTTGGACGTGATGACACCTTCCAAGTCTGCTCCGGGAATAGGAAGTGAGGCAGATACCGAACCGGTCGCAATCATGATGTAATCCGAAACGATTTCTGCAACCTCTCCTTCGGCCGATTTCACCTCGACCGTATGGGCATCCTTGAACGAAGCCTTGCCCTGCACAATATGTATCAGTTTATTTTTCAATATCATACCGATACCGCCGCGAAGCTGGTCCACCACTTCGTTCTTCCTCTCCATAGCCTTTCGGATATCGAAGACAAAAGCGGGAGCGCCATCAGGCTGACCGGTAAAACTGACACCGAATTTCTCCGCCTTGCGGACATCTTCTATCAGTTCAGCGTTACGACACAATGCCTTGGTAGGGATGCAGCCCTCATTCAGACAAGTTCCACCGAGAGGGCCTTCTGAAATCAAATATGTTTCAATGCCATTTGCAGCGGCGGCCGCAGCGGTTTCATATCCGCCGGGCCCCGCGCCTATAATTGTCAATATCATGTCTTCTGTCGAGATATATCAGTCCCAGAATTTCAGCTTCGGCTGTCTTGCCGCCATTGTTTCATCCGGCCTTCCGATTGGCGTACAATGAGGTGCGCCCTTCAGTATAGCAGGAGACTCTGCAGCCTCCTCCGCTATTTTCCGCATTACATCGATGAATGCGTCGATTGTTTCCTTGGACTCCGTCTCGGTAGGCTCTATCATGATGGCCTGATGGAACAGGAGAGGGAAATAAATCGTCGGAGCATGGAAGCCGAAATCGAGCAGTCTCTTGGCAATGTCCAATGTAGTCGCGCCCGGCATTTCTTCTGAAGAATCAGTAGCAGGACGTCCGCCGTCATTGACAAGACCGTCGAAGACGAACTCATGTTTGCAGATCGAAGGAATCGGAAGCTTGTAGCAATCCTTGAGGCTCTCCTTGATATAGTTCGCAGACATTGTCGCAAACTTGCCGGCCAGACGGATGTTCTGGCGGCCGAGCATCAGGATATAGCAGCAAGCCCTCAGAATCACACCGAAATTGCCCATGAATCCAGAAACATGACCTACTGAATTTTCTGCCGCATTCACCACCTCGAACTTGCCGTCAGCGTTCTTGACAACGTGAGGCACAGGCAGATACTCCTTCAGATGAGAAGCCACGCCTACAGGACCTGAGCCCGGACCGCCTCCGCCATGAGGAGTGGAGAATGTCTTGTGGAGATTCAGGTGCATGATGTCGAATCCCATATCACCTGGACGTACAACACCCAGGAGAGGGTTCATATTGGCTCCGTCGTAGTACAGAAGGCCTCCGCATCCGTGAACCAGTTCCGCAATCTCAGCGATTTCCTTTTCGAAAAGACCGAGCGTATTAGGATTGGTCATCATGATGCCGGCGACATCGTCACCGAGCAGCGGAGCCAAGTCAGCCACATCCACGAGGCCGTTTTCCTTGGACTTCACGACTACCACTTCCAGGCCGCAGACTGCCGCACTGGCAGGATTGGTTCCGTGTGCACTGTCAGGAACGATGATCTTTGTCCTGCCCAGATCTCCCCTGCTGATATGGTACTGACGCATGATCATCAGACCCGTAAGTTCACCGTGCGCGCCTGCGCAAGGATTGAACGTGAACGCAGACATTCCGGTAATCGCAGACAGGTATTTCTCCATATCGTAATACACCTCCAACGCACCCTGCACTGATGCAGACGGCTGGAGAGGATGCAGGCCGAGGAAGCCAGGCATTGCCGCCACCTCTTCATTGATCTTAGGATTGTACTTCATGGTACAGCTGCCGAGCGGATAGAATCCGGTATCGACACCGAAATTCATCTGCGACAGATTCGTATAATGTCTGACGACATCCACTTCACTCACCTGAGGCAGAGGCAGTTCAGATTCTCTTGCAAGAGCCTGAGGTACAGCCACATCACTGACAGGGAACTCACATTCAGGCAGAGAGTATCCGCTTCGTCCAGGTTTGGACAATTCGAAAATAAGTTTGTCGTAATATTTCATATCTATACCTCCTTGACTGCTTCAACTAATGAATCCACTTCTGCCCTGGTCCTCTTCTCCGTAACACAAAAACTCACATAGCCTTCTTCCGTAGCCAATGCTCCGAAAAAGCCCTCTTCAAGAAGTTTCTGCTGAAGTTTTTCTACAGGAACAAGCGGTTTCAGCACGAATTCTTTCAGGAAAGGCTTGTCGAACACAGGTTCGAATTTGCCTGTCTTGAGAAGTTCTTCATAAAGATAATGCGCTCCTGCAGATGACAGAGAGTTCACCTTGGCAAGACCTTCCTTGCCCATAAGCGACATATATACAGTCACATAAAGGGCCATCAGGCTCTGGTTGGAGCAGATGTTGCTGGTAGCCTTCTCCCTGCGGATATGCTGCTCGCGGGCCTGCAGAGTAAGCACGAAACAACGCTTTCCGTCAGCGTCCTGTGTCTGTCCGACAATACGTCCCGGCATCTTGCGCACATAATCTTTGCGGCAGGCCATAAAGCCGACGTAAGGACCGCCGAAGCACATCGGAATACCGAGAGACTGCCCGTCGCCGACAGCGATATCGAAGCCCCATTCACCCGGAGTCCTGACTACCGCCAATGCAGACGGGTCGCAATACTCTACGGCAATGGCTTTCGCCTCATGAACTGCCTCAGCGAAGCCTGTAAGATCCTCGACAATGCCGAATCTGTTCAGAGACGGCACGATCACACCGGCCACATCGCCTTTTGCCAGTTCCTCTTTCATCGACTCAAGTCCCGTCTGGCCGTCCTTCATCGGAATATAGCCGAGCTGGACATTGTGGAACTTGGCATATGTCTCCACCACTTTCCTGACATGAGGCAGAAGGGTCTCAGAAAGCAGCACTCTGGTCTTGCGCTTGGTGCAGGCAACTGCCATCATCATCGCCTCCGCTGCAGCCGTAGGGCCGTCATACATGGAAGCGTTGGACACGTCCATTCCTGTCAATGCGCATATCATACTCTGATACTCAAAGATATAGCGCAATGTTCCCTGCGAGATTTCAGCCTGGTACGGAGTATATGCAGTAAGGAATTCAGAACGGGAACAGATATAAGGTATCACCGATGGCGTATAGTGGTCATAAGCGCCGGCACCGGCAAACACTTTCAGATGCAGATCCTTCTTGTCCAAGGATTCAAAGAATGAGCGTACCTGCTGCTCGGACATTGCGTCAGGCAGGTCATATTCTCCGCGATAAATGAATTTATCCGGAACATCGGAGTACAGGTCATCCAGCGACCCGACTCCGATACGCTCCAGCATTGACTTTATATCATCCTCAGTATGAGGAAAATATGAGAATGTTGACATAGTAGATTATTTTTCAGTCAACTTGGTGTACTCCTCAGCGCTGATGAGGTCGTTCAACTCCTCAGGGTCGCTCATCTTCACCTTGATGATCCAGTTCTCATATGGATCCTGGTTCACCAGCTCAGGAGCATCCTCGAGAGCCTCGTTGTTCTCTACAACGACACCGCTGACAGGGCAGATAAGGTCACTTGAAGCTTTCACGCTTTCGAGAGCGCCGAATTCCTCGTCCTTTACAACCTCATCGTCAACGTCAGGCATATCCACATAAGTAATGTCGCCCATCTCGCTCTGTGCGAAATCAGTAACGCCGACAATTGCGATATCGCCTTCTACTTTCACCCATTCGTGTGTCTCGCTGTAACGGAGACTTTCCAATACTTTGCTCATAATCAAAATGTTTCAGTTGTTAGTATTATTTTTTATAATTTGTCTGATAGAATCTCTTCTTGACCACCTTGCCCGGGAATACCTTCTTGCGGATACGAATCCAGAGCGGAGTGTCGAGTTTGGAATATGCAGTCTGCACCATTGCGAAGCAGATGCTCTTTTCCAACGAGATGGAGTGGTAGCCGGTAGTGACTACACCGACCTGTGTCCCGTCTTCTGTTTCCACCGGATATGTGGCACGAGGTATCGCCTTGTCCGCCAACTCGATACCTACGAGTTTACGCTCAGTTCCCTCTGCTTTCTGCTTTGCTACTACATCCTTTCCGATGAACTCTTCCTTGTCAAGTTTGCAGAACATCCCGAGACCGGCCTCTATAGGTGTGATGGTATCTGAAAGTTCATCTCCGTAAAGAGGAAGACCTGCCTCGAAACGCAGAGTGTCACGACATCCGAGTCCGCAAGGCACTACTCCATTGTCGAGAAGTTTCTTCCATATTTCCTTGATGTCCTCACAGGTGGTATAAAGTTCGAAACCGTCCTCTCCTGTGTAACCTGTACGGCTGACCACCATTCTGTGGCCGTTCCACTGTGCCTCATAATAAGTGTAGAATGTCAATTCAGCTGCCTCTGCAAGTCCGAGAACTTCTGTTACGACTTTCTCTGCGCCAGGTCCCTGAACAGCAATCTGGCCCCAGTTGTCGGAATCATTGACCACCTTCACATCATAGCCTGCGGTCTGAGCGAGAATCCACTCATAATCCTTGTCAATGTTGGCCGCATTGACTACAAGCAGAAAATGGTCTGGCTCGAACTCCCTGTAAACCAGCAGGTCATCCACCACGCCACCGTCCGGATGAAGCATCATTCCGTAGAGCACTTTGCCCGGCTCGAAGCCGCGGATTTCATTGGTAAAAATATGATTGACGAATTTCTCAGCGTCCGGTCCGCTCACAAAAATCTCTCCCATGTGAGACACGTCGAACATTCCGACCGCATGACGTACCGCATTGTGCTCCTCGGTTATGGAGGAATACTGTATCGGCATCATAAATCCGGCAAACGGGCTCATCTTGGCTCCGAGAGCCACGTGGCTGTCATACAGACAGGTTTTCTTAAGATTTTCTTCCATTATCAAGTGTTGATTTTTTATGTGTTAGCTTACTATTGTTTCAGAATGGACAGGAACGCCTCAGTTCCAAGACCGGCGACATATGGACTCGGATCAATGTTCCCGAGCGCCTCCCTGATCTTGGCGATATCATATTCCTTTCCATTCAGTTTCTCTGAAACCAATTCTTCCAATCCATCTTTTATCGGGAAGAAATCTCCTGACAAGTGGCAGCCGGTCACAGTTTCCGCTTCCACATCCAGTTCCAGACAGATTTCTCCGACCCCGCTGATTCGTCCGCTGTGACGGACAGAATACCTATGGTTTCTGCCCATCAGGAAGTCCGGATTCAGATATCCTGCCTCAATTTCCTCAATATCAGCAATCTGTGCATCAGACAGGACTATTTCGTCTATCGTTTCCCCCTCCGAACAGAAACATTTCTTCAAATATAGTTTGAAAAGGTCAATATTCCTCAACGGACTGTCAAGTTTTTCGTATAAAGGCTTGAGATTGGTCACGTGCTGGCGGACTGACGAGACGCCTTTGCTCTGAATCTTGGCCCCTGACGGTGAAATCGCCCGCTCAAGAGCATCGAAATCAGTGTCGAACAGCATTGTCCCGTGCACGATACTGGACTGGGGCTTCAGGAAAAAGGCATTGCCCGAAACTTTCTTCCCGTCTATCATCACATCATTTCTTCCTGACTTATAAGCATTTACGCCAGTAGCGGAAAGATAGCCTGACAACGCATCCAGATATTTTTCGAAGGCAGCAGCCACATCAGTCGTGTCCGTGATATAGGAGAGCATAATGTTGCCCTTGTCAGAATAGACGCATCCGCCGCCGCTTTTTCTTCTGAAAAGATTTACGCCATGCTCCTTGCAATAAGGGATGTTCACCTCTGCCTCCATTACCTGGTTGCGTCCGAAAATCACGGTAGGACTCACCTGCCACATAAAGAATGCTTCCTTGTCGGCCCTGTCAGCGAGGATTGTATGCAGATGCGCCGCCACGTATTCCTCCATTGCGAGATAGAATACGAGACGACGCTCTTTTTCGGGTACAGATATGTATGTCATAACTATATGGTGTAATCAATACCGTCAGATGGCAAGTCTGAAACCGAATGTTGATTTCACGTTGCATGCAGGTATGCTCGAACGGTTGGCCACCCTGCAGGCATCCCATTTGGATGCAGCACTGCCGCCCCTCAACATGCGGAACTTGCCCGCGGTATTGAAGCAAGGGTCGTTCTGCTCAGCTGAGGTGTAATCATACTGCCCGTCCTGACACCATTCCCAGGCATTGCCCGACATATCGTAAAGTCCGAGTTCGTTTGGCTGGAACTGTTTAACTTTCATCACTTTGGATGAAGCAGATGACAGATATGCAGCAACCTGGCTCACATAATTAGAACCTGCAAACTGCTTGCCCATGGAAAGGTTTCCGCCTCTCGCCGCATACTCCCATTCAGCCTCGGTAGGCAGTCTGAACTTCCTGCCAGTCAGGCGGTTGAGCTTCACGATAAATTCCTGGCAATCATACCATGACACGTTGATCACAGGCTTTTCCGGCTCATCCGCGCTGTTCATATACGGGAGTTTGCCCATAACTGCAAGCCATTGGCCGGCAGTCACTTCAGTCTGGCCGATTTCAAATCCGGACAATGTCACTTTGTGCACCGGGGACTCATCGCGGCCTGCCATCTTGCCCTGCTCCGGAGTAGCTCCCATATCGAATGCTCCGCCTTTCACGCCGATCATTCTGAACTGTACTCCAGCCGCCTCGATAACTTCTGACGCAGAACTGTGCTCCCTCTCGACCACTCTTGTAACCACAGCAGCAAGAATATCTTCAGGAACGGCAGTTCCGGTATTCACTACAACTCTGAAGCTCAAGCCCGGTTTCTTTACGTATCCGCCTTCCGGAACTCTGGACTTATAGGATCTTGTCACCCTCTGCTCCGTCTTTTCGGCACACAGCGGGTCGATGACAAGTGTATCTCCAAGTGACTCCACAAATGCGTCGGCGCACCATTCCATGCAGGAAGCGTCCGCCTCGATGGCGCCTGTAAGCAATGCATATTCCCACTGGGCTTCAGTCGGAAGCGAGAACGGAATACCTGTCATCTTGGACAATTTGCCGAGGAACTTGATGCAGTCATCCTGTGAGACCATATCCACAGGTGAAGTCTCTGACGTGGCGGTTCCGGCATCTGAGCCCATCACGGACTTCCATACGCCCTTGCTTATTCTCTGGCTTGAGATCGAGAATCCTTTCAGGACTACCTGGTGGACAGTCGCTCCGGAAATCCTGACGCCAGACGGAGTCTTGCCCATGGCAAAAGTACCGCCCTCTACAGTGACCATCGGAATCATCGCGTCCGCGACCTTGACCTCAGACGGAACATCCACACCAGCAGCACTTTGCACTGCGCTTCCTCCACAAGAGGACAAGACCGCAGCCACTGCTGCCGCAACAACAAAACTTAACTTCTTCATGTCAATCAAATAATCTATCAGTCAACATCAGGTGTTTCCCATACTTTGGTTTCTTTACACTCGATCATGATGGACTGTCCGCCGCAACCGATACGGAACAGACCTTTTTCCAGACGCCATCTGCAGTCCTGGCCTACGAATGCAAGGTCATGGGCAGGAACTTCGAGCCTGACCGTCTTGGTCTCACCAGGTTCCAGACTGATCTTGGTGAACTGACGGAGTCTTCTGACATCAGGAACCACACTTGCCACGACATCGCTTGAGAACAGCATCACGGCCTCTTTTCCTGCGCGGTCACCGGTGTTCTTCACATTGACCTCGAACACGAGATTGTCGTCAGCGGTGAAGCCGTCAGCAGAAGGCGAAACTATCTTCAAGTCGCTGTATTCGAATTTCGTATAGCTCAATCCCGCTCCGAAAGGCCACTGCACGTCCATTACGGCATCATAATTATACATACCGGACATGGTCTGCACGTTCTCGCTGACCTTATAGTCATAGGTATGGAGCGAATTCACATAACGGCTGTAAGTGAACGGAAGACGTCCGCTGAAGTTTTCCCTGCCGGAAATGAGGTCTGCAAGCGCATCACCTCCGAAGTTGCCCGGAAGCATAATGTCCACTACAGCAGAAGCAAGCGGTTCAATGTCATTGATGATGCGAGGTCTGCCTTCATTGAGCACCAAAATCACAGGCTTGCCGGTGGAGGCGAGTTCCTTCACGAGATTCTTCTGGTTTACTGAGAGATTCAAGTCATTGATATTGCCAGGAGTCTCGCAATATGTGTTCTCACCAATGCAGGCTACGATTACATCAGCCTTGCGTGCGGCTTTGACTGCGGCACGGATGTCCGGCTCGTTTTCTCTCTGCCATTTGCCGTTGTTGTAGCCGCCTGTCATATCATAAGTCACACCAGGCTCATAAATCACATTGGACTTTCCATATACTGACTGGAGAGCCTCGAGAATAGTGTTGTACTGGCTTGCGAACTTGTCGGCATCACCCTGCCAGGTATATGACCATCCGCCGTTCAATGTCCTCATCGAATTTGCGTTAGGGCCTGTGACAAGTATCTTGGTCCCCTGCTTGAGAGGAAGGATGTCATTGTCATTCTTGAGCAGGACCATGGACTCTACAGCTGCCTGACGGGCATTGTCAGAAAACTCCTTGCCTGCGAATTTCTCATAACCGTCAACATTCCATACCGGGTTCTCGAAGAGGCCCAGGCGGTATTTGAGGCGGAGACATCTGCGCACTGCATCATCGATTCTGGACATCGGAATCATCTTTTCATTGACAGCAGCGATAATATCCGTGCATACGTCCGGATGATAAGGGTCCATAATCATATCGATACCGGCATTGATTCCGAGCGCGAGAGCTTCCTTACGGTCAGCAGCGACGCGTTCGCGGGTATAGAGATTGTCTATGTCGGCCCAGTCGGTAACGATGAGGCCGTCCCAGTTCTGCTGCTCCTTGGCCCATACTGTAAGATATTCGTGGCTTGAGTGGACAGGCACGCCGTTGATGGAAGAGGAGTTCGCCATTATTGTCAATGCGCCTGCTCTCATGCATTCCTTGAACGGGCGGAAATATTTGTCCCTCAAATCATTAGGTGCAATATATGCAGGCGTTCTGTCTTTTCCTGTAGCTGTGGCGCCATAACCGAGATAATGCTTGATGCTTACGGCAACATGTTCAGTGTCAATGTGGTTAGGGTCTTCGCCCTGAGCGCCTACGGTTTCAGCCACTGACATTTCTGCCTGGACGAACGGATCCTCTCCCCAGCTTTCCCAGACACGTGGCCAGCAAGGATTCCGGCTCAAGTCCATAACCGGAGAGAATACCCACGGACACATGGCTGCTCTGGTTTCATAGCCGATCACTTCTCCCATTTTACGGGCATATGAGCGCTCGAATGTAGCGGCAAGGTTCACTTCCTGCGGATAGAATGTCGCTCCTGTGACATATGTAGCGCCATGTATCATATCGAGGCCGTAAACCATCGGAATCCCGAGTTCTTCCATCGTGATGTCCTGAATCAGCTTTATCTGCTCTGCGGTAATGGCCCTGTCGCGGCTTGTCGCGCCGAACGTATTCAGGAATGAGCCTATCTTATATGTTTTCACAAGATTGCGGACTTTAGCCGTATCCACAAGATTGTCGGTAGTGAACGTTTCTGCAGTGAGCTGGACCATCTGTCCCACTTTTTCTTCCAATGTCATTTTCTGCACGAGCTTGTCCACCTTCTTTTCAATCTCCTTGTCGGAAGGTATGGACGCTTTCACGCCGTTCTGTGCACACGAGGAGAGCGCAATACTTGTAATTGCCATAACTGACAAAAAATTTTTAATACTCATCTTCTTCTGATAGTTTTGTGTTTTGTTTTTCAAAGTTACAAAATAAATGGCTAACTTCGGCCTCCCTTCGGGTTACTGATACTTTTTGTGAGTATTTGGCAAAATACTATCATATTTGGAACATTATGAGTTGGTTTGCAGAACTGTTCAGTGAACATACATTCATCCAGGCGATTCTCGTGCTTTCTCTGATAAGCGCAGTGGGATTGCTGTGCAGCACAATAAAATTCAAGGGCGTTTCACTCGGCATCACGTTCGTTTTCTTCGCAGGCATTCTCGCAGGACATTTCGGCCTCTGCATTGACCCGCAAATGCTGGCTCTGGCTCAGAATTTCGGCCTGATCATTTTCGTCTATGCTCTTGGTTTCCAGGTAGGTCCGAGCTTCTTCCCTTCACTGAAGAAAGGCGGCATAAAACTGAACTTGCTCGGTCTTGCCGTACTTGTAACCGGCTCTGTCATGGCATTGGTCATAAGCCGGCTGACTGATGTTTCCCTGCCGGTTTCCGTAGGACTTCTGACCGGAGCGGCTACCAATACGCCTATGCTCGGAGCCGCACAACAGGCTCTACTGCAGATAGATCCGTCAGCCACGGCCACTTCAAATGAAATGGCAATGGCCTGTGCAGTGGGCTATCCTTTCGGCGTCATCGGCGTCATCGTCTGCATCATCATCCTCAAGGCATTGTTCCTGAAAGACGGAGGCAAAAAGAAAGACGCCCATGACAACCAGACATATGTCACGGAATTCCGTGTGAGCAACCCCGCCATTTACGGAAAGAGCATCCGCGACATCATGAAGGACGTTTCCATCCATCTTGTGGTTTCCAGAGTATGGAAGTTCGACGGCAAGTCGGATGAGCAGTCAGGGAAACAGGGAAAGGTAATCATACCGAACGGCGACACCATATTGGAGAACGGGGAACATGTCCTGGTCATGACCAAAGAACGGGAAGCAGGCATTGCAGAGAAGCTTTTCGGTGAGACAGTGAAGAAGGACTGGAACCAGAAAGACATTGACTGGAACCACATCGACGGCACTCTTGTATCCAGACACGTGTTCGTGACGAAAAGGCATATGAACGGTGCCAAACTCGGCGACCTGCATCTGCGCAATGCCTATGGAATCAATATCACGAGGGTAAACCGCGCAGGTATCGACATTCTGCCGTCGAGGGAACTGAGGCTCCAGATAGGTGACAAGCTTACTATCGTAGGTCAGGAAAATGCTATCCACAATGTAGCGGAAGTGCTTGGCAATCAGGAGAAAGAGCTGAGAAATCCGAACCTGTTCCCGATTTTTGTCGGTGTTATCCTGGGTCTGATTTTCGGAAGCATTCCGTTCAATATCCCTGGCATGAGTGTTCCAGTAAAACTCGGCATCGCCGGCGGTCCTATTATAATAGGTATCCTCATGGGTGCTTACGGAACAAGACTGCATCTCACGACCTATACCACCCACAGCGCGAATCTGATGCTCAGGCAACTCGGCCTCACCATATATCTGGCAGGCTTGGGACTGAGCGCAGGCCCGGGCTTTTTCGAGACGGTATTCACCCCTGAAGGCCTTGTCTGGATAGGCATCAGCGTTGCCCTGACCATTGTCCCTGTTCTGCTTGTCGGTTATATCGCTTCCAGATTCTGCAAGACGGACTACAGTGCCAATGTAGGTATGCTCTGCGCGGCGATGGCCAATCCTATCGCCCTGAACTACGCCCTGAGCACTGTGGAAGACGACGCTCCGTCAGTTTCCTATGCCACGGTTTACCCTGTAGAAATGTTCCTGCGGGTGATTTCGGCTCAGGTCATAATGCTGCTCTGCATATAGATGAGGTTGGCTCCAAGACCATTTCATTCCGGCCAGGTCAATGCCATAAAAGTTCCCGGGCATAAAGAAAGAGGATAACCTCAACGGCTATCCTCCACAATCTGATAATACCAAATGTGCGCTGTCCGCTATTCGGTTTTGCGCTCCTTGTTTCTCGTCAACTTTTCTTTCATAGCGTCAACACATTCATTGACAGCTATTTCGAATGTTTGTGCATTTCTCTCTATAACCTGGGAACCGCCAGGAACGTGGACCTTCAGTTTCACATTCTTGTTTTCCGGTTTCTCCAGAAGCGACAATACGACTTCGACATCGGTAATGGCGTCATCGAAACGGCCGATTTTTGAAACTTTCTTTTCTACGAACTCCAAAAGTTTCTGATCCGCGTCGAACTTGAGCGATTGTACTCTAATCTCCATTTTTACCTCCTCTTTTAGCCCGTGGATGGGCATTTGAATAAACATTCTTCAGCTTCTCGATAGTGTTGTGGGTGTAAACCTGAGTCGCCGCCAATGAAGAGTGACCGAGCAGTTCTTTTATGGAATAAATGTCCGAACCGTCGTCGAGGAGTTCAGTCGCCAATGTATGCCTGAGCACATGGGGAGACTTGCGTCCTGTAATACCTTCCACCTGTCCGAGTTCGCTTTTCACTGTCCTGTCCACGAATACGGGATAAAGTCCCGCACCTTTCAACGTGACCAGAAACGGCTCTTCCAGGTTCCTCTTCCTTCCCACTATCGACTCCGCTGCTTTCAAATATAATGAAATTTCTTTTGATAGCGAAAGTGTAAGAGGAATTTCTCGCATTTTGTCACCTTTTCCCCTTACTTTCATAGTATGGCGGGAAAGGTCAATGTCCCGGATTCTCAGCCCTATCAGTTCCGCGCGTCTGATTCCTGTAAGATATAGCGTACTGACAATCATCCGTTTAAGCCTCGGTTCATAGAGTTAAGACATGAGTTTGTATGCCGCTCCGGTCACCGATGCGCCGCTGTGGTAAGAATCAGCCGCGTCAGACAACATTGACAAAGATTCTTCATCGGCCGCAGGCGAGGTCTTTTCGAGATATTCGGTCATTGAAGCCTGGCGATAGAAGACTGGAAGACGCTTTTCGCACTTCGGGCGTTTGACCAGATGCACGGGATTCGACTTCAGCATTCCTTTGGAAACCAGCCATTTGCACAGACTGCTCAGGACTGACAGATGCTGATTGACAGTCCGAGGGCTCAGGCTCTTCTCTTCGGAAAGATGGTTCTCATAATTGCGTATTGCGGTAGGTGTCAATGACTTGAGCAGCAATGCGTCGTCTGCAGGCTCTTCTTCTGTTCTGGAGTAGTCCAGATACCGGCTGAGCACATCTGAGTATATCGCCTGGGTTCTCGGCGAATATCTCCGGATTCCGGACACATAGTTTATGAAGTCATCGCACAGCATAACGCTTACTTCTGCGCCTTCAGTCCCATTTCCTCGGCACGCACGCGCATATATTTGTCAGCCGCCTCGAATGTATTGTCGATAATCCCGTCGAGGATGGCGTTTTTCACATATTCTTTCAGTTCGCCGATTTCCTTGCATGGTGGAATGCCGTAAACATCCATCACGTACTCCCCTGTTATCGGATTCTTGAAATTGCGGATCTGGTCTTTTGCCTCCACTTCCACGAGTTTTTCCTTGACAAGCAGGAAGTTTTTCTTGATGCGCTCTACCTTCGCGGGGTTCTTGGATGTGATGTCGGCATTGCAAAGCAACATGAGATCCTGGATTTCATTGCCCGCATCGAACAGCAGACGGCGTACTGCTGAATCGGTAACTTCCTCATCCACAAGGGCAACAGGCCTATGATGCAGAGTGACGAGCTTCTGGACATACTTCATCTTTTCATTGAGAGGCATCTTCAGTTGCTGGAATATCTTCGGCACCATCCTGCCTCCTATGGCCTCGTGACCGTGGAATGTCCAGCCGATATGCGGGTCATAACGCTTGCTTGCCGGCTTGCCGATATCGTGAAGCAGCGCCGCCCACCTCAGCCAGAGATACGGCTCCGTCCTGACTGACTCGGCAAATCCGTCGCCGTCTTCCAACGGCGTGTAATTCAGCAGGATACCTTCTTCAATGCCCTGGATTTCCTCTGCCGCTACATTGTCCACGACCTGTATGGTATGCGAGAAATTGTCCTTGTGTCCTCTTCCGTCCACGGTTTCCACACCTTTGAGTTTCGCGAGCTGCGGAAGCACATATTCCAGCAGTCCGGTTTCATCCAGAAGCCTGAACGCCATCGACGGCCTGCTGCACAGAAGCATCTTGTTCAACTCCTCCGCTATGCGTTCCTTGGACAATATCGTCATGCGGTCACGCATTCTCTTCATTGACTCGAGCGATTCTTCGACAATATGGAATTCTGCTCCCGGACGGCTCAGCTTGGCAGCGAAACGAACTGCACGCAGCATCCTGAGCGGGTCATCGCTGTATGTGGTGTCGGGGTCGAGCGGCGTGCGGATAATTCCGGCCGCAAGGTCTCTGATTCCGCCGAACGGGTCCACCAATGCGCCGAAGTCATCCTGCTGGAGGCTGAAAGCCATTGCATTGATAGTGAAGTCCCTACGTTTCTGATCATCCTCCAGTGTGCCGTCCTCTACAATGGGTTTGCGGGAGTCCCTATGGTAGGACTCTTTTCTCGCTCCCACGAACTCAACCTCGGTTCCGTGATACTTCAGCATTGCCGTACCGAAATTCTTGAATACGGAGACGCGGCAGCCGTGACGTTCCGTAAGCTTGATGCGCTCCGCCACCGCTGTCGCAAGGGCGATGCCGCTCCCCTCCACGACTATGTCAATGTCATTGCTCGGTCTTCCGAGAAAGCAATCACGCACGTATCCGCCTATCACAAAGGCTCTTACGCCAAGTTCTCCCGCTGTCTTCGACACGATCCCGAACACCGGATGTTCGAGAAATCCTTCTGTTTTAGTCATTCTTTCCAATGTTTTCATCAGCATTGACCCCGATCATCTGGAGATAGGTCGGGGCGGCCGTGAGGAACGTTATACTGCCATCTTCTTCTTTTCTGCAGAAGAATGTCCTGGTGCCGTTTGTCAATACCATGTACTTGACATTCAATACCATATCGTAACGCAATGCCTGTTCCAGCACTTCCCTGGTCAGTTCCACGTCCGGCCTTTTGCATTCCACTATCATCACCGGTTCGGGCCTGCGGTCATATACGACAATGTCGGCTCTGAACACTTTCTTCACCGGTCCTTCACCATATTTCATCCCGACTTCGCTCATCATCATGTGAAGCGGAACCTGCATGGTGTCCTTCAGCACCGTGATGAACCACTGCCTCACCCTTTCTTCGGGCGTAAGCGGGACATCCTTTTTCCGCAACGGGTCGCGAACCATCTCTAATGCCATTCGTCTGATTATTTTGTATATGCAAAGATAGTGAAAGTTGAGTGACTTTCATTATCTTTGCACGTTGCAACAAGTTATTTTACGAAAGATGAACAAGACCGGAGAATACAGATTCACGATAGTTGTTCCTGTTTACAATGAGGTGGACAACATCTATGCCCTCGAGAAGGCTCTTTCCGAATTCCTTCCGAAAAGCAAATACAAGGCCTGCGCGCTTTTTGTCAATGACGGTTCTTCTGACGGAAGTCTGGAGAGGATTCAGGAAGTGTGCGCCAGGAACAATGATTTCCACTATATAAGTTTTGTGAAAAATGCCGGTCTGAGCGCCGCCATCAAAGCCGGTTTCGACTACACGTTCTCCGACTATGTGGGCTATATGGACGCTGACCTGCAGACTACTCCGGAAGATTTCAATCTTCTGCTCGACGGCATTGAAAGCCACAGCATGGTGATCGGCATCAGGGCGAACCGCAAGGACACGTTCTTCAAGCGCGCACAGTCCAAGATTGCGAACGGTTTCAGGAAAATGATGACCCATGACGGGGCTACCGATACGGGATGTCCTCTGAAGGTGCTCCACACGGATGTCGCCAAGAGGATTCCGATGTTCAAGGGAATGCACAGATTCCTGCCGGCGCTTGTGCTGCTGCAGGACGGGTGCAATTATTCACAGGTGCCAGTAAGGCATTTCCCGAGAGTTGCGGGCAGCTCCAAGTACCATCTTTGGAACCGTCTCGTCGGTCCTTTCGCCGACTGCTTCGCATACAGGTGGATGAAGCCGCGCTATATTAACTATAAGGTAGGAGAGAATGATCTGTAGTCTGTTGTTGCCTGAGCTTTCCAAGGTGGGAATCCTGACGCTTGGTTTCACCGCCCAGCTGTTCTTTTCGCTGCGCACGCTGTTCCAGTGGTGGAAATCCGAGAAGGCGAAGAAGGTGGTCTCCCCTTCGGCATACTGGGTACTTAGTGTTATCGGAGCCTACCTCATGTTCATCTATGGTGTTCTCCGCGATGATTTTTCCATAATACTCGGACAACTCATTTCCTACTATGTATATCTGTGGAATCTGAATGCCAAAGGTGTCTGGAAGCGTCTCGGGCTGTTTCTGCAGTCGGTGCTGCTGGCCACGCCAGTAGTAGCGGTGCTGCTGCTTCTCCAGAATGCCGCCGTATATTTCCAGAGTTTCTTCCGGAATGACGACATTCCGTTCTGGCTGGTGATATTCGGCTCTGCAGGACAGGTCATATTCACACTGAGATTTGTATATCAATACATATATTCGCATCATTACAAACAATCCACACTTCCGATGGGATTCTGGGCCATATCATTGTTCGGCTCAGGAGTAATCATCGCCTACGGTATCTTCCGTATGGACCCGGTGCTGATTTTGGGACAGTCTTTCGGATTTGTCGCATATATCCGCAACCTTGTCATTGGCTTTAAAGAAAACAAAACTGATGTCCCCGAAACTGAAAAATAACTCCCTGAACAAGTATCCGCTCCTGGCGGTGTTCCTGTTCACGTTCATCTGCCTTCTTCCGGCAATGCTGATGAGGGATTTCACTCCGTCCAATGAACTGAGATACCTCAGCATCGCCGACGAGGCCATCTCCAACGGGAATGTATTCGCGTTCTACAACCATGGACAGCCGTATGCAGACAAACCGCCTCTATATATCTGGGCAGTAATGCTTTGCCGGCTCCTGTTCGGACAGCACAGCGTATTCGCATTGACTCTGCTGTCGCTGGTTCCTGCCTTCATGCTGACTTGGCTGATGGACCGCTGGGTGATGACGGGAGCTTCGTCCCAGGACAGGATGGCAATGTCAATGATGCTTCTGTCCAGCGTCATGTTCCTCGGGACAATGGTGGTCATCCGTATGGATATGCTGATGTGCATGTTCATCGCTCTCGCCCTGTTCACGTTCTGGCGGATGTACGGGTTACGTAAAGAGGGGCTCGACGGGGTGGAAGCCAAGCGCCTGTACAGGAAATGCTCCTGGCTGCTGCCGGTATGGATATTCCTGGCATTGTTCACGAAAGGTCCTGTCGGACTGCTTGTGCCGCCGGTTTCCATTCTGGTATTTCTGCTGGTCAAGCGCGAATGGCGTGACATTCCGCGATATCTGGGATGGAAGACTTGGGGTGTTATCGCAGGCCTGTGCCTCATCTGGTTTACAGGCGTGTTCATCGACGGTGGCGTTTCCTATCTGGACAATCTTCTTTTCAAACAGACTGTAGGACGCGCTGTCAATGCGTTCACTCACAGCAGGCCGTTCTGGTTCTATGCCGTGGCCATCCTCTGGTGCATTGCTCCTTATACCATACTTCTGATAGGCGGTCTGATAGCCGCACTCCGACGCCGCGGGCCTAAAACCGTTGCGGCCGATGATACTGAAGTGATTACGGCTGAGTCTGTCCGCTCCGATACCGAAGTGCTGTTCCTCTGCGTGATAGCGACCACGTTCATCATGCTGTCGAGCTTCAGTTCCAAGCTTCCGGTTTACCTCGTGCCGATGATTCCTTTCATAGTGTACCTGTTTCCGCTTGCCGTGAACCGTACCGGAGCCCGCAAGTGGATGATCTGGGCTATCGCAATTCCTGCTGCGCTGCTGGCTGTCGCCGGCCTCGCCGCCCTGCTGGTTCTCGCTGAAGTGGTCGATGTCAATGCTTTGGAGTCATTGTCTTCCACCTATCCTTTCGCATTCACGTCTCCTGTGAAGATGGCGGCAGTGCTGCTTATGGTGGGCAATGCGCTCGCGCTCTGGTTCCTCTTCAAGAGAAAGCACTGGAACCTGCCGGTGTTCATGATCGGCGCCTCGCTTTTCCTCGCCGTATATTCTGCCGCTGCTGTTCTTCCAAAGGCAAATCCATATATCGGCTACAAGGACATGTGCAAGGAGGTCCCTTCCGGAACTGATGTGGCGACTCTGTTCGTGCACAGGCCGGAGAACATCGACGTATATATAGGAAGGCAGATCAAGGACTACAAGAAGGATGTGGACGGATTCCTGCGCGATGCCGCTGACTCTTCTGCCCTCGGCAGCTCGCCGTTGACGCTTATCATGACAGGAAAGCACCTGGAAGAATTCCCTGACCTGCGAAAGTTCGTATATTCTTCCGGCACAGTGGTTTACGTAGGCCCATACTGCATAGTGACCAGAAAATAGTACGGCATACAATACAGCCAAAGGCACAAATTGTAAAGATTTTGCCACAAATATTTGGGCAATCCAAAAAGAATGCCTACATTTGTAATCCCAAACGGTGCTTTGGCCGAGCGGTTAGGCACAGGTCTGCAAAACCTGCTACAGCGGTTCGATTCCGCTAGGCACCTCTCAAACAGCCCTTCAGATTATCTGAGGGGCTGTTTTATTGCTATGTTTCCCAGCACGTGTGGTCGCGCGAGGAATGTTCACAGCATGCGTGGTCGAGCGAGAAATGTTCACAGCATGGGAGGTCGCCGAAATGTTCACAGGAAACCGTGCAGCGCTCGATAACATCAGCATATTAGAACAACCTGAAAACGGCTTAATGCCGCAAATAATTGGCCGACAGTCAGTTACGTAAATTATAGAATTTCAGGTTACCCATTTTTTCCTTTAACCTGAAATTGGTATATCCACATAATTTCCTGATAATAAACAGTTTAACGAGATAGTCAAAGTGCAGGTTGTTCGAGAGTTGCAGAGGTGCCAGGTCCAGCAGAGGTGGCAACACCAGCAGAGGCGGCAACACCAGCGGAAGTGCCAGTTGCCGCGGTGGTATCAAATTCAGCGGAGGCACCAGATACAGCGGAAGTGCCAGATACAATGGTGGTATCAGATTCAGCGAGCCAGGTGCGGAGGCGGGTGGACTGGAAGATGTAGGCGGAGTCGAGGGCCGGGATATTGGCCGGGGAGATCGGCTCGGCGCTTGGCGACTCCATCTTGAGCGGATTGATAGGCGTGCCGTTTTTCCATACGCGGAAATCCAGGTGCGGGCCTGTGGACAAGCCTGTCGAGCCTACATAGCCGATTACATCGCCCTGACGTACTCTGTCACCCGTTTTCAGACCGGCAGCATAACGCGACAAGTGCATGTATGAAGTCGTATAGACGGAATTGTGACGAATCTTCACAGTGTTTCCGCCACCGCCGCTCCAGCCTTTGCTTATCACCGTGCCGTCACCGATGGACATGACAGGAGTACCTGTAGGAGCTGCATAATCCACACCGGTATGAGCCCTCACACGACCGGTAACAGGATGCTTTCTGTGATAGGAGAAGCCGGAACTGATTCGGGAGAACCTCAACGGAGCCTTGAGAAATGCCTTCCTCATACTCTCCCCCTTCTCGTTCCAATACAGATTTCCGCCATCTCCCTGGTCAAAACGGATTGCAGGATAGCATTTACCGTCGTGCTCAAACTCAGCATAATAAACCGTGTCAATATCTATCACCTCACCCTCGCAGGACGACTCATTGTACACGACACTGAACCTGTCGCCCGGCTGGATGGAGAAGAAGTCGATTGTCCAGGCATAGATATCTTCCAAATGCAGAATCAGCATCTGAGGCGCACCGCAGCGGCGCATATCATTCCAGAGCGATGAGGAAATGAGCACATTGGAATACTTGAGAGTATGGTCCACAGGCTTCACCACCTTCCATGCCGAGAAAGGAGCCGTACACTTGAGCACCGTCATATTTATCTTGTCATGGTGATAGACAACATATTCCAGGACATTGACAGAAGAATCGCATCCGCTGTAATAAGCTTGCCACGTATTGCCGGCACGCATCTTCCTCGGATTGAAAACAGAGTCAGTCGCATTGACAAGAGACATCGCATCCTGAGGCCTCATTCCGAGCCTCGACATCAGAGACGAGAAAATCTCTCCGCTCTTAAGCACACCTTCCTCCAAGGCGAACGAATCAGTACAGAACCCGAGCGGATAAATGGTATCATTGTCCTCAAGTACAGGCGTTTCCGTCTTCCTGTGGCAGGAAGGAACCGTCACCATCATCAGTAAAGCGGCAACCGCTGCCGCAAGCAAAGTCTTGTCAATGTTCATAAGACGAAAAAAGATTGGAACGTGAATTTACTAAAAGTTTTCCGTAAATTTGGGCCTGCAAACCGACACGAATGGAAAAAATGACGCAAATCACTCCTGTCGCATACTTCAGGTCACCATTCACCTCCAAATTCGGAATTCCACGCCAAAGCGGAATACTTGACGAATTGGAGGGGAAAATCGTCTTCACTCCGGAGTTTGCCAAAGAAGAAGCTGTACGCGGACTAGAAGGATTCGGATATCTGTGGATAATCTGGGGCTTTTCAGGCAATGAAGGCCAATGGGGACTGACGGTACGCCCGCCACGACTCGGAGGCAACAGGAGAATCGGCGTTTTCGCATCACGCTCCCCTTTCCGGCCGAACGGGCTCGGACTGTCATCAGCAAGAATCATCAGCATTGACATAGACAAAAACGATGGTCCCGTCATCACCGTAAGCGGCGCCGACCTCATGGACGGAACTCCGATCTACGACATAAAGCCTTATGTATCATACACTGACAGCCATCCCGGCGCAGCATCCGGATTCACTGACGAGACAGAATGGAAAGAAGCGGACGTGGTCTTCCCTGAAGAGCTGAAAGAGAAGTTCCGCCGCCTTAGCGGTTCACGGGACGCACATTTGCTGTCAATGCTAGTGAAAACGCTTGCCCAGAAACCGATACCGCAATACGCCCATGACCCGGAGCGGATCTACGGAATGCCGTTCCTCGGCTGCGACATCAAGTTCAATGTTGATGGCGACGTTGTCTCAGTAACGGACATAGAACTTCTCGAAAACTCTAAAAATCAGAAACTTAAAAAATAATCAGCGATGACACCTGCAGCCATAATCACAGTGATATCAGCATATTTTGCGGTAATCCTGTTCATTTCCTGGTTCACCGGAAGGAAATCCGACAACGCCGGCTTCTTCAGCGGCAACCGCAAGCAGTCCTGGTATGTGGTCGCAATCGCCATGATAGGCTCAGCCATGTCCGGAGTGACATTCGTCTCTGTCCCGGGAATGGTGGCAACATCCGGATTCGGCTATATGCAGATGGCATTGGGATTCATTGCAGGACAGATAGTTATAGCATTCGTTCTGATACCGCTGTTCTACAGGATGAACCTCGTCTCCATCTACGGCTATCTGGAAAACCGGTTCGGCCTTTCATCCTACCGCACCGGAGCCTGGTTCTTCTTCATTTCCAAGATGTTGGGAGCGTCAGTCAGACTGTACCTCGTATGCATTGCCCTGCAGATGATGGTGTTCGGCCCGTTAGGCCTGCCGTTCTTGGTCAATGTTACTGTAACCGTGCTGATTCTCATCGCCTACACATTCCGTGGCGGAGTCAAGGCAGTAATCTGGATTGACTTTCTGAAAACCTTCTGTATGATAGTCTCCATCGCCCTCTGCACCATCTTCATCAGCAAGTCTCTCGGCTTCACGTTCGGCTCGATGTGCGAGGCGGTTGCAGGCAGCGACATGTCCAGGATATTCTATTTCGACGACCCTGACCACCCGCAATACTTCTTCAAGCAGTTCTTCGGAGGCATGTTCACGCTTATAGCAATGACGGGGCTCGACCAGGACATGATGCAGCGCTCACTCACCTGCAAGAATTTCCGCGACTCCCAGAAGAACATCATCACCAGCGCATTGCTCCAGACTGTAGTAATCTTCCTGTTCCTCACGCTCGGAGTACTTCTGTATTTCTTCGCCGGGACCAATGGCATTGACGCGACAGGTGACACGCTCTTCCCGGCAGTCGCCACAAGCGGACTTCTCCCGGCCGTAGTCGGAATCGTATTCGTGGTAGGCCTGGTTTCCTGCTCTTACGCCGCCGGAGGTTCTGCATTGACAGCATTGACCACATCTTTCACCGTGGACATTCTCGGCACCGCCGGCAAATCGGAAAAAGAGGTAAAGTCAATGAGGGAAAAGGTTCACATTGGCATGGCTGTATGTATGGGATTGACCATCGCGGTCTTCAATTTCATAAACAACACGAGCGCCATCGATGCAGTATATAAGCTGGCAAGTTACACCTACGGCCCGATTCTCGGAATGTTCGCTTTCGGAATCCTCACGAAACGCAGAACCAAAGACAGATGCGTTCCGTGGATTTCCATTGCAGCTCCGGCTGTCTGCCTGGTGCTCCAGCTCAACTCGGAGCGCTGGTTCGGAGGATACCAGTTCAGCTATGAGCTTCTGATTATCAATGCTTTGCTGACATTCATCGGACTTTATCTGTTCAGTTCCAAAGCGGACGATCTCCGTGCAGCGAAAAGATAAGAAGATGTCACAGCGGCAGTGAAATCCAGCCGCAGACCGAAAATGTGCACATCCCCGCCGGACTGGCATTTCAGTTTCCGCCGGAGCTCATCGCTCGTCATAGGTATATTGCGCGCAGTCACTTCCGCTGACGGATATTTAGACGCAAACGCCTTTATCGCACGCTTGTCCAGATGTTCCCATCCGATGATTTCATAGACTTTGCCGAAGTTTTTCGGGTCAATGTCAAACGACATTTCTTCTCCGTACAGATACAGATGAGTGGACTTCCCGGCCTTCAGCATAGATGCCGGACCGGAAGAGAACAGAGAGCCTATTTCATTGAAAATCCCCGCTTTTATCAATGCCTTGCCTGGCTCGAAAATGTATTTCATCCGGCTGAGGTGATCCTCGTTTTCCAGGAACAGCGGAATAGAGACTTCACCGGAAGGTTCTATCAATGAACTATTTTCATTGACGATGAGCCTGGTGCTGAGCCCTTCTTCGCGCGTGTCGGGCACAAGCCACAGCAGCAGTTCCTTGCATTCCCCCGCGTGCGCCACCACGTGCACTTCCTTCGTGAATGCTCCGCTTGAGCGCAAACGGTTCACCAGCATTGATATATCCGCCATCGGCGAAAGCTTGACGAGCAGATTCGGCGCTATGTCGAAGAGTCTTCGGGTCAATGTCAAGACATCCGGGCTGCAGTCTTCCAGCAGAAACACCTTGCTTCCGGATGAGGAACGGCGCGCGGGATCCATATATATGAGCGACGGACCGAAACTTTTCAGTTCCGCCCATACCGCATCGTTCTCCACTGATACACAATGACTTGTGACGACAATGTCCTGCGCACCGAGCAGCGGGAAATTATGTCTGGCTGCAGATGCCCTGGATGGCTCCATTTCATTGTACAGCACCTTGTCGGCAACGGCTGAAAAGGCAAGGCTGTCCACTCCCAGGCCTCCAGTGAGGTCGGCAATACGCCTGCAGTCCGCAGCGACGGAACTCAATATCCGCCCAGCTACAGACGCTTTATAATTTGCTGTAAATGAAGAACTTGACTGTTCCGCACAGATTCTGTCCGGATAAATCAAGCCAGGAACCGCATACCATTCCGGGAGTTTCTGACGGACCTTCCTTCTGCACTCGATAATGTTTACGGCCAAAGGCACGTCCACGTCAGGCCATTTGTCCCGCCCCAATATGAGGCGGGATGTATCATCTTCCGAATGTGATATTATGAACTCTTCGAGAGTCATCTGAGTGTCAGCCTCTTGCTGCTACGACTTCTACCTCCACAAGCGCACCCTTCGGCAATGCTTTCACAGCAATCGCGCTACGAGCAGGGAAAGGCTGTGCAAAGAACTGTGAATAGACCTCATTCATTGCCGCAAAATCGCCCATATCAGCAAGATAGACAGTGGTTTTCACGACATTGGACAGAGCAAGTCCGGCTTCTTCGAGAATAGCCTTCACGTTCAGAAGCGACTGCCTGGTCTGCTCCTTCACTCCGCCTTCAGGGAATGCGCCGGTAGCAGGATCGATCGGAAGCTGTCCCGATGCATAAACAAATCCATTGACTTCTATTGCCTGACTGTAAGGTCCGATTGCTGCAGGAGCATTCTGTGTAGATATCTGTTTCATTTCGTATAAGTTTTCAGCGAAGATAGCAATCTCTTTTTATTTTTCCACAGGACAGGCCGTACAATCATTTTCTTTTCAGGGGAAAGATTACTATTTTTGCGGATGGTCTGCAAAGGCGGACCGGATAGCGTTGGACATTAGATAAAACTATATAGTTATGGCTAAAGATTTTAAGGAAGTAGCACAGAGCTGGATTACCGGTGACTTTGATCCGGAAACCAAAAGCAAGGTCATTGAACTGAGAAACAATGATCCGGCAGGATTCGAGGATGCATTCTACAGAAACCTGGAATTCGGCACCGGAGGACTTCGCGGCATTATGGGAGTCGGCACGAACAGGATGAACAAATACACTGTAGGAATGGCCACCCAGGGACTTGCAAACTACATCAAGGCCCATGCGGCTGAGTGCAAGGACGCATACGACGACCCTATCAATCCGAATGATGTGCGTGTCTGCATCTCATTCGACAGCCGTAACAACAGCAAGCTGTTCGCAAAAATCACCGCTGACGTGATGTCTGCCAATGGAATGCACGTGTTCCTTTTCGACAACATCAGGCCTACACCTGAACTCAGCTATTCCATCAGGGAAAAACGCGCGATTGCCGGCGTGATGGTAACGGCCTCACATAACCCTAAGGAATACAACGGATACAAGGTGTTCTGGTCAGACGGCGCACAGATCACTTCTCCGGTGGACAAGGACATTGTGGCAGAAGTCGCCAAGATTACCGACCCTGCACAGGTAAGGTTCACACCGGACGAGGATTGTGGTGAAATCGAGCTGATGGGCAAGGATGTGGACGAAAAGTATCTGCACGACATTCTCTCTCTTATGCTTACACCGGACGCCCGCAAGCGTCATCCTGAACTCAAGTTCGTTTACACTCCGCTTCACGGATGCGGCGTCAGGCTTGTACCGGAGTGCCTTCACAGGCTCGGATTCGAGCACGTTTACCACGTTCCGGAGCAGGATGTGAGTGACGGCAATTTCCCGACTGTGGCATCACCTAACCCAGAGGAACCCGCAGCGATGAAAATGGCCCTTGAAGTAGCTGACCGCGAGGGTGCCGACATTGTTTTGGCCACCGACCCTGACGCAGACCGCATGGGTATCGCAGTTCGTGACAATGAGGGTAAGATGGTTCAGTTCAACGGCAACCAGACGGGCGCAGTGCTCACATACTATATCCTCACAAGATGGAAGGAACTCGGCAAACTGAATGAGAACACATACATTGTCAAGACCATTGTCACGACAGAACTTCTCTCTGAAATCGCAAAGAGTTTCGGCGTAAAAATCTACAATGTCCTGACCGGTTTCAAATACATCGCTGAAGTGGTCAAGCGCAAAGAGAAATGCGGCGAGTTCATCTGCGGCGGCGAGGAGAGCTACGGTTTCAATGTGGGCCAGTATGTCCGTGACAAGGATGCCCAGATAGCTTGTTCAATGGTTGCTGAGTGTGCTGCATGGGCTGCGGACCAGGGCATGACCATCTACCAGCTCCTCCAGAAGATCTATAAGGAGTACGGCTACCGCAAGGAAGGTCTCACATCGCTTGTCCGCAAGGGAAAGAGCGGCGCTGAGGAAATCCAGAAGATCATGGCAGATATGAGACAATGCCCTCCTGCATCTCTCATAGGTTCGCCTGTCACCAAGGTTGTGGACTACCTCAAGACAGATGAGACCGGTCTTCCTTCATCCAATGTGCTCCAGTTCTTCGACGAGGCCGGCGACGTGGTTTCCGTACGCCCTTCCGGCACAGAGCCGAAAATCAAATTCTACTTCGGTGCCAAAGGCGATGACGCAGATGCCAAGATCGAACGTCTGAAAGAGCAGTTCATCAAATAAAACCTTATACGACTTCACAAAAAGGGCGACCACTTCAGGCCGCCTTTTTATTTATATTGGAATAACTGCCGAATTAAAGTGTCAGAAGTTCAGCATCTTGCACCTATAGGTATATGCTGTGATGTACTGTTTTTTTAGTTCTTCAGACAAGAAAGACTTTCTTACAAGTTCGACTGCCATGGGATTCACCGACTGGAACATCATAATTTCCTGATGAATAACTTTGTCCGGAAGTCCGATTCTCCTTCCAAATTCCACGAAGTCATCATGACCGATATTGTGAGTATCAGCCTTGTTCATCCCTTCTTTGAACAAACCTTTATCAAGGGCAAATATCCGAGGTTCATAAAGTTGAAGAGAGGTATTTACAAGATCATAAGCTGGTGAAAGATGGTACTCCCCATTTCTCTCTATGAGCGAAAAGTTCTTCAAGTGCGCATCATCATTGAGAGACACGAAGTTGAACAATATAATTCTATAAAATCGCCTGATATCAATCAAAGCAGCCTTCACATACCTGTGAATAACCTCAGCACATTCTTCGTAACTTACTTTGTCATATTTATAGTTAGCGCCACCATTGTCTTTACTCCAGCCGAGCAATGCTGCAAAATCTTCCTGCTTGTATTTACCTCCAGGATAAACATCAAAACGTCTTGTAATATATGCTGGCTTATCATCCTCAAAGAAGCAAAGTGCATTACCTGCTGTCTCAATTCCATAAACCTGTGATGCTATCTGCATTGTAACATGCTCATTAGCTGCACAGTAATCCTTATTGGCAATCTGATAACCAGTTGGACGTGGTTTGAGTATATATGTCCCTTGCTCGCCTTCTCGTGTATATCTCAGTTGTTTGTTCTCGCCTATTATGACCGAAAACTTTGGCTGGGCGCCTGAAAGCGATATTCTACCGATATTTCTTATCGAATCCGCAGAGCCTCCATCTTCAGGGCTTGCGCCCGGAAAAATGTGAGAGACTTTGTTTCCGTCAAAAAGCGATTTGACCGCAGCCGGACAATAAGTACTGAACCCTTCCTTCAATGTGGACGGACATATATTCAAATTAATCATAGTCTGATCGGCTTTACTGTTATAGCACCTATAGTATCTATCTGACAAGTTGCCAGAAGAATTCCAAAATCGTCTTCCGGGTCAATCCGCAACAACACGGACTGAACCTGACGGTTCTCTCCTTCAGAAAGCATATTGGCAAAAACCGAAAAAAGATAGGGTGATTTATGCGGTTCCCGCTGAAGAGGAAGAGTAAGACTGACCGGATCCGCATCAGCTCTTTGCAGATATACACTATCATAAGAAAATGTGAAGGACTTATCATCCTCTTCAGTAAGCAAGCCGCACTTTATTCCGTGCAAATAGATTTCACACTGTCTCATAACTGTACAATCAATTTAAGTCCTAGAACATTGCAAATAGCAAGATATGTAGAAATCTTAGGATCCCCCTGTCCACGCTCTGCAGCAACCACAGTATTGATACTGATTCCCGCCAAATCGGCCAATTCCTTTTGAGTAATATTAAGGGCCTTCCTGCGTTCTTTTATCTGTATTCCTAAAGTCTTCATATTCACAGCGGATTGGTAATTTCAAACAAAAGTAAAATTTTTATCTGAAAAATTCAAGAAATTCACAATGTGCTGTGAAATATCAGCATAAAGTCGTTATCTGTCACACAGGTAACGGAGCCAGAAGTCGTGGTTGGCTTCGAGGAAATGTTTTCCCTGGTAGCCGCGATAGCCGTGCATGCCGTCAGGGTAGATCATGAATTCGAACTTCTTGCATTGCCTGTGCAGTTCGTCGATGAGCTGAAGCGTGCTCTGGAAATGAACGTTGTCGTCACCGGTTCCGTGAGTGATTTTCAGCATAACCGGCTCTACCGCAGATGTTTCCGCATAGGTGGCCGGATAAGATGAGACATAATTGATGACACGGGAGGAGGCGTAGCCGTCCGGATTGGTCTGAGGCGTTTCCATGAAACGTTCGGTGTAATGGCTGTCGTACAGAATCCAGTCATACACTCCCCCGCCGGCAATCCCGTAGTGGAAATCGTCAGAGGCGGTGAACAACAGCATTGTCGTCATGGTTCCGCCGAAAGAGAAGCCCTCGACTCCGATTTTGTCCCCATTGACATAAGGCAATGATTTGAGGTAACGGGCCCAAGCCTTGAAGTCTTCCAACTCCTTTCTGTTCAGATGTTTATAAATCTGGTCAAGGCCTGCTCTGCCATTGTGGCCGGCAGCCCTGCAGTCAGCGGTAATCTGGATTATGTCATTGTCTGACCACCATTGGTTGGACGGAGAAGGGTGAATCCATCTTTCGCGCACCATCGGAGTATCAGGTCCGCCATATATGTCCATGTGCACCGGATATTTGCGGGACGGGTCGAAATTCTTCGGATAGACGATGTAGGCAGGAAGCCTGAGACCGTCATTCTCAATATAGATGAGCTGCGGCAGAGCATAGTTCTGAGCATTGAAATCAGGCCCTTTCCTGTCAGCCACTACCATAACGGAAGAAGGCTTGGAGGTCTTCGCCAACAGGATCCTGTCAGGTGAGGTGAATGAAGAAACCGACGCCACGAAATATTTCCCGTCCGGCGAGAAACTTACGGAAGACACATTCAACTCAGTATCAGTCAATGCATTGATCTGTCCTTCGGCATTGACCTTATACAGGCAATGTCTTACTGAGGCATCCCGGCAGGCAGTGAAATATACACTTCCGTCCTTGTCCGCCCTCAACAGGGAAATTCGCCAGTTCGGGCCGTCCGTCAGGCGTCTGAGCGTCTTGCCGTCATAAGAGAGGAAATAGATCTGCTGCCATCCTGTCTCAAAAGAGCGTGCCATGTACAATCCCTTGTCAGTGAAGAGCATACCGTCTATCCAGTCAAGCCATGTTTCTGACTTTTCCGTATAAATATGTTTCTTGGAGCCGTCGATGGCTGAGACGCTGTAAAGTTCCAATGTATTCTGGATGCGCGGTTCACGTGCAATGAAAAACTCCTTGCTGTCAGCACCCCAGAACGGAATTCCGAAATACTGGTCGTCATTTTCATTGAAATCGGCCCAGACTGTGTGAGGAGCACCGTCAGAAGAGATTTCATTGACATCCACTATTCCGATGCGGACACGCGGGTTCGGCTCGCCTGCTTTCGGGTATCTGGTGTTTCTGAGCACGCCGTCCTGACCTGCAGGTGAATAAATCGGGAAAACAGGCACGTCCGTATTGTCGAAGCGGTAGAATCCGATTTTCTTGGAGTCAGGAGACCACCAGAACGCGCGGTACAATGATGGACGTCCAAGTATTTCCTCATAATATACCCAAGAGGCATAACCATTGAGTATCACCTCGTTGCCATCGAATGTAAGCCGTTTTTCCGTAGCGGAAGCTACATCATAGACGTAAATGTCATTGTTTCTCGTGAAGGCGAAAGCGGAAGAGTCCGGCGCCCATGTCCGGTTCACCGCACCTTCCGGATCAGCTGGAAATGTGGAATACTTTGCAGGGGCCTTGATTCCGTGAATGGTCTTGCGGCTGGATGCGCGCACGGCAAATGCCTGTGAATCCGTGAACGAGCCGTCATAGGAAAAGGCAACTTTCTCATTGTCAAGCCATTTCCATGATGCAGGTATCTTCACGAACTCCTGGGCTGACATCTGCATTGACATTGTCAGAAAAACCGCCGCTACTGCGGCCATTCTGCCGACAAGGCAGAGCAAATCATTCTTCCTCATATGAAATTTGAATCCTTGAAATTAACGAGATATACTTTTTCTGTCGCGCGGGTTAGCGCCGTGTAGAGCCATTTGTAGTCATCGACGGTGTATTCGTCCATCCAGAAAGGATTGTCGATGAAAACGCATTTCCACTGACCGCCCTGGGACTTGTGACAGGTAACCGCATTGGCATATTTCAGCTGCAGGGCATTGTAGAACAGGTCTTCGCGTACTGCCTCATAACGCTTCTTCTTGGAAGATATATGGGAATAGTCCTCAGAAACTCCCTGATACAGAGCGTTCTGCTGTTCGTATGTCAATGACGCCGACTCTGATTCCAATGTATCCAGGCACACTTTTGCGGAGATTTCCTGGTCGTCATAGTCAGGAAAGAGCAGCCGCGCCTGGGCAAAATGCAATCCGTATCTGTCTTCGTAATGGTTTATGGACAAGAGTTTTACGATATCGCCATTGGCTATGTAATCTATGCCCTTCACGTCGGTAAGAAACTGATAACAGTTCTTCACGACCATCAGTTTATCGTTGCGGACCAGACGTTCTTCTTTATATTGGACAGCCGAGCGGATACCGGCATTGTACCGGACTGCCCGCTTGTTGGAGCGGCACAAGATGATGGTTTCGTCCTCCCCGTACTTGTCGAAGGCATCGGTAATCTTTTCGATAAGGTCAGCGCCGCCGATACGCTCGATATCGTCATAACCTTCCACGTCAAGTTCCAGTTTCTCTACAGGAAAGGAATTGCCTCCTGACTCGTAATCTTCTGATATCAAAGTTCTTAGAGACGTAGCATTGGACAGTATCCCGGATGCCTGCTGCTGGCGTACGACATCTGTGAGGGAAGACCAGAACACCCCGCCGAAACTGTTCATATATTCCGGAGCGAGGGCCGGGCTGTATTCGTGGCCGACAGGAGGAAGCTGTGCGGAGTCGCCAATCATCACCAGACGGCAGCCGTTGCCGTTTCTGACAAATGTTACCAAATCCTCGAGCAGGTTACCAGTGCCGAAAAGCGCCGTAGAGTTCTGCCCGGAATTGTCAATGCCCACAAGCGACACCTCATCCACGACGAACAACGTGTCTTTCGCCTTGTTCGGGGCCAATGAGAACTGTCCGAAGCCGTCAGATCCGACTGAACGCTGCCTGTAGATCTGTTTGTGGACCGTATGAGCAGGGCGCCCGGCATATCTGGAAAGCACTTTCGCAGACCGCCCCGTCGGAGCCAGAAGCACAGTAGGGATGCTCAGTTCTGTCAATGCACCGATTACGGCCGAAATTGCCGTAGTCTTACCGGTACCTGCATAACCATTGAGTATCAATATGTCACCGTCATCTCCGGTAAGAAATTCGGCCATCTGATGCAGGAACGTGTCCTGGGACTCAGTCGGCTCGTACTGGAAATGTCCAAGAAACTTGTCGTATAGAAAATCAGCCTGCCCCATTACTTGTTCCTCTTAGAAAAAGCCATTGCCACTACAGCGAGTATCGGATAGATTTCGACACGGCCGAGGAACATATCGACAACGAAAATGAATTTGGCCATCACCGGAGCCGAATTGAAACTGCCCAATGTTCCCCAGTCGCCCAATGCCGGTCCGACGTTGCTCAGAGCGGAGATGCAGGCGGCCACCGATGCGTCTATAGTCACGCCGGAGACAATGGACAATGCCACAGAGATGGCTATTGTCACGAAATACAAGGCTATATAGACAAGATGCGGATAGACTTCTTCATTGGTGAGAATGTGGCTTCCGACATGGACCTGGTTTATGGAAGCTGGATGCAGCGCCTTCTTTACCTGCTGGCCTATAGTCTTAAGCATCAGATAGATACGATCTGCCTTCACACCTCCTGTGGTGGAGCCTGCCATTCCGCAAGGAACGGAAATGATGACCATCAGCACTGCTGCGAACGCCGGCCACGTATTGTTGTCGGATATCGCAAATCCGGTCGTGGAAATAGAGCTCACAACGTGGAAGATTCCGTTCATGATAGAGTCACCCCAAGAGAATTCAGATCCCTTCATTTTCAATGATATAGCCATCATCACTGAGGCTATCACTATCATCAGTGCGTAGAATTTCAGCACGGGATTCTTGAGCGGTTTGAGGCTGCGTGTAGCGAATACGACAAATATGAGTCCGAAATGGACAGAAGCCAAGAACATAAAGACTATGGTGATTATGTTTATGGCATTGGAATCAAAGGAGGCGATAGACAGGTTCTTGGTGCTGAATCCTCCTGTGGCCACCACACTGAAGGCATGGTTTATGGCGTCGAAAGCCGACATTCCGGCCAGCCAGTAGCAGATGAATGCCGATATGGTAATTCCCAGATATACTGCGGCAAATACCCATACGGTCTTGTTCGTACGTGTCCGGTAACCTTCTTTGGAGAGCGAAGACACCTCCATATTGGTCAGCCTGAGCCTCATAGGACTGGAGGACGGGATAATCAGCAGAAGGAACACCACGACTCCCAAGCCTCCGATGAAATGCGTGGACGAGCGCCAGAACAGCAGGCTGTCAGGCAGCTGTTCCACATCTGTCAATATGGTGGCTCCAGTAGTGGTATAACCTGATACCGCTTCGAAAAGTGCGTTGATTACCGAGAACGGGCCGCCCCAGAGAAGGTACGGCAACATTCCGAAGACGAAGGACAGCAGCCATGACAACACGATGATCATATAACCGTCCTTCAGGGTAATGTTGGAGGATTTGCGGACGAAGATGAACGGGAACACACCCACGATGAAGGTAATCGTGAAACTGATTATCATCGCGGCCAATGCGCTGTCGTTTCCTTCTGCCAATGAAACCAATATGGACAGAAACATAAAGAACGCACTGGCAAGCAGCGCGAACCCGACGTTTCTGGATATGACTTTAAGGTTCATCAGGCCTGTTCCTCCTTGTTTTTCTCTATGGAATCACGTAGCATTTTCAGTCTCTTGCGGAGCTGCATGTTCTCGCCCGCCATCTCTGTTATGCCGTCATTGAGCTCGGAAAGCTGGTCGTCCCCTTCGAATTCGTAGGAGTATTTGCTCCCGAACGAACGGTAATTTTTCAGCCCTGTGAGCATCCTGTATATTGGGTTCACATAATAAGCCATCAGGAAGAACAGCAGCAGTACCACGAGCAGAAGTCCTACCGCCACGGCTACCGCTCCTGGGATAATGCTCCTGTAGAAGCCTCTTTCGAATGTCGCGGAATTCTTCTGAAGTTCATTGTAAATAGCTGTATTCAAGATGTTTATATCGGAACGCAACCTGTTGTATTTAGGCTGCAGCCTGTCGAAATACCACTCCCGCGCATTGATGAAATCAGAGAGGATGGCATGCTTCAACTCCAATGAGGTCAGCATATACGCCGAATAGGAATAGAGCACGGAGTCAGCCAACGGAAGCATTTTTTCCGAGGTCAATGAGGCCTTGAGGCTGTCGCAATGGTCAATGAAGTCGTTCTGTCTGAGTTCCGGCAAATGCTTTTCGGAATTGTCGCCGATTATGGCAAGGATGCCGAGATTGTAGGAGTTAGCCGCATCAGCAAGTTTCTGGGCGGCATTGATGCTACCGATATTGGCGGCAATCAGGTCTGAGACATAGCTGCTCATCCTGCTGTATTCCATTATTGAGATGAAGCTCGAGACAAGCAGAATCACGGCTATGGAACTGAGGCTCAGGACGAGCTTCATTTTCATAGTCAGTTTGAATTCACGTATCCGTGTCCGCAGTTTTCTGAGAATTGTCATAAACACAAATTTTGACCGTGCAGGAAACTGTTTTGGCGACAATTTCTGAGCACCGTCCATTCAATCTGCGAATATAGCAAATTTTCAGATTACTTCGAGCCGAAGATGTATGCGGAATTGTATTTGCGGACAAGACTCTTCAGACGGGCCTTAGCCTTGATCTGCATCGGTACGCCGACCAGTGTACATGGAGCCATCACTGCCACAGCCGCCACTGTCCCCAATATAAGCACCGCCGCCGCTTCCCGATTGTCAGTGGAGTATTCTGTCAATACCAATGCCCCTGTTGCTGAGAGCAATGCGCCTCCGGCTCCGAATGAGAGGACCTTCCGTCCGGAGTTGAAGACTTTCACATTCTTCTTATAGACGACTACATCGGCCGGTGAAAAATACAGCCCTGCATCGGAAATGCTTATCGGCTGGTTGTCAGATGTAAAAATATAGCCGCGCTTATAGGTCAATGTCCCTTCCACTTTCTTTCCCGAATGCAGTCCTGTTATCCTGACTCCAGAAGAAAGCACCGTCACATTCTCCTCTGACCCGGACGGGTGCGCAGACAGGATATTCAACGTATCCGGAGTCTGGGCTACTGGCACATCTCCGGCATTGACTTCAGACTGAACTCTTGAGAGAGAACGATTCACAACTCGTGCACTGGCCTCAAACGCAGACGGAACCACCACCATTGCGATGGACATTACCGCAAACAATCTGTATATACGATTCCACATATACTCTGACTTTCATTTCACCCTATGTAGATGCACCCGCCACGAAAAACGCTGCTCTTCACCTTGACATTTTTCCACATTGGCCACTTCTCTCGAGAACAACTTGGAACAACCTGCATTTGCGATATAACTATTAAGCGCTCACTATCAGACAGTTAGGGCAATTCGTCAAATTCAGGTTAGGCAAAAAAACAGGTAACCTGGCATTACACATTTCACGTATCACATTATCGTTCAGGAACTTACACCCATAGTCCAACAGCAGGTTGTTCCAAAATATCCAGAGGCTCTACCACATTGACTTCAGCAATGACCTGTCAAGCCCTATGATTCTTGACAGACACGGCCAGGAAGCAGCATACTTTTTCTTCATTGACACCGCCAGCCTTATTTTTTCTTCAACAGACAATTGTGAGAGATTGTTTTTGTGGAACATCATTGATATTAGAGAATCTCTTGAGGCACATAATTCTGCATCAGAATATTTAGTTTTAGTCAACACACCCGTATCATACTCAAGTTCAGCATCATAGTTTTTCAAAATGTAAAACATCAGCTGAGAAGGACTTCCAAAAATTTTTTCCACCCTCTTATAGTCGGTATAATCTCCCGGAAAAATGAGTCCGTCATTATCAATATGCCACTGCTCCGGCAAAGCACAATGTGTTTTAAGCATCTGCTTCTTATATGTCATGAAACTATCGCCAGTTGGATTCTGACGGCATTGAACAAAAACGCGCGAACCGAAGTATAGGCATGCAGAACTCCACCTGTATTCATTCGGGACAAGCTTAATCCCTGCCGATAGAGGATTCCGCAGCACATATGCGATTGCCTTGACAATATAATCAGGATCTGACATCTTCTTACACGCTACATCAGCACCTATAAGATTCCTTTCATTTGGATATAAATCATGCAGATACATACCTATCCTCCGCTTATAGTAAATCATGAAATTCCGCCCTTCGTTCTCTTCACAGTCAAATATGAAATGCACATGGTTGTTCATTATGCAAAAGGCCAGGATGTTGACCGACGGATACTTCAATTTACTGAATGCAATAGCATTCATTGCATAAATATAGTCTTGGTCGGAAACGAACAGCAGATTTTTCAATAGGCCATTAGTACAGAAATGGTAATACATCGTTTTTTTCCACAAAGTAACAGCGAATAAAGCGTTTTCAAAAAATGAACACGCTATTTCATAAAAAGACGGCTTCCACTATTGTAAAAACGTGTTTTTAGAACTTGGAACAACCTGCATTTGCAACATAACTATTAAGTACTCACTATCAGACAGTTAGGGCAATTCATCAAATTCAGGTTAGGCAAAAAAGCAGGTAACCTGGCATTACTCATTTAACATACCATATTATCATTCAGGAACTTACGACCATGATTCAATAGCAGGTTGTTCCAATAGTGTCAATACGTAACCGCGGAGACGCTTCCAAAACGCAACAACAGGGGCGCAGACCAGACACGAACAAGAAGAACAACAAGTGCCGACCAAGGCCCGGCCAGTGGCGCCAAACATTGTCAGGAACAAGAATTCAGAGACGGACACAAGAATCTGATGACGCCAGGTGCAGAAACTCAAACAAGTGACTCAGCCGGGATACGGACAGAGCCACTTGATTATGATAAACGGAAAATGCCTGATTCTCTCAGATCAGGCTATTCCGGCTTATAGGAGTCCTTGAGGGTCGCCGTCCTGTTGAACACAGGATGTTCCGGAGTACTGTCCGGATCCTTGAAGTAATAGGCGTCACGCTCGAACTGAACTGCTATGCCGGATTTGTCTTCCAGCAGGGCAGGCTCCGCATATCCCTTGCCGAGAACCAACGACTGCGGATTCAGGAAATCCTTGTAGTCCTTGTCCTCAGGAACCTGGCTCATATCTGCCAATGTGAACAACTTGTCATACATACGGAGTTCGACTTCCTTGGCGTGAGCAGTTGATACCCAATGAATTGTGCCCTTGACACTTCTCCACTCCCCGCTTCCCGGACGGGTTGACGGATCGAAAGTACATTTGAGTTCCACCACATTGCCCTCAGCATCCTTGATGACCTCATTGCACTTGATGATATAGGTATATTTCAGACGGACCTCACCATCAGGTTTAAGACGGAAGAACTTCTTAGGCGCATCTTCCATAAAGTCCGCCCTGCTGATGTACAGTTCGCCGGTAAACGGAACCTTGCGGGTGGCGCCTTCCGGTTCAGCCGGATTGAGAGGGCAGTCAAACCACTCCACCTTGCCCGGCTCCCAGTTCGTGAGAGTAACCTTGACCGGGTCCTCAACCACCATATAGCGGTTTGACCTCGCATTCAGATCCTGGCGCACGCACCATTCAAGAAGTTGGAGATCCATCAGCTGGTCACGCTTGGACACACCGATCTTCTCACAGAACATTTTCAATGCCTCAGGAGTATAACCTCTTCTTCTTACACCGCATAATGTCGGCATACGAGGATCATCCCAACCGCTCACAAGACCTTTCTGCACCAGTTCGAGCAATTTACGCTTGCTCATCAATGTGTAAGTAAGGTTCAGTCTCGCAAATTCATACTGATGTGACGGATAGATGCCGAGCGTCTGGATAAACCAGTCGTACAGCGGTCTGTGCACATCGAATTCAAGCGTACAGATGGAATGGGTAATGTGTTCGATGGAATCGCACTGGCCGTGAGTGAAGTCGTACATAGGATAGATGCACCACTTGTCTCCGGTACGGTGATGAGAGGCATGCTTGATACGGTAAAGAAGAGGATCGCGGAACATCATATTCGGGCTTGCCATATCGATCTTGGCCCTGAGAACCTTTTCACCGTCAGCATATTTTCCGTCACGCATCTCGCGGAAAAGCCTGAGGTTTTCCTCCACGCTCCTGTTCCTGTACGGACTCTCCACACCCGGTTTGTCCACAGTGCCACGCCCCTTGCTGATTTCCTCCTGAGTCTGGTCATCTACGTATGCCAACCCCCTATTTATCAGGTCTTCAGCCCATTCGTATAGCTGGTCGAAATAGTCAGAAGCATATTTTTCCTTGTCCCACTGGAACCCGAGCCACTTAATATCCTCTTTAATGGAATCCACATATTCGGTATCCTCTTTGGTCGGATTGGTATCGTCAAAACGAAGATTTGTCTTGCCGCCATATTTCTGCGCCAGACCAAAGTTTATGCAGATGCTTTTCGCATGCCCGAGATGCAGATAACCGTTCGGCTCCGGAGGAAAACGCGTAAGGACGCTTTCCACTTTGCCGGATTTGAGATCTGCCTCAATGATTTCTTCGAGGAAATTCAGCCTCTTTGGCTCTTCAACCTCTTTCTTGACTTCTTCCATCATATAATTATTTTCAATTATTTCACAACTTACAAACTTACGAAAATTCCGTTCAATTCTAAAATATTTACGCGTTTTTGCAGGTGGAGACAATTTTCGAATGAGGCGGACTACTTCCTGATGACTTCCACTTTGTCCCCGCAGTCGTATATGGCCTCCTTGTCCATGTACGTCACGCTGGCCGGGACATATACTGTCCTGAGGTTCCGGCACTTCTCCACGGCATAGGCCTCGATTCTCTCAGTCCCTTCCGCGAAAACTATTTCCTCCACGTTCTCCAGACGGTAGATGAAATTCTTTTCTATTACCTTGACCTGCTTGAGTTCCAGTCTTGTTATCGCGGACGGGATAAAGTACGGCGCATCGTCACCTATATTATACAGCACATTCTTGTATGCGGTCAGAAACTTGTTCGCAGGGTCAACATTGATTTCACGCAGTGAACTGAAGTTGCTGCTCAGATAGACCATGTTCTCCCCGACACTCTCCACATTGCTTCCCAGATACAGTTTGTCGTATGACCCGCTTACCTTTTTGACAGGGCAGAAAGACGTGATTCTAAAACCGTTGGTGCTGAACGGAACCAGCACATAATCAAGCTTGGAGTCCTTCACCTCTGCAACATTGAGGTTTCCCTCCCCGAAATTATACGCGAATCCCTCGTCCTCGAACAGATTGAAATCGGCCCTTGTCGGCTGAAGCACATCGCGATATTTCCCGGTGTCATCCATTTTGTAGTCAATGCCGTTTGTAGGGTCGCTGACGTGCCATTCTCCATTCACATATACGTAATTCCAGGCATGTCCGCCGACCCCGACGAGCCAGCCGTTCACGCAGATTGCCGGAATGTCCTGGCTCTGGCACATTATCTTGAACAGGTTCGCATAACCCTGACAGACGCAGACCCTGTGGACAAATACGTCATACGGGTCGAGATATATGTTCTCGTTTCCGCTGCCGTATCTGACATTCTTCACGATCCAGCTGAAAATATTGTCGTATGTCTGAATCTTGCTGTCCGCCTTCAGATTATTGTAAATGAATTGCCTGATCTCGGAAAACTGCTTCTCCGTGATCTTGGTTTCGCCCGGTGTCAATGTCCTTGCTGGGTCCACGGCCTCCAGTAATTCGCGCAGCGCGAGTGCCCCGTCTGCCGGCAGCCGCTTAGCCCCGTCATCCTCAGGAAAGTCAATGCCGGCCGGCGGTTCCTTGTCCGGAATCTGTTCCCCTCCGTTCTCTTTTCCGCAAGACGCGAATCCCAGGAATGCCATCAATATTATAATCAGTACCTTATTGTTCATATGTCTTTCGTTTTCAGCGGCAAATGTAATATTATTTTGCTGTCGTTGATGAAAATAATCCTATATTTACGGGAAATCGCTCGAAAAATGAAAAAGATATTAGCAGCATTGACATTGACCTTTATCGCGGCGTCGTCATTGGCGCAGACGGGGACTTGGAACGGCAAATTGGACGTCTCGGGCACGACGCTTTCGCTCGTTTTTCACATTGGCGACAGCACCGCCACTCTTGACGTGCCCGACCAGGGCGCGAAGGCGATACCGGTGTCGGTAAAACGCTCCGCATTTGGTTCCATTGAGTTGGAAGTGCCGTCCATAAATGCTTTATACAAAGGACTTTGGACAGGTAAACTCATCACCGGGACATTTACGCAGAACGGAATGTCTTTTCCGCTGCCGTTGACACCCGGAGCCCCGGTTCTGAGGCGTCCCCAGACCCCTGTCGGGCCCTTTGCCTATGTCAATGCAGATGTTTCGTTTTCCAATGGTGATGCTGTTCTGAAAGGGACATTGACAATGCCGGAGAATTGTTCCCGGGAGACTCCTGTGCTCCTCATGGTTACCGGAAGCGGGCTGCAGAATCGCGACGAGGAAATATTTGGTCATAAGCCGTTTGCAGTGATTGCCGATGCGTTTGCCAATGCCGGGATCGCGACTTTGAGATATGATGACAGGGGATTCGGCGAGTCCACAGGCGATGCCGTTTCGTGTACCACAGAGGACTTGAAGAACGATGCTCTTGCCGGGATTGGTCTTCTGCGTGGGAAGTTTGACCATGTCGGTGTGCTCGGGCACAGTGAAGGCGGAAGCATTGCGCTGATGTTGGCTGCAGAGGGCAAGGTGGATTTCGTGATAAGTCTGGCAGGTATGGTTACCTCCGGCTCTGAGACTCTTCTGGACCAGAATCGTCGTGCGCTCCAGATGGCCGGGATGCCTGAATCCGAGACCAACAACTATTGCAGATTTCTGGCTGACGCCTACGAGGCTGTTGTCAATGATATGCCGTTTCCATCTCCTGAAAGTTATTATCTCTCTGCTGCTCTCAAGCAGAATGCGTCTATGCTAAGCGTTTTACTGAAAACGCCGTACATGAAATATTTCTTGAAGATGAACGTGTCGGACATCTTAGGCTCCGTCAAGTGCCCGGTAATGGCCCTCAATGGCACCAAGGACATTCAGGTGTCTTGCAAACGGAATCTCTCCCTTCTCCGCCAAGGTCTTCCCGGCGGCTATTCCGAGTCGGTTCCTGCGGCGGACTCCAGTTCAGACCTTGGCTCCGGTTCAGGCTCAAATTTCCGGTCCGCCACTGCTCCAACCGCAGAAACCCGGTCTGTTTCCCGGTCCGCCTCTGTTTCCGATAATACTTCCGTCAATGTCATCAAGGCAGAAGCCGGACTGAACCATATGTTCCAGCACTGCCGGACCGGTGAAATGTCAGAGTACAAAGAAATCGAAGAAACCTTTTCCCCGGACGTCCTCGCCGAAATGACAGCCTGGCTGCGTACCCTCTTTGCACGCTGAATACGAACTGTATTACGGCTCGTTCTGGTGGTTCTTGATGGGTTCTCACCGACATTGAAGGAAGTGTCGGATTTGGAAGCAATGAGAAATACCCTTTTCCCATTGAAAGAATCGTCAGACATAGGACAGTAAACCTCCATCGCATTTTTCGCGATAATGAAAAAATGTTTATCTTTACGGGCGGACATTGGTCTGGGGAATGTGAAAAATCATTGAATGACAATTAATTGAAGATATTATGATACTTACTACAACACCGACCGTGGAAGGTCACAGCATCAGGGAATACCGCGGTATTGTCTGCGGGGAAGTCGTTGCCGGCGTCAATTTCATCAAGGACTTCACCGCAAGCATCCGGAACTTCATCGGCGGCCGTTCAGGCTCATACGAAAACGAATTGATCGAGGCCAGAGAAAAGGCATTGGAAGAAATGTCGGAACGCGCGAGAGAACTTGGGGCCAATGCTGTCGTCGGCATTGACATAGATTATGAGGCCCTGGGCGCGGACAACGGAATGTTGATGGCGACAGCTTCCGGAACAGCAGTTGTGATAGATTGACCGCCGATGCATTAAAAGTGAAAAATATTTTTCCGTCAATCCTGCACGCAGCGGAGCGAATAGCGGCTGTTGTCCCCGGTGTTGAGTCCTACTCCTATCTGGATAGCGTAATCCTTTACGCCATAACCGCTTGCATTGTTGCCGGAATTGAACAGTTCGTCAGTCCAATAGTAACCGCACACCCCGATTTCACGGAATTGGCCGAACCAACATCCACCTGCAGCCGGCAGAAAAATCCGAGGAACATCCTCAGCATATTTTACCATTCCTGAATACCAGCGGCCGTTGACGCCGTTGTGCGAAGTCCATGCTGACCCATAGTAAAACAGCTTTTGCATTTCCTTTGCCGTTGCAGGACGCCAGCCATCAGGACACGCAGTTTCACGCTCCTTCCAATTATAATAGCTTCCGAGAGGGCTCGACGGGTCACCGCAGTTGTTCAATGCCCATTTGATTCCACCGATGAATTCATATTCCTTGACAGCTTTCTGGACAAATGCGAGCGTACGGGTTTCAGCACCCGCGTAAGTGAAAATGATCTCCGCTACCCTATCCTCCGCTGTCGCATTTTCCGGAATTTGAAGCCTTATGCCACCTTTCTCCTGTTCAAGGTCGATTTCAAACCATTCCTGCTCCGTTTCCGCGCTAAACTCCTCACCATCAATGGGATTCAGTATTTCACACGACACAAAATACTCCTGCGCCTGACAATCGACCGTCTCGGCAAGACGTTTAAGGCCAATCACAGGACGCAGATAATCTTGTGTCAATGTGAATGTCAATGGCTCCATATCTCCATAGCCTACAATGATTTCCGCCATACGCGACTCAGTTCTGGAATCATTTTGCGAAACCGAAAGAGCAACTTCGGACTCCCCTGGGATACCGACATTGACCCAATCCGCATCCGTCGTAACCGAAATGGACGAACCATTGTCCAGAAGCACCTTATAGCCGAGCATCACATCCTGCGCATTATGGTCAATGGTCACAGAATCGGACATCAGGAGGAGGACACCTGACGATTTTTCCTTGCTGCATGACAATAGCATTGACATCGATATCAATGCTGCCATAAAATGTAAAATAGTTTTTTTCATAGGCCAAGTCCTATCTAATTATTGTCATCAATTCTTTTCAGCTTTTTTCGGAAGCGCCATTATCAGGCTCTGGTCATAAAGGGTTCCAGGCTTGACGGAAGATTTCTCAACGGACAGCACTTCATCGTACATCGGCTCGCCATCATCGGAGGTATGACCAGAAAATACAAGCATACGGTCTGCGGATACTTCCTTTACATAGCTGGCAATGGACATTATACGGGTATCGGTAGGATACATGACTTCATACGACACGCAAAGCACCATACTTCCATCTGCATTGGGCTTCATGGTGTACCAGCCGTTCATGGCAAGTACATCACGCTCCTTCATACCGTCCAGAAATGTTTTCTGTTCCGGTGTAAGTTTTTCCGTATCAATGCTGTTTCTTAAACTTTCCAAATCATCCGACGAATATGCTTGACCTAAAACTGCAGTACCATAATCGTTCAGCTGAAGGAGCATGAAAGACGACTCAGACACATCCAACATCCATGTATTCACATAAAGTTTCGGTCCGTCATTTTCAGAACCATTTTTTTCACAGGCGCAAGTCATTGCGACAACCGCAATAGCAAAAATGCTGTATATCAATTTTTTCATATTCCAAATTCCATTATTTATTCTCTGATGAGGATGTCTGACAAATCAACGGTCTTACCTATTTTCAAGCCGGAAGAAGACAAACTTTTCAGCTGCAAGATTTCAACATCACCAGCCTCATTGTCCAACGTCATCGAGTCCTTGGTTATATTGAAAAGATGAAAGACCGTCCCCGTCGGGATCGGAATTTCCATTCCTTTGAGAATTTGTGTCAGGAAGATATTCAAATCAACGCCATTTTCCTTACCGGGAATCACCACATATACACCCTTCATTATGATGACTGCATCATTGATTTTCACAGATTTGATCCTTTCGGCCAATTCCTTCTTGTAACTTTCCGTCGCTTCGTCAATGTAATTGTCATCACCTTTTTCGGATGGTTCCAGGCTTGGCAACCACTTAGTTTTGAGAACTTCAAGGACATTCTCATTGGCGAGAAAACTTAAATTGAAGGTCTTGTCCGCATTGATCTGGTAAAAGCCGTAGTCAACGGATTTGCCACCGAAAGTCAAAAGGCTTTTTGAGTCTGTCACCCATGTATTCACATAGAGCGGGACATTGTCAGATTCCTTGTCACAAGAGGCTCCGAGCAGAAGTGCTGCCCCCAAAGCGAGGAAGTAAATTAATTTCTTCATTGTCATGTATTTAAATTATTCATATCATTCCCATTTCATATCCTGGTCGAAAGCCACACGGAATCCGATCAGCATATTTGTCACCCGGGGTGAGCAATATGCTCTTGCAGCACAACGACAGCTGAGCTTGTCCATCGTAAAGTCCCCTCCACGAACGACCTTGCCAGTTCCGGTTTCCGGACCTGTCGGATTCCAGGCAAATCCGCCCGAGCCTCCATAATAATTTACATCAAACCAGTCCGCTACCCATTCAGAAACATTCCCATGCAAGTCATAAAGGTCAAAACCGTTAGGGGAATATGAACCCACCGGAGCAGTTGTTTTTCTGTCGGTCGCCCTGATATGCGCAATGTCCCCTGTCAGGTCCAAGCCATTTCCCAAGCCGAAAGGTGTCTCTTCAAGACCGCCCCTACAGGCAAATTCCCACTGGGTCTCAGTCGGAAGCGCTCCACCCACACAATCTGCGAAGGCTTTCGCGCCATACCAGCTGACATTGACGACAGGGCAATCACAGCACCCGTCTGCGGGCTTCCATTCAGCAAGTTCCGCATCCCAGATGAGTCCAAACTTCGCATACTGCCTCACAAGGACTTTCGATTTGTTTTCCGTGTCGCTCCATCCGTTCCAGATACCGTCGCTTCCTATTTTATTTTCATTCAGGAAAGACGCATACTCTGCATTGGTTACTTCATACTTGCCCATGTAATAACTGCGGGACATATGCACATTATGCTGATTCTCGACATTCGTATTATTCCTTCCTGCTTCAGTTTTCGGACTGCCCATCTTAAAATACCACAGCCCATCAACCGGATACTTAAAAGTACCCTTCTGATCAACAACCATCTGGATAACATCAGGATGCTTGTAATCCACCGGCAATGAGCGGTTGAACACTTTCACGCCCGCAGCATTCAAAGCGCAATCCTCTACAGGGCCGCCCAACTTGAATTCCTTGCCATCCGTAACATAACTGAACAGCGTCGAACCACCTTTCAGTGTCTGGACCGGAATGACGGCACGATAGATATAATTCTTGCTCTCATCCCCCGGCTTCTCCACTTGACACATCTTGACATTGCCGACAGAACCTTTGGTTTGCTCTGTCGGGGCGGAAGCATCACTGTCCTCAAGCAAATTGATTCCAACAGAAATCCCGACGCCGCAGAGGCTGACTTCAAGTTTCTTGTCAATGTTCCAATACTTGCTTTCAGGCACCTCCACCTGAATCATCGCGCATTCATGCCTGAATTCAAGTTTAACCTCTTTCCCGATTTTGACACCATCCTTACTCCTCGCCATCAGAAAATCAGAAAGCCTGTATTCATTCTCACCGCTTTGGTCTTCCTTGACATTGAACGAAATGGCAGCCGGGTCAGCAATGTTCTCATCATACGGATAATACGCGTAGAATTTCAACGAGTCCTTTTCCCAGCACAATTTGTCTCCAGCCCAACCGGTACCATCAAAAATAAGTTTTTTATTTCCAAAAACCAAATCGTTTGATTCCGCATCATACGCATATACGCCTACGGCATCGCCCTCCGCCCAATCACATTCGAGTTTAAAAATGATTTCAGGTTTACTTTCCTCCTCCGGTTTCGGTTCCTCCGGTTTCGGTTCTTCCGGCTTCGGTTCCTCTGTCCCCGGTCCTTCCTGAGGCGGACTATCGATGTCATTATCCTTTACGCATGACACCAACATTAAAGTCAATGCCAATGCTGCCAAAAAGTGCCAAAATGTTCTTTTCATCGCTGATTGTTTTATTTTGACGAAAGTAAGTTTTAGGCACTTGACTATCACTATTTTTAATAAAACATAGTCGCAAAACATGCATTTTTTTGAAAAAAATCTATCTTTGTACTCCTTGAAAAACGAAAACTGAAATGGAAAGAATATATTGCGACTTGATGCTGTTGGCCTCCGGGGTGATCGCTGCACTTGCCGTGGCCATCATGGGAGTCAAGATTCCTTCGAGACAAGAATTCGGCAAACTGAGAATTGCAAGAGGTACTCTGGCCGCATCATTCATAACGCTTTCCATATTGAATTTCATTTGCTACTTCACCGGATATGACGAGAACTTTGACCGCCTGAACACACTCATTGTGGCTGCATTCCAGGCACTTTTATTGACAGGAACATTGCTCGTTTTCATCCGTCCTGACGTGGTTACCGGCAAATGGGTAGGATTGCAGACCGCGGTCATCTGCATACTCTCGGCCCTTCTCTACTGCGTAATGTTCATTTTTCCGGACATCTATCCGATATTCTTCCATTTCGGAGCAGCACTTCTGGTCATGCAGCTCACCATATACGGCATCAGATTTTTCAAATCGCAGAAAATGACTATCAACGACCTGAACAATTACTACGCTGACGATTTTTCACCGAGATTGGGCGGGATAAGGGCCGGATTCATACTTATGCTCATCATAGGGGCAATGTCTCTCTGCACATTGGTCACCGGCCCGTGGTTCTACGCCATTTTCGTCCCTGCATATCTGATATGCTATACCATCGTGGCGATTTGCATGATCCGCTATGTGAACAGCACATCATTCATTCTCCAGGCAATCGGGAAACCCGAAGAAGAGGCTCCAAGCACGGAACCTGCCCACAAAGCGCAGGCGAACATACCTGAGCAGCAGTTGATTGAATTGAGAAACAATATCGCATCGTGGGTTGAGGCCGGAGAATACAGACATCGCGACGTGCCATACAAGGAGATTCTCGAGACACTCAACACAGATGCAGCAACCATGCGAGTTTTCATGAAAAGCGAGAACGGCATGGATTTCCGTTCATGGAGGAACAAGTTACGTCTCCAGGAGGCATGTCAAATGCTGGCCGGCCACCCTGAAATGAATGCGGAACAGATCAGTGAATACATCGGTTACAGCGACAGCAGCAACTTCCACACGGATTTCCGCAAATTTACAGGAATGTCCGCCAGCGAGTGGCGCAGAACCCGGACGAAGACAGGTCAATTAAATTGATTGAATTTATAGGTGTCAGCACGTTCCATTTCAAGCAATTTAATCTTCCTGTCGATTCCTCCGGCATAACCGGTCATACTGCCGTCAGCGCCAATGACCCTATGGCATGGTATGATGAGCGAAATGGGATTATGACCGACAGCGTGGCCCACAGCTTGTGCGGACATCCTCCGCACTCCTTTCATTTCGGCAATGCGGTCAGCAATTTCACCGTAAGTCATTGTCTTACCAAAAGGAATGGTAAGCAATATTTCCCAGACAGCCATCCGGAATGGTGTCGAATCCAATGTCAATGCCGGGGTAAAACCCGGGTCATGTCCGCTGAAGTAGATGTCAAGCCATTGACGGGCCTGCGCAAAGACCGGAAGATCTTTCTCTTCAATCTCATCATCAATGTTGCCAGTAAAATACTTCTGTCCATCAAACCACAGTCCAGTCAAGGCGTCGCCATCACTCGCTAGAGTAGGAATTGTCGTTTAATGTTTTCAATCTGAGCGAAGCAGCAGACAATCCCTTCAATTTCTGCGTCCGACTCATCAAA